>Ga0302116_1001761_pt1 | contig 12986 bp, 15 predicted proteins | sample AG5_SCM_MG_FD_203124 | JGI IMG/M metagenome (GOLD analysis project Ga0302116, IMG submission 203124) | Marine microbial communities from Western Arctic Ocean, Canada - AG5_SCM | ecosystem: Environmental > Aquatic > Marine > Oceanic | place: Canada: Western Arctic Ocean | collected 2017-10-01 | reverse complement strand
TCCTTTGTCCCCTACCGAAATTCCAATTCCAACCCCACTTCCCCCCCCCCAAACCACCACCACCACACAAATCAAGGTCCTACAACGAGCAACCGATCGCAAGCTCACTGCGGCTGACAAGCAGAAACTAAAAACAATCAAGCTGCTGTCAAAGCATAAAATCAACTCCCTCGGTGGTTTTAAAATCAACGACTTGTTCGAGGATTGGCAATCTATGGTTGAAGCTAAAAAGCATCACATAAAAAAGGGGGAGAACCTCTTGGCTAACAAGCAGAAGCAAGCAATCAAATCCCTTCGAAAGAAGATCGTTGCCATGATCGAAACGAAATTCCAATCTCAAGGCTTGAACAAGCAAATGCGCAGATTTATAGACACCGACAACAAGTGCAGGGCTTCGGAGTGGGTGGGCCGACTTGTCGTTATTGTCCACGAGGGCCACAACGTGGTTGGAAAGGACAAGCGAACGAACGCTTTTCTTCGTTGCAAAATCGGTTGTTCACACACAAAACAAACCGACACGGTTAAAAACGCAACTCGCGCCCCAGATTTTGCCGACGAGAAGCTAACGTTTGACGTGCTGGACGGAAACTCCCTCTGCGAAAACAACGACCTGAACTTGCAGGTCCAGCTCTTCGACGACAACTACATTTTCGACACCTTGCTCGGCACTTGCAACGTAAAACTCAAGACAATAATGAAAACCCCCAACACGAAAATAACAAAATGCCACCAGCTTCACCTTTTCAAGTTTCGCTCAGGATACGTGAACACCGCGAAAGTGAAACTCTCTCTCATTTACCACAATGCCCATCCAGGACTTGTTCTATTCACGCTATTTGACGGTCGCAACCTCGCGAATCGGGGCGGGTTGATTGACGAACAGGATCCCTACGTGGTTATCAAAATCAACAAGAAGGAAACCAAGCGCAGTAGGACAATAAACAACGGGGGCGTTAACCCCAATTTCAACGGCGAGCAGATTCTCCTGCTCTGCGACGAAACATCCTTCCAGAACGATGTATCAATCCAAGTCCGCGACGACGATTTGATTGGTAGCGACGTGATTGGAAAGTGCAAATTTTCCCTCTACCCGTACTTGGAAAACGCCACCAAAACTCGAAACCGCAAGCAGAAAACTACGAAGAAGGGCTCGACAGACAACGCCAACGGACCGGAAATCCAATCTTTTACGCTCATGCACAATAACAAACTGTGCGGAGAACTTCGTATGAGCGTCCAGTTCCTTCCTGCTGGCTCCCTCACCGTCGACGTTGTCAAGGTGAGCGAGCGAGCCTTGATTAAGACTCGAACTAAACTCACCCCACACAATTCGCTTAGGCTCGCAATCTCACCAACCCCGACGCCATCGGGAAGCCCGACCCGTACGCCATCTTATCTCTAGATTCGGTATTAAATAGCTTCACACAAAAAACAACCACTCCAATACACAAATCCACCATCGACCCAGTTTGGAACTACACGGCACACTTCAACGTTGTCGACCAAATCTCGCTCGATTTGAAGGTAAGCGAGCGAACGAGCAGACATTAGTACAACCACCCACATTCACTACTAAGCTAACCCACCCAATCCAATTCGTTTGGCTCAATGCTCTCCTTCATTGAAAATGCGCCTCGCTTCGCTCGGCGCAGGTTTACGACGACGATTTCGGCCTGGATGATCTAATTGGCAAAGCGTCGATCAACATTGTCGAAATCATCCGAGACACGAATTACTCCTACGATTGGTACCCAATTTATTTGAAAAATGGAAAGAAGAAAACGGGCGAAGTTTTGCTGAAAATCGCTTTCAAACCCTACGACCCGAAGATTCGGTACCCCCAGTTTCGTGAAACGCTCGACGGCGCAAGCTCTTTGCTGCCATCCACGGTCACGTATAAGAAACCGCAACTGTTCAGCCAGCTCCAGCTGCGCGTGCCGGATGATGCGCGCTACGACGACGTGAAGGGAAGGCTGCACGTATCGTTTGACTGCGCCGAAGGTCTCATAAATTTAAATTTGGACAGTGGTGTGTGTTGGATATTTGCGAAAATATACGTTGGGTGGGGCGGCAAGAAGCCCTTCAAATTCAGAACAAAAGCTGTGAATAATCTTAATTTCAACAGTGAGAAAATTAGCTTCGACGTGGTTGACATTGGTGCGTTGCTCGGAGAGGAAACGGGAACGGTACAAATGAGGGTGGAGCTTTGGGAAGAGCGCATTCACGTTTTTCCGCTGGCTTGCGGCTGCAACAGAATGCTGGGCGTGGATACGGTCGATTTGAAGCCAGTCGTGTTCAACCCTGCGCAGCCGGTGGAGGATTTCATCAAGTTTGGCTGGGGAGGGGGGGGGGGAATCAGAGTCAACCTGAACTTTGAAGCGGCAAAGAACGGGTTGTTTTGTATGACGATTTTGGAGGGTAAGGATCTGCCGGACAAAGCGGGACTTCTTGCAAAGGTGAGAGTGAGAGATTTTTTATTCCCATCATTTAATAAACGGGTTAAGGTAACCACACAACCAACCACACTCTAACCCATTCACAGTTTGTCACTGGCGACAAACAAGATCCTTACGTCACAATGACGTACGGGAAGCAAACCAAGCGGACCAAAACTTGCAGGGATGGGGGGGTCGCTCCCAATTTTTTCAACGAGAAGCTGTATTTTTGGAGCATTGGCAACAGCTGGCAAAAGAAACTAACAATCAAGTTGTACGACGATGATTTGGGGCGGGACGTGGTGATTTGCAAAGGAGAATTGGACTTGTTGCAGTATTGCAGTGTGCCGCTGGCAGAGAGCAACCAGATGAGGGCGATCACATTTACGAAAAAAATCCAGAAGCGGAAGAAGCGGGAGAAGAAAATGAGCATAAAAGACGACGACGACGACGACGACGACAACGACAATGATGATTCGGGCGACGAGGAGGGAGGTGAGCGAGCGAGTCTTGTGACAAAAGATTGCGAAGCTCCGTGCGAAATTGTATACATGGCTACATCCACCACTGAACTAACTCACTCTAACTATTTTTGCTCGCACGCTGTGCGCTGTCTCGTGCTTCGTTAAAATGCGCCTCGCTTCGATCGGCGCAGGGGTGCTAATTGCCAAAATCGACTTCATTCCCGCTGGCAAACTCTCGATCCTGCTCAAATCGGGCCGCAACCTCCGCAACACGGAGCTGGTTGGGTCAATGGATCCATACGTAACATTTGAGATAGGCAAGGATGTCAAGTCCTCAAAGGGCGGCAAAGCTGCAAGGCAGAGACACAGGACAAAGGTCATCTATGATGGCGGCCTTAACCCAACTTTCAACCAGTCGTTCGAATTCGATATTGTTGACCAGCACGAAATTTCAATTTCCTGCTACGACAAGGACATGGTTGGTTCTGACGATTTGATCGGAGGTGAGCGAGCGAAGCGAGCGAGCCTTGTGACAGAAGAACATCGACTTCTGAACTAACCTACAACTGCTGTTCTTGCGCAGAAACCACGTTCTCCCTCAGCTCTGTTTTCAAACATGGCATCGCAAATCAGTTCGTTCCAATAACGTACGGAAAGACGATCGACGAGCGAAAACCGGCGGGAGAGGTGAGCGAGCGAGCTTCGAGGAAGTCGAGAAATTTATACTACTAAAACTAAACATTATAAAAATGCACCTCGCTTCGCTTCGCTTCGCTCGGTACAGCTACAAATGGTCTTACACTTCGACCCGAATCCAGTGGCTGGCACGCCCACCGGCTGGGCCTATCCAGCCTGCGCAGCTCAGGTCGAGGCGCACATTCCCCCTAACGTTCCCAAGACCTTTGCCGGAGTGGGGGCCATGCGGCCTGAATCCAACTATTGCTGTCCGGGAAGGTTAACCGTTGAGTGCGTCGAGCTTGACGACATCAAGGGGAAGGACAAGAGTTTGAAGGCGTTTGTTGAATTCAAACTGGGGAAGGAAACGAAAATGAAGGTGAAAACCAGCAGCGTGGACGCGGACGAGACTGGCAGGGACGTAAAGTTCGACGCTGCTGTGCACAACAGTTGGTTTGTTTTTGACGTGACTGATCCAAATGAAATAAAGCAGGACGACGACATTGAGTTAGTAATGGGAGGTAAGAGGGGAGGGGAGGGGAGAGGGGAGGGGAGAGGGGAGGGGAGGGGAGAGGGGGGGGTGGCGGACGGGACGATGATGCAAAAAATACAAACTGACCCACAAAAAAAAACCAAAAAAACAAAAAAATCACAGTGTTCGACGACAACTGGACAGACACGCTGCTGTGCCACAGCAGCTTGAGCGTACTGAAGTTCATGAAGAAGGCGTACTACACGCACGATAAGTGGATCGACCTAAAAGTTGCCGGAGGCGACGACATGAACGGAAAAATTAGGCTGAAGGTGACGTTTGAGCCGGCAAAGGTGGGGCTGCTGCGGATCCTTCTGAATTCCGCAACCAACTTGGCGGATGGGGGCGCCTTGAATTTCGACAAGAACGACCCGTACGTGCAAGCGAGTCTGGGGAACAATAAATGTCGGTCAAGAACGTGCGATAATGCGGGGGCGAACGCAAATTGGTGCGGGGAGGAGGTGAGCGAGCGAAGCAAGCGAGTCTTGATCAAGAGAGAGAGACTTGAGGAGCGATGATTGCTGCATACGCTACATCCACTACTGAACTAACCCGCTCAATTCGTTTGGCTCGCTTGATTCGCTTGTGTTTCATTAAAAATGCGCCTCGCCTCGCTTCGCTCGGCGCAGCTGTTGTTGTGGGTGACTGCCAAGAATTGGGTAGATCCGCTTAAATTCGTATGTTACGATCAAAACACGTTAAAGGACGGCTTCTTGGGCAAGTGCGAGATGAGTGTGACCAAACTAATGGGCCCTTGCTACACACCAATGATCAGGGTCCACGTGACGATTCCACTATTCGGAGTGAAGAGTGATGCTATGGGAGCTGACGAGCTTAATTGCGTCGGGAAGGCCCTCTCGGAACTTTTGGAAGTAGAAATTGACGACATTGAAGATGTAAATTTGTGCGACCGGCCATCACAGCCGAAGAAACACAGGCGCGAGGGAATAGACATTTCCTTTTCCTTAACGAAGGAAATCGACAAGGCAATGCTTTCTCAATTGAACAACAGCACAACCACTCCCACTCTTGCCCAGTGGACGAAGGCGGTCAACAAACTCTGGACGTACAAGAAGTACGAGACCGACAAGGGGGGGAAGAAGTTCGACCCAAAGCCGAGGGAACTTTTGAAACGGCTGGATTTCATGGTGGTGGAGGGCGACTTGCTCAACTCGTTCCAAGGGAGACTGCTTAGTTGGGGCGCCAAAGACAAGCTGCTGAGCTTAGGAGCAGTTATTGTTGACAGGGAAAATTGGGTGGGAGCCGAGATGAGCATTACAAACATGAGGGGGTACGATTTGCTGAGTGCGAAAGGAAAAAGTCTGAGGTCTGACCCGGAAATCCACATGGATGTTAGCTTCTACCCGGCGGGCCTGCTGGTTGTGGAAATTGTCAAAGGTGTAGGAATGAGGAAGACGGATTGGCTCGGGAAGAGCGATCCGTATGTAATGCTGGAGCTGGGAGGGGTGGCGCCAGTTTCGAGGAGGGGAACCACGCACAAGGGCGGAGGAGAAGACTGCGTCTTCGACGAGGAGTTCAGCTTGGATGTTGCCGACGCGGGTAGCATATTGCTGAAAGTGTTTGATGAGGATGTTGGAGTGGACGATTTGATTGGCGAGTGCAGGATAGACCTCCTCGAAGTGATGAGGAAGGGCGTGGTGGATACAATTTACGAGTTGAGTTATGAAAAAACTGTCGGCTGCCTTGGCGTCGGGAAAAGGGGGAGCAAAAAACTGCGCCTGAACGCAGGACAACTGCACGTTGTGCTCACCTTTTTCGGGGGGAATATTGGTGGGGAGGGAAACGACGATTTTTTCTACCCCGTTGAGATCAATTTGGAGGAGGGAGAGGTTCTGTTTGACGAAAAGGGGGACAATTTGAAGCATAAAAGTTATGATATGACCGAGAGGATTAACTGCGCTCACAAGAGGGAGAAGGAAAAGGGCAGGAAGGCGAGAAGGGACAGTCTGGCCGAGAGCATGGCCGTGGTGAAGGTAGAGGTGGAGAAGGAACAAGAGGAGAACAATAATAAAAATGCCAGTGTTGTTGCGTCGTCGGTGGGGAGCAAGGTTCAGGTTGTCGAGGAGGAAATGGTGCTGTTCCAGACGGCGGGAGAGTTCGGCGAGACCAAAGGGTACCGAGCTATCCCGGTTGACGATGATGACGGCAAGCTGAATTTAACCTATTCAAACGAAGAAAGGGTAAAACACCCGTACAGCATTGACTTTATTCGGATGCAGGACATGCTCAGCGAGGTGCAAAACGAGGTCGAGAGCAAGAAGGAGGAGGTGAGCTAGCGAAATACTGCGAGCTAGCCATGGTGAAGACGAGAAATATAGCGAGCCACAACTAAACTGAAGAAGAATTAATTCCACTCAATTCGCTTCGCACGCAACTTCTTCGCTCGGGGCAGCACGAAGCGAGCCTGAGAAAAATGTTCAAGGCGTGGCATCCGCAGTTGAAAAGGTACCACGAGCTGAATTGTTTGATTGACGACAGCAGGACTGTGGCAGCGTTCTCGGAGTACATGAAGGACCGAGAGACGGCCGAAAAGAAGACGAACAAGATGAAGAAGGAATTCCAGGGCAAGCTGAAGGAGCTGGAGGACGCTGCGATTGAGTCAGAAGATTTCGACATCGTCGCCATCGTTAAGAAGGAATTGATCGAAGTGAGGGATCGCACAAGAGCGAGAAACTACCGAACCAAGAACGAGCACTACGTGTACTGGGGAGGGAGGGGGGTGAAAATCGTCTGTCAGTACATAATGAGCGTGGTCTGGGCGACCATTTGCTATCCTTTCTTCATTTTCTTGTTCTGCTTTGGCTTCGCATGCAGCCAGGACGTGGACGTTAGCAACGACAAATGGTACGGGGAGGATTTGGAGGCGAGCGTGGCGAGCGGCTGTTTCCCATTCATGTGCGGGTTGGGGTTTCCTGGGTGAGTGAGGAGCGAGGAAGCGAAGCGAAGCGAAGCGAAGCGCGCCTGGTTTTGAACTAACCGTATTTTGATTCAGCTTCGTTCTAGACATCAGGACTCACTTGTTCGGGAGGGAAGACGATCGAAAGCACTGGATCTGGATGAAAGTGTTCAGGCCGAGAAATTTCGACGAACAGCTGATGAACAAATTGTTCGAGATCAAGGAGGTCCAAGATAATTTAGATGAGCTAGCGCAAGGGCAAAGAGACTTGGAGGCAAATATAGAAGATTTGAGAGAGGAAGCTAAAGGAGGGGTACAAAAATATGCTAATCAGGTGTTGGAGAAGAAGGAGAGAAATGCGAAGCAGGGAAACCGGAAGAGCGATGAGGCTCGAGGAATTTAATTAGCAGTTGCTTCGAAGATGGAGATGAAGATGAGGATGAAGATGGAGGATCCTGGAAGGGGTTTCTACAACCTGAGTTTTGGGGCTGTGGTGGGGGGGAGCTGCAAGCACTCGTTTGGCTCACGAAGGGATCGTCGAAACTCTCGGAATCAGATTCAAATGAAGATGATAATGTAGGAGTGGTGACAAGGAGAATGGTGTGCTGCTCTGCGAACCATGTTTTGGAGGGATTTTGTCGTGATTCTGTATAGTGAAAGATATTTAATTAGGGTGGTGTGGTGTCAACATTTTTATAGTGAAAGATGTTTGTTAAACCAGCCTGTCGTTATCTTCGTTGCCATTGCCATCGCCATTCCCTCTACTCCTGGTGCTCTCGCCAGACCGAAAAAAAGTTCCCACACCAAAAAAATCATTTCCACCGCCAGTTATACCATTCGCAGTCGACCTCATGCCCTGGCCCAGTCGTGTAGCTCGGCCGAGGGTGTCGGATGCCACCCCAACGATGTTCGCCGGCCCTGCGAAAATGTCGGACAGGTCGATCGCCTCGGTGTTCTCATCAAACTCAAAATTAATCCGCACTCGGTTGTAGAATGCTTTTATGTGACGCAAGGTCATCCCGACGATGATACTGCAGAGAGTTGCAGACTCCCAGTGAAGTATTAGCCACACACCCACCATGCTAGCGATCAGCGTCGCCACCAACCCCCGGCCAAAGTTCTTGAAGATCAAACCTCGCTCGCTATAAAGCCCCTCGGTCGCAATTATCATCGAACCGTCTGGCCCTCGGAGCGCCAACGACGTTCCAAACACAGCAAGGATCGTCGTATGCGACACAACGACAATATTAGCACAAAGGGCGACCACAATGGCAAAGTAGTATATCAGCTATCGCCGAGCGAAGCGAGATTGTGCGCGATTTGGGTGGGTTAGCTAAAGAAGCACCTGCAGCCATTTCACGAGATACGTCGATGGAGTTTTCCTCAAAGCTCACATTTGCGAGCCGGCTTGAGGACGGCCTCAATTTAACACAAATCGGTCTTTTAATACTTCGTTCACTCACCTTCAGTGTTCTAGGAAGAAGATTTGTGTAGCCGCCCATCGCAGGATTAAACTCCCACGCTGAATCAGGAGGCACCTGGAACTCTATGAACATTGTGACATCCAAAGAAGCGAGAACCGCAGCCTGAGTCCCTACTGTCATTAGATTTGAGTGATGTAGTTGGAATTCCTTCTCCTTAAGGGCAGTTGCCTGCTGCTTCAAATGAGATTGCAGCTGGAGTTTATCAGCAGCAAGCATGTCGTTTCGTATAAGTTAAAAACGATTACGACGTAATATAGTAACCATTTCTTTGGTTTTTGTTTTCAAATTTTTTGATTTTTTTCAGGAGCATAAAGAAAGGAGAGCACGCACGCACAACCTAACCCTAACCTATGGCACGAAAAACTCGATCGGGGGCCACACCCTCTCCTCCCCCACATTCCTCGAGGTCGACACGAAAGTCTCCCAACCCTTCAGGTCGGAAATCCCACAAGAAGAAGAATGTTGGGGTGCCGCTGGAGCAGTTGCAAGAACTGGAATCACAGCAGGAACAGGAATTCGTGGAGCAGAGTGAAGTTGAAGATGCTAGAAGAAAGGATGATGAAGAGAGAGTGTTGGCTCAGCAGCAGATACAGCAGCAACAAACCCAGCAGCATGCCCTTCAGCAGCAGCAACAACAGCAACATCAACAGCAACAGCAGCAACAACAACAACAACAACAACAACAGCAACAACAACAACAACAGCAATGTCAACAGGAGCATCATGCACTTCTTCCCCCCCCTCCAACCCTACACCCCCCTCTCCAGACAAATACCACACCCACACCCACACCCACACCCACAATGAGCATATCACTGGCCTCTGCCCGCCTTCTTCTCCAGGACAAGTTGGCGCTTCGGGAAAAGGTAGCTATAATCCAAGAGGTTAGCGAAGAAGTTCAGGCAGAGCAGTTTGCGAAGGTGAGCATGAGCAAAACTTGTTTTTTATTTCCTCATCCAAACACCAACACCCCTCCCATTTCAAATCTCCACCACACTCGTCTCGTCTCGTCTCGCCAGATCTCCGAGATCGGCTGCTCTATCTCCCCCTCCACCTCCCCTACGCTCGGTTCAGCCGCCTCCAGCTCAATCCAGATCAAAATGGACTTCACCCCTTTGGGTGAGATCAACGCTCACCGCGCCTTAGCTTCACGGGCCGGAAGTCGCCGAGGCCGGAAGAGCATGGGGGGGGAGTTTGGTGGGGAGGGTGGGGATGATGAATTGTATGGGGGGGGGCAGACTCTTTCGTCCACCAATTACAATTCCAATACCCACAATTATAATCACAGCAACAACAACAACAACCAAAATCCAAATCAGAACCAGAACCAGAACCACGTCTCCAACCAGCCCAGCACCAATAATAACAATCCTTCGTGCCTCCCCCCCCAATTCGCCCACAATCCCGCTCCCCTTCCCGATGCTATGGGCAGCGTCGGGAAGCGGAACGCCCGGCGGCCTAGCGTTATGTCGGGATTCGAGACTGAGTATCAGCAACAGCAGCAGCACAACAACAACAACAACAACAACAACAACAACAACAACAACAACAACAGCGGCATGAGCTCAAATTTCTCCGAGCCGTTTGGTGGCGTAATTCACCCGTCCTCTTCCGCCCAGCCCAACCCCAACAACCTTCCCCAGAACAACAACAACAACAACAACAACCGGCAACCGTACCAGGTCACCCCTAGAGGCCACGTCCCGACGAACGCCCGGACCCTGCTGAACAACGCGAACATGATCCAACAGCAGCAGCAGCAGCAGCACAACCACCACAACCACCACAACCACCAGCAGCAACAACAACAACAACAACAACAACAACAACAACAACAACAACAACGATCAGCTATGCCAACATACCACCACCAACAGCAACAACAAAATTGGCAGCAGGGCCAGCAGCTACAGCAGGGCCACCACCACGCAATGATTAACAACAACAACATCAACACCAAGGCTAGTTTGAAGAGGATCGAGCAAGCTGAGCTTGAGGCACTTGAGAGGGTCGCGAAGCCAGTTATGGCGTTCGTGGAGCCGTTTGGGGAGAAAGTTTGCGATGGTGATGGCACCAATACCATTGGAGGGAAGCGAAAACGATTTGCTGGGGAGGAGAATAATGTCGGCAGCCCCTCCGTTGTCGATTTGGTCCTCAAGGACGAGGTGCATGACCTCCTTGCCCGCCGGAGCGCCATCGTCGAGCAGCTGTCCGACGTGACGACGAAACTATTCTCGAAGGACGTCAAGGTCCAGCCCCTCAACGCCCTTCTGCGGAACCCAACCCGCTCCTTCTCCCATTCCGCCTGCACCTTCCTCGCCTCGACGAACGTCTCCGCCTCTGCGGGGGGGGGGGACAAGGCGATTCGGCTCCCTCCGAGGCGAAAGGTCATGTGGGACTACTTGCTCGAGGAGATGGAGTGGATGAGGGTGGACTTTAACGAGGAGAGGAAGTGGAAGATTGCGATGGGGAGGATCGTTAGTCAGGGGGTTAGGGGTTGGTTTGAGAGGAAGGGGGAGTTGAGGAGGGTGAATGGGGGGGCAGCAACAGCAACAGCAACAACAACATCAACATCAACAGCAACAGAAACAACAACACCTTCCACCCAATCTCTCAGCCGGGGGCACTCCCTTGGTGTTTCACTGATGTTCGCCGAGGTTGGAAAATCTGACGGGCAGGGAGCGCTTTCTACGGAATCTCAATCCGTCAAAGCCCTTCTCTCCGCCTCTCGGGTTGGCGCCAACACCACCACCAACTCCACCAACTCCACCAATAACAGCAGCAAAAAACTCCTCCCTCAACCTTCCCAACCCCCACCCAACAATGCACCCGAAACAATTTACAAACGAATCTCGATGATTCACTCCCTCCACCCACCCTCTTCACCCCCCTCCGCCCCGTCATCCCTTCCCTCCCTTCTTTCATCCCACCCCCCCGGAGGGTGCATCATCTCCTCCCCAGGCTCCTGCTCCCCAGCAACCATCAACCCCCTTTTTGCTTTCATCAAGGCCACGAAAAACGACATTCTCCTCCTTTGCTCGGCAACTTCGTTGCTAAAGTTCGGGCACGTTCTCGCCCATAATAACATTGCCTCCAAGACAATATGCAAAGACACGGGCGTAGAAGATCTGGATGAGCCGACCGACGAATTCACAGTCTACCTGGTCGAGTTCGGAATGGTATTGTCAAAATTGTTCTCCACAGCGTTATCATCAAAGGCTGGGGGGTGGGGGTCGATCATAGTTGACGGTCGGACATATGTTGCGGGGGTGACGGTCACGAACGACAATGTGACGTCACACACCGGGACTAAGAATCAGTTCCCTCAACTGAACTCCAACGCGTGGTGGTCTCAAATCATCGATTTTCCGCTCAAGGAAAAGGCGCTCCGGATCCTAATCGACAACTCGTCCTCTGATGGCACGAGTTTAGAAAACAACGCCAGGAAGGCGGCGTTTGCGAACCTGAACGTTATGAGGCATGACTCGTCGTTGGGCGTGGGAAATAACACCTCCGAACCGAAATCTACAATCCAAAATTGGATCGATTGGGCCAAGGAGCGTTCTGCTGCCGATTCCACCACAACCCCATCCGCAGTTCTCAACCAGGCTTTTGCCCCGTTGAGGATTGATGACGGCGATGGTGATGGCGGGAACAAAATTTCCGGCAAAATTGTTCTCACCGATGAAATGACCCAGAAGCAGAGAACAGCGTACGAGACCGTCACGAACCAGGCGAAGATTCAGCTAGTTCAAAGTTTGACAATGAGCGTAGCAGCGAGTAGTCTACTGCAGCTCCGGAGGGCGTGCTTCAGCTCGGAGTTGATTGGAGGGGGAGGAGGGGGAGGAGGAGAAACTTTCAAATCGCTCAGCGAGAGTAGCTGCAAACTCAGCAAATTGTACGAGTTGGTTCAGAGTTACTTGGCGCCGAGTGTCAAAAAGAACCCCGGCTTAGCAGGGAAGAAGATAGTTATATTGTCGACGTTGCCGGAAACGTTGCTGCTCATCGGAATCTTTCTGAAAGCCGCGCAGCTCCCGCACACTGTTATAAGCACGAGTCCGGGTCAGAACGGCGAGAATGAGGCGGACGCAGCTGCGAGTTGGGTGAGGGGGCAGCATTTGATTGGCGATTTTGAAAAGAGTGGGGAGAGGAGCACCGGTAACCACATTTTACTGTCCTCTATTGTCACAATCAGCGGGTTTCACGGCGGGATTGCGCCTCTCAGCGCAGACGTTTTTATCTCCGTTGACGATGACTGGAGTGGACGGCAACACTACCTTTACGAGAATGTGCTGCTGAATGATTGGGGGTGCGGGAAGAAGAATGCCGAGTTCGTCAAAATCGTTGCGAGGAATACGATCGAGGAGAAGGTGTTTTGCCCCAGCGATAGTGGTGGTGGTGTGGGAATCAATAGACTCGATGTGAAAACAATGTTTAAGGTGAGTGGGAAGCGAGCCACAGCAAATCACAACCCAAACT
>Ga0302116_1001760_pt1 | contig 12989 bp, 17 predicted proteins | sample AG5_SCM_MG_FD_203124 | JGI IMG/M metagenome (GOLD analysis project Ga0302116, IMG submission 203124) | Marine microbial communities from Western Arctic Ocean, Canada - AG5_SCM | ecosystem: Environmental > Aquatic > Marine > Oceanic | place: Canada: Western Arctic Ocean | collected 2017-10-01 | reverse complement strand
ATTCGAGCTCGGTGCAGTTGTTGGAAGCCATGTTTCTGCTAATGGACAGGCTCTTTGCTCTCGGGGTTAGGAGGATAGGGGCGGAGTGTGATGAGCTGGACTTTGAGCTGAAGAAGCTGCTGGGGGGTAACGGCGGCTTGGGGTTCGAATTCGAAGGAATTGCCAGAGAGGCGGGGATTCGTTTGCCCTAACCCTAACCCTAACCCTCACTCCACTCACTCCTTACCCTAACTTACTCTACTCCACTCACTTCACTCACTCCACTCACTCCACTCACTCCACTTACTCCACTCCACTCACTCCACTCATCCACTCCACTCACTCCACTCCACTCAGGCAGCAATTTCGATGCGGTCACAGAGAGGCAAGCACCGCGTTTTCATTCAGATGGTACCTGCACATCTCTGCGCTCGCCGGCCACTCCAACAAAATGGCAGCTTCCACTTTCGAACCCACTCACCCCGCTCAAGCTGACCAAGCACTTGTTCTCGTTGCACGCTCTCGGGTATAGTTCCCTGTCGTTCAAATTTCCTCGCCTTTTGAGCTTCCTGTCTTCCGGCAAGTGTGACCGTAGCAGCATGTCCTCATGCAAAACCCGTAATTCTGCCTCACTCGCCGCCTCCCTCGTCGGCGCTTTGCACGTCTTCTTGTGCTTCTTAACTAACAACTTCCACGCATACAAAAATTGCATATATTTTGACACGAATTAAAAATCTTGCTTTAAAATTATGCACAAAAATTGCAAATAATATAAAAATCAAATCAATATGTTAATCGCCAACACCCCTCCCCGCCCCCGTCACCATAAGTCCCACCAACATATTCTTAATAACCCCCAAGCTCTCCTCGATGCCCTTTTTCCAGTTGTTTTCTTCCTCCTCCTTGACCATTTCTTCGGTACCTTCCACAACCCCATTCTCCTCTATCGCGCAGCACGTGTGACACGGGATCCAGTTCGTGTCTCTCTCCCTTAGGCACTCGTGAACGTAAGCCTCCGCCCCGTTCATTTCCTGTACCGGCGTGTCCTTAATGTACATGACAAAGAAGAAGTAGTTCCAGAGCTCCTGATCCACCTTGTTGATCTTGTCAAAATTTAGCCCCTCGCCGAGTTCTTCGATGTATTCCCTCGTGAGCCCGCTGATGAACGTGCAATCTTTCAATATTCCCTCTCTCTCGGCCACTTCTTCTCGTAAGCTACCGAAGGTATCAAGGATAATTCCAGTGACCATATCAAACAAAAGTACTCCCAGGATGAGGAAAAAACTCAAGTCGAAGAATATTCTGGTCGTGTAGTTGCTAGCAAAAAAAAGAATTTGAGTAAGTTTGTAGTGGCTCGCATATTTCTCGTCTTCATCAAACCCCCTCGCTCCCCGCTCCGTTCCGCTCCGCTCCGCTCCGCTCCGCTCCGCTCGCTCACCTGCTGTTCGGATCCTCCAAGATCTCGGCAATGTCCCCCGTCCGTATCCCCAAATAAAACGTCTCCGTAAAGCACTCCAGCAGCGTCTCGCAGCCAGGAGTTCTCGCGTCGTCGTCGTCCTGCTCCATGAAATACTCGCCCGTCAACTCCCCGTTCGCGTCGTACATCTCCATTGGATTATCCTCCCCCGCGAAGCCCTCCTTCGCGCCGAACAGGTAGTACGCGAAGCTCGTATAGCAGCATATGACCACTAAGAACAAGAACAACGTCTGCGTGAGCTGATTGATGGGCTTCACCACACTGTCGACCACGCTCCTCAACGTGTCGCTCATTGTCAGCACATCCAAAAGTGTAAGCGTGAAGAAGTAGCTCCTCCAAAGTCCAATCCAAGTGAAGATCACCATGACCATGTGAGTGCGCACTGTTGGATACATCAACGCGTCCAGCAAGGCAAAGTACCTTCTTAAAATTTGGCTTTTCGGCAAGGTGAGCTGCGCTCGAAACGCAAATGGCAGCAGAATTACAAAGATGTTGACGCCGGTGTCCAAATATACTCCGCTTTCGTAGCCGTTCTTCGTCGTGGCGTGGATATAGCTGAAGGCCGAGTAGAATAGCACTCCCATTCCCCATTTGTTCATTGCCCCGCCGCGCATTTTCTTAACGTTCCCCTTGTTTTTGTTCAACGTGCTAACAAGCTCCTCCTCGGCCTTGAACTGTTGGTTCCTCAGGCTCCTTCTCCACTGAAACCAAGCAAAACAAAAAGATAGTTGAGTATAAAATTTAGAAATAAAAAAAACAAAAAAATGAGGAGCCTTGCCCAGCTCGCCCACTCACCTCTAGCGGAACGAAGCTCACCACCATGAAAGCCGTAATCGTCATGTAATTTACCATGACAATTATTCCCAAGAAGATGGTTATCCCGCTGCTCTGGCCCAGATCAAACCCGCTACTCCCAGCAACCGTCTGCGCAATGTCAAATTGATCGAACGTGCTGAGCATGACGTTGATGTTAAGCAGCAGGACAAGTCCGAAAGTGGTCTTCTTGATGGTTAAAATGTTCCTGCTCATCCACCTGTACAGCGGGAACTGGCTCAGCTTGTGCTGGTACTTCATCTCATCGTCGAGGTCGTCCCCGGCGGCTAGCAAGCTCTTGACCCTGCGGCAAGCGAACGCAGCGCAGAAAAACGAATTTAAAATGTAGTGATTAAGTTTAGTAGTGGATGCCGACGACATCCATAATGTTGGTTAAAGCCATTTTGCGCTCGCTCACCTGCTCTCCTGACTCCCTAAATCCGCCAACTCGATGAACCTGACCTTGCTCGCTTCGTTCAACGCCACAGTTTCCGGCTTGGCGGTGAAATAAACCTTGACCGCGCGTCCGTTCCACACAATCTCAACTGCCAACATGCCCACCTGTCCGCTGTCAAGCTCAACAATCTCCCTTCCCTGCTCGTCGACATTTCCCTTCACCCGCATGCACTCGTGGTGCAGCGTGAGCAGAGCGCGCGCCTCCGCGTTCAGAATTTCCATCATTGCCGCTCGGGACCGCTCGCTCTGCCAGAAAAAACGCATTGTATGGGTTAGCTTTAGTATAGTAATTCGCTCGCTACAACCCAACCCCCCCGCGCGCTCCGCTCGCTCACCTTTTTCTTTAGCACTTGCATCTTGTTCGCAACAAGCTTCAGCCGGTCGGCAATGATCGCAATCGGCACCTGGTTGAACAAGCTCTTGGCCAAGTCGGGGCTCTCCCTGCTCTCCAAGCAAGCGCTCAACAGCACACTCACGCTGCAAACCAGGTCGCTGGCCAGGCCGACGTCTTGAACATTCTTCAACTTTGCGCTAAGAATTGACAAGCAGCTGTCGATGCACTTTGCCCTAGTCAAGATAACTTCCTGGTTGACGCTGCACGGTCCTTGCGCGGCTTCCGTCAAGAATTGCAGTACCCCCAGCCCGCACTGAGCCTCCACGTCGTTCCACTTCCTCACGCAAGCAAGGCTCTTCGCCAAGACGCAGAAATAATCCATACTTTCTCCGATGAGGTTTGCGCTCCTCGCGTTGCTACTCTGCTCCCTGAGCAAGTTCTGGGTGATGCTCTGGTGCCCTTCACAAAGCTGGCTCATCATCTCGAACACCAAAATCACGCTCAAGCACCCCTCCACCAAACTTTCGCTCCTCGCCTCGCTGAGCTTCCGCACATTCCTGTACTCCTTTAAGTCCTCGCCCCCCTGCCGGATCAGCTCCCTGATTTTAAAGAAAAACGCCCCATCAGTTTCCTCTGTTGTGAGGATTTTGTTAATGCTTAGCTGCACAGTACTATTGCCGTTCTTCATCATGTTGTGCACCAACTCCAATGCCTTCGTCCTGACGACCTCGTTCTTGCAGTGGCTAATCGCCTTCACCACAACCCGCGTCAGGCCAATCGAGTCCAAATTTTGCTGCGCGTCCTTGTACTCCTGCTCACTCTCCTTCATAATATCGCTCTCGTCCATCTCGTCAACCCCTCCTCTCATGTACAATACTTTGTCCTCCTCGCTAACCTCCAAACCCCTTTTCTCCAAACGCTGAAGATGAAGAATGATCACGTCCATGACAATCACGATCACCTCCTGCTTCTCCAAGCTCGGAAGGAGAACATTGCTGTCGAGGTATTTGACGAAGCGTGACAAAATGTCGGTGAAGGTAATTTTCACACTGGGCGAGGTTAAAAAATGAATTTGTTAGTTTTAATGTCATTCCATAAATATCATATCATTTCCTTTCACTCACCTCCGCTTGTCCTTGCTCGCCTCCTCCCGAGTCATGCTTGCCTCCTTCTTTTTCAGTATGTTCCCCACCCTAATCAACCTCAGTAACCTCGCAACCCGGGCAGTCCTCAACACCTTCACCCCCCCTCCTGCCCTATCTCCGCCCCTAAGCGTTGCGTAGATAAAGAGAATATCCACAACCACCACCCCAACGTCAATGGCGTTCAAGGGGTCCAACAAGAAGGTGTCAATCTCGCCGTGGACGTAGCTGAACGCGACAATCTTGCTCAACACTTCGAGGGCAAAAAACGTTGTGATGACGTAGTCGCACACCTCAAGCACAGGCTCGTCTCCCACGACTGCTTGCGAAACAAGCAGCACGCACGCGCAGAATACCATGCCAAGAACGACATATAGCATCGTCGCCCCGTTCATGAACTCCAAGAAGTCCGTCATTCTCCGCGTGGTAATACTCAACTCCCCAACCCTTTCCTCCTCCTCCATCTGGTCCTTGTTCTTCCATCCCAGCTGCCCGGTGATAGCTTCCATGTAAATCCTTTCGTCCGGGTCCGTCAAGAACTCGACGTTCTCGAGCTTTGCCAAGAACTCCCCGTCCTTCTTGTCAAGAGCCTTGTTGAGCTTCCTGCTGGAGTTGAGCACTGGGCAGAGCTTCTCTCTTACGAAGCGGTCGCAATCGTTTTTCATCATCTCCAGAAGCTTCGGATCGTTGTCGAGGACTTCGATATCGGTGAGCCAGTTCACGTCCGATTTCAGCCCGAGGGCGTCGTCGAGCCTGGGAAAAACAAAAAGTTAGTTTGTGTTTTGTGTTTTGTGTTCACGTGGACCGTCCCTGAATAACCCCCTCGCACAAGAAGATGCGCTTGTCCGAGCTAGCCACCGTGTCCAATTAATAGCGTCTAAAACCTCCATAAGAATGTTATGTTGGAGTTAAGGTCGTTTGGATGATTCACCTTTTTTCGGTGGTTCAATGTTGCCTTCGCTTCGCTTCCTTCGATCACAACCCCGCCCGCAGCCACTCCAAATAAAAACTTACATCTGACTGAACTCAAGCTGCACGAGGCGCATTTTTTATGGATCAAAAGAGAGGCAAGCGAGGAATTGATAATATGTTAATTTTATTTGTGGCTCGCTTATATTTCTCGTCTTCCAAAAGGCTGGCTCGCTTCGCACGCTCACCTTGCTAATCTGAGAGTCCTTGTCCTTGTCGTACTTCTTCATAATCGCTTTCACTTGCTTCTTGTCCAAGCCCGCATTGACGCCGATTATTGCCTCCTGGACCTCCTTCACGCTCAAGTAGCCGTTCCCGTCAACGTCAATCATGTTGAAGACCAAATCAACGTTCTCCTTGCTGGTGTGAACAGTCTCGGGCGCATCTTCACTCCCGTTTGCGTCCCCAACGATACTCGCCTTCCTCCCAACGTTTTCCTTCACGCTGTAATCCCCAACGACGTTCTTCATGACGCTCCTCATGCTCTCCGCCGTTTCGGGCGAGCACCTCTCGCAAACCACTTCGAAGGATATGCTCGATATGGTGATTCTAATCGAGTCGAATACGTTGTCGAGCTGAGGAGTCATCCGCTCCTCGTCGAACACCAGCTTGAAGAAGCTTACGAGCAATGTGGCCCCGGACTCAAAGTAGGCACGCTGCTGGTTGGAATCTGAATCTATTACCGCGTTACTTAAAAGGTCAACCGCAGGAGCCGCGTCAAAAATCGCCTTCATTTCCTCAGCTACGGCCTTCAACCCAGCCCACATTTCCAAGCTCTCTCCTAGCTTCTGCTCCAATAGTGGGGTGTCTAAGTAGACGTTATTGAGGAAGTTAATTAAGCTCGCCCTGACGCCAACGTCGCCGGCAAACACAGCAATATTATCATTGTTTTTGCCATTGCCATTGCCGTTATCATTGTCACCGTTAATTTCAATCCTCCGCAACAGCTCCTTCACAGGAACCTTTGCCTGTAGTCTACTAGCCGCGAAGGAGTTCTTGTCCTTCGCCGCCAGCGCGAGCAAGTTCATCGCCTTGAATAAGGATCAATTAAATGTTAATGGTTGTGGGGTCCTATTTAAGCAGGGGACAATTATTGCTCGGCTCGCTCTCTGCGCTCGCTCACCTTTACGTGGAAGTTCCGCCGCAGGGCTCGGACCCGCTCGTCGGCGGGCGTCTCAATGAGGGCAGCGGGGGGAGGAAGGTTGAGAAGGAGGACCTGTTCCAGGGGCGACAAATCGTTGTCGTTGTTCCCATTCCCATTCCCAATCTCATTCTCATTTTCGTTCTCGCTTCCAGTAACATTCCCAAGCAGGTAGGTGATTGTCAAATTCTGGGACCTCTTCACGGGCCTGAAGCCCCGCCGAGGCTCTATAACCGCGTAGAAGAAATCAAGCTCGCGCAGGTTATCAACTCCCGGGCTAAGCAGCCTGCGCGCAAAGTCTCCAAACAGGCCTTCAGGCACTGCCTCACAGAGAGTCTGGTTTCCCTCGTACATGCTGACAACAACGTCCCAAACGTTGAGCCCTAGGCCCATTTTGCTCCGCAGCAGCGGCGTCTCCGTTGCAAGGATTTCTTGGTTTGAGGGGTTTGTTGATACGAAGGCGTTTAAAGTGAATATCGTCCGCTTGCACACGGTTCGAAGCATTTCTTCGCTCTGCTTGTGAACCGACTCGAGTGCCCAGGAGGTTTCATCCGATGGGCTTGCGTTAGTTCTCTCAGCTGCGCCGAGCGTAATAGTGTTAGTTTTTTCTTTTCCTCGTTTTCCCCTTCCCCAACCTGCCCATCACTCACTCGCTCACTCGCTCACTCGCTCACTCACTCACTCACTCACTCGCTCACTCACTTACTCACTCACTCACACACTCACTCACTCACTCACTCACTCACTCACTCACTCACCTTCAGCCTCTTCTGAAATCTTGTGATTTATCTCCAAACCAAAGATCAGCACGGTTCGGAAAAGGCCCATGTTCCGCATCAGCAGCTGGTGCTTCTTATGCGGCGGGAACCTGCGCCGAGCGAAGAAGGTGAGAGAGGGTTAGTAGTGGGCTCGTATATTTCGTCTGTACAATAGTTGTGACTAGCTCGCTTCGCTTGCTGCTCGCTTCGCTTGCTGCTCGCTTCGCTTGCTGATTCGTATGATTGTCTTCCAAAAGGCACACTCGCTTCGCTCGCTTTCACCTCTTGGAACTCGTCGTTGGGAGCTGAAGCGGGTGGTACTTAGCTCCAGCTCCATTGTTGATTTCGCCATCTTGCCAGAAAAGCAAGTCATCTAGCATGTTAAAAATGCTAATAATCTTATCGAAAACAGTCGAGTCAATGGGGTTCTCGGGGCTGCTCTGTACGCCCCACACGCCGTAGCTCCTCACCCAGTACCTCAGGTCCAGCACCGCCGAGTCGAGTGCCTCCAGGGTTCCAAACACGGGGAGGGTGCAGTCTTTCAGCACGAGAACCTTTGGAATGAGAGAGATGAGCTTCCTTCGCTGGCCGAACCTGTGTGTTGTTGTGTTGTTGTGTTGTTGTGTGTGTTGAGAATAAAGTTTGTGTACGTTTAAATGCCTTCGTTCTCGTCTCGTCTCACTCACTCACCTCCGCCGCATGAACGACAGGGCAGACTCAAATAGCTCGTCGCTCTCGTAAATCATCAGATCCATGCAAATTGTGTCAATCGGTCCTTCGCACATCGTTCCCACGTCCAAAGCTCGGCCGTCGTCGGACTCAAATAAATGCTCAAAGTCCTTGAACAGAGCGTTGCTTATCCCCCCCGAGGCGGTCAGGACGCTCACGCCGCGCGCGGCGGAGGAGACGATTGAATGGAGCAGCTGCGAGAGGCGGTAGTGCGCGCGGATGTCCGCCACGAAGAACAGCGATTGGAGGATTGCCACCTTGCACTTCATGACCGCGAGCTTGTCGTTTGAAAGCGACCATCGGGACTCGCCGACCGACTTTCGGGCTGCCAGCTCCCTTGTCAGCGTGCTTACCAGGCCAGTCTCTTGAGCCAGTGTGCGCGCCCTGGCGACTTCGTCGTTTGCATTAAATTTCTCGCTGATACTCCCTCCAATTGGGACAACTTGGATGTTCTTCTTCGTGACGTGCGTCGTAGGTGTTAGCCCCTCGACAACTTTAGTAGCGCCCTCCTCATTCTCAAAAATTTCCCCACTGCTCTTGTTCTGGATTCTATCAGTCCTCCCGTCCAGCAGCTTCGTCACTGCGAAGGGGTTAGTAGTGACTCGAATATTTCTCGTCTGTTCACGTACACTAGTTGTGACGCTGGCTCCGCTCGCTCACCGTGAACCATTATTGTTACAATTTTCTCTGTTGTTGCGAAGAAACCAAAGCTCATAAGATCCTCGAGCACCTCCAAAAACGCCACGATGAGCTCGTTCTGGTCGGTGCTCCCAATGACTTGGACTCCGCCGAGCTCTTCGGTGAACTCCTCTATAGAGTTGCGGACGAGGAAGAATTTCGTGTGTGTCGGGAACGTGTAAAAAGGCGAATCTGTCATGGCCAACGACGACGAAGTTGGGCCAATGTGGAAAGAGGGGAGGGCGCCCTCCCTTGTTCTGTCTACTACTGTGTGTGGTGCGTGGTGCGTGGTGCGTGGTGCGTGGTGCGTGGTGCGTGGTGCGTGGTGTGGGGTGCGTGTTGAGTCAGTATTCTTCCTGTTTGTGATTTGATTTTTGTATAAAAGTTTTTGAGATGTGGAATAATTTCGGCTGTCCCTCCTCGCTCTCGCCCGTCAGATCGCAAAAGGCGCAGCTTCGCTCGCTGCGCTTGCTCGCGGTGTTGTGACTCACCTCCAGCAATACTTGTTTTCTTCAATTCGCTACTGACCCAAATCAAATCTGGCAAACTTGGCCTCCCGCAGTTCGGTCCGTGTGGGTACCTGTCAATCCAAAGCCTCCGTAGCAGCCCAATGAAAGCGGCTCTCACTCTGTCGGGCAACGCTCTGTTGCACCCGCACTGGACGCACATCTCGTAGCTAATTTCCTTGCTCAGTTCCAAGATGCAGTTGTAACTCCGCCCCAAGCACAGCGAAGAGTACAGGTAAATCTGCTCGGCGAAGTACCCAGCGATCTCAACCTGTGTGTGAAACTGTTTCGTCGCCTCACTTTCCCCTTCAAAATTATTCGTTTTCGTATCTCGCCGGAAGATGAGCTTGTTATCGCCGCAGTGCTCGGCCCAAGACTTCCCGCCATTCAGTTTCGGGAACATTTTAACTGGGTCCAGAACCCAGCACAGATCCTCAATGAAGCATGTTTGCGCCTTGTTTACGGTGAAATTGTTGAGTTTGGTCATGGTGGCCCAGCTGACTTCCACTAAGAATGATGGGTTTGGTTAGGGGGTATAAGTTAATTTAGAAATTTCCACAACCAACAACAACAAACATTTTGGCTCGTCGCCTCCACTCACCTCTTTTGAATCCAACATCAAACTGATCCTTTCCTAAATATGAAGAGGGGAAATTGCTCTTGTCCTTAATCCCCCAGCCTATCCCCCCCGCCCCGGTGTTGCTGTCCTCCTTCGTTCCAAGGGAAATCAGCATTTCGCCCCTCTTCACCTTGTCAAGCCAAACAATGTTCAGAATCGACTCCTGGTTGGAGATGATCGCCTTGCCTTGGCACTGGCAGCACGCCGTGAAGAACTTTACGAACCTGAGTATGGATGAGTTGATATTAGTCGAGAGGAGGTTGAAATGGTTGAGTGGGAGCGCGAAATCTCACCTGGATTGCGGGCCCTTGCTCAATATCAACTTTTGGAAACAACCAATAATACTTTTATCGACATACTTCTGCAACAACTCGGAGTTGTTACTGATCAACGCCTCGAACAACACCGCAGCTCCAATCGGGTCGCTAATGCTGTTGATGATTCCGGGATTGATCCAGTTTTTTTGCCTCCCAAAATAATTTTCGCTCTTCCGGTTGTCGTGGAAAAGCCGTTGAACGGCCCGCCAGCTCAACTTGACCACGTCGGCAATCTTGGCGAACTGCACCGCGCCGGTAAGATGTTAGTTTAGCGTATTAGTATCCAATCACTAAAACGACCACAACTCCAACACACTGAAGGGGTTGTTCAGGGACGGTCCAAAACACGCATTATAAAACTATCCGAACGCCAACCAAGTGAAACCTACAAAAAACGCAAAATCGCGAGTATTATGCTAGTCTTCCACAAGGCATTTAGATTCTCGACTTCGCTCACTCACCTGAGGGTCAACCCAGCACTGGCCTGAGGCGTCCCAGCTAGTGTCGATGCCCTTCGATACGGGTATCGTGGCGACGGAAAACAGAACATTCATGAGCTTCAAGTCTCTGGCGAGATTCTGGGAAAGTTTGTCTGCATCAGTGTTAAGGTCTTTGTCGACTTGGGCGATGACATTTTTGAAACTGAAGCTGTTGACGTCTGGAGTCAAGTCCGGAGCCAGGCCCACGCCCATGCCCATGCCCACCCCCGAGTGTTCACCGTCGACGTCTCCGCTGTATTTGTTGATCAGTTTTACTAACTTTTCGATGGAAATTCCAACTTTTCGCAAATCAAAGCTTCTTAGACTGGAGATATCCTTGCTGGCCCGTTCCGCGAACCATCGAATGTACGGCTGAATCCCATTCAGCTTGTTGAACTTTTCCAACAAGTCAGGCCTGACAAAAGGCAGCAACAAGCAAGCTTCATTCTGCGCCGATCGGTGAACCAAGCGAGCCAAGCAAATTGAGTGGTTGATTAGGATGATTAGGATGCCCAGAACCATCTATCTCTCAATCTTCCTGAAGGCTCGCTCGCTTCGCTCACTCACCTCCTGCATGACTGTGCTGAACACAACATCAAGCGACCGATGCAGGGAAGCGTTTTTGTCTTTCCACTTCTCTTTCGTCTGCGTGAGCATGTGCAGCGTAGTGTTGCTCGTCGCAAGTAAGTGAGTGAGCCTCAACGACACCTGGGACTTGGGCACGGTATCGCCTTGCTTGTCCGTTGGACTGAATTGGAAGACGCTGTTTTATTTTTGAGAGGGTAAGTTAAGTTAAGTTAAGTTAAGTTAAGTTAAGTTAAGTTTCCACAGGCACAGGCACAGGCAAAGGGCTCCGCCGCTTTGCTCGCTCACCTACTCTCGCTCAATTCTTCCATCCCGCCGTCCACCAGCCTGCAGCGGTATGATTCCTCCCCCAGTCCACCACCCTTCAGCTTCGCCTTCGCCTCGTAGTCAACGGCCAAGTACATGTTCGTCGCGCCGTGCCGAATTCTTATCGGCGAGTCCCACATTACCGGCCCAGAGACTAGCCTGGACAAGTGCTCCACCTTCCATATCTGCTTCCCCGATACGTTTGACTCTTTCGTTGAGTCGGCCACGTTCGAGGTCGAGGCGCCTGTTTCATCCTCTTTTTCTATCCTTCTGTAGTAGGGCTTGCCGCCCTTCTTCGCCTTATTTGTGTTGCAGGAAGCCACCAAAAAACTCTCCGTCTCGGGGTGAAACAGCCTGATAAGATCGAAGTGAAAGTGAAGAGTCTTCTCCATCTCCTCGCTTGCCTTGCAGTACTTTTGAATCTTGACCGAGGAGGGGTTCGTTGACAAGTTGAGCTCCGTGATGTGGGGGGCCGGCTCTTCGGGGTCGTAAGGAACGTTGTTGCTCACGTTGATTCCATAGCCAATCTCTTGGACGGAGAGGAACTGGATCTGGTCGCCGTAAAGGACCTCCGAGCCCTCGTTTCTAACCTTGTAGCGGGGGAAGATCTTGAAATGGCAGGAAGAACTTCCCTCGCTGAGCGAAAGGAGCAAGCAGTCCTTCTCCATGTTCGCCGTGTACGACTCCGCGTTCAAGAACTTGCCTGTGTTGCAGTGCCGCAGCTGGAGAACTTGACCGTAGATGATCGAGCCTTGCACGCTTTGCATCTCAGCAATCTGCTTTTCGTTTTTAACGCTTTCGATGGCGATCCTCATCTCAACCAATTTCTGCTCGTCCATTGAGAAACTCTTGTTCCTCTTGAGCTTCCCCCTGGCGGCCTTGGAGTCGTACGAGAGGAAAGGGACAATCTGGAAAAGATTTCTTGAAAAATCAAGCGGCGTGGTGGAAGGAGGGGAGGTTTGGAAGCCGACTCGCTCAAAGCAAGAGTCTGCCGAAACATAACCAAAAAAGGAGCCAGAGCTGGAACTGAGGAAGATGTAATCACCAAAGTTCACCGGTTGCATCGAGAGCCCCTCTTGGGCTGGGGTGAGAGTGGGGGTGGGGGTGGGAGCAAGGGTGGGGGAAATGCGCGAGAGGTTTGGGATTGCCGGAAACTCATTCAACCCAAGTTCATCAAAGCCAACAACGTCGTGTGTATCTATAACTTGGATTGAGTGTGTATCTATAACTTGGATTGAAGTATCGAAACTGTCGCCATTGTCGCCATTGTCGACTGAGATGTTTTGAAAGTCCATCAAAACAAAATTGTATATCTTGAGCTGTTAATGCACTGGTTTAGCTATAAGTCTATATACTATAGCATAAATAAAACTCAACTTGAAACTCACTTTCAAGTCATTGTTCAAAGGTGCAAAAGAAACAAAAAATATTATGCACAAAGCACAGTGTCAAAATTTAAACATGTGACTTTAGCTTAATTATACAATTTGCTCGTGTTTGTTCCCACCGTCAGTTCTGCCTTTGCTCCCCTATCACGTGATAAAGCAAAACAAAAACAAAAAAAACAAAGATTTAATACCTACCCATTCCATCCATCATGCTTTTAAACGACTACCCAACCTTCCCTCGCTACAAATTCCTCCCGTAATCCAAAGTTTCAGGTCCCAAATCATCCAACTCTTCTCGAAAAACATCCTCGAA
>Ga0302116_1001754_pt1 | contig 13017 bp, 16 predicted proteins | sample AG5_SCM_MG_FD_203124 | JGI IMG/M metagenome (GOLD analysis project Ga0302116, IMG submission 203124) | Marine microbial communities from Western Arctic Ocean, Canada - AG5_SCM | ecosystem: Environmental > Aquatic > Marine > Oceanic | place: Canada: Western Arctic Ocean | collected 2017-10-01 | reverse complement strand
CGCGCACGGTAAGGTCTCTGTGCATAACGTCCTCCTGTGGGTGTGGGTGTGGGTGTGGGTGTGGGTGTGTGGGTGTGGGTGTGGGTGTGGGTGTGGGTGTGGGGGTGGGGGTGAGTATGAAGGGTGGGGGTGGGTGTGGGGGTGAGTATGGGGAAAAGTTAAAAATCAAAAAAATTGTCTCACCTGCGGAACGAAACCCACCAGGTGCTGGATGCTCAGCAACGGCTTAGATTCACCGTTGATCCGCACCTTCCCGAGCACCTTTCCGCCGTCCCTGATGCGGTTTGTTAGTGCACACAAAAACGTGCTTTTCCCGCACCCGCTCGGACCCATTATTGCCGTCATTCGCCCGGCCCTCAGTTTCCCGGTCACCCCTTGCAAAATCCTCTTCTTGTTGACCAGCTCCACCGTCAGATCGTCGAACTCGATGTCAACCTTGAGCTCTCGCTTGTTGATCACAGCGCTGGCAATCTCTGGCTGCTCTAGCGCCTGAGGATCCGTTATGAAACTGCTGGACGATCTCTCTCTCCCAGCTGTATCTTCATCAGTTTCTCTATTCACGCTGGCCAAGTCATCTTCGTTCATTCCTACAATTCCGGCGAACTTGTCCTTTGTCTTTCGGCCGCTCAGCTGGAGTGGAGTGGAGTGAGCGGGGTAAAAAAAATAAAAAAAATAGAAATCTGTTTTTGTTGGACGTGGCGCTTCGCTTCGCTTCGCTTCTTTATTTGCTCACCTCCCTCTTGAACGCATTAAACCGCAGATGGAAGTTCTTATCTCCGCTGGCGTTGCCAACACTCCTCCGCCAGCTGAAGACGTAAACTATGATCACCAAGAAGGTGAACATTGAGACGAGCAGAATCGCCCCCAAAATCAACCCGGACATTCGCGACGGCCTCGACATTCCGGTGTTGGGGCAAATCTCCCAAAACTCGCAGGCTCGCTGCGCGATCGAACCTGTCCGGCAAACATGATTTTTCTCGCAAACAATCTGCTCTCCGGCAGTGGGACAGTAATAGCCCTCGCTGCAAATTCCGATGGCTGCAAGAGTGGGTTAGGAGCGAAGCGGGAAAAAACAAAACAAAATACACACTCTCACCATCGCTGGTGCAGTAAAACCCCCAATTATCCGGACAGCTGACGTCAATGAGCCCCGCGGGACAAAATGAACCAGCCCGGCAACAGAAAGCCATGCCGTGAAGAGCAAGATTACTCGACGACGAGGCGCAATCGAAGAACTCCGATCCCGGGGCAGCAGCGACAGCCGCGTTGGAGGGGATAAAATGGAAGCCAGTTTCGTTGAATTTCCCAACGTTTCCGTAAGACGGACTCTCCCCTCCGAAGTAAATTTCACCGGATGTAGCCATCACACTGTTGATCGACTTGTCGGTTCCTGGGTTGAATGTCGGGGCGTTGTCTGGAATGGAGAATTTCTCTGGATGGTAAGATTTGGAGTCAATGTCCCACACTAGCTTTGCCAGGTGGAAGGGGGTAATGAAGGCAACCTCTTTCTTCAAATTCAAATCCGCCCCAATCGTAAAGTTCAGCCAGTTGTCGAAGCTTCCGGCAATTATTACTTGGGAGCACCGGTTGTCGTCGGAGTCTGCTAGGTACTCGGCGCACGCAATGGCGCGAACATCACCGTCAGGTCCTCCAACGAGCGACCCGCCATCTCCAATCCCGCTCATTTTCCCTTCGTCGTTTTCGGAGGCTGAGACAATGGCCACATTCTGATATCCAGGTGTGAACCAATGCTCAATGTTTGGATCATCGGGGTTAGGCGAGAAGTCAAATGTGTTGACGAATTCACCACCAATAATCAAATCGTTGTCGCTTATCCGTCCGGTGGCATATACGGGCCCAAAAATTAACTCGCAGCAGAGGAGAGGAGGGTTATCTACCTTGCATGCCGTTTGGGACCGCATCAGCCGGTTGACCACGCACCGTGTCCCCCTTGCTGGAGTATAGCGGTTGATTAGATAAGGAATATCGGTGTCGATGGGGTCCTCATAAATTCCACCAAAAACAATTTCATCCTCGCTGATCGCCTCCAGTGCCATGACCAAACCGTTTACACCCTTGCCAGGGTCGTCCTTGGTCCCGATCTTCACCACCGTAGGATTCGGGCCGGCAGAGAAATCGAGTTTAGCAACTCCGTTTGTCCCATTCACCCCGAGCGCCGTGTCGAAATACCCCGCAACGTACATCGTATCACAGCTTGTTCCGTTGTTCTTCGCGCACCTTATGGAGCGAATCATTGTCACCTGGGCGTCTTCGTCGCACGAATCCGAGTTGGGGTCCACGCTGTTCGGCTCCACGTCGTCGCAGAACTGCTTAAACCCTATGTGGGTGTCGTTCACAAGCTTTGTTTTGCCAGCAATGGCGTGAAAAAGCTGTGTGACAGTGTCGAATCGCACTATGTTGTTGACCGTGATGAGGTTGTCGTTCTTATCGGTGACTTCGGGGAGGCGAGCGAGTCAAAATAATTAGTTAAGCTGTCTGTAGCCATTTCGCGGGAACATCGCGAGTATGCTCGTCTTCATCAAGGCTCGGCTCGCTTCGCTCGCTCACCTGTCTCAAACACTCCCCCAAGAAATATCGAATCCTCCTCCTCTGGACATTCAAGAGCCGTGACGATTCCTAGATACGATGCATTTTGAGCCGAAAAAGAGGCTCCCGAAGATTGTAAAACGTTATCTAAGCTGGTCACCATCCCAATAGTACCCAAGTACTCAGTATTATCCTGATCGTTCAAAACTGCAAAGTGTTGAGCTTGTTCATCACCTACGCGATTGAAGAAACCCCCAATGTAAGTCTTGTTCCTGTGGTGGCAGATGGCATTGACATACTTCGGAACGACATCTTCAGAGGAGAAACAGAGCTGAGGCAAGTTGTTAGAAACTTCCAATTTCACCTTGACAGCATTGCTTGTCAACAGCAAGAGGCTCGTGAGGACAGAACAAATAAATTTGCACATTTGTCGAGTAGTATCACGTAATGAATATCCTGAATTAATCGCCAAAATACCAATATCTCTTCCTTATCACGTGCTTATGTACTTATGTTGAGCTGAGCATAAATTTTTATAAAAAAATGAAAAAAAATCTAATTATTAAATCTTCCAACAAAATCTTCAACATGCCATCACCCCTATCCCCCACCATCAGCCGCTCAGTCCACTCCCCCAACATACTTTTAGAGGACACCCGCTCGCCGGAATTTGAGTCTCAATTCATCGAAAAAATTAAAAACAAATTGAAGAGTAATGACAGTGACACTTCCTGGGGGGTGATTGACGACTCCATTTTTTTTCCCCGGTTCATGCTGCACAAAGACGGCTCGGCCTCGGGCATAGCAAAGTCTACTGGCATCATTCAAGCCCCCCCGGAAGAAATCGTGGGGTGGATCAAGAACATATCCGAGGAGACCCTCCAGAACCATATGAAGCAATCAGGGTTGGATTTGCACAAATATCCCAAGAAGGAGGTTTCCTTCATCAACGACCACCACCACCTGATTTACATGTGCCGAAAGCTCCCTTTCCCCCTTGCTGCAAGGGATTTTCTAACCCGAGGCATCTCGCAGCAGAACGACGAGGATGACTCTCTGACCCTAGTTTATGGCAACGTGCACGACGACCACCCTGACGTTCCCCAGAACTTCAAACCGAGCACTCTCCAGGGGGTCATTCGGGGGGATTACTCGTCGTACTACAAGCTAGTACGCTTGCCGAACGACCAGTCGTTCGTGACGATGATTGCCGGCGTTGATGTCAAGGGTGAGTCTCACTCAGTCTCCGCTCGCCAGTAATAATTTAACCCAAATATTCACTCGTTTCCCCCAATAACTTCACTCGTTTCCCCCTTCCGCACAGGATCTATACCCGTGAAGGTTGCGAACTCTGGTTTGAAAGGTCTACTCGACGTGCTGACCAACGCGTACAAGCACTTCGAGCGGGACGACGAGATTGACAAGCTGGCGAGGCAAAAGTTCATCACCGATCTTCCACTAGTCCCTGACCCTACACGGGAGGAGAATAAGCTCATCATGACCAACTTGGCTTTTGCGAGCTACCACTACTTGGGTGGGAGGGTGGAAAAACAGGACACGAGCAGAGGGATGGATAGGCAACAGAGGCAGCTCTGGAACCGGTTCCGGGACATTGACATGACAGTGAAAAAATACGTAAAGCATAAATTGGGTGATTCCTCGGCGTGGGGAAAAGCCGTGACAACAATCCACGCCTCCCCCCAGGAGCTTTGCGCCTACTTGACGAACTACTGCAGCAACGCTCGGATGAAGCACCACCAGAAGTCTGAAGGCAACCTCCTCCGGAAGAACTACGATCCTTCAGAATGCTCATCAAATATAAATAATGTTGTCCCATTCCCAAATTCTCAAAGGACGCAGCACTTCGTCGTTAGGAAGGCCATGCCGACGCCTTTCAAGACAAGGGAGATCAATATCAGGGCGGTTTGGTCGTCAATAATGGTAATGTCCGACGAGGAGGACGGCGACGGAGATTGCATGGAGTACGATGATGGAATGAGTTCGCGTCGCGTTACGACGGGAACGAACGGTCTGAATCAGAAGAAGGGACAGGGACAGGGACAGGGACAGGGACAGGGACAGGGACAGGGACAGGGACAGGGACAAGCGGAAACGGACATGTTTGTGTTTGCCTACGAGCAGGCAGCAACAAGATACGTCGAGAAGGTGGACGTTGAAAGCATTGTGACATCTCCTAAACGCCGAGCGTCGCTCATGCTTTTCGGGGCCGGTAAAGCTCGCGCTGGAGCCGGTCAAGCTCAAAATGACCTTCAGCTCCTCTCCGCTAGCCCTGCTCCGTTTGCTTCAGGGGCGGAGTACGTTCAGCTTAAGACAAAAGGCGTGTGGGTGATAAAGAGGTGTGAAAACCATGCACATAAATCGAACTAAACTAATCCAACTAACACGAATAAAATTTTTATTCACACGCAGGCTCGCCCCGAACGTCTCCGAGGTAACATTCGTGTGCAACGTTGTCGATGAGGGCAAAATCCCAGTCTCCCTCGTCAACAGCAAGATTAAGAATGTGCTGAGCATGGTTAAGAGGATCAAGGACTACTATGAGAGGACCAGGCTGGAGGTGAGCGAGCGAAGCGAGAGAGCCTTGATGGAGACGAGAGTACTCGCGATGAATCCCGCAAAATGGCTACAGACACGATGGCTAACATCCACTACTAAACTACCCACTCAATTCTTTGTCTCGCTCGTTTTGCTTTTGCTTCCTTAAATTGCACCTCGCTTCGCTCGGTGCAGGTCGACAGAGAACTTCGTCACTCATTTTGCAGCCAAATCCCAAAGGCTGTTCGCAGCATTGCGGAGGGGCAGACGGAGTTCATCAAAAACCAAATGAGCAAGATCAGTTTGGATGATATCGATGAGCGAGGGGGGGAGTGGGAGCACTTGGAGGTGAGCAAGCTAACGAGCAGAAATTGCTACAACCACCCACATCCACTACTAACTAACCCACTCACTCGCTCGGTTCGCTCGGCGCAGAAAAACAGCAGCGTCTTTGTGAAATTGTACAAAAAAACGTCCAACCAGCAGCTTTGGGGGAAGGCGCAAGCAACTGTTGACTCTAGCGCCCAGGAGGTGTTGGCCTGGTTGTGGGACTACTGCAGCAACGAGAGACTCCAAGCGCAGAAAAACCTCCATGCAAACCCGCGAGATATTGTTAAAACCATCTCGCCTATGGAGCAATACATCACCGCCATAAAAACTCTGCCCTGGCCGTTATCCCCAAGGCAGGTCAACAGCCACGCGGCGTGGGCTGAACTCTCGAAGGACACCTACGTTCTTGCCTGGGATCAACCAGCCCCTGGCGAGGTGCACATCGACAACATCATGATGCCGCAGTATGCCGGCCGTCGGAAGAAGCTCGTCTCCGGCACCACCCAAGGGTACTGCGTCCTGAAGAACGTGGTTGGGGTTGGACGGGAACAGTGCGATTTGAAGTGGGTACAAAACATGACGTTTGGAGGAGTTGTGCGTAGTTCCATCGCGAACAAGCAACTGCTTCCGCGGATGATGAAACTGGTCTTTCAGGTCAGGGATGCGTTTGAGAGAGACGTTGAAATCGACCAAATGGAGAGGACGCGGTTGATGAAAATCATGGAGGGCGCAGCCAGTACAAGCGCAAGCCCCACCACAACCGCCAGGCTACGTAACTTGAATTTTTCGTTCGAGGCTTCGGCGAATGAAGAAATAGAAATTTACACTGCTCAGGAGGACACCTTGGTGAACTCGATTTCGAAGACGATGGAGGTGATCGCATCGAGAAAGTTTGTCAGGTTTCCGTACTCGAAGGATTATCGGACATACATGGGAAAGAATCACGTAGAAGGGGACAAGGTAGCCTATCTGAAGGTGGAAACCGATGTTGATGCGAGTATCGAGGAGTGCGCCGCGTATAACTTCATGATTCTTAGCCGGAAACGAATGAAATTGAACGACCAGGAAAGCATTAAGACCAGAGAGGCAAGAAGTTACAACAACCATTGCTGCGACATGTTGCTGCTGGACGACATTGGGTACGGACTGCGGCGGAGGATTTTCTTGACGAGGCACATCTGGAAGCGGATAAGCAACAAGCAGATCGTCCACGTTAATAAGGACGTTGACGAGAGCAAGCTGTTCCCCGAATGCGCTAGCATTAAAAATAACGTCGTCGTGGGCAAAACCTCCGGCTACTTATCATACGTTGACAGCACCATTACCGGCAGCAGCATCAATAGCACGAAAATGATGTACGTGGTCAGGCTAGATCTTGGGGGGTTAATCCCGAAGAAATTCTTGGAGTTTTCTGCGATGGAATTCTTGTCCGATTACAGTGTGATGAGGAAGGCGTTTTGCAAGGATTACGAGATTGATCTGGAACAACGGGGGTACATTAAGGAGAACCTGGCGATTGGAAAGAGGTCCAAATACACCAAAGTAGAAAATTTTGAGATTGAGAACGCTCGAAATCTCTTCTTGGAGTTCAGCAATTGCAAAGACAAGACAACAATCAAAGTCGACGACGAGATGATAACGGGCCACGCAGCAAACATAAACGGGAAGACGTGGGTCCACTTGAATTTGTCGGTCCGCTGCAAGGGCGAGGATTTGCTTGCCTTTTTGCTGAATGTAGAGTCTCGCACGTTGATGAGCCACAACGATGACCTCAAGGAGACGGTGTCTGAGTATGGGAGGCTGGACGAGTTGGACAAGGGATTCAATAACGGAGGGCACATAAAGGTGGTCAACGTCATCGAGAATGGTCACCACCTGTTCGGATCACGCTTCACGACGAGGAAGACCCGGCGGCTGGTGTGGAAGGAATTCTGCAGCAAGAATTCTGGTGGAACGAATACTCCCCAATTCTTGCTTTCCGCCACCCCCACTAACATCAAGCAGTTTCAACAACAGCACCAGGATGGGCACCAAAAACCAAGGAAGAGCGCATCATTGAGCGCGGCGAACTTTTTTAAGAAGAACAAAGCTTTAGAAATTGTCGACAAGACCAGGTGAGCCAAAAATTGGTACCTCCTCTGCTACAAAACTAAACAAACTAAACTAAACTAAAACTGACCCACTCGCTCGCTCGCCGCTCGCTCGGCGCAGTATTTTCACAAAAATTACTCAGTTAAGCTACAACGAATCAATGGTCGAGGTCTTGTTCGACCACCACAGCCAGCATCACAACGACAAAATGAGCGGAGTGATAGCCCCCGAGGAGATTCGACGCTCGCTGAAGAGCATGCTGGGCGACAAGGTTATCAGCTCCCGGGTTCGGAAGGAGGTTGAGACGTCCTTGCTTAATAAGCACGCGAACTTGGACTTTCGAACGCTGGTGGTAATGATCAGTTGCTTCCAAAAGTGGAGGCCTCTGAAAGATCTAGATGTCGAGGACGGCTACCAAATGGGGAGGTTGCTGATGGCCGGGAGGTTAGCGAGCGAAGCGAGCGAGCCTTGTATGAAGACGAGAATACAGACATTATGGCTACATCCACTGCTAAACTAACCCACTCTTACGTTTGGCTCGCTCGTTTCGCTGTCCTTCGTTAAAAATGCGACTCGCTCCGCTCGGCGCAGCTCTGGCCTCCTTTCGGCCAATAGGACGGGGAAAATGAAGGAGATCAGGGTGGACAAATTCTTCGAGTTCATCTCAATGAAAAGCTTGAAGGAACAGCGCCCGTTCTTCTACGATACAATGCACACAATCATCACAGGCAAAAACCGGAAGAAAGACTTCGTGCGGAACGCGACTTTCGTGAGGTGAGCGAGCGAAGCGAGCGAGCCTTGATGAAGACGAGAGAATACTCGCGATGAGTGCGCGAAATGGCAAAAGACGGCTACATCCGCTATTAAACAAACCCACCATTCTTTTTGCTCTTGTCTAAATTAAACTTCGCTCGGCGCAGCGATAAACTGGACCTTCAGAGGGAGGAAGACGGGGCGGTGTTCGGTTGGAGCTTTTTGGGTTTTTTGGCCAATTCTGCCACTGAAGACGGAGCCTACACTAGCTGGGTCAAGAAACACCCTGTATTGCAAGAGGTGAGCGGGCGAGCCTTGAGGAAGACGAGCATACTCGCGATGAATCCCGCGAAATGGCTACAGCCACCCACATCCACTACTAAGCTAACATTATTCCACCCAATTCGTTTGGACGCAGTTTGCCAAGGAACAAGAATTCTTTTATCCGCTCATGCTGGAGATCGGATCGGTTATCCGTCACACTGCAACCTGGCACAAACTGCTGAAAAGTACTGGTGCGTCGTTCATGTCGCTGTTCGATGTGATGACGGATGTTTACACCATTATGTATTATTTCGAGAAGGACATGGACGCAACAGGGTTCTTGATGATGAGTTTTGTATCTGTTAGTTTGGTGTTGCAGGTGAGCGGAAGATGAGACAGACAGACGGCTGGCATCCATACTTACAAATTCGTTCGCCCCAGTTGCTGCTGGTCATCGTCGTCCACCACCGGAATTTGAAGCAAATGATAATTGAAATGTTTGGAACGCTGACCTTTACAAAGGCGGCGGTCAATAAGTTCAGGGTGCTGACTAACGCTAAAATCATTGGCCACGAGATTGTCCCGCCCGTGACCGAGATGATGGCCCACAAGAGCGCCGAGGTTTTCGCCGAGAGCATTCCTTGTACGATCCTGCAGGTCTTCAACATTTTGGAGAGCAGAGAGTTAGACTGGATTGTCATTATGGCAATGTTTGCGGGGGCGGCGTTCACGAGCGAGGCGATCAGCTACATGACATATGTTAAGGACATTGGAGACGAAGCAAGAAAGTTTGGTGGAACCTTTTACGGATTTGTGCCTTTGGGTGGATTTGGGTGAGCGAAGCGAAGCGAAGGCGAAGCGAAGGCGAAGCGAAAAAAAAAATGGCTACAGACGACTACATCTACTTTTAAACTAACCCACAATGCTCCTCGCTTCGCTCGGCGCAGACTGCAAATCGTCAAGGCATCAATGTACTTGCTATCATTTAGCCAGCTTCTCGGCAAGTCGTTGCAGATGGCGGTGTTAATGCAAATTGGAGGTAAAATGTTAGTTGCGTTTGTGCTAAGTTTGGAGGTGAGTTTTTTCCGTCTCCGCTCACCTTGTGACAAACACCCCAAGTTACTATTCATTGCTACATACTGAACTGGCTACATCCTATTATTGACTTAATTCTATGTTTTTAACCTGGTTTGTTTTTTTTGCTTGTGCACTGCACCTCAACCTTCGTGTAAAATGCACCTCGCTTCGCTTGGCGCAGGTTCTGGCGTATATAATCTACAAGATCGTCAGAAATGATTTTAGGTACTGGCTGCCCTTGGCAGGCGTGAAGGGGTTGCTAATGAGCCTAATCGCCCGCGTTGCGGTCAAGGTGGTGACGGACTTCACCGGGTTTCTGCATGCTCGTCACCCCTTTGAGATGGGTGGCTTTTACTGGATTTTGAATATGGTCGTCACCCAAATATCCTGCTTGGCGGTGGTAGGATTCAAGAGGAGTTTGACCGACGTGGTCGCAAATGCGGATACATATTTCAGCGATGACGATGTGCTGACAATGGCACTGATCTTGAGCTCAACGTGGCTCGTTTCCGTGATCGTATTGATCGGTTTTTCCAACCCCGCTTACCGCCACACCTTCTACGACAACCATACGACGCACAGCTACCAGAAAAAGCTTTTTGACAGGGGCAGCGACAGGACAAAAATGAAAATCCTAACGAAGACTCATCGGCACTCGTGGCAGCACTTCGAGGAAGAGATGAAGGATTGGCTCGAACGGGTTTGGGACGAGCTGCACACGACCAAGCCCACATGGTTCACACACTGGGTAATTGCGACGATACCTCGCGATTGCGTGCCGGGAGGAAATGTGGATGGGTTATTTGAGGAGTCGAAAGGGGGTAAATCTAGCAGAAAATCTAAAATACATGGGGTGGGGGGGGGGGGAGGAGGAGGAGGATGAGGACGAGGAGGAATATGATGAGGAAGAGTTTGATAAATGCTTGACGAGTGTTCGGGGGGTCACAATGATGAGATCGCAAGGGGCGGCGGTAGACCTAGAGGGGAGAAAAGGGGTTGGGAACTCGGCCGCAGGACTGATGAAAGAACGTGAACGCAGGTCACAAAAAGTGGAGAGGAGCTGGAGGGAGCACAAAATGAGGGAAAAAAGAGATTCTCGAACTTCCATGCAAAATTCCATGCAAAATTCCATGCAAAATTCCACGCGAGAAAAGGGGAAAGAAGGAAGAGTTAGCTCGAGAAGGAGTCGGGTGGGGAGCCAGAGACAACGGGGCAGTGATGCGAGCTTGAGCGCAACGATGGCGCTGAGCATTCGAAAGATTGTTCAGTTTCACAAGTTGCGGCCAGATGCTGTGGATTAATGTTTTTTGATGTGATTTCAAATTGTTCTACTACCTGATAACGCTTAAACAGAATCTACAGCTATAACATACGCAGCGAAAGTGACCGGTCCCGACTTCTTGGACATGTATGTAAACACTTTGAGCCTGTGGCTACTCATCCACTTGGGTGAGATCCGGAAAGATCGCCCGTTCTTTGCGCTCGTGCCACCGTCCCCTTGCCCCAAGAAACCAGCTTTCAGTACAAGCGAGGTGATTGTTTCGAGCTGACTCCAATTCTGCTCAGGGATGACGTCCGGGAGGTAGGTTGAGGAGAGAATTGAGTCTGCCTCGTCGGAGTTGGCGAGGAATCGAATGGTCACACCGTGGGTTCCTATGGTCCAATCATCCCAGGATGAAGCTGGCTCCTCCTCAGTGAGAATTGAGACAGTTACGCGACAGCACTCTAACTCAGAAAGAGTTTCAATCGGGGAAAAGCGGGGATCACGCTGAGAAGCAGTGATTGCATACGACTCTATTTGGGATAATAACGTTCGAGGGAAGGGGGAAAGGGAGCCGATGCAGCCTCGGAGATTGTACGAGGAGGAGGAGGAGGAGGAGGAGGAAGCGAGGGATCTAGATTCAAATGTAACAAATAGTGGAGGTGATGGAATCTGATTGAGTAATGCGATTGTTTGTGATGAAGGGATTGGAGCGGTAGGGAAAGAACTTTTGCGTTTTTTCTTGCTACTGGAAATGGAGGCGGTTATGGCTGTATGGAGGACGTGTAAAGCTTTCAGAGCCAAATCAAATCCGAGGTTAGAGTCAGTCATTTTTTATTTTTTGGCACCAGAATTGTGCCAATTTTGCCCAAGATATTCACATTATATCATTATTATTTGCCCTGATTTTGCAATGCTAAAGTAGACAGCCACTGCCACAGCCACAGCCACAGCCACAGCCACAGCCACAGCCACAGCCACAGCCACAGCAACAGCAACAGCAACAGCAACAACAACAGCAACAACAACAGCAACAGCAACAACCACGATCCCAATTGAAACAGCTGTCCAACTTCATGCCTCCCCCAACCCTCGTCTCCTCCCCCCCCCCCCCCTCGGCCGATGTCTCCTCTCCACCTCCTCGGTAGAAGCAGGCTCGCTAATCTACACCGAATCCCCCCTGGTCTGGTCCCAAAGCCTCTCCAACGCCCGCGAGGTCCTCTCCTGTGGCTACTGCGGCCTCCTCCTCCCGTTCCCTCTCTCGACGCACGTTGCGGTCGCGGGGGGGGACCCCGACTCGTCAAGGGAGAGGATCTACAACAACGAAAGCTCGGCTTCGTTCTTCGCCAAGTGCAGAAGGGACTGTGGGGCGATGTTCTGTTCCCCGGGATGCGAGGGTAAAGCCTGGGACGCTGAGAGGGTCAGGTGGCCAAGTGGGGAGGGGGGCAGGGGAGGGATGGGGCTCAAAGGGATGAGCCACGCTCTGATGTGCACGGGTGATATCGGAGAAGGACAGACGGAAACGGAAACGGAAACGGATACGGAAACGGAGACAAGCACAAACCACCCACTCATCGATTTCAAGGTGTTCGCAATGTCAACGAACGAGATTTTCCTGACCGTCGGCTCCATCGTTTCCAGCATAGTTTGGGGCGACGTTATGGGTAGTACCTCTCCCTCCGTTTTTTGTAGTACCTCTCCCTCCGTAACGGCCACGACACACCCCGCAATGGCTTGGAAGGAGTTTTATGAAAACGATTTCACCCACGAGCTGTGGTGGGAGTGTTCCGGGGGGTTCGACGATACAAATACAAACGCCAGCAGCTCCACCCTCCGCTCTCTCGTGCTCTCCTGCAGGGCGTACCTCCTCCCCGCCCTCTCCGCCCGGGTGGGCGAGGAGCTCGCTCGGCTGTCCCTCCCCGAGGAGGAGGAGGGGCGGAGAAGGGCGAGGCTCGAAGGGGCGCTGGAAGTTCTTCTTGACGAAAAGGGGGAGTTTGTGGGCGGGATCGTTGGGACGTGCGAGCAGAATCAGTTGGGGGTTAGGAGTGGGAACTGGAGGGTGTACAGGGAGCTGTACGGTTACGGATACGGATACGGATACGGGGAGGCCCAGGGGGGGGCTGAGGGGAGGTTGGGGA
>Ga0302116_1001753_pt1 | contig 13020 bp, 19 predicted proteins | sample AG5_SCM_MG_FD_203124 | JGI IMG/M metagenome (GOLD analysis project Ga0302116, IMG submission 203124) | Marine microbial communities from Western Arctic Ocean, Canada - AG5_SCM | ecosystem: Environmental > Aquatic > Marine > Oceanic | place: Canada: Western Arctic Ocean | collected 2017-10-01 | reverse complement strand
CTCCCCCTCCGCCACTACCTTGCTGCCGCCGCCTGCTCCCTTCTTCTTCTTCATCTTCAGCGGGATTTTAAACTTCATCTTGGGAAGAATATCGTTCTGGAAATGCGTAACCTTCAAGGTGATGAAGAAAAAAAGTCCCCAAAATCGTACCTGTTTCTCGCTGCAATTTGTTGAAATGAAATTGAACATGAAAAACTTGACAATGAGCGCTCCGACAACGGGTATGGCGGCCATGAGCGTCATCGCCTGGGGCAGGAGAGCTATTGTTGGGCGGTCGACGCCAATTTGCGCCTCGTACGCCGGGATTGAAACTACCATGGCCAAGAGGAGAAGGAGGTAGACGTAGTCGTACAAGGATGTGGTGAAAAACTTGATCGTGTAGAGCTTGAAGCGACGCTTGAAGATTTGGCCCCAAGTCATGTCGTCCTCGATGTTCTTCTCCTTCTCCTTCTCTAGGAACCAGGGAGAAAACTGCCGGTCCATTTGGGATTTCACGTCCCCACCTTTGGAAGCTCGGACCTTCCAGTGGCGGGCCAGCTTCTCGTGGGTCAAGCCGCGCCGCGTGGTGTACACGAACGGATCGTCAGCATAGTCATCGCCATCAGGCACAAACTCAATCTTCTTCTTTTTGAACATGATTTAAAGCAGGGAAGTGGTGGAACTTCAGAGAGGTTCAGAGAGGTTGGGTAGGAGTGGAAAGGCAACTCCGTGGTAGTAGTTTATGCAACAACAAAATAGAGAACGCAGCACTGTTTGTTAGCCGTTGACATAAAATTATAAACTCATAAATATTTGTTAAAATTTTCCATGTACACACACGCAAGGCCTTCGCCTCAGCAACAACTAATGTTCTTCACCCCGTATGACAAACCTCGCACACAACAAAATTACTCTGACTTCAATGATGTTCAATCGTCCAACTTATCCACATTTGGTAATCAGTCTGATAAGCATGATATGATGGATCTGATTAACGGGGTTTCGCACTCGCACTCTTATGATGACGACGAGAATGGGCCTCGGCTATCTGAGGGAATGCTCGCGAACTTCGACAGCAGCAACAACAGTAATAAAAACCACACCGGATGGGTGCAGGATCGAGTTGCGATGATGGCATCATCTCAACAACAGCGGGCGTACCATTTCAATTTGAATAATATTAACAGCCCCCCTCGCCCCCCGCCCCATCCCCCAGTCCAACCCCGACCCACATCTCGTCCCAATTCAAATACAAATGCAAAATCCAATACCCATGCGGACAGCACAATCCACAGACTTAAGGAGCTCCAGCTATCGTGCGTGCAATCGATGGCAAACCTACGCGTAATAAAGTCAGAAGTCCTTCAGGATAACGATTCTATTTCCGCATCAATGACTCCTCTGCAACAGACTATCACTCTCCAGGCGGCCAAGATTGCTACCCTCCAAGAAAAGTTGAGCCGAGCGGAAGAAATTTACTCCTTCCTCCCGGCCCAGCAAACCTACATTATCGAACTAGAGAGCACTCTGGCATTTTTGGAGACGAACCTAAACGAAACTCAGAAGCAGCAGGAAACCTACAGCGACGGCTACACGACCCAGATTAAAGAAATTGAGAAGCTCAAGTTGGAAATTAGCGAATTGCAGAAGAAAGTCGCGTCACAGCAAGTCGAGCAAAAGATGGAGAAGCAGCAGCTCCGCGAGCTGCAGAGTAGAATCGTCCAGCAGTCGATTTTCCGGTGGAACAAAAAGCTGATTAACAAAATTTTCGTTTCGTGGCAGACGTGGGGAAGGAAGTCAGCCAATTACAAGAATGTCGTGAGAAAATTCAAGAGCAAAATGCTGAATGGAACCGTCTTCCGGTGCTTCAAGAGTTGGAGCGCTATGCTGGCTTCCATTCACAGCGAAAGGCGCATCTTGACGAAGTTCAAGGTGAGCGAGCGAAGCGAGCGAGCCTTGATGAAGACGAGACTCGAGCGACGAATCCCGCGAAATTGATGGCTACAGATCTAATTTTATGTATGGCTACATCCACTACTAAACTAACATTATTCCACTCAATTTTTTTTTTCGCTCGGCGCAGGCGAGGATGCTCAACCAAAGCGTTTCTGGGTCTTTCAACAGTTGGCTTAGCTTTTTGCTTGACCGGAAAAAACTGAAAAGGCTCGGTTTGAAAATCTTCAACAAGCTCGTCAACAAAAACTTGTTTGCCGGCTTCAAGCAGTTCAAGCGCGTAGTGATGATGCTGAAGGACGCAACGGACGAGACTGCAATTAAGGAAAGGCAAGAGCAGCGCAACCAGAAGCTCATCACGAGGATTTTAAATAGACTTACGAAGAAGGCCTTGGTGAATTGTTTCGAGTTGCTTGCGGTGAACCGAAACCAACGAGTAAAAACCAGACGGCTCCTCAACCGATACTTCGGACCGATGGACTCCGATTTTACCAGATCGGCCTTCCGCATGTGGCGCGCACAAGTAAAATCTCACTCTTTACAAGAAACCATTCTCCTCCTTCAACACAAGGACGAAAGAATCCAACTCTTGGAAGCAAGGCTATTGTTGCTGGAGGACAAGACGCAAAATCTGGCGCTCTCCAAAGCCAAGAGCATGATCCAGATGTGGCAAAACAAGTGCCTGATCAACACGCTCAACTCTTGGATTGTTTGGACAAAAAGCGAGATTGAAGACAAAATCAAGTTGGACAGATTTGTGAAGAAGTGGAAGAATCTAGAAATTTATGCAATCTTTTTTGGTTGGAAATCGACAGTAGTTGAGAACAAGAAAAACAAGCTCATTCTCCGCCGATTTCTGCAAAAGCTGCAGAACAGCACGCTGAGCAAGGTTGTACTTTTTTGGGCGTTGTTTGTGAAGCAGAGGTGAGCAGCTAAGCTCAAAACCGTAAACTATAAGCATAAATTACACACTAACCTGAGTCGACGCAGCAAGAGGGAGAGGCACATTCTTTCAAAATTTCGAGCACGAATGCAGAACCAAGTCGTTTCGAAGGCGTTTCTGTCTTGGCAAAGCTTCCGGGAAGAAAGCAGGAGAATCAAAACGGTCGCGTTCAGAGTGCTGGGAAGGGTCGGCAACGCTCTTTTGGCTGCTGGGTTTTTCAAGTGGTTCGAGGTTTTTCAAATCCAAATTGCAGCCGAAAACAAGGCTCAGCACGATCGAATGGTGATGGAGAAATTCCTCAAGAGGATCCAGCTCTCGAGCTGCGCCAAGTGCGTGGTGCAGTGGGTCGAGTACAAGTCACAGAGGAAGTTTTTACGACTGTTCATTTCGAGGATGATTGGGGGCTCGTATTTGGCGTTTTTGCAGGACGGCCTGAACCACTGGGTTGGCCAGATCAATAGGGAGAGGGCTGCTCACGCAGAGCGAGAGAACAAATCATGGAAGGCGGGTCTGTCCAGCAACATTGGCGAGGTGAGCGAAGCGAAGCGAGCGAGCCTTGATGAAGACGAGACTCGAGCGACGAATCCCGCGAAATTGATGGCTACAGATCTAATTTTATGTATGGCTACATCCACTTCTGAACTAACACTATTCCACTCAATTTGTTTGCTCTTGTTTCGTAAAAATGAATGCACCTCGCTTCGCTCGGTGCAGCTTCAGAAGGAGCTCCAAATGCACAGTCAGCTCCTCCTCGATGCAAAAGCCGTCATTGATCGGAAGGACGAAGCCATTGGCATTTTGAAGCGACAAATTGCCGGTTATTGTGAGCAGAACAACAACAAGGTTGTCAGCCGGGCGTTTGAGACGTGGACCAAACATTGGGCTATAAAGCAGCGGCAGGCGTGGAATGTCTGGAGACAGAAAATTTCGTTTTTGCAAAAAATCCAAAAGTCACGAAATGTAATGCGGCTAATTATGGTGAACACAATTCACTATAATTTGGGGAAGGCCATGAGGAAGTGGAAGGGGCTGTGCGTTGAGAGGGGTGTTGAGGAGAAGGCTAGAAAGTTGGAGAGGCAGGTCAAGCGCGACAAGGCAAGGGAAACTATACAAATGTTGGAGAGGAACGCCAAGAATTTTTCGCTGGATTTGTCTGACGAAGAGGATGATGATGAGGAGGAGGAAGAGGAGGAATAGATGCATTAAAATTTCGATTAACTTATCATTATTTATCATCTTCACAAACTCTCTCACTCTCCCGACACTCGATCTCCTCCTCTGTGCCCCCCCCAGCTCGGCAACCTTGCGCTCTGGAATGTACTCCGAGGGTATCTTTTTTCTATGAAACCGGGTGTGAACCAGGTGTTGTGAAGATCGCATTCATCCTTTTAAACGGGTTGTCGGTGCCTTGTAATATCGAAATGACCATTTGCCACGCTGTTTGTGTGTCGCAGAATGTGTGCCAGTACTCGCGTTTGATCATTGCTGCGAAGGCCACAACGCAACAAACCCAACTCCCTAAAAGAACAAACAACACTGATCCACCATCTCTAAATCATTCGTTTAACCCCCTCGCTTAGTCGGTAAATTTCGCCTATGGTCGACGCCAGGGTCGCCACCGGTTTAGATGACGATGAGCTAGCGGTTTCTCCTCTTGCCGAACTGACTGAGGGGGCTGATCTCATGTAGCAGTTTTTTGCTCACTTAGCTCCTTCAAGTCAATCAGGTGAGCTACTTCCCTTTGAGCCTGTTCTTCGCCCCGCTGTATCAGCTGCATCTGAAGAAATTGCGCGGCTTGATCATGCTCTTCTTTTGCTTGAATTCGCTCTAATCTTCTATCCTCCGCCACTTGGTTTCGCTCTTCTGACATGTTTGCGAGCGAGTAGAAATGCAGCAAGGTTGACATGGTCGGCCATATCTTGAATGCGCTTGATTTGAGCTTTGAAAAACCTTGAAAATTAATATATTACCTCCTAACCTCACTTCTACGACCAAGCTAATCATGACCAAGATATATAATCTATGCTATTTAAAGTAGCATAGGCATTCCTTCCTAATAGAAAATAAATTCATATCAGCACCTACACAAGATGTCGGTCTCCTCCAACTCCTCTCCTCGAAATTCAATGGTTGGGGGCAAGGACCTCCCTCCCTCATTGCCAGGCAACTGGCCAAACCCTTCTCAGCACGACTTGGACGAACGACCTACACGAAATATTCACTTGGGCAACCTCCCCCAAACATTCATATTCAACTCGAACTTTATTACTACTTCAAAATTTACGAAGTACAACTTCCTGCCGAAGTTTCTTGCGATGTGCTTCAATCCTCACAAGAAGATGGCCAACGTGTACTTTCTTGTCATCGCGGGGATGCAAACGATCCCCATCATAACCAATACTGCGTCCCTCCCCACCGTCCTGATGCCTCTGTCCTTCGTCGTCGTTGTGGACGGCATTTTCGCTGCCTTGGAGGTGAGCGAGTGAAGCGAACCATGATGAAGACGAGCATAATCGCGATGAATCCCGCGAAAAGGCTACAGACATAAATGGCTTCATCCACTGCTGAACTAACCCACTCAATTCGTTTGGCTCGCTTGGTTTGGTTCGGTTCGGTTCGCTCGTGCTTCGCTTCATTAAAAATGCGCCCAATCTCGCTTCGCTGGGCGCAGGATTACGCTCGCCACGAGGCTGACGCGCGGGCGAACGCCTCGAAGACGTCTATCTACGACATGGACAAGAGGGAGATCGCGGAGGGGGAGTGGGCCGATCTGAAGGTTGGCGATTTTATCCAAATTCACAACAGGCAGGTCATTCCGGCTGACGTCGTCATCATTTCGTGCAAGGAGAAGGGTGAGATCACCGAGGGCAGGGCCTACGTAGAAACGAAGTCTCTCGACGGGGAGACGAACTTGAAGATGCGCCGCGCGCTCAAGTGCACCATGAACACGACGAACGATGGCTTGGCAAATTTGAACGAGCTGGAGGTGAGCTCGAAATTGCTACAGACCTACATCCACTACTAAATTAACCCTCTCCCTTGCTTCGCTCGGCGCAGGGCGAGATTGAAATGGAGCACCCAAACAAGATTATTGACACGTTCAGGGGGACCATAAAGCTCGTTGGCGAGGAGAAGGAGGTAATTGATTTCAGTAACGTTTTGCTGAGAGGTTGCATATTGAGGAACGTCGACTGGGCCATGGCGGTCGTGGTCAACACCGGGCTGGACACGAAGATCATGATGAGCAACACCGAGGCGCCGAACAAGATTTCCAGCCTGGAGCAGCGGATAAGCAAGGAGATCAAGAGGTGAGCGAGCGAAAGCGAGCGAAAGCGAGCGAGCTTTGAGGAAGACGAGAACAAACGCGATAAAGTGCGCGAAATGCTATAAGATGGCTACATCCACTACGTAAGCTAACCCACTTAATAATGCGTTTGGCTCGCTCGTATCGCTCGACCTTCATTAAAAATGCGCCTCGCTTCTCTCGGCGCAGAATTGTGCTCTACCTGATCTTGCTCTGCGCTCTGGGGGCAATTGGGGCGATCGTCTGGGACATAATCAAAATGAAGGAGGCGTACTACTTGAAATGGAGCGATTCGTTAGGGTTGGATTGGTGGATAGTAGAAATTCCCGACCCTGACTACGACCCAACGACCGAGTTTTTCTTGAGTGGTATTGTGCAGTACTTCTACTTCTTTCTGTTGATGGCCAACTTCGTCCCGGTGAGCCTGTACGTTAGTATGAGCACTGTGAAATTTTTCCAGGCGCACTTCATCGAGGCTGATTTGGAGATTTACCACGAGGTGAGAAGTGAGAAGTGAGAAGTGAGCACCTACTACTAAAACTAAACTAACAATCTCGACTCCAGGAGACGGACACACCCACGAAAGTTAGGACGATGGCTTTGAACGAGGAGCTGGGACAGATTAGCCACATCTTTAGCGATAAGACGGGCACTCTCACCTGCAACATAATGGACTTCAGGAAGTGCAGCGTGAACGGGGTTAGCTACGGAATGGGCGTGACAGAGATTGCCAAGGTGAGCGTGCGGCGAGCGAGAGCGAAGCGAGCCCACTACTAGTACTAACATTATGCGCAGGCCGCAGCATTTTTGAACGGGGAGGAAATCAGCGAGGATGACTTGGCCGGAGAAGCCATGGCCAGGGAGCATGCCCAGATGCACAAGCAGGACCACGTGAACTGGTACGATCAGAGCATTCGGTTTGACCTGGTCGGAGCCAAGGGGGACGAACACGCCCAGAAGGTGAGCAGCAAATAGCGAGCTATTCACAAATAGTATACAATCACTCATTCACTCACTCACTCACTCACTCACTCACTTCTTCACACACAGCTTCAAGACTTTTTCACCGTGTTGGGGCTGTGCCATTCCGTGATTCCGGAGCACGTGGAGGAGACTGGGGAGATTCGGCTGTCTGCATCGTCCCCGGACGACGAGGCGCTTGTTTGCGGGGCCAAGTTCTTCGGGTTCGAGTTTGTGGATCGAACGAACGGAATCGCAACCTTGAAAAAGTCCTCGGGGGAGAATGAGGAATTTGAGATTTTGGAGATGATCGAGTTCAACAGCACGAGGAAGCGCATGAGCGTGGTTGTTAGGAAACAGAACGGGGATTTGGAGCTGTACTGCAAGGGGGCCGACACGGTGATGGTGCCGTTGCTGAAGGGGGACCAGGAGAAGCTGCTGGAGACGACGTGTCAGCACATGACACATTATGCAAAGGAAGGCTTGAGGACTTTGATGATTTGCAAGCGAGTATTGGACGCGGAGGTGAGCGAGCGAGAAGACGATCATACTCGCGATGAATCCCGCGAAATGGCTACAGACATAAAAATTACATCCACTACTAAACTAAACTGAACTGAACTGAACTGAACTAAACTAACCCGCTCTATTCGTTTGGCTCGCTCGTCTTGCTCTTGCATTGTTGCTCAAAATGCACTTCGCTTCGCATGGTGCAGTGGTTCGAAGAGTGGCACAACGAATACAAGGAGGCGAGCGTCGACATGGCTGAAATTGAAAGGAAGCTGATGGGGGTGGAAAACAAAATGGACAAGCTGGCGGAAGTGTTGGAGTGCAAGCTGGTGCTGCTGGGGTCGAGCGCCATAGAAGACAAGCTGCAGGTGAGCCGCGAGCCACGAGCGAAAAAAACAAAAACACACCCACACAAGCTGTGACTAACACGCTTCACTCGCTGCAGGACGGAGTGCCGGAATGCATCGCGGACTTGGCCGCAGCCGGGATAAAAATTTGGGTGTTGACGGGGGACAAGGTGGAAACCGCCATCAACATTGCAATCGCCTGCCAACAGCTGCAGCCGAACGAGTACATGGAACAAGGTGAGCCTTGTGACAGAAGAGTACGAAGCTCCGTGCGAAATTGCTACATCCACCACTGAACTAACCTAACTCGCCTATTTTTGCTCTCTCGCTGCTCTCGTGCTTTGTTAAAAATGCGCACAATCTCGCTTCGCTCGGCGCAGTTGTAATTGCCGGGAGCGAGTTTTGCTCCAAGGCGAAAATGAAGAAAAAGCTCATCGATAGCATCAGAGAGTACGAGGAAGATTGTGCCGCGGCCGCGAGCGACATGGAGGATGCGGATATGAGCGCGGAGATTGACTTGGACAACGTCATCAAGCCCAGGGCTTTGGTGATTGACGGGCCCTGCCTGATCATAGCCATGGAAGAGGACATCAAGCCGTACCTGTTGCAGTTCACCCAGAACTGCAAGGCGGTGGTAGGGTGCAGGGTGAGTCCAGACCAGAAACGGCAGATGGTTGAGCTGGTGCGGAGCAACGTAGTGGGGGTTAAGACGCTAGCGATCGGCGACGGCGCGAACGACGTCGCCATGATCCAGGCCGCGCACGTTGGAATCGGAATCAGCGGCCAGGAGGGAATGCAGGCCGTCAACGCGAGCGACTACGCAATCGCGCAGTTCAAGTACTTGAGGCGATTGTTGTTGCTCCACGGGCGGTACAACTACAGGCGGATGAGCAAGGTGAGTGAGTGAGCGCAGCGAGCGAAGCTGCGTCCATTCGAGACAACCCTCTTACCTTTTCTTTACCATAATTGGCCTTGGCGCAGCTCGTCTGCTACATTTTCTACAAGAACATCGTCATGTCTATAACTCAGTTCTGGTTCGCCTTCAACACTGGCTTCAGCGGGCAGAAATTCTACTTCGAGGGGGGGATCCAAATGTACAACATTCTCTACACGTGCTTTCCGATCATGCTGCTGGGGATCTTCGACACGGACGTCGACCAGAAGTACCTGCTGAAGTACCCGCAGCTGTACAACAACGGGATCAGGGACGCTTTCTTCAACAGCAGGGTTTTCTTCAGGTGAGCGAGCGAACAAAATGTGGAAGTGGCTACTGCCATCACCCACATCCACTACTAAGCTAAGCATACCCACTCCTCGCTTCGTTCGGCGCAGCTGGGTGTTCACCGGCACGGTTGAGAGCCTGATTATAAGCATCGTCCCGCTCTTCACGCTGACGAACAGCTTCAGCAGGGGAACCGACTGGGAGATCAGCAGCCTGTGGGACTACGGAGCGACGAGCTTCACGCTCGTGGTGCTCGTCACGAACTTGAAATTGATGCTCAACCAGTACCAGTTCCCGTGGTTCTGCCTAGTGTGCATTATTGTCAGCGTCGGGAGCTGGTTCGCCACGGGAATCATGATGACCAGCGTAATGGAGGTAGATTTCAGGGGCTACAAGGTGTACGAGAGCTTGTTGAACAACTACAGCTACTGGCTAACTTTGCCCCTGGTGCTGGTGCTGTGTGGATCTCGGGACTTCTTCTACAAGGGCTTCCAGCGAGCCTTCAAGCCCCAGCTCCACCACGTTCTGGGCGAGATAAGCCGCTGGGATCTGGGCGAGGAGAAGGAGGGGGAAGCATTGAAATTCGACCCGCCGCCGGACCCGAGGATGGTGCCGAGGAAGAGCGTGCTGAGTAAGATGGAGGACATAAGGGATTTGCTTGAGGCTACGCCAATTGGCGGCAACAACAATGCCAGCAACAATAATGCCAACAACGAGGAGGCAGAGCTGGAGCTGATGCAGCGCGTCCGCCGCGCCAGCCGAACGCTGAGCGACTTTGTTCTGCCAAAGGGTCTGGGGTACGCCTTCAGCGCGTCTGACCTTTTGACCATCCAGGAGGAGAGGAAGATCGTCCTCGGGCAGACAAACACGTCAGGAAGGAGGGGGAAACGGGCGAGCATCGTCGAGATGGCGAGTGGGATCGGGGCGGGAGTCGTCGGGGGGGTGACCGCAGTTGTTGGCGGAGTCGTCCACGGCGGAGTTGCGGTCGTTCAGGAGGTGGTCGGTGTTGGGGAGACCTTCGTGGGGGGAGTTTTCGGCGGAGTTGTGGGTGTTGGGCACGCTGGCGAGGCGGTCATTGATGAGACTGTTGTGGGGTTGAAAGCTGTGGGGACGGGAATAAAGAGGGCGAGTCGGATTGTTACTCACGCGGAGAGCAGTCGGGAGAAGGCGGAGAGGGAGGAGAGGGAGAGGAGAGGGAAGGAGTTGGGGGAGGTGGTGGTGGAGGAGGTGGACGAGGAGGAGGACGAGGAGGAAGACGAGGAGGAAGACGAGGAGGAGGCTCGAGCCCCCTCCACAACAGAATAGAATTAAGAGTTAAAAAATAAAATGGTTCAGCTAGCGCTACACCCCAAACGCACTCTTCAGCCCCCCCTCACTCCGCTCCCCCTTCTTCCGCTTCTTCTTCCCCTTCTTACTCTCCACGATCCTAACGAACCGCTCCTCCTCGAACTTCGTCTTCTCCTCCTCGTCCCTCTTCGCCTTGCCCTCCCGACTCTTCGCCGCGTAGCGACCGCTAGCCCGCCCTTCGCTAACGCCGTCCGTGCCGGCTACCTCAGGAGCTCCCGACGCGGACCGGACAAGGTCGGACATCGCGTGTAAAGAGTCGAAGTCACGCTGGGTGCGGAGCTTGCGCTTCCGACCATTGTTGTTGTTGTTGTTGTTGTTATCATCGTCCGAGTCTAGGGGGTTGCCGCTCGAGTCGAGCTCCTTTACTCCTCCGCCGGAGAAGGAGACTGCGTTTAGTTTTGGGGGTTGGTAGGCGGAAGTGCTTGAGGGGGCGGAGGAGGAGGAGGAGGAGGAGGAGGAGGAGGAGGAGGAGGAGGAGGAGGAGGAGGAGGAGGAGGAGGAGGAGCTTGGCTTTTTTAGGGACCTTGAGGCCGAGGAGGATTTCATCGTTTTTAGCGCCGATTTCAGGTCGTCGCCGTCGTCGCCATCGTCCCCATTATCATCATTCCTCTCTCCCCCCCCAGCTGAAACTCCCTTAGCAGCAGGCCTCGGCCCGTGCTTCTTCTTCTCCAAATCCAGCATGGAGCACTCGCTCCCCCCATTCTCACTAACGAGCTTGTCTACGGAGTACTGAACCCGCTTGCTTAGGGGGCGGATCTTCTCCAAGAGGACTCGTTGCTCGTTTAGGCGGCGGATTAGGGAGGCCTGCTGGGCCTTGGTGTCTGACAAAGAGGAGGAGGAGGAGGAGGAGGAGGACGAGGAGCATAGGCTCGAAGCGTTTGCGACACGAAGCTTGATCAGCCTCAGTAGGTCCGAGTTATAGCTCTGGAAAATATCCGCTCTGATGCCGACTATCGACACAGGGGCGGGGAGGGAGGTCGGCGGTGGTGTTTCAGATGGGGCAGAGTTGTCGATCGTTTGCTGCAGTTGGTTGAGGAGCGGGACGAGCTGCTGAAGCTGGGAGAGGGTTTGGGATTCGATTGAGTCCATGATGAGGGCCAAGGGGGGGGAAGTGTTTTGTGGGATTTTTACCCTGGGCACACCGGGGAGCAAGCAAAAAATTTGGTTTTTTCCAAAATTATCACCAATTTTGTGTGTGCCATTGTCCCCCCTCAACAACTTACGGTAGACCATGGGCAAGAAAGGACGTGGCGGTGTTGGGAAAACCCCACCCCCCCTTACAATAAACTCTTCCTCTGATGATGAAGATCTCCCCGGCCTGATCGGTAATGAGAACAACAATAGCAATAGCATCTCCGACCACGATGCCATGACCGCCCAAAAACTTCGCTTGACCAGAGAGAAAGAAGCTCGGCACAAGGCCCAGGACCAATCTGCTGAGGACAGGGCTCTGTTTGAGAAGCACCTTGCTGGGTGCCCATCGTCGAAGCTGGGTAGTTTGATGGTGCTGGTGAAGGCGTTCAAGAATGAGCCTCGGAGAATCAAGGAGAAGTTTGATGAGTGGAACGAGATGGAGAGGGAGCTTAGAGCCAAGACAAAGGCTGAGATGAAAAAGGCAGAGAAAGAGAAGGAGAAATTGGGCGACGATGACGACGACGGTCCACCCCCGCTTGAGGATAATGACTCATCCAGCGACAGCGACAGTGACGACGGAGGAGCGGCCAGGAAAGCGAAAGGAGCGGCCAGGAAAGCGAACAAGGGCACCGGCTTCGAAAAGGGATTCCTTGACAAGGAAAAGGACAAGCAAAAGGACAAGGAAAAGGAAAAGGGCAAGACCGCGGCCGCCAAAGCTGCTGCGTACAAAGCGGCTGTAGCCGCAACGCACGCAAAAATTGCGGCTGCCACCAACGGCAACGGCCCCTACCCCTTCCAGTCTCCCCGCCCCCTCGTGACTCGTAGAACCTTTCCTTCCAACCACGGTCCGGATCCGTTCCTGACCAACGCGTACAACAAGACGACCTTCTCGGCCTGGCACGGCAGCCTGGGCGTGGGGGGGAAGAAGCGGGCGAGGCTGGCGCTGGGGCGAAAGTACGTTGAGCGGCTGGAGGGGGGGGAGGGGAAGAAGGGGTTGGGGGGTGGAGCCGGAGATCCCTCTTTAATTGGAAAGAGAAAGAAGAAGAAGAAGAAGGACGACGTCGCGAGCGCGAGTGCGAGCGCGAGTGCGAGCGCTCCCGCTCCCGCTCCCGCTCCCGCTCCCGGGGAACAATCAAACGCGGTCTCCTGGGCCCTCGGCCTCCGTGCCGCCTACGCGCTCCAGTCCGACGACTTGCTAGTCTACTCTGGGCTTCCTCCTCCCCACGTGACCCTGTCCCGCGGCCCCCCCCCCCCCCCCCCGCGCCCCCCCCGGGGGGGGGGCCCCCCCGCGGGGGGCGGGGGGGGCGGGGGGGGGGGCGGG
>Ga0302116_1001750_pt1 | contig 13040 bp, 13 predicted proteins | sample AG5_SCM_MG_FD_203124 | JGI IMG/M metagenome (GOLD analysis project Ga0302116, IMG submission 203124) | Marine microbial communities from Western Arctic Ocean, Canada - AG5_SCM | ecosystem: Environmental > Aquatic > Marine > Oceanic | place: Canada: Western Arctic Ocean | collected 2017-10-01 | reverse complement strand
AATAAGAAACTCTCACCTTTGACCCCGGTTTCTTAGCCACCGATTCGTTAAACTCCCTCACCGCGCTCTCCGTCTTACCGAGCACCAGCACCCCGGACGTGGAGCTATCCAGCCTGTGTGTCACCTTGAGAGTCGCGTTGGGTAACCCCAGGCCACGTTCCGCGCACCCGCCGCAGTGTTCCACGGCGTTGGACTCGTGCGCCATCGACGGAAGCCTATGCGGCTTATCGATGACTATCAAAAACAAAACACGACGTCAGTCTATCTAATTGCCCGTACGAGAGTTAAAATAAACTCACCTAACAACGAGTCGGATTCGTGAACCACGCGCCGCCGCCACGTGTCACTGCCGAGCCAGCACGCGTCGCGGTACCTTCGCGGATGTATGTGCACGCGTATGACTTCGCCTGCGTGTGTGTGCGTGTGTGTGCGTGTGTGTGTGTGTTTTGTGGTGAGTACTCGTATGGGACGTCAGTCAGCCGTGCCATCGCCCCCGAAGATGTATAATCTTCGAGTGGGCACTTTTGTGAGTGAACGTGGCGACGCCCGCGCGCGGTGGTTTGGTACTGTTTCCGCGTGATGCGCACCTTTCGCTATGTATTTCCTGTCCCCGACGCGTCTCCATCGGCTCGGCTTACCCGTCCCTTCCCCTTCCGGCCAGTACTTGACGTACACGGCGCCGATGTCCAGCAGCTCTGTAGCCATGACGAGTGACACGTGCGCGACATCGGCTACGGCGCTCGTGGCGTCCGTGTGCTCACTCATGGGTTCACTCACGGTCCAGTGCATCGCGCCGCCGCCGCCCGGTGAGGGGGTCGCCATGGAACTGTCGCGCGCGTCCTCCATGGCGTCCAGGAGCGGCCACGGTGACGCCGGCGAAGACGACGCCGACGACGACGCGCGACCGCCGACGAAACCCCGACGAGGCATGATGGGGCGACGAGGCGATGCGCAGCGCGAGGACGCGCATCCCCCTCTCGGGATGCGGGCGATGCATGACGGGGTCCTCGCGAGCACCCGTGCTCCCGCGAGAGCGACCCGCGACATCGCCGCCCACTCCTCCGCGCGGTCCGATGTGCGCTCGCTCTGCCAAACTGCCAAACAGGGGTGCCGTGCCGTTGAGCATGTTGAGAACTCGGGATAACTTCGTCGGTTTGGCTCAAAACCATCGACGCCACCATGCATCCCGGAGCCGGCGAGAACCTTCGCCGGGCGCGGGGTGCCCCCGTCCGGGGCCGCGGTCACATGGGCGGGGCCGGCAAGTACATCGAGATGGACCGCCTGGACAAGGTGGTCAACATGGAGGAGGGCAGCCGGTCGGTGCACAAGGAACGCGCCGAGATGCTCGGAGGTGCCCTGGACACCGCGCAGGCGGACAAGGCACACGCGCGCCTGAAGCGCATGGCCGCGTTCGAATCGCACGATTACGACCCGGCGGACAACGACTTGGAGGAGGACGCGCGGCGCGCGCGCAAACACGCGGACTACAAAGCCGAGGAGCAGTGGAAGTGGGCCATGAGCGTCCTCATCGGCGTCGTCATGGGCTTCCTCGCCTTCACCGTCGACGGGCTGATCAAGAAGTTCAACGGGTGGAAGTACGCGGCGACGACGAACGCCATCTCCCCGGGCGGGAGCGGGTTCGGCGCGTGGATCGTCTTCGTTATCATATCGTGCCTCCTAGCGGCCGTCGCGGGCGGCCTGGTGTCCTACGTCGAGCCCCTCGCCGCCGGATCCGGCATACCCGAGATGAAGACATATCTCAACGGAGTGCACCTGAGGGGTCTGCTCCGGTTCAAGACCTTGGCCGCGAAACTCGGGGGCATCGCGTTCACCATCGGCTCCGGTCTCATCGCGGGCAAGGAAGGACCGTTCGTGCACGGCGGCGGACTCGTGGGCGGCGGCCTGAGCGCGTTCGGCAGCCATTCCCTCGGCTTTCGCACCAAGAAGCCGTCGCACTTCCGCAACGACGCGGATAAGAGGTGCGTTTATTTTTATTTCCGTGTACGTGCAATCAGACTGATGTCGTGCGTCTATTTACCATTAACAGGGATTTCGTCGCCATCGGAACCGCGGTTGGCGTCGCCGTGGCGTTCGGCGCGCCCATCGGCGGCATGCTGTTCACCGTCGAAGAGGGCGCGAGCTTCCACACCACCGGCATGCTCTGGCGTGGTTTCCTCGCCACGTGCTCCGGTGTGCTCACCACGCACTGGCTCCATCAGCTCGATTTCGACGCCTTGGATTTCGCGGGTGCCAAGTTTGGCGTGCACCGGGACTTTGGACTGTTCACCGACGACGAGGCCAACTACAGCCGCGTGTTCTGGTGGTACTTCTGGGAGGTGCCCATCTTCGCCGCCATCGGATGCATTGGCGGGTTGTTGGGCGCGTTGTTCGTCAACGTCAACGTTCGAATCACGATGTGGCGACAGCGGTGAGTCTATTTTATAGTTCTCGTACGTACGGGCGATTAGACTGACGGGTAAGTGTTTTGTTGTCAACAGGTTCATCCCGGTGAGCGACAAGTACAGGCGACACGCGGAGGTGCTGTTCGTGTGCTTCGTCACCGCCACGATCGTGTTCATCATGATGGCGGGGTCACCGTGCCAGCCCATACCTTCCGCGTACGCTCAATCGCCCGCCAGTGTGGACGGCGACGGCAACGGGGTCAGCGACGAGGTACGTTTCTTTGTATTTACGCATGGGCAATTAGAATGACGGCGTGTTCTATTTACCGTTTACAGCTCCCCGGCGGCGTCGCTGCATTTGAATACGGCGTCGAGACCCGGCGGCAGATCCGCGACCAGTACTTCCGCGGTTTGTTCTGCGACGAGGGCGAGTATTCCAGCTACGGCCAGCTGTTCTTCGCCCCCCTCGCGGATTCCCTCAAGCTGCTCATACACCTCGGCGAGGTGTACGAGCAGAACGGGTCCGACGAGACGCGGCAGCACTTGTTCACGATGGACGCGGTAAGTTTGTTTTTATTTCTAGATGGGCGATTTCTAGACTGACGTCGTGTTTTGTTTACAGCTCATCACGTACTTTCTCTTCATGTACGCGCTGATGACGTGGACGTACGGCATCGGCGCGCCCACCGGGCTGTTCGTGCCGTCGCTCGCGGTGGGCGCCGCGGGTGGGCAGATCGTCGGCCGGGTGGTACGCGCCATGGTCATGAGCACGGGGTCCGACATCGTCGTCGACCTGCACGCGTACGCGGTGATGGTGAGTTTATTTTTATTTTTGGCAATCTTTTGGCAATCTTTTGGCAATGGTCTGTATGGGCAATTTGACTGACGGCGTGTTTTGTCATCAGGGCGCGGCGTCTATGCTGGGTGGCACGACGCGCATGACCATTAGCATCACAGTGCTCGTGATGGAGACGACGGGCTCGATGCAGCTCATCATCCCACTGATGATCACGATCTTCTTCGCCAAGAACATCGGGGACAGGTACTCGATGGGCATCTACGACACCCACATTAAGATTCGCGGTGGTGAGTGTATTTCATTCTTATCATATGGGCAATTTGACTGACGGCGTGTTTTGTTTACAGCTCCGTTTTTGAACGAGCCCGAATACGCTGGCGTCGCGGCGGACAAGCTGAAGGTGGCTGAGGTCATGGCGGACTCGCTCGTCACACTGAAGCCGGTGATGCGTGTCCGTGATCTCGTGAACGCGTTGACGAGTACGTCGCACGGGGCATTTCCGGTGACTGTCACGGACGTCGGCGACGGGCACGAGTCCGGTCAGCCCATCGAGCTTCACGGGTCCATCACCAGGAACTTGCTGCTCAAGATGTTGACGCACAGGGTGGCGATGTTCGACCCGGAGGAACCGAGGGAGGTGAGTGTCCAAAGTGTCCAGCACCCTCCCTTCCATACTCAAATACCCAATCACTGACCGTTCACCACCGATCACCACCACTAACCCTAACCCCAATTACCACCAGGTCATCTACGAGAACGCGGAGGATCGCGACGCTTTGCTCGAAAAGCTGAAACAGATTCCGTTCAAGTCCCCCGGTGTGGATCAGATCGCTTCGACGCTGACGACGCGTGAGATGGAGCTGTCCATCGACCTCACCAACTTCATGCAACGCCACCCGTTCATCGTGCACGCGGACGCCAGGCTGTCGCGCGCGTACCGGCTGTTCCGAACAATGGGCCTGCGACACATGTACATCACACCGAGCAAGCCCCAGATCATCGGAGTGGTGACGCGTAAAGATTTAGTAGAAGAGAGCTCGGCGCTGACCTTGGGAGAGAAAGCCGCGGATCTGAGCTACGAGGAGCTGACGGAGAGCGAGCGCGGGGCGAGCCACGACCTGCCTTTCCTGCCCTACTACACGGGCAACGTGGACGCCAGCGACGGCGGCGCTTTCAGCGAACAGGCGTCGGAGCGGGTGAGTCACCGCAACGTGTCGGGAACCGAGGCGTTTTCAAAGCTGCCGACGTCGCCCTCGCAGGTCAGGGACTACTAGCTTCTTAATTGACATTACAACTCGCGTGACAATTCAGCTGAACGCGAGACTGTCTGGCCGTCTACCTTTGCCTTGCGGGGTGGTTCCTTTCGTGTGTAGGTACGGATCGTTCTTCATGTGCAGGTAGGCGGAGAACATGAGGTGCAGCGACTCCACCAGGTATCCGTCGTACACCGGGATGTCCAGCACGGAGCACATGTACTTGGCGAGCTGGTTGATGTCCATGTTGTCCGGGAGGTTCTCTGGAAACCCCGAGTTCCGAAGCGCCTCCTCAACCTCGGGGTCGAACTCCTGCATCAGAGTCTCGACGCTCGGCATGTTCTTGCTGTACACGTACGACCCGCCCGATTTGCTATCGTCGCCCTCGTGCAACGCGTTCACGCTCTCGATCCACGCGTCGAGCTTCACCGCGCCCTCCTTGCTCTCCGGCCGCGCGATGCTACCCACCACCGCGGATCCCTTCCGGGTCCCTTCTACTTCACCGCCCATCAATCGTCGAAGCTTGAGCCCGAGCGTCGACGGGTCGCTCTGCGTCGCGCCCGGTTCGTCCAACACCCGGACACCGAGCCCGTCGTCCAGCCCGTCGGGCCTCGGCACCTTGATGAACTCATCCACGTCGCCCACCGCCGGGACGTAGTCCGGCACGAAAGGCTTGAGCGGCGCGGGGATCTCGACGTCTTTGGGTGAGTACCGTTGGATGTACCCGAAGAGTTCCTGGACGTCGGGGGATACGCGCAGGTTGGCGTACTTGCCCGGGTCGTAACCGACGGTGGATGACGACGATGCAGGGGGTTGACCCGAGGAACGCAGTGGGTTGCGGTACGCGGTTCTCTCTTCGCTCTCTCCCTGTTGATCGTATCCAGCTCCTCCGTCGGAGGGAGGGATCCCGGCCATGGCGTGCGCGGTGCTCTCGTGCCCTTGCTGCGGCCGGTGCATGCCGTCGTGGCGCATCATGCGTTCGTCCGCGTCGTCGTCCTGTGTCGATTCGGGTGGGGGGGGGGGGGGGGATGAGAGTGTTTTCGTGAGGGGTGAGCGCTCGGATCTGGCTTTTTGGTTTTTTTTGAAGGTCAACCCGGGGATGGGATTGAGGTGACGCGGGACGCACCTCGTCGGGGAGGGGCGGCGCGTCCATCGAATCGTCGGACGTGACCGCGAACTCCTCATCGTGCGGCTGGTTGTCGACCGCCTGGGATCATCCGCGCGGTGGTGGAAGGGAAGGGGCGTCAGAGTCGGGCGTCGCGTGCGGTTCAAACGAGATGGCCTCAGCTCAGCTGCCGGTGAGGGCGAAAAGTCGCGGGCGGATGTCCCTTCCGTCGGGCGGGGGCGGGGCGGGGTTGGGGACGCGTGGGACGCGCGCGCACCTGCGCCTGCTGCAGGCTGGAGTTCACGACGTTGCCGTACTCCTCATCCGAGTACTCAAACTCCGAATCGCCCATCTCCACGGCTGTTGGAGCTAGCGCCTCTCGGTGTGCCCGAGAGACGGTGAAGCTATTTTCCCGTTGGATCGCCCGCCACAACGCCCGCTCTCGGAACGCACAAAGTTGTTGTTTTAGCCACCCCGTCGCCACAACCAGGGGGCGGCGTTGAACCGCGGGGGTCATGTTCGCGGCACCGAGGCGGACGGACGCCGCGGATGCGTACCGTCGGGAGCGTCGGTCCCGGCCCACGAGCGCCCCGGCGTCGGGTCCAGAAGACACCCACGTCGCGGACGACGGAGGAATCGCATCGTCAAATCCACGAAAACGGCACACGAAGACGTTGACCCGGGGTGATGCCGACCAGATGGTGGCGGCCGTGAGGGTGACCAACCGGTCTGGCGCCCCCGTCACTCAGCCCACGCGCGTCACGAGCGTCACCAGCCTCGGCGTGAAGCAACCCACCGTCGAACACCCGGACGACGAGTCATCCGAATGGCTCAGCGAATGGGGCGACGCACCCGCGGGACCGAGCGGTTTCGGGCCATCCAAGCTTCGACCCGGGTGGAAAGGCGGCGGCGAGGCGCCGGGGCCACACGACGGCAGGTTCCGCGCGTTACCCGCAACCGCATCACGCGGAAGGCCCGTGCCCACCGCACCACGGGTCTCGCACGAGCCGCACAGCCTCGGCATCGCGGGCGTCGAAGCTACTTTACGTAGATGGCTCGTCACTAACCGCCGAGTTCACGAACCAAGGCGACTCACCTTGCTACGAATGCTCGGCCGCGGCCTCAAGGGTGGCACCGATAGTTCCCTCGACAGGCGCACACGGTTCGACCCGAACGATGAGTACCGGCACATGGACGAGGAGAACGAGCTGGTGACCGACACAGACGACGATGTTCACAACGCCACCTTCACCCGAGGGAAAACCGTAAACGGCCTCCCCGTGGACGCCAAGGGTCGACCGGTCGGTTTAAAGAACGCGTCGTTCCCGGACCCAAAGTACCACGCCATCGACGAGGAAACGAGCGAGCCGCTCCCGCTGGAGGAGCGTAAGAGGTTCGTGCCGTCGCTTCCGCCGAGCAAGCGTGTGTACCATCCCCTGGGGGGGCGGCCGGGTCCGCGGATCCGAGACGGCACCTGGGATTCGCCCATCGACGTTCCTCGGAGCCTCGACCTCAACGACGAACCTCTCGACGACAGGAGCGCGGCGGCTAAGCGTCGCCCCGCGGTGGTCATGACGAAGGCGCAGTTCGCTCGGGCGTGTGCGCTCGGCGGAACGCCGTTGTCCGCGTCGGACGTGGATGAAGTATTCGCGAAGTACGGACGAGTCAGCGGGGGCGCCCGGGCGATCGACCCCAATAAGACCTCCGCGATGAGCCTGGAGCTCGAAGCGTTCGCGGAGACGATCGTGTCGATGCCGCAGCGCGCGCTCGGGGCTAAACCGCACCGCGCGCTCGACGATTCCCCCGTGAACTCGATGGCGCTCAGATCGGAATCCGCCGAGGGAAAATCGGTTACTAAAATTGTGTACCCCCCGTGTCGCACCGGCGTGTTCGCTCCGTCCGATTGGGACGACTACTACGCCAGGCGAAGCGCGGACGCGCCGAAGGAGGACCTTGCCGCGGAGTGGGCGTACGGGTGTTCCGTCGCGGGCAAGTGCGGCATGCTAGCCGCGGCGCCCAAGACTTGGACCGACGAGCCAACACGAAAAGCCGACGATGCAAACGACGCCGACGAATCCATGGACGAATGGATGAACCCGGGCGGGTACAGGGGCGTGGTGTGGGTGTACGCGTGCGGCGCGATGGGCGTCGTGTTCGATGCCAACGCGTGGCGGCAACGCTTCTTCCGCGGGCACGACGACGAAATTACGAGTCTAACCACGCACGCGGCGGGGAGGTGGGCGGCTACTGGGCAGCGAAGCGGCCGCGCTCCTTGCGCGTGCATCTGGGAGATCGCCACCGGGAAAGAGGTGGCGCGGCTTCGCCACGAGCCGGGCGAGCGCGCGGTGGTGGCGATCGCCTTTGGTCCAGGTACCGGTGACCCGCACGCGCCGGGGGGCGGCGGCGCGGCGAGGATCGTCACCGTCGCGTCTAATTCCAGACACACCGTCCGGGTGTGGGATTGGGGCGGCGGGCACCCAGGCCGGCCCAGCCCGTGCGTGCTCACCGTCGCCGTCGGGTTCGCCGGGACACCGCCGCAGGTGTTCGGCGCGACGTGGGCGCCCGACGCGGATAGGTTCGCGACGTTTGGAGTCAAACACGTCAAGCTGTGGACAGCGGCGGAGGACGATAAGCTATCGTCATCCACGGGCTCGAGGCCGCAGGGCGCGGACGCCGCCGCCGCCGCGCGTCGACGCGCGGAGACTGCGCGTAACGCCGCGAGCGCCCGGGGAGCCAACGCGGCCGCCGTGGAGTACGCCGGGCGCGTCTGCGTCTACGGAAGCGCGGCTCGCGTGTGCGCCAGGGAGTTTGGCGCCGAGACGCTCAACGTTTCAACCAAGGGCTCCGGGACGCTGCAGACGGCGACGGCGTCTGATGCCTTGTGCGGCGCGTTCATCCCCGGGTGCCGCGGCCGGCGGCTCGTGACTGGCCACGTCGACGGTAAGCTGTACGTGTGGCTGGACAGGCGGTGCGCGCGTGTCGTGGACGCGCACGGCGGGTTCGCGGTGCGCGCGTTGACGGTGCAGATGACGATGCGGGAGCGAGCGGCGGCGGCGATGACTGGTTTTTTGAACGAGCTTCACGCCGAGAACGACGAGAACGACGCGGATGCCTACGTACAGGGCACGCCTTCAGGTTTGGGCGTCGAGATCATAACGGGCGCGCAGGGTGGGCTGGTGCGCAGGTGGGACGTCATCGAGGATTGGGCGATCGTCCGGGCGGAGACGCTCGGTAACGAGGCGGCTATACCGCGAGAGACGCCTCGTGGATTTTTTGCAAATTCAAATTCGCAGGTACCCGGCGGGAAAGGTTCGGGCGTCGGCTTTGGAAAAAGTGCTGGAAGGGCTTCTGGAAGCTTCGGCGCCTCAGGTGTCGCCGCGCCCGCGCCCAACGTCCGCGCGGTCGCCGCCGCGGGCGACGAGATCGCCGCCGTCACCTCCGCCGGGGACCTATGGCTCGTGTGGGACGGCGAGGAAGAAGCGCTTCCCGCCGTCATCGAAGAGGAAGAAAACGACGACGCCGCGTGGGAATCGGGCGAGTTACCGCCCGCCGCGCTGCCCCGGCCGTTGGCGCGCGGCCAATCCGGCGCCGCGCTCGCCGTCGCGTGGCATCCGCACTGGGAAGGCGTCTTTGCGTGCGCCAGCGATTCGCCGAGGATCGTCGTGCGCGACGCAATCGCCCGCGACGTCCTAGGAACGGTATGGGTTTGCGATCCAAGACCCGCCAAAGCCACCGCGCTCGCGTTCTCCCCCGCGCCCGCGACGCTCGAGGATGGCTTTCTCCTCGCCGTGGGCACCAACGACGGGGAGGTTCGGGTGTTTCGGCTGTTGGAAGGACGGGTACGGGGAAAGAGGCAACTCGTGGGAAGGCCCGTCGCGATCGGGACGCACCGACTCGGCGGCGGCCCGATCACCGCGCTCGCGTTCTCACCGGATGGGAACGTCATCGCCGCCGGTGGACACGATCGGTGCGTGAGCTTGCACGAGGTGGTGACGCACCGCGCGTTCCCGGGCGCGTCGGGCACTGGGCGGGAGCTGCCGGATATCGACTTGGTTCGGCGGGCGCGGTGCAAGGGGCACTCGAGCACCGTGGTTAGTATCGACTGGTCAGACGACTCTTCGTCTATTCGGTCCACCTGCCGCGGGTACGAGATTTTGCACTTCACGGTGCCGAGCGGCCGGCAGGCGGTTGGGGACTTTCGTGACGCCACGTGGCACGAGTGGACGTCGCCTTTGGGGTTCCAGGTCATGGGCGTCTTCGGCGGCGGACAAAACGGTTTGAATAGAAAGGCGCCACGTGTCGAGGGCTCGGATGTCAACTCGGTGTCCAGGGCGGGCGCCAGGAACCTCCTCGCGGTGGGCGACGACTTCGGCCGGGTCCGGCTTCTCAACTACCCGTGCGTGGCGCCCGGTGCGCCCGCGAATGAACAGCTCGAGGCGCATTCAAACAAAGTCGCGTGCGTTCGGTTTTCACCCGACGCCGGCGATAACAAATGGCTGGTCTCCGCGGGGGGCGAGGACAGGGCGCTGGTGCAGTGGAGGCTTGTGAACGAGGATGGCGATCCGGTGGGTGACCCGGTGGACCACGAAACGGAGATTGAGCGGGAGGCCTCGGCGAGGGAGGAGTGGGCGAGGGAGACGCTTCGAGAAGCATCCGGAAACTTACGTGAAGAAAAGGAGGACTTCGAGCGCGACGAGGTCTCCCGCGGTTTCGACGACGGTATGTCCACCGGCGGGTCCCTCGAGGACCCGCTGTTCGCATCGGGGGGTGCCGAGGGTGCCGACCTCGAGGAAGACTTTGACGAGGATGAGGTGTTCGGCGCGCTTGATCCCACCGTCTTTGGCCTCCCCGGCGTCGCCGAGATGTTACACACGCGACGGCCGTCCACCGCGGGTCCGGGCGGACCCGAGGCGTACCGCAAGCAAAAGATGGACGAGATCAACGCGCAGATGGATTCGCTGTTGCGGACCGCGCGGCCCGTACCTCCGCGGCGCGAGCGACGGAGCCTGCGCGAGCGTCGGCTGCGTGAAACCGCGCAGGAGAACAAGGTGAGCGGAGAACCGGCGGATGCGGCGACGGAGGCTGAGGACGAGCGGCGTCGCGCGATGGCGGAGCTGACGGCGTCGCCGCCCGCGCCGAGGCGACGCGCGGCGGCGTCCGCACGCGCATCGATACCCCCGCCGCCGCTCGTCGCGGAGGAATCCTTCTCTGGCGCGGAGACGACGCGAGCCTACCCGAGCCTCGACGACGACGAGGAAGACGCCGCCTCTCCGGATCCCCTCGCCGCGGCGCCGAGCCGCGCGCAGCTTCTCATGTCCGGGACGCTCCCGCCCATGTCCGAGGACGTCGCGCCGCCCCTCTCTGAACAGGAGGTACGGGAACTGATCGGGGAGCCGGGACGGACGTCACCGCCGGCGTTTCCGCACCTGGCCCCGTCGCACGATCCGCTCTCGCCGCCGTCGGCTAGCGACGACGAAGACGAAACAAACGAGGGTTCTACGACGATGACGATGCGTCGATAGACAGGACGTCTCTATTCATACTACTAGACTAAGTGTATCTCATCGGTGTTGTTGTCGTTCATCGCGCGCGAGTTCTAGGCCACGGACTTGCCGCCGCGCGCCGCGGCTGCTTCCGCTTCGCGGAGCCGCCTCGCCGCTTTTTTCCGAGCCTTTTTGCTGGTCCCCGCGCCCGGGGCGTTGCCGACGCACTTGACGTCCTTGGTGGGATCCCACACCGCGGGTTGCGCGCGTTTCTTGTTCCGCGCGGCGGCGGCTTTGGTGAACGCCGCGGCGCGTCCGCCCTCGTCGCTGTCGGATTCGCTGTCACTCGCGTCCTTGGGTGGTCCCGACGCGCCCGCGTTCGATCCTGCTCCTCCCATTGGCAGCCCCTTCTTCTTGCCCGTCCCACCGGCGGTCTTGCCCCGCCGATGCTGCGCCGCCTCCTCCGATTCGCTGTCGCTGTCGCCGTTCTCCCGCCGACGCTTCGCCGACCTCGCGATCGCGCCCCCGAGCTTCCGCGCCACGTTCCCGAGCTGTTGCGCGCGCGCGTGGCTCAGAAACTTGGCGCCCAATCCGAGCCGCTCGGGCCGCGCGCGCGTGGCGTCGACGTCGTCGACGTCGTCGAACGTATCCCAGTCGAGGTCCGACGCGGATGCGCCGAGCCACCCGCGGACGACGTCCAGCGCGATGCCGTTGGCGTAAACCTCGTCGGCTCCGTCTTCACGGTCGGCCCCTCCCATGCGTACTCGCGCGCGGTGATGACCCTCGGCTGCGCCGACTGAAGTGGGCAGGTGTGGAGCGATGACTCGGATAGATAAAGCGCCAAAAAGATGCCCCCCGACCGTCGCAGAGACGCACACACCCCAGCGCGTCTCATGCACGCCTACCGCCTGAACCAGTCCCCGAAGGGCAGCCCTCGGGGTAACCGCGTGGCCCCCGCGCCGTCCTCGCCTTCACTCGCAGCGCCGAGATCACCAAACGCCTTCACGCCGAGGGCGGGACCCCAGGCGGTCTCGGAGAGCGCGTTCCCTTCGTTGGGCCAAGCGGCCCGTGTCGTGGAACTCTTCATTGAGCGCCAGAACGAGCGCGACGCGGACGGATGCGCGGCGATGCTGGTGGACGACGACGACATACGCGGGCCGGCGAGCGCGTACGGCGCCGTGGGGAAGGATAACGTACGGAACGCGCTGGCGGCTTGGATCGAACTGCACCCGGGGTTGCACTACACGTGGAAAAACGTCAAGGTCGAAGGGCCCAAGGGTGGCGATTTCATCGTGACATTCGATTTCGAGCGGCGGTGCGACGACGAGGGTAGGTGGGGCAGTGGACGGGAGACGGTGACGCTGGATGGGACGTGTCAGCGCGTGAGGAACGTGGAGGTGCACGGGCGAAAGCCCGACGCCGCCGAGGGAAGGCGCGGCGTTTAGCCAGTTCTACACGAACTTCGGGTGTCCCTTCGGATTTGCAGACGGACCGCAAAACTAACATTAACTTTTGGCAACGCGAAATCTGCTGGGCCTCTCTCGCCCTAATCGCCCCCCTGGCTGGCGTCTCGCCCCATAGACCCATGGCACCGGCGGCTGCGTCGACCCTCGCGTGGCGCGACCGCCTCGTGGACGCGCCCGTCGCGTCCACGAGCGGCGGCGCGCGATGCAACCCTTCGCGCCGCACACGGGCTCCCAAGGTACCCGTCGCCCCAAAGGCTTTTTACTTTCGCAACACCGGCGGTGCCGGGCCGTCAACCGGGGAGGGCGCCGCCTCGAAGGCCGTCCGTACGGTGCCCTCCACGAACAACGCCGCCCTCCCCGGTCTAGCGTTCACCAGTAAGCCCGAGAACATCGACCCGCGCCGCGCCGCCCAGCTCCTCGGCGGGTCGGGCGACGACACTCGGCTCGTGCGCAAACTCGCTTCGATGTTCGCCGCGAAAGAAGGATGCGTGATCGGAGCCTTCGCGCGCGTCGGCGCGGATTCCTCCACCGA
>Ga0302116_1001748_pt1 | contig 13046 bp, 13 predicted proteins | sample AG5_SCM_MG_FD_203124 | JGI IMG/M metagenome (GOLD analysis project Ga0302116, IMG submission 203124) | Marine microbial communities from Western Arctic Ocean, Canada - AG5_SCM | ecosystem: Environmental > Aquatic > Marine > Oceanic | place: Canada: Western Arctic Ocean | collected 2017-10-01 | reverse complement strand
GGTCCCCTTCCCCCATGATCTCCTCCTTGGATTTCCCGAACATCCCCAAGCTCGGCTCCGGGTTCGCCTCTAGCAGCAAGCACTTTTTGTTTTCGTCCACCAAGAAGTCCAGCCCTGCCAACCAATACAAAACAAAAAAAATCATCGAAGGGTTAGTTAGCGAACCACCGCCAAGGATCCCTTGCTCTTCCCGACTCACCAAACAGCTCGTACGTCGTTGGGAGCGCCAAGAACTTCCTCCCATCACCCCCCAGCTTCCGAAACGTCCTCTTCAATATTTCGTTCATTTGGGTCCACAGGCCCTTTTCATTTTTAGCAAAATCGTCCCCGTTGTTCAGCTCGCTGCACTCGTGGAGCGCAATGTTGTGGAGCTTCGGGTTGTAGCTGTGGTGGGCCTTGTTGTACGACTGATTCGTCACGTGGGCGTGTAGCAAGTTGTTGCACGAATTTGAATTTGAATTTGAATTTTTGTTCGTGTTGCCCCCCTCCCTGCTCTCCTCAACACCAATCGCCTCCCCCCCCTCGCCGCTAATATCGCTGCTGTAGGGCTCCGGAGCAATCAGCACCCTCACCTCGTCGTACAGGAAACACTCGAGCTTCCCCACACACAGGACGAGTACTCGGAGGTGGAACTTGTGCTTCTTTTTGTCATTGTTATTGTCTTTGTCGCCATTGCCATTCCGGTCATCGATCAAATACGGCGGAACATAGTGCTGGATCACCCTCAAAGAGGAGCTGTCGGCGAGGAAGTTCTCCCGGAGCAGCTCCAACCCTTTGGCTCTGGACACTTGGCTAGACAGGTCGAGAAGGATCAGCCCATAGGCATTGGAAGAGTCAGAGTATTTAACGACATACTTCCCCGGCTGAGGGTTGGAGCAAATGAACTGCTCGACCTCGGGGAAATTTGCCACGACCCATGTTTGAGGCATATCGCATCCGGAGCCGGAGCCAACAACAACTGCTTGTTGGTCAACCGACATGAGAGCTTCGCAGTACTTGGGAAGCAAGTCCTTTCGGATCAAACCTGATCGCATGTACATTCTGGGGGCTGTTTTCTTTCCAGCAAGCACCAGGGGCCATTTTATAGTCTTCCAGAATGTTGAGGTCTCGTTCGGAGGAAGATTCGTGATCAGAGAGGTCATGGTTTTATAATTTTTTGTTTTGTTAAAATAAAATTCTGTTCATCAGTTTATTTCCCCTGTAATTACTCAAATTTTATACCTGCTCCCGGATTGTACTACCCCTCTTCTTGCAAACTCGAAATAAAAATGCCTTGGCATCCCGAGAAAAGTGGAGCATCTGCAGGCCCTGAAACGACCGCCCCAACAATAGATTCATCCCCCGCCTGCTCCTCCAAACCTACCCTTCCCTTTCCTGCTTCGTTATCACACTTCCTTTTGTTGTCGGTTCCCCAGTTTCGCCCACGTGCTGCTAATCCAAAACCACCAAAACCAATTACAATAAAAATGACAAAATCAATTCCAACTGGACAATTGCAAGACTCCCCTATCCCCACTGTGCAAATAGTGGCCCTAACTCCCCCGGCAGTGGCAAGCTTGGGATTGGATCTTTGCATGCTGACGGACGACGTGGAGGTGAGCAGCTGCGAGTGAAAGCATAAGCGCGAAAACATCAGCTTCTTACAAAAAAATTTCCTTCACTTCAAACACCCACAAAACTCACCTCGTACCATTTCGGCAGGTCGCATCGAACATGAACCTGACGGAGGTCCCATCCAACCTCCCTGATGATCTCGATCCTGAACCTGCTCCTGAACCCCCCGTCACGAACAACGAGTTGACCACAATCTCAACTTTTGAAGACGAAACTGAAACCGAAATTGGAACTGGAATTGAACACCCTGCCAACAGCAATGAGAAGACGAGTTGGGCTCGATGCATGCTGACGGACGACGAGGAGGTGAGCAGCTGCGAGCGCCAGCGTAAGCGGCAAAAACAGCAAGTTCTCACAGAATTAGAATTTTTACTTCACATCAAACACCCAATCAACAAACCAAAACTCACCTCGCACCATTCAGGACGGTTCACATTTGAACCTTACGGAGGTCATACCTAACTTCCCTGATACTGCTTCCCTCACCTCGAGGGAGCTTGAAACAACGGCGGCGAGCGACAATGAGCATTCCGAGGCGTACTCAATGTTTGCTCGCTGGAATCTCCTCTGCCTGTCCATTGCTCTGACTACAGCCGGACTGGTGACAACCTTGTTGTCCAACAATGCTCGATCTTGCCATTGCTTTTGCCTCGAACGTCTGAGCAGGGCGCACAGTTCGATGAGAACGAGAATGAAGAAGAAGGCGAGGCAATTCAAGAAATCTCGCGAATCTCGTGGGTGGTCTCTCATCTGCTACATAGAGGATATTTTTCTGGCTCTGATTTCGTTCTGGAGCCTGACGATTGCGATATTGTGAGTAGCAAGCAAAACGAAAAGTGTGGTGATTTTTATTTCAACTTCTAAACCCACTTCCACTTTTTTCAGGTTCTACATCGTGGACGTTCCAACCTTCAAGTCGGTGAGCTTCCGGCTCACCGCAGCTGTCACAGTGTTGTACGTCAGCTTGGTGATATTTATCAACTTCGTCGAGAGTCCCGACGACATTTGTCCACGGCGCAATTCGAAGCCGAGCAGGAGAAAAACAAAACGAACAGTGCTGAATCTGCTGACAACCCTCCTAGCATTAGCGTCCCCAGCTCTGAGGGTCGCCGTCTCTGGCGCCAGGGAGGATGTTGCAGCAGGGGTGCATAATTTGAGGAAGAGTCCTTTCGAAGCGGATGATCAGCAACAACATCGGAAACTGACCGCATGCGCGCTGGCGAGCGGAGCGTTGGCCCTTGGCGCTGATTCCGCTGCCCCTCTTTTGGCCTCGACGCAATGCTGCACGGACTTGGTGGCAGCCAGCGACGCCATGTTGTTCGCGGGTGCTCCGTATGACGGATTCGTGACCGACGCTGCTTGTGCTGCTGATGCTTGCGGAGCTGCCTACACGTACGCAATTGGAGCCGGAGAATCTATTGGATTTCTCGGTGCAGGAACTGTAACTAGCTGGGCTGCCGCATGTGCAGTATTCATGCAACCTTGTCCCAGCAACTGTGCCGCAGGAAGTGGGTGCGAGTATGGTTCGACGCCAAGCTGCGTAGTCTGTCCAGGTGAGCAAAATGACCGAGCGCTGAGTCGAGACAAGGTCAAGAAAATAACTAATCCTCTCACCCACAGTCGGTACTTGGAGCAGCGCAAACGACAAAAACATGTGCACGAGCTGCGGAAGTGGTGAAACGACGGAAAGCACCGGCTCCACTTCAGCCGGTCAATGCATTTGCAACGTCGGGCTCTTCCTCGACGGTTCGTCATGCACACTTTGCCCTGCCGGTTTCACAACATCCTCCACCGGGTCGACATCAGTCGCCCAGTGTATCGTGCCGTTTGCGGGAATGGTTCTGGTGAATGGGGAGGGGAGGTGCGCGGTGGAGGGGAACTGCGTCTCGAATTACGATGCGGGGTCGAATTATGGGAGCAGCGAGGACTGTACCTTTCGCCTCGACGGCATTTCGGGGCCGTTGGTGTTTGAGCAGTTTGACATAGAGGATTGTGAGAGTTGTGAATGCGACTTCCTGACCATTGCGGGGACCAAGTATTGCGGATCCACGGCCCCAACTGGAATTTTAGGAGGAGCTGGGAGTGACATCTCCTGGCATACTGATAACTATAAAAATAGAGCAGGATTCAAAGTATGCGTTGCCCAGTGCCCCAGCAACTGTGCCGCAGGAAGTGGATGCTCGTGGGAGGGCTCGACAGGAAGCTGCGCAGTCTGTCCAGGTGAGCAAAATGACCGAGCGCTCGAGTCAATGTCAAGAAAATAACTTAAACTCGCAATGAAAACTTCGCCTCCTCCCCCACTCTTTCACTCCACAGTCGGTACTTGGAACAACGCGAACGACAAAAGCATGTGCACGAGCTGCGGAAGTGGAACGACGGAGAGCACTGGCTCCACTTCAGCCGGTCAATGCATTTGCAACGTCGGCTACTTCCTCGACGGCTCGTCCTGCGCGAGCTGCGGAAGTGGTGAAACGACGGAAAGCACCGGCTCCACTTCAGCCGGTCAATGCATTTGCAACGTCGGGCTCTTCCTCGACGGTTCGTCATGCACACTTTGCCCTGCCGGTTTCACAACATCCTCCACCGGGTCGACATCAGTCGCCCAGTGTAACGTGCCGATTGCGGGAATGGTTCTGGTAGTTGGGGAGGGGAGGTGCGCGGTGGAGGGGAACTGCATATCGAACTACGAGGAGGGGACATTTTATGAGAGAAACGTGGGGTGCACCTTTCGCCTCGACGGCATTTCGGGGCCGTTGGTGTTTGAGCAGTTTGACATTTATGGTATTCAAGGCAGATGCCAAATATACGGCAACTTCCTGACCATTGCGGGGACCAAGTATTGCGGATCCACGGCCCCAACTGGACTTTTAGGAGGAGCTGAGAGTGAAATTGCATGGGAAACTGATGACTACAACGGCAATAATGCAGGATTCAAAGTATGCGTTGCCTACTGCCCCAGCAACTGTGCCGCAGGAAGTGGGTGCGAGTATGGTGGTTCGACGTCAAGTTGCGCAGTCTGTCCAGGTGAGCCAAAATGGCCGAGCGCTCGAGCAAGGTCAAGAAAATAACTAATCACCCTCCTTACATCTCCAGTCGGAAAATGGAGCAGCGCAAACGACAGCTCGTCCTGCAAACTTTGCCCAGGAAACTCAGCTACGGCCAGCACCGGCTCGACGTCAATTGACCAGTGCGAGGTACAGTCCGGGATGACCCTGGTGATTGGGGAGGGGAGGTGTGCGGTGGAGGGGAACTGCGTCTCGAACTACGAGGCGGGGTCGAATTATGGAATCAACGAGGACTGCACCTTTCGCCTCGACGGCATTTCGGGGCCGTTGGTGTTTGAGCAGTTTGACATAGAAGATTATGATTGCGTTTACGACTTCCTGACCATTGCGGGGACCAAGTATTGCGGATCCACGGCCCCAACTGGAATTTTAGGAGGAGCTGGGAGTGACATCTCCTGGCATACTGATGAAACTGAAGTTAGAACAGGATTCAAAGTATGCGTCGCCCAGTGCCCCAGCAACTGTGACGCAGGAAGTGGATGCTCGTGGGAGGGCTTGACAGGAAGCTGCGCAGTCTGTCCAGGTGAGCAAAATGACCGAGCGCTCGAGCCAATGTCAAGAAAATAACTAAACTCGCAATCAAATTTACGTCTCCTCCTCCACACTTTCACTCTATTTGATTTCTATACGCAGTCGGTACTTGGAACAACGCGAACGACAAAAACATGTGCACGAGCTGTGGAAGTGGTGGAACGACGGAAAGCACCGGCTCCACATCAGCCGGTCAATGCATTTGCAACGTCGGCTCCTTCCTCGACGGCTCGTCCTGTGCGAGCTGCGGAAGTGGTGGAACGACGGAAAGCACCGGCTCCACATCAGCCAGTCAATGCATTTGCGACGCCAACCTCTACCTCGACGGCCCGTCCTGTGTGAGCTGCCCGGCAAACTCAGATCCTGCTAGTACTGGTTTGACCTCAATCGATCAGTGCTGTAATGTCGGCTACTTCCTCGACGGCTCGTCCTGTGCGAGCTGTGGAAGTGGTGGAACGACGGAAAGCACCGGCTCCACTTCAGCCGGTCAATGCATTTGCAACGTCGGCTACTTCCTCGACGGCTCGTCCTGCGCGAGCTGCCCAGCAAACTCAGATCCTGCTAGTACTGGTTTGACCTCAATCGATCAGTGCTGTGCTTTAGGCTTCTTCCTCGACGGCTCGTCCTGTGCGAGCTGCGGAAGTGGAACGACGGAAAGCACCGGCTCCACTTCAGCCGGTCAATGCATTTGCAACGTCGGTTACTTCCTCGACGGCTCGTCCTGCGCGAGCTGCCCGGCAAACTCAGATCCTGCTAGTACTGGTTTGACCTCAATCGATCAGTGCTGTGCTTTAGGCTTCTTCCTCGACGGCTCGTCCTGCAAAGCTTGCCCTGGAAATTCAGCTACGGCCAGCACCGGCTCGACGTCAATTGACCAGTGCGAGGTACAGTCCGGGATGACCCTGGTGATTAAGGAAGGGAGGTGCGCGGTTGAGGGGAACTGCGTCTCGAACTACGAGGCGGGGTCGAATTATGGAATCAACGAGGACTGCACCTTTCGCCTCGACGGCATTTCGGGGCCGTTGGTGTTTGAGCAGTTTGACATTATGGCATTCAATTGTCAGTTCGACTTCCTGACCATTGCGGGGACCAAGTATTGCGGAGACACTGCCCCAACTGGACTTTTAGGAGGAGCTGAGAGTGAAATCACTTGGGTTTCAAGTGAGCAATTTTCTTATGCCAGACCAGGATTCAAAGTATGCGTTGCCTACTGCCCCAGCAACTGTGCCGCAGGAAGTGGATGCGAGTATGGCGGTTCGACGTCAAGTTGCGCAGTCTGTCCAGGTGAGCAAAATGACCGAGCGCTGAGTCGAGACAAGGTCAAGAAAATAACTAACTAACCCTCTCACCCACAGTCGGTACTTGGAGCAGCGCAAACGACAAAAGCATATGCACGAGTTGTGGAAATGGAGAAACGACGGAAAGCACCGGCTCCTCATCAGCCGGTCAATGCATTTGCGACGTCGGCTACTTCCTCGACGGCTCAAGCTGCGTGAGCAGTCCGAGCATCTCAACAAACGCTCCGACAAGCGCCCCAACAAACACCGAATTGCTTTTGGGTGAGATTCCAGGTGCCACTACTACATCTCACGGAGGGGGTGATTTAACGTTACTCGTTATTATTTTGATCATCGTTGGGGCTGTGGGCCTAGTGGCATTGGTTGGTTATTTCATATTGGTATTGGTCGAGAGTAAAAAAATAGCAACAGCAAATCTCAAGATAAATCCAAACTCAGACTTCAGCAAGGACTACGAGATCGACTTGGAAAAGAGGAGGGGATTGTTGGTGGGGAAGCTAACTAACGTCGACGAGCACAGTAAGGTCGAGAGCGACGAGACTGAGCGGGGGAAGCTGCTATTCAATCAGTTCCGGAACAGCGAGCAAAGCAAGGTGACAGTAAAAACAAACAACGAGCTGGTAAACGCAGCCGCAATTCAGTTTGAGGGGAAGATGTGGTGTAGGTTGAGCACGACGGTGCGGTGCGGGGGGAAGGAGGCGCTGGCGTTCTTGCTGAGCGTTGACAGTCGGTCGTTGGTGAGCGAGCACGATTTGAAACTGAGCGAGGTTGTCACTGAAAAGTATAGAATCGCCGAGAAAGATAAGGAGGAGAACGACAAGGGCCACACGCAAGTTGTTAGCATTTTGCAGAGCAAGGTGCTGAGTGACGGAACGGAAGTCCAGAACAGTATGAACAGGCGAATGACGTGGAAAGAGGTTGACGGCAATCTCACGCTGTATTCTTCGCCCACGACTGTGCTGGAGGAAAGGGCGCCATTGTCATCATTGTTCGGACAGCGAAGCCAAGATTTCCCCACTTTCCAGGACATGAGCGTGGTTGCCACGAAAATAACGCAAGTGAGCGAGACCGAATGCAAGGTGAGCGAGCGGAGCGATGAAGCTCATAATAAATTCAGGCAGCTACATCATCTACGAAATAACCAACTCTTTTTCCGTTTGGCTCGCTCGGCGCAGATTGAGATGGTTTTCGATCCGATCCCGAAGAAAAGAAATACCTCTGCCGGGTCAGTCCAAACCAAGACCAAGAAGGAGCTTGAAGACGCCCTGCCGACCAACCGCGACTACAACACGTTGAACAGAATGCAAATTAAATTCCAGAACTGGCGGAAGTTGGAGAGTGGACTGGACGAGAGTGACGGGGAGGCGATGGGGGTGATGCTGATGGCAAACAGCAGCAATTTGTTGAGCAAGAACAGGACTAAGAAAATGAAGGAGCAAAGAGTCAAGCATTTCTTTGAGGAATTCCTAGCGATGAAGAAAATGAAAATCGAGCACCCGTTCTTCGAGACGATGATCCACACTTTAATAGTGGGTGATAAGGAGGAGAAGGGGCGACACATCGAGGGGAAGCTCGCAGTGCTGACAGTTCACGACGGAAATCATTTGGGCGCTTCTTTCTTAAAGTTCTTGAACATTACGGCGACCGAAGAAGGCGCGTTCGCCTCGTGGGTGAAGAAGTACCCAGCGATGAACGAGCTCTCAACCAACCACGAATTCTTCAAGCCGCTCATGCTGACGCTAGGGAAGGCGATCAGAACCTCCGCAACTTGGCAGAAACTTGGTTTGTCGATCGGTGTAGCGCTGATGAGCATGCTTGATGTCGCAACTGACATTTACACGATTGCCATCTACCGCAGTCGAGGATTGCACGAGAAGGCTTACTTGATGACTGTGTTTGTGACGTTGAGCATTGGTTTGCAGCTGACAATGGTAGTTGCGGTTCACCACAAAAACAAAAGGAAATTGTTGATTGAACTGTTCGGCACGGTGACATTCACAAAGCCGGCCTTCAACAAGTTCCGAGTTCTGACCAACGCGAAGATGGAGCATCATGCAATCATGCCACCCGTGAGCGAGATGGTTTTTTTCAAGATGTGCGAGGTTTTCAGTGAGAGCATTCCAATGAGTGTAATTCAGGTACAGAACGTACTGGAGAGTGAGGAGATTGATTTACCAGTGGTGGGGGCACTGCTCACCAGCGTCGTGTTCGTGGCAGAAGCCGTGAGCTACATGACATATGCGTTAGACATCAGCGAGGACAGTAGGTAAGAGGAGGGAGGGAGGAGCGTTGGAGTGAGACGAATCAATCGCAAACACAAACTAACCCAAATCCGCTGCAGACGCACTGGCAAGATCTTCTACGGGTTCGTGCCGCTGCATGGTCTGAGGTTGGTGGTCTTGAAGTGGAGCATGTACTTGCTGAGTTTCTGTCAGCTGCTTGGAAAGAGCTTGGAGATGGCGATACTTGTTCAGGTTGGTGGTAAAACATTAGCTATTGGCGTGCTGGGAGGTGAAATGGTTGCGTTCTTGGTTTACAAGCTGGTGAGGGGAGATTTCAGGTATTGGGCGCCAATGCCGCGAGGGACCAGTTTTGTCGTCAGTCTGATTGAGCGCGTGATGGTGAAGGTGACATGTGATTTCACAGGACTTTTGCACGCTCGGCATCCGTACGAGATGGGCGGGCTCTATTGGTTGATGAACATGGTGTTTACACAGGCGAGCGTATTTGGGGCGATAAAGTTGAAGGAGGAGTTTGGGCGGGGGGTAGAGGGGGAGCAGGTGGAAGAAAGGGTGGTGAAGGAGGAGTACTACTTAACGATTGCAACGGTGTTGCTTTTGTTGTGGTTTGTTGCGCTTCTGGGCTTGATGTTCGGTAGCGAGAAGGAGTTCAGGAAAACTTTTTTCAGCACGATGACGGGCAAGCAGTACACCAAGGCTCTGTTTGACAGTGGCGAGGACGAGATTATGGCTGGAATCTTTGATAACCACCCGAGTTTCTTTGCGCCCTTTGAGGACGAGATCAAGGAGTGGTTGGGCGAGAAATGGAACGACTGGCACGTGTCTCGGCCAGGGTGGTTAACGGAAGAGCTAATTGAGCGAATACCTGGGCAATTGTTGCCGGGGGGAGGGGATGCAGGGGTGTTGGGGGATATTGAGTTGGGTGAGGGTGGGTCGAAATAGAAAAAGATCGGTGCTGGGTGCGATTGAAATGCTGTTATGAATACCCTCCCGCTTTGGTTGCTTCTATGGGGAGGAAGGATTGCTGGACGAGTACGAGTACGAGTTCGAGTACGAGTACGAGGCGGATGGACGGGTTGAAGGGGTGAATGAGCGAGGTGGAGAATAATCCTAAAAATTATCATATAAAACCTGATTTAAACAATGCTTCCTCCTTCTCAACACCCTGTCTGCTCTAAGCCGAGTCGCATCTCAAGAAATCTAATACCACACTTGTGGGTCCGTCTCCAGCTCCAGGCTCCTGGATGCACCTGTTCAGTAACAGCATGCCCTCATGCAAAACCCGTAATTCTGCCTCACTCGCTGGTGGACTCGCCGCCACCCCCGTCGGGGCCTTGCACGTCTTCTTGTGCTTCTTCCAAGCCAATTTCTGGCACTCGGCGCTGCAGAAATAGCTGGTTTTGCACCGTGCGCACGCTTTCGTCGTGGTGGTCTTGCAGACGTCGCACTGCCGAGACGGTTTCTTCAGCACGTCCTCCACCTCGTTCAGCTCGGCCTTGTCGTACTTCATGTGCTTGATGAAGGTGCAAGCGGTGTTATAGACACCGAAGACCTCCTCGTCGACGAACTGCTTGGGGAGGTGTTGTCGGAGGAGGGTGGGGAAGGGGGTGAAGGAGATGTCCTCGGGGGTGAGGCGGAGGACGTTTCGGATCTCCCGGCACGCATTGAATTGGGGGTCTTGTGCCCATTGGAGGGTTGTTTCTGAGTGAACTGGGTCCGTAACGGTGAGGGAAAGTGGGTTCCGATGGATCATTCGAAGAGCAAGAAACACGAGGGAGTCGCTGTATATCTGGCTATTGCAGGCAACCCCTCGAAGAAGAGTAGAATTGTCGAATTTGAGCACTTCACGCACCAACTCGTCATCGTGCTCATTGAAGAACATGTGACAGTCTGCATACGATCGTGATTTGATCCACCCATTCATCTCATTCTTCCAATAAGCCACTGGTGCGTACAAGCGGAGCATCCCCTTACCATCCAACGAACGAGCTTCCTCGGGAGTGAGGGAGAGCAAGCCGATGATCTCAGCACAGGCTTCACTCCTACGGGCAATGTCGAGGGGTGTTTCGCCTTTATTGTCTCGTGTGGCGAGGGCCTCTTCATTGTAGCAAATCGACTGCACGCCCACGCAGGCAAGAACAGGTGTGTGTGTCTGAGCTTTCGCAGCGAGCCAATGATGTGGCAGTCGTCCATGCTCATCTCTCTCCTTGTACTTTCTCATGAGCAGATCGAAGTCCCGATCTGGGTCATCGTCAGTCATGGCAAATTGTACAGCAAACCAATCACGCTTCTTGAGCCACTTGTGGTACTGGTTGGATACCATCTCTATTGGTTCTGGGTGACCGACGAATACTGAGGGTAGGATAAATGTGGCCAAGGTGGGATAAAGATTATATAATTCGCGAGTATGTTGTGTGAAGATAATGTGCTCGAAAAAATTGATTGAAATTTGAACACAAAAATTTATCATCCAAATCAACAGTTTCAGTTTGACATCACAATAAAATCACGAAAGAGATATCCTCCGGAACATACTTTAAATCCTACCCATTCACTCATAACACACCTAAATAAATCACTACCAAGTTTTGGTTCCCTTCCCCCTCCAACTAGCGTTTGACTTAAGAAAAACCTTTTTTCCGAAAGTTCATTTTCCACCACTCTGTGCAACCTTCAGCCCCACCAATCTTATTTACAAAGGTTTGTTGTTAGCGTTTTGTTACAAAGGTAACTTACCCCTTTTCTTAGAAGGAAAGAATAGTAAGAATAGAATAGCCACAATCCATCACCAACCACAATGCCCAACACAATAACCCCAACGATTGGCGGGTCGAATACAAAAAATCCAAATTCCAAATCCAACCAAACTCAGCTCCCAACAACAACAACAGCAACAGCAACAACAACAACAACAAAACCAATTTACCCAGTCTCCAAGCCCCGCCGCAAGTCCTCCCTAATAACCGAAGCTATGGAAGGTTCCGACGACGTGTCCCCCCTAATGACCGACAGCAACCTCGCCGAGCTCGGCAACCGTCTTCGGTCCGGTTCTTTCTCCCGGCGCGCCAACCCAGAAGCAGCAGCCGCAACAACATCAGCAGCTGAGCAACAGAACAACACCGACAACAACACCAACAGTTTTAACCCCCCGCGGTCAAATCGCCCCAGCCTTGGAAACATGGCCCCTCCCACCACCACCGTAAGCACCCCCAACCACAATAATTCCAATTCCAACCCCCCCCCAAAGACCGGACTAGGCCGTGGGATAATGGGCAAGGTCGGCAGGAGCAACAGCTTCTTCACAAAAACTCCCCTGATAAAGTCCGGCTCGTTCCGCAAGGGATCTTCCTCCGCCAGCGCAGCGAGCGGCGACAGCAGCGCAGCGGCAGCCAAGCCATTAAATGCGCTGAACTTTCGAGAGCGGAAGGTTGTCAGGGACGCGTTTAATCTCTTCGACGCGGACGGGAGTGGGACCGTTTCGCCGTTGGAGCTGAGCCGGGTGATGGAGACGCTGTTCGGGAGCAAGCTGAGCCAGGAGATTGTCGATGATATGATTGCGGACGTTGACATTGACCACGACGGGGAGATTAATTTTGAGGAGTTTATTGGACAGGTGACGAAGATGATGAACGAGCCAGACGAGGCTGCCAGTGGTAGCAGTAAGAAGGGGGGGAAGGGGAGGAGCGCGGTGAGGGACGCGGGGGGGGAGGGCAGCGATAGCGACAACAACCAAAATAACAGCAAAGGGCAGTGGAAGAAGTTGGGGACGCTCATCAAAACTTTTCAGGAGAATCGGACGGAGAGCCAGACGAAGACTGCGGGGATCTTTTCGGCTGTTAACCAGAAGCACGTGGAGAAGCAGGAGAGGAAAAAGGTAAGTAGTTAGTGGTTGTTTGAAGGCCTATACAAATATATGTCCATACAAATAATGGCAATATAAATTAATATAACATTAATAATTCACCCAAACCACAAACCACACAGGTCCTCTCAAAGCAACACGACCAAATGGTGAAGCACTTCAACCTCCGCCGAATGTCCATCGGCGACGAGGACACCGACTACGCCGCAATAGCCGCAGCCGCTGCCGCAAAGAAGGCCCACAAGGAGCTCCCTTGGAAGACCCGGACCAGGAAATTCTTCGCAAACCCAACCTCCCCGGACAGCTTGTTTCGAAGGGTGTGCGATATCAGCATCATGCTGCTGGTGGTGTTCCAGGCTTACTACGTGCCGTTCGTGGTGGCGTTTACGGAGGGGCTGCCGGCGAATGTTGACCTCAGGTGAGCTGCGGAGGGGGC
>Ga0302116_1001747_pt1 | contig 13050 bp, 13 predicted proteins | sample AG5_SCM_MG_FD_203124 | JGI IMG/M metagenome (GOLD analysis project Ga0302116, IMG submission 203124) | Marine microbial communities from Western Arctic Ocean, Canada - AG5_SCM | ecosystem: Environmental > Aquatic > Marine > Oceanic | place: Canada: Western Arctic Ocean | collected 2017-10-01 | reverse complement strand
GCCACCTCGGCGGTTTCATCCTGAGTTGAAAAAAACACGTCATTTGAATTGCCCATACGAAGATTACCAAAAATAACCAAAAATAACCAAAAATAAACTCACCTTGGTGACCATGACGGACACGTAGGCGTCCTTTGCGAGCGTCAGGGGCATCCAGAAGTGCGGGTCGGAGTCCATCTTCGCCTGCTTGGACGCGAGGTCCGCGGCGAACTCCGTGAGGAGCGCCATGAGCATCTCGTTGGACAGCGAGAAGGACCCGAGTGAGGGCCCGACGGAGGTCACCTTGCCGAAAGTCTTCAGAAGAGTCTGCGCCGTTTCGTAGGAGACCTTCTCGACCTGCGCCGCCTCGTTCTGGTCGTTGACGGTGATGAGGCCGTACTTGTCGAGGCCCTTGAGGGTCCACTCTTCTTCCGAGGGCATCGGGCCCATCTGCGCGAGGATATCGGCGTGGTGGGAGCCGGAAGGGAGGTGGCCGGCGGCGGGCACGAAGATCTGATCGCCCCAGAACACCTGTGAACAAAACACGATGTCAAACTAATTGCCCATACGTAAATAACCAAAAATAACCAAAAATAATAACCAAAAATAACCAAAAAGAAGCGTACCGAGCATCGTCCGGCGCGGTGAGGCGCGTAGCATCCGGTCTGGCGTACGACTGCTTCCAGGATGGTGAGCTCGCTGGTGACCCCCGGGGAGACCTCTACGAGTGACGGGAGCTTGACCCCGGGTTTGTTGTTGTTCTCGGCGCCCGGGAGCGGCGCGAGTCGCGTGCCTTTGCCCGCGGTGTGGTAGATGCCGACGGTGCCGCCGCTGGCGAGCATCGCGTCGAGGTCCGCGCCCTGGAGCGCCGCCTTGGCCTTGGCCTTGGTGTACGCGTAGAGCGTACCGAGGCCGTTACCGGCGCCGTCGGCGGCCCAGTCCTCGTGGACGGCGACGATGACGGCGCCGGCTTTGGCAGCCTGCCCGCGCGTCGCCTCGAGGCGCTCCTGCCAGTACGCCTCCTGCGCGGCGTTGCTGGTGCAGACGACGACGGCGTCGAAGCCCTGCGAGCCGTCCATCTCCTTCACCGTGGCGGCCATGCGCAGGCCCTTCTCGGTGGTCTTCTTACGCTTCGTACCGGACGTGGGAGACGTCATGATGAGCGATCGACTTCCGCGGATTGGGTGTAACCGAAGGGATTATTCTGATCGGAGATGTGCCGTTCCGATGGGGGCGGCCGGGTTCGATGCGTGGACCGGGGCTGTGCGATGCGACGACCGGTGCGGTCGCTTACACGCGATGCGGCGGGGTGGTATCGGCGGCGAAACGAGCGCGCGCCTTGCGTTATGGGCCTTACGTAGGGGTCGGACCTCCGAGGAGGCGGCACTTTATCGTACTTGTACTTTTTATCGAAACGTGGGCCGTCCGCCCCGCGGCACGGCACAACCGGGTGTTGGCTGAGGTCAAGAAACGGTTCTGGGTCGAATCGAGCTCAAAGTCCCTTGCCGACACCCCAATGGGTAGAATCGAGGTGACCGAATGATCATTTAAACCCTAGACTACGTCGCACCTCACGCGGTGACCACGTTCCCAGCCGCGAAGAGCCTCGCCAGCATCGCCCCAGTACGCTCCCTCACCCAGTCGTACAACTCCGTCGACTTGGCCCGTATGGACTTTTGGTGAGACTCGCTCTTGCCGTCCCTCACCTGCTCGGCGACTCGAAGCAACATGCACCACATCGTGTACAACACCGTGCGTATCACGAAATTGAGCAACGACGTCGGCACGTACGACAGCTTCGGGTCCATGTACATCTGAACAGACACCAAGATCTGATCGCCGGGAGACTCCGCGTGATGATCATCATCTGAATGGCCCTCTTCGTCGAGTGAACTCCGCCTCGAATCATTCGCGCCGTCTCCCCCCTTGGAAGTACCCGATGAGCCGCTCGTCCCGAACCACGACGCCGCCGCCCTCGCGGCGTCCCGCTCCGCCTCCCACCCGCTCGGCAGCTTCCTGAACAAAAAACCGGCTTCAAAGTCGATTCGAACCACGCCGCTTTCGTCGACGTCGGGGACGATGGATCCGCATCGCATCGATTCGCCGGGTTTCATCGAATCTACCAACACGCAGATGTCGCCGCTGGCGTCGATGTCGTCGACGCCCCACGCGTCCAAGACGCATTCCCTGCTCGAAAACGGCCATGGAAGATCGACCGTCACCAGCACAACCTGCGAGCACCGCCCCGTCTGCGACAGCTTATCGCTTCGGCGGACTCGCAGCCGCGGCATGGTCCAGTTCGGCAGCCACGACTTGTACAGCTCGCTCTCGTTGAGCACGGAGAGGAAAGGCACTAACATGTCTTTATGGATCGGGGACTCGATCCTCGCCGTGAGCTTCGTCTGCGTCTCTGTGTCAATGCGGTAGTAGATGCTGACGTCCCTTCGGCCGCTGTGCTCGCACTGGACCAGCCATTCGGTGCCCGGTCGCTTCGGATCAGCCTTGAGACTCGCTATGAGATCCTCCATGACTGCCGCTTTGGGCACGAACGCGTTGAGCTTGGCGTCGGTGGCGTCGAGTGGGTTCGCGATCGGGACGTCGACGGCGTGGTGTCGGAGGAGGCGCGCGGCCTGGAGCAGGCGATCGTCGTCGATCAGCGCGACAGCCTCGACCTTGGCGTCGGCCGGAGACATGTTGACTGATGATGGTTTTCCTCCCGCGGCCTGTGGCGCGAGGTCGGCGTCGTGTTCATCGACGTCGTCCCCGGCATCGACGTCGAGCGCTTCCACCCCCTTGACGGCATCGTCGACGTCCGGAATCTGTAGCTCGGCGACGGTCTCCTCCCCCATGGTGCGCGTCGCCGACGCGGACCGAGTGATGTGACGTGAGGCTCTCGCTCCGAACTCGTCGAGTTGACTCGAGAAGGTTCTGTTGTTCGATCTGAACGCGCGATAGGAGGTCAGACGGTGGGGCACGACGCCGTCATGCCGCTCATCGAGGTGATATCCAGCGAGGAGCATGTCCCGACCGCGTCCGGCTCCTCCGCGTCCAAGCCCGCATCCGCCGCCGAGGTCGCCGCGGGCATCAGCGCGCTCGGTCTCGATCCCACGGACGCGCAGGGAAGCGAGTGGTCGGCATCCGAGCCCGCGGGGCTGACCAACTCCGAGCGCGCGCAGATGGACGAGCTGCGCGAGAAGTACGGCAAGTACCAGCGCGAGCGCGACGGCGTGGGCGGCGGCGACGCGCCGCACACCGACGCCGCCCTGGCGCAGTCGCAGGCGCGCATGGACGCCGACTTTCGCGCGCGCGAACCCGCCGAGATCACAGAATCTTCAAACACCGACGATTCCGCCCCCGGCCCCGGCTCACGAATCAAGGTCTGCGACGTGTGCCGCGGCATGCGCGTCACCCACACCGAGTACAACCACCGCGTGATGGAGCGGATGTGCGAGCGGTGCGAGGGCGAGGGAGTCCTCCAGGACGGCAAACCCATCGTCACGCCGGGTTCACTCGCCGCCGAGGAGGCCAAGGAAAAGCAAGCCAAATCGACGGACGCGAAAGTGAAGGAAGGGATGGAGAAGGACCACCGGCTCCGGCGGTACGCGGAGCTCTTCGCGGTGTGCGAGCTCCTGGAGAAGAAGCTGGACGGATACGCACAAGAGATTGTGGATGCGCAAGCCAAGATCGCTGACGGGAATGCAAAGGTGGAACTTGAAGAGGCGACGGCCGAGTTGGTGCAGCAGGTGACGCTTCACAGGGCGACGTTACGGACACGGCTGGACGGGTACAGGGCCGAGCTGGAGCCGCTCGAGGCACAGCTGGAGAAGGACGGGGTGTTCGCGTCGATCGTGGACCTGGAGACGGACGTCGACGAACTCCCGTGAGTGAAAGTGAAGGATCCCTAGTGCCTAGTTTGAACTAAATTCTAAAACTCTTAAGTTAAAAAAGTGTCACGCCCCCGCACGTACGACGGCGGCCCTCGCGCTCTCGTGTAACCGACCCAACACCCACGTCAGCACCGCGGATGCCAACGCGCCCCCAAGCGCGATCCACGCGCCGTGCTCCACACGAAGCGTCGCGGTGAAACACTGCCTCTCATCGTCGTCGAGGTGGACGCACCCGCCGAACTTTTCACTCAGCGACTCGGACGCTTCCCCCATCCTCGCGCAGAGCACGATCAGCGCGAGAAACGTCACCTCCACGCCGCACGCGCGGCCACAGACGACACCGAACGATACCAAAGTGTCGTGGTCCTTGAGACCGAACCACGTTGACGTCCAAGCCAGCCAGTGCACCACGATTCGAGCAATGGGCGCGGCTACCGTCGCGGTCATGAAAACTAAAGAGAGAAACCATTGGCCGACCGGGTAGTACCCGTTCGGGAAACCCTCGCGCTCGTTGGAGCGTGTTCCGTCTACTTCCGCGGGTAAGTTCGCGAGCTCCCAGGCAGCCTGGACCGGTGACCAGGATTTTGGAAGCAGAACTGGAACGTCCGGTAACGCTCCGCCGGCTTCCAGCAAAGTCACCATCGCCTCCACCGACGCCTTCGTCGTCGCGTCGTGCCCGTGCCCGTGCCCGTGCCCGTGCCCACGGCCGCGACCCGCGAAGTCCTCGATGAGAACCACCCACTTGTCCCGGACCCCGAGCTTCGTATCGTCGTTGAACACGGGAAGCCTATACTCCGCGGCACACCACGGCGAAACCGACCCGACCACCGTCAACGCGGCGCAGATCGTTAACCCCGAATAGACCAGGAACCTGACCACCGGCCGCCCCTCGCACGCCGTCTCCGAGACAGTCCACTCACGCGTGTGTGACAGCTTCGTCTCCACCTCCTTCTCCAGGCTCGGAGCATTGACGCGCGTCCTCGCCAACGCCGCGTGATGCGTCACCGCTACGTGAGACACGACGGCGCTTAAAATCACAGCTGTGCAGAACCAGTAGCATCCACCGAGCGGGTGCACCGCGACCGTGAACCCGGCGCTGGCCAGCCCGGCGACTTCCTCGTGGATCGACGCGCGTAAGACGATGGAGCAGAGGATGACGACGGCGACGTCCAGGAAGGACCACGCCGCGAAGATCGACGACCTGTTAAATATAAATAGAACACGACGTCATTCTAATTGCCCGTACGGAAATAAAAAGAAACTCACCATTGGAGCCATCTCGCTCGATTTTGCTCGGACGCGGGCGTGAACCACGCGACGAGCGCGGATACGAGCTTGAGATGCGGCCATATCCCCGAGAATACCAGCACGAGCGCGCCTGTGAACACGGACGGGTGGAGATTGGCAAAGACGGTCAGCGGTCAATGGAGGGTGTTCTGTTCGTCCCATCTGTAAAAAAGGTGACTTCATCTGTCGGTTACAGGCGACGGGGGTGTGCGAACGTAGGACGCGCGTACCCAGCAGGTGTTCGTTCGAGCGGAACAGCTCGAGCACCGTGTCCGGCAGGTTGTAGCTCACGGACGCGTGCGAGTTACTCGGGTGATGGCCGGGTAAGGAGACGTCCGCGCCCCCTTCCGCGATCCACATCGCGCTGCTCTGCGCCACGACGAAGAGCACGAGCGCCGCGCTCGAGCCCGCGGGAACCGCCCACGCGCGCCACCCGTCCCCGGCTTTCACCGCCACCGCGTGCGGTGACCATTTTGTGTCGCCGACTCCCGCGTCCGGTGCGGGAGACTCACCCAGGAGCGCCTCCCGCTCCCCGTTCTCCATGGCGCCCGACCCCGCGCCCTGAACTCTGCTCGAGTCACCACCGAGTTCAACACCGAGTTCTAATTGCCTTGAAATGAATTATCGTCGTGACCATCTCCCATACGAAGGTACAAAACGTTGTTAACCATAAACTCGATTTTTATCCTATCTCGCAACGCTACGTATTTTGGATCAAAAAGCGAATACTCGCCACATCGATGTGGCCCAGCAACCAGTGGCTCAGGTTGATTTGAGCGTGACAAACGAAACGCGGGGAGCGCCTCCAACCGTCGTCGCCCTCACCCCGATCGCTCACGCGCTTCAGCACACATTCACCCACACACGTCACAAAATGGCCGCCTTCACCTTCAACCCCCTCGTCCTCTCCGCGCGCGCCGTGGCCCCCGCCAAGGCCACCCGCTCCACCCGCCGCGCCGCCAAGTCCGCGCTCCGCTGCTCCGCCACCTCCGAGGAGGAGGACGTCATGGGCGAGATCGGCCTCGGCGACCTCGAGGACATCATGGCCAAGGCTGACGGCGGCGCCTCCGTCCCCAAGTTCATCGCCGACCTAGGCATCGAGCCCCTCACCGAGGGCTTCAAGTTCCTCGGATCCGACCAGATGACCGGCCCTGGATCCGAGATGCTCTTCGTCGAGAAGTTCGGCGAGACCCTGTACAGGGAGGCGGGGTTCACCGAGACCGCCGAGAAGATCAACGGCCGTCTCGCGGTGCGTACATGCCCCACGTTCCATCCCCCGACGTATCCATCTCCGCATGGCATGACCCCATCCATCCTCGACCGCCGCGTCGCATCGCGAGGCGAGTCGCGCCGACGCGACGCGGAAGATCGCGACGCGCGCCGGTTCGGGGATAAAACAGACGAAACTTTTCCGCGGCGCCTTTTCCCCCCACCCACAAACGCGCTATCCAAAATCGATCCATCCGCTGACCCTTCGTCCGATCCTCCCTTTCCTCCTCCCTTCGATTCAACAGCAAGTCGGTTTCGTCCTCGCCGTCCAGAACACCTTCAACGGCGACGTCCTCGAGCTCATCGCCAAGTACCCGCTCCTCGTCTTCCTCACCGTCGCCGGCATCGCGGGCGCCTCCTTGGTTCCCACCTGCAACCCCCAGGGCTACTTCCCCGACGGCATCAAGGATACCACCATGAAGGCGTACGAGGGTGCCGGCCTCGGCGATGTCTTCTCCGCCAAGGCTGAGATGATCAACGGCCGCGCGGCGATGCTCGGCATGGCCGTCTTCATCGCCACCGCCACCATCTTCTAAGAGTTAAGCGGCGAATGAATGGTGACCCATCAAGTCAAGGGAAAAATTAAGATTCTTTGTCCGGGCCGACAGAGCTGCCGGCCGGACCGCAGCAGCATAAGCACTTAGCACCGCGACGCAATAGAACGCATTTGCAATAACACGACACGTATCAAGTCAAAGATGGACTGGTCTATTGAACGACGACGACTACGTCACTCCGTCTCCCGGATGAGCCCCGCGCCGCCGTCATCGCCCCCGGGCCCGCCCCCGTTCACTCCTTGCGCCTCCTCCATCTCGTCGAGCAACGCGTTGATCACGGCGTTCTTCACCTTGGCGTCCGCCATGGCGATCCTCACGAAGCTCTCGTACCCTTTCTCCGCAATCTCGCCGAACTTTTGGATGAGATCGTCAGCGTCCGGCTCGAACTCTTCCCTGAACTCCACGACTCCGTCTACGAGTTCCAATGCTACCTTCTTGAGTAGCGTCTCGCTTTGGTCCTGCGTCTGGCGCAAGAGCTCGGGGTTTGCGCTCATCTGCGCGAGCTGCCCCTGGACGCTGTCGTCGCCCATGACGGCCTGCACCGCGTCCGTCTGCTGCCGTCGTTTCGTCGCCTCGTTCACCGCGGCTTGCATGTACGGCGAGCCGTCGATGGCTGTCTTGAGTCGTTCGGTGTAGTTTGGGTCCTGCATCGCCTGCTTGATGCCGATGCTGAACTGCCTGTCGTCGGCCATGCGGTCGCGGACGGCGTTGCCGAGGGACTCGTCGCTGTACGCGGCCTCGAGGACGGCGACGTAGCCCTCCACGCCGTCCTCGGCGATGGCGACGGTGGGGGGCAACGTGGCCGGACTCGTGGGCGCATCCTGGTCCTCGAACGCTCGGCGGACGGAGTGGGCCCCGCGTGCGGCCGGGTGGACGGATGCGCGGGCCGAGGTGGCGCGCGTGACGCGCGCGTGGGTGATGCGCGCGAGCGATGCGCGCGGCGCCGCGAGGCCCAAGGCGGCCGTCGATGCGGCCATCTCGCGCGTGCTATCCGAAGTGTGCCGACGTGGAACTTTATCTCAGTGGTGAGCTGTCGCAGACCCAATCGCGGTTAGGGTTCCTACTCGGCACACACTCACACCGCGCGGAGCGAGGGCGTCCACAGCCGGTGGGAGAGATGATCGCGCACGCTCAGCTGCGCGTGACCGCGGCGCCGACCCGCGCGGGGGTTCGCGCCGCGCCCGTCGCATCGCGCGCCCCCCACGTCGCGCGCGTCGTCCGGGCCCCCGGCGTGAATGTAAAATCCAGCGTCAAATTCCTCGGCGGTTCCGTCGCGCCGAGCGCGCTGAGGGCGACGCCGGCGACCTCCGTGAGGTCCCGCCGCGCGTGCGTCACCACCCACGCGCGTTACGGCAGCTACGACGGCGGCGGCGGCGGCATGGTCCCCATCCCCGACCGCATCGTCGCGCTCCTCCCTTACCTCGTCCCGCTCCTCGACGGACTCCGGTACTCGCGATTCTTCTTCAGCCAGTTCCCCCAGGCCATCGTGCTGCTCACCCCGCTGCAGCCCATCGCGTCGATGTACTTCCGCATCCCCTTCGCGGGACTCATCTCCTTCTTCGCCATCTACATGGGCATGGCGGAGAACCGCTCGCTGTCCAGGTTCGTCCGCTTCAACGCGATGCAAGCAATCATCTTAGACATCTGCCTCGTGCTACCCGGGATGATCGAGTACGTGCTGTCGCCCGGGCGGCTCGCCGGCGCGGGATTCGAGCTCTACAAAATGTGCTACAACAGCGTGTGGCTGTTCGTGCTGTTCGCGTTCGCGCTCGCGGCGATCGGGTGCCTCAGCGGGCAGACGTACAAGCTCCCTTTCATCGGAGACGCCGCGGATATGCGGTTGTAAGTTTACGGGCAATTAGACTGACGTCGTGTTGTGTTTACCGTTAAGTGGACCTATATGCGGTTGTGAATTGGACGTTGGGACCGACGGGCGATGCGGCGGGCGGAGCACGATATTACGTGGTTCGGGTCGTGCGTCGGGCGCGACGCGTGCGTTGCGTGTGTTGATGCGATGTGTAATATTTAACCGGATTGTTTCTGACGTTTGTTTCATTATTGTGAGACAGTGGAAATCACTCGCTCTCGCTGTACTCGTCGTCGTCGTCGTCATCCGACCCGATCATGGCCAGCTCCTCGGAATCGGAGGAATCGTCCGGCGATATCGACGCCACCACCTCGCTCTTCCGTCGCGAGTGTCGCGCCGCGTCAACCTCGACGCCGGCGCGAGCGGATACGCCCGCGACGTTGACGGAGGCTCGATTGACGTCGCCTCGCGCCGGTGCCCTCCGTCCGGCGCTCGGCGCGCCCGTCCGCTCGGCGCCGCCCGCGTCCTCCTCGTCCTCCTCGGAGTCCGCCACCGGCTCGTCGGATTCGGACGCGGGATCGGATTCCGAGTCGGGCTCCGCCGCCGCCGCGCGATCGGCGGGCGCGGCGGGGTCGTTGAGGATAGCCGCCGCCGCCGCCGCCGCGCCGCGCATCGGCCGCGCGGGCGTCGTCGTCTTCTTCCCCGCGCGGGCCGCCGGAGCCTTTTCGTCGCTCCCGGATCCGTCGTCTTCTTCTTCGTCCTCGTCGTCGTCGCCCGATTCCTCCGCCTCCGATTCAAACTCCTCCTCCTCCTCGGACTCGGACTCGGACTCGGACTCGGAGTCGTCCAGCTCCATCTCCGATTCCGAGTCGTCCTTCTTCCCCTTCTTCGCCTTCTTCGCGGGCGGCGGCGCGGTCTTCTTGGACGGCGCCGGGGCTTTCCTTCCGGCGCCCGCGGCGGCTTGGACGACGTTGGGTTTGGCGGCGACGGGCGCGAGCGGCCTTCGCATCGGAGCCGGCGGGCGCATCGTCCCCATCGTCCCCGCCGTCCCCGCCGGCCCCGCCGGCCCGCCGGCTCCCGCGCCGAGCCTGTATCCTCCCGGCCTCGTGGCGGTCGACGCGGGCGGCGGCGCGGGCGCGGTCTTCTCCCCCGCCCCCGCATCCTTGGCCTTTTCCTTCTCGACGATGGCGCATCCCTCCACCTGGAGCGAAAAGATGAAGCTGACGTCGTCACCCGCCGCGCGTCGCATAATCGGATCCGGCACGTGGTCCATCCTGTGGTGGTGCCCCCACGTGTTTAAGTCCGTCTCCACCGCCTCGTCGTCCTGCTCCTCCCACGCCGCGCCGTCCGCGCTGCCGTGCAGGCCCTCGAAGTTCTTGGACGGGCAACGTTCGCACCCGCCGCAGTCGTGCGTGTCGGACACCGTGCCGTCGTCCAACGTGAACAGACGCCGCAGTTCCTCTTTACTCATCGAGCTCTGTTCCAGCGTACCTTCGCCGTTCACCACGTTCTGCAAACTTTCTTTGCTGAGCTGACGCTGGAACACCTTCTCCTCGATGGAACCGGTGGCGAGGAAACGGTACAGGTAGCACTTCTTCTTCTGGCCGTCGCGCCAGCATCGCGCTGTACACAAAACATGACGTCAATCTAATCGCCCAAGTATGTATGAAAATGAAATAAACTCACCCGCGGCTTGCTTATCGTTGGCTGGGTTCCAGTCGGGGTCGAAGAGCACGAGGCGGTTACCGCCGATGAGGTTGATCCCGCATCCCCCAGCCTTGGACGAGAGCAAAAACACGAAGCAGTCCTCCGTTGGGTCGTTGAATTTCTTGACCAGCTTCTGTCGCTTGCTGATGCCGGTGCTGCCGTCCAGTCTGCAGATCGGGTACCGGTTTTTTGTGCACAGCGTCTGGATCAGGTCGAGGGTCTGCGTGTAGTTGCTGATGATCACGATGCGGTCCTTCGTTTCTTTGCGTAGGATCGCCAGTAACCTCGCGAGCACCGCGAACTTACCGCTGTGCGTCTCCCAGCCGTCGGGGAGCCCGCCCCCGGCGCGCTCGCGCCCCAAGCCACGTCCAGAGGTGGAATCGTAAAGTCCGTCTCCGAAAAAGTCCGCGCACGACTCGAAACCGGCCGCGCCCTTGTTCGTGGTCTTCGTCGCGGTGATCATGTCGTGTATGAGCTTCGGGTGGTTGCACAGCTTCTTCAGGCCGGTGATCGCCGCGAGGACCATGGCGGATTTGCCAGTCGCGATCGTCTTGGCCGCCTTCTCGGAGAGGAAGTGGCGGTAAATCATCTGCTGCAGGGGCGAGAGCTTGCAGCAGACGACCTCGACGACTTTCGGCGGGAGGTGCTTGGAGAGGATGGTGTTGGTGCGCCTCAGGACGAATTTGTTGACGAGCTCGGAGAGCTCCCCGTTTCGCTCCTGCGCGAGCGCCAGTTGCTTGTCCGTGGCGTCCGGCTCGCGCCCGTCGAGGATCGGCTTTTCAAACTTTTTGTAAAACTCGCCGCTCGTGCCCAACAGACCCGGGTTGCAAAAGTTAACCATGGCGTAAAACTCGTCGAGGTTGTTCTGCATCGGGGTGCCGCTCAGCATGACCCGCCTCAGGCACGGCACGGACCCGAGCGCCTTGTTCGTCAGCGTGTCGCCGTTCTTCAGCCTGTGCGCCTCGTCGCAGATGATCAGGTCCTGTAAACAAAACACGACGTCAGTATGTCTGTCGAATCGCCCATACGAGAATAAAAATAAACTTACCACGCTGTTCGGCTTGTCGAAACGCTCCGCGTGGATGCGAAAGGTTTCGTACGACACGATCATCACCTGCGCCCTGTCGTGCCCTTGGTAGTTTAGAAACCTGTTCATGCTCGAGATGACGTCCGCGCGGTTCGCTTCGCAGATGGGCATCGTCCGAACCTTGCCGTTGAGCCACTTGATACATTCGTCGTCCCAGTTTGCGACGAGCGAAGTCGGGCAGACGATGAGCGCGCGCTTGGCGACTGGCCCGCCGTCGCGCGTGATGCCCTGCTTGAGCAAGGTCCAGAGGAGCGTGATGCCCTGTAAGGTCTTGCCGAGGCCCATGTCGTCGGCGAGGATGCACCCGTGGCCGTCGAAGCCGCGGAGTCCCATGACGCACTCGAACACGAATTTCACGCCTTCGCGTTGGTGCGGGCGGAGAAACTTGACGAGCATGTTGTCGACGGAGACCGGCGGGAGCTCTTTACCCTCGGCGTCGACTCCCTCCCACAGCACCAAGGGCTCGACCCCGGGTGGGAGCTCCTCCGGGACCTCCTCCGCGGGCTTCGATAGGCCGAGGCTGAGGTTGCCGGGGCCGGCGAGTCCGAGGGGGCGGCCGGGATGGGCGATGTTGGAGTTTGACCCCCACGGCACGAAGCGTCGACGCGCGGCGAGGCGACGCGCGAGCTCGGCGGAGTGCCCGGCGGTGGCGCCGGCGAATGGCGCGCGGAAGGGCTGCGCGAGCACCGCCGCGACGTTCTGGCACTGCAACCCGCGGACCATGGGCTTGCGCTGCACCTCCAGGCTGCCGCTGAGCATGGCTTGCACGTTCGCTCGCTTGATCTCAGCCTGCGACATGATGACGGGCTCGTCGTCCTCCTCCTCCTGCTCGACGGCCTCGTCGTCGAAGTCATCGTCGCTGTCCTCCATCGCGGAGGAAGGCTCGGGCTCGTCCGAGTCCGACATCGCGCGCGATACGAGGTCGAGTGCGGCGAACAATGGGGTGCCATCTTTCTTTCTGTCGCAGGCGTGGTTCAAAATTGGACGCGCCGGCGCAGACCAGTCACCGCGTGCGTTATCATATCGAGGGGCATTTGAGGGGACGCCGGGGCAGAGATACAAGGCGCGATTCGAAGGGTGTGGACATGAGCGCGGGTAACGACTCGCGAGAAGACACGGCGAGGGAGTCGGGATCGGAATCAGACACCGACTCGAGATCTGGCGACGAACCCACGCAGAGCCCGCGACCCCGGGTCAGATATACCGGGGGCGCCCCGAGATTCGCCTCCGAGACGGGGGGGATCTCACGGGACGCGGTGCCCACTCAGCGCAGCCGCGAGAGCATGGAACGGGACGCGCAGAGGGCTCGCGTCGCCGCCGCGGAGGCTGCCGCGGCACGAGCCGCCGCAGCGGCGGCCGCCGCAACGCAGACCGCGCAGACCGCCCAGGTGGGTCCCCGACCCTCCATCTCCCGTTCCGAGGAAAATGCAACCTGAAAATAACAACAAATGCGCCCCCCACAAACGCTCA
>Ga0302116_1001745_pt1 | contig 13060 bp, 14 predicted proteins | sample AG5_SCM_MG_FD_203124 | JGI IMG/M metagenome (GOLD analysis project Ga0302116, IMG submission 203124) | Marine microbial communities from Western Arctic Ocean, Canada - AG5_SCM | ecosystem: Environmental > Aquatic > Marine > Oceanic | place: Canada: Western Arctic Ocean | collected 2017-10-01 | reverse complement strand
AGTCGGTGGCTGAAAACAGTCGTCTAGTCCCCCATCAGCCCCATCAGTGGTTTGGTCAACAGGATCGATTCCGCTTGCTTCTCGACTCTGGTGTCCTCATTCGTTCGCCCCAGAAGCTTGTTCTCGCTGGTGATGATCAACGGGGGCTTGCATTGCCTAATCGCTCGCTTTGGTGGGACCCTCGCTCCTATCTCGTTGCAGTGGTGGTCGAGGAGGAGGGAGAGCAGTTGAAATTGCGTCGTAAGGATGGCAGTTGGCTGCCGTTGTCGTCTGTTGAGCAGCGCATTCTTCAGCTTGAGCCCCTTGGCAATGGAGAGGGCGTTGCCTTTGTGACCGATAACGATCCTTCCAAACTGGAAGTGTTGCTTCGCCAGCTCACCCCACGGGCGATTAGTGAGCAAGCTCAAGAATTAGCTGAACCTTTCCCAGGTGCCCTCCAATCATTGGCATCTGGGTCACTTTTGTTTGCCCACTTAAGTAGCAATCAGCGCGGGGAATTACTCGTACAAGTTGGTGGTATTGAAGCTGGTAGCGATCGAACCTGGATTCGTTCGTTTAACGCTAAGCGACGTGATCTCAATCTCGAGGTTGCCGGCGCAATTCGTCTTCTTCCTGATGGAAGCGGAATGGTTGTTCCTTCCTATGAAGGTCTTGACCTTCTACCAATGAACCCCGATCGAAACGGAAATGCTGCACAAAGCCTGCCTGGAAGCCGTGAGCTCAAGTCATTTTGCTCTGGCTCCGGTCGCGCGGTGTTGTTAAGAAACTGGCCTGATTATCGACGGTCCATTGAGCTCGTCATTCCCGGACAGCCCCCACGACAGGTTTGGTTGGGGGAGGCGGGGGTGATGGCAACGGCTTGCGATAACCGGGGAGAAAATATTTGGATTGTTCTCCGTGATGCATCGCCGACTCTTCGAGATGAATTACTGCTAGTAAATAGTTCTGGATCAGTGCTCAAACGCAGGTATTTCCCTGGATGGTATTTGGCTTCAGGAGCGGTGCTTGATGTGGATCCCGCTACAAATCGTCTTCTTACGGTGATGACAGATGGGGATGGTTTAAGACGTCGTGCTGCCCTAATTGATGGCAAAAGCCTTGAGTTTGAGCTTCTTAAGCCTCAAGTTGTGTTGGCGCGATGGTTGCCTTCAGGTGGCGAATTGGATGAATTCTCTAAGGTTCGTCGATAGGTTGAGACAACTTGACGTTTCAATTTTTGGAAGAGCCTGTTCTCAGAGCTAGAGATGTGAATGTTCAATACGGCGATAGCGTTGTGTTGGAAAACATCTCGCTGTCGCTGCAATCAGGGACATTGACAGCTCTAGTTGGTGCAAATGGAGCCGGTAAATCCACGCTTCTGCACGTGCTTAAGGGTCAATTACGTCCGTCAAGTGGCTCGGTTTACTGCGATGGGGATCCGATCGAAACTTGTCGCGAAAGGGTGGTGTTAATGCCTCAACGCAGTCGGATTGATTGGTCGTTCCCAATCAGCGTTCGTGATCTCGTTGATCTTGGATCCATTAACGGTCAAGCCTTCGGGTGCTGCGATCGGGACGCTGCAATGCAACGCGTTGGGCTGGCAGATCTTGCAAACAGACGCCTTGATGCGCTTTCAGGTGGACAGCAGCAACGAGCCTTGCTTGCTCGTTCTCTCGTGCAACCCTCTCGAATGCTTCTTCTCGATGAACCCTGTGCAGCGATCGATCCTCCTTCTCGGGATCAGTTGTTACTTCTGATGCGTCAGTTGGCCGATACCGGTCATACCTTGCTGGTGAGCAGCCATGACTGGGGTGAGGCGCTCGATTCCTATGACCGCGTCATCGTGGTTGATCGGCGTGTTCTTGCTGATGGACCTCCTGCTGAGGTAAGGCGATCTCTTAAAGGCTTAGTAAATCCGGGGAATCATCACTGTGGATGAGATCGTTTTTTGGTTATTGCCTTTAGTGATGGCACTTTTGGTGGGGATTTTGTGTCCTGTCATGGGAACTCTGTTGGTCACCCAGCGCCGGGTGCTTCAGGCCAACCTCATCTCTCATGCCGTGCTTCCAGGCTTGGCGTTATCCGTTGCCTTCGGTTTTGACCCAGCAGTTGGAGGCGTCATCAGCGGCATTCTTGGTTCATTGTTGGCGGAACGATTGCAGCGCAGCTCAAAGCTGAATGAGGAAGCTGTCATCAATACAGTGCTTGCTGGTTTTCTTGGGCTCGGAGTCTTGCTGATCCCTTTGCTGAGTTTGCGCCTGGACCTTGAGGCCCTTCTGTTTGGTGATTTGCTGACGGTGGGTTGGCTCGATGTGGGTCGGGTGTTGGTTGCTTGTTTGGCTGTGGCTTTGCTTGTTGGCACTCGCTACCGGCAGCTTGTTTATTTGGGCGTTGATCCAGAGGGGGCCGCCTCGGCGGGACTCCCAGTACGGGGTCTACGTCTTGCCATGTCTGCAGTAACGGCTGCGGTGATTGTCAGTGCAATGGCAGCAGTGGGAGTGATTTTGGTGATTGGCTTGCTGTGTGCCCCGGTTCTTCCAGGACTACGTCGAGTGAGAAGCCTTCGCGCCGCAATGGTTCAGGCAGCTGTTGTGGGTTTGGCCCTGAGTGGCGGTGGTTTCTTTTTGGCCTTGCCTCTCAATCTCCCCCCAGGTCCTTTGATTGGGGTGGCATGTGTTGTGTTGCTTTGCCCATTGGCAGTAAGAAGTACCTAGCCAAATTTTTGAGAATGATTATCGTTTTGGGTAGTTTCATGTCCTCAGGTACCGCTGCCCGTGTCCTTATCTTTTGCAAGTGTCCTATTGGCAGCAGCCAACACGGCGAACCCCACGGTGGTGGCAGTAGATGGAATCCTCTGCGATCTCACGCGCACGCTTGTGGGGTCTCAAGCAAAAGTGATCTGTTTGATCAAACCTGGCTCAGATCCGCACACCATGGCGTTGCGCCCAGCTGATCGCCAAAATCTTGCGAAAGCAAAAGTTGTGCTCTTGAACGGGTACAACCTCACGCCGGCGTTGAACAAGATCAGAACTCCTGGAACCGTCGTAAACGTTGGAAATATTGCTGTCCCGAATAACCCTGCAAAAGACCCTCATATCTGGCATGACCCAGCCAATGTGATTGCTATGGCTAACACCGTTGCATCGAGATTGAAACCCTTGTTTGACGCCAATGGTGATGCTGAAATTGATCAACGCCGGGCAAAAGCTGATCGTGTTCTTGCCTCCCTTGGAAGTTGGATTGGTCAACAAGTAGCAACTGTTCCGGAAAAGCAGCGTGTGGTTGTGACTGGTCACCGCACTTTTGATTTCTTGGCTAAGCGTTACGGCGTTCGTGAACTTCCCGTTCTGGATGACTACACCACGGGTGGAACATTGCGTCCTTCGAGCTTGTCTGCGATTAGCAAGTCGATCAAAGCATCTGGAAGTAAGGCCATTTTCCCAGAGTCACTTCCTCCTTCTAAAACGATGCGACGGATTAGTCGCAGTAGCGGGGTTCCAATAGCAAAGCAAGTGCTTTTCGGTGATGGTCAAGCACCAGGGAAAAGCTTGGTGCAAACAGCTACGAGCAATGTTTGCATTTTTGTGAATGCTCAAGGTGGTAGTTGTAATGAAGCCGCTGCAAGCAGGCTTCAAAATCAATGGGACTCTATCAAATAATTTGTTTTAATTCTATTTCTTTTTTTCACTAATTTCATGATTTCAGCATTCACTCGACGATTCATTCGTGCTGGCGCCTATGCAGCATTTCTTGTAATTTCAACCTCATCTTTTACAGCCGTAAGAGCTCATGGCGCTGCAGGGGGCGAATCATTAGAAGCTGGAGAATTTAAAGCTTCGCCAGTCCTGACCATTGAAGGTCATGCAGGATTAGAAGATAATCTCGAAGGTCAACCAAGGCATTACGCTATTGACCTCCAGTTTGGAGGTGTTTTTGAGTGGGGGCTCGAAAACGATGGTGCTTTTGCGATTGAAGCACTGATCGGTCCAGCTGCTGTCTACGGTGAAGCGGAGCACTTTTATGGCAGAGTTGAAATCGAGGAAGAAGGTGAAGAGGAAGGAGAGGAAGAATCAGGGGCACCGTTTCGAAGGGTTGATGCAAAAGCTTATTTAGCAGCTAGATATCAGCCTAATGATCGTTTCTCTATATCAGTTGATTGGAAGCCTTACTACGTAACTTCTAGCATTGCCGAAGACACAAAGGGCCTTAAGCATGAAGTCGGAGCTAAACTCGCCTATGCATTCGGAGACGGTGATCTAAATTTTGCACTTGGTGACGGGCTGGAATCATTTGCAGACGGCATCTTTATTTCAGCTGAAAATAGGAGTGGATGGGAAAGTGATGGAACTTATTTAGGTAATTACACTGATACTTGGCTTGGTTTCGGTTTCAACGTTGATTTGTTAAATGTGACTCTCACCGGAGGACCACGTTTTTACACTCCAGGAGACTATTCAGGCCTATCGCAACGAACTGACTGGGGTGGAGAAATTGCGCTTGAATACCCGATCAACGACCAAGTCGTTTTATTTGCTCATTGGGAACCTATCTACAGCACCGATGAGCGCAAAGGAGGTGGTTGGGGAATAGGTTGGCAGCATCATATTGGTACGGGTGTTAGCTTTAGTTTCTAATTTTAATTACCTTGCGATGACTCGATCTTCAGACACATTGGATTACATCATGACTCTCGACATCTAGCTATCAGCCGTCTCAGCCGAATGAGGTCCTATCGCCATCAAGTGATCAATTACCTCTGGGTGAATGGTCTCTTGATTGTGGTCTGGGCTTTTTCTGGATTTGGCTTTTTCTGGTCGATCTACCCACTCATGGGTTGGGGGTTCGCTCTCTTGATTCAAGGATGGAAAGTCACTCATCCTCATCAGCACTCCTTTAGTGAAGAGGAAATCAATCGAGAGATCGAGAAGATCTGAAATGAAGGAATCTTAAGTGCGTCTCTCTTGGATCCGCGCTTTTTCTACTTCCGCTTGAATCGGTTTGCTTTCAGTTCCTATGAGAATGGGCAAACGCGTGAAGATTTAAACTAGGATTTCAATTCTTGCAACCACGATGAGGATATAACTGATAAAAAGATGGAAAGAATAATTGCTACAGGCCATCTCCAGCATTCTAGAAAGTAAAAAAATTGCGTATCAGCTGATGTGATTGCAGCTTCTTTGTAGTGATAGCAATTTTTTGCTATTTAATTTTAAATGCTTCTAACGATCAACAGGAAACTGAATTCGATCATTAAAGCTTAAAAACCAACTGGGATTAAAGCGTTTCGGGGTTCAGTCGGCTTGGTCGGTAGGCAATCAGAAATTTTTGTACATTTCCGCTCGTTCGCTTTACGGCTGTGATCAGGTCCTCACCTGTGTTCCAAACCCAGAGCTGATCCTCATAGTGATCTTCTTTGATCGATGTGCTGATTGGCTTGCCGTGCCGAGCACTTAAACCAGCAAGAACCTCGGTCATGTCATCCATGCTGAATTCGTAGGCCAGTGATTCAAGCCCTCCCTGCTCGTTCATGTCCAACGTGAGCTGAGAGACAGGTAATTGATCGAGATGGATGTTACGAGCGATCAATCGTTGATGGTTCAGGTCTTCCTGTCTGATCGCACCATGGAGGTGGTCGTTGATCTCTGATTGGGGCATTCCCCAGGCCAATCCTTCAACACAAGCGTTAGCTGTTGAAGGGCTCATGACGAAGCAGGCCACCAGTGCAAAGGCGAAAAGTGCAGAGAGCACAGTTCGAATCATGGTTCAGTGGATCAAATGTTCAATGCCAGTCTGTTCGGTTTTTGGCTCGACTTTAAAAAACAAAAATGAAGCTCTATCTCGGAGAGCTTTGAAAAAGCTGCCATTTGAGCAAAATTTAACCGTCTTTTCGTCTAATCATGCGTTAAATCATTTCAATCGCGTTGGTAGCCCTCAATTGGCCTAACGATGCCTTCATTAGCTATTACTGCAGATGTTCTCATGGAGATCAGGTGTTTTCTGCTAATTGTGCTGCCTGTCACATGGGTGATAGCAATGTGGTGTACAGCCAGCGGACATTAATCAGGATGATCTGAAGGCTTACCTGGCTGGTTACAACGACGTTCATGAGTAGGCCATCTTTTACTAGGTCACCAACGGTAAAAATAGTATGCCAGCCTTTGGTTCCAAGCTGAGAAGTGAAGATATTAGTGATGTTGCAGCTTATGTTGAGTCTCAATCACTGAAAGGATGGGCTTGATCACAGCAATGGGCTTTCATTGAACGTCTACTCATCACGATTTTTTTCCTCTGCTTTTAAAGCACAGGGGTTTTTTATTGGAAAAACGAAGTTCGATAGGACCAGGCTTTGTATGGCCTGGATAGGAGATTTGAAAGATTAATATCTATATTTTGCGGTTTTAGATGATATGTATTTTTTGGATGTTATGATTAACAAAAGTCCCTGTAGCTAGCTTCATCGGATATTATTTTGTGTGTTATCAAATCATAGAAAGGTGCTTGCATTCTAATGGAATAGAAGTATTCCCACGCAGTATAAATCGATCTTTTGCAATGTTTTAGTTTGTTGGACTTGGAGGTCTATCTACATTTTGGTAGTAAATAGAAAATCGATTACTTTAATTTCCGTTGAAGCCACATATAAACTCGCTCTCTCGTTGTGCTTGTGATTTGGGAGCTGTCCTATGCCATCGCATCTTGTTTGTAGCCTCTTGCGGGCTAGCACTATCAATCTTAGTGACATACCAATATTTTACCAAGATCATGTCTGCATTACATTTTACAAGGATGATGTTGTTATCTGTATTTTGATAGGAAAACTCTTTATCTCCCAATTTACGCAATTTTTTGATTGAGATTTTGCTGAGTTCTTCTGATAATCGTACTTTAATCCATTTTCCGTTCTTTTCATCGTCTGCATATACGGGGTTTAGTGCCATTAATCCAGCCAGCAGCGCAATAACGAGGGTCTGCTTTTTATGGATGAGAATCTGCATTCCATTGCTGTCTCTCAGTAAATTCTACAGATTGATTCCATGTACTTGGCCTTGGTCTTGGCTCTGAGTCAGAATATGTTTCAGCATTTGTAGATCGATCTAATTTGTCTGTCGTGACATTCATTCAGAGGCATTGGATCAGTTGTTCTGAATCTGAATCGATTTTTTGATCCATTGATGGTGCCTGTCTTCACTGAGCCGTTTGTTTTTGAGCGCACTTCTCCATGGATCTCTAGCCTTGGCCTCAAGTTTTCGTCCCATACGGCCTTGCTTGCAATCCTTGAGATCCCATAGCCTCACTGAATATTCGTTCGAATAGGATCCATTGAGTAAACTCTTTCACGAAGGAATAATAAGAACTCGTCGCAATCTCTTATTTGTCGTATTGTCATAGAAGCTCTAAGCATAAAAATTATGGCGGAAATTCAAAGGCGAATTCGTTTTAATACCATCAGCATGAGTGTAGTGATGATCACAATTGCTGTGGGAGTGATGACTGCAATGTGGATGTATGCAGATTCAATTGTTTGATTTCTAAAACTGCCAGGGTGGCTCTTATTTTAAGTTTTGAGGTTGTTCTAAGCAGAATTGTTGATTTGATGTTTCGTCCAAATGACTATGGTGATTAATGTTAGATGTCTCGGGACGTCTTTTCGTAGTTATCTGCACGATTTTCGTAACTCTAATTGCTGAGAAGTTTCTTCGCTGCTGTAATCTTCATTCGATTATCGATTGAATTTGGCATCGCTTCATGCTGACCTTGTGACCTTGTGTTAATCAAATAGGCCATAATCTGTATTTGCCTTGCAACGTATAATAGCGATCTTTCAAGATGCTGTCATGTCTATTAATTATTCTGATTGTTTTTATTGTCTGATTATTGGTTTGATAGAGCTGCAGGAATGAATTCGATTATTTTAAATGGTTTTATTCTCATATTCCTTCTTTTTATCATGTTGTTGTTGAGCGACTCGATGAAGCCTTTGGTTTGAAACCCTTTTGCTACTCTCAACTTGATGGAGCCGTAACAGTAGTCGTTTTTAACCGTTATTTTGTAGCTATGACTATTTCAGAAGAACGCGTTAAACGATTGGTGGAGCAGTTTTCTCAACCACTGACTGTGATAGCCGCTGACGTGAGAGTGCGCCTGGTATGGGATTTCAACCTTCCAGTTGCTGTCATCGACGCTCGGCATGAGCCACCCGTGTTGATGCAATCGTCTGTTGGTAGCTTAGGAAATGTTTTGCGTGTTTCTACCAAAATCGATCATCCCTTAATCCGTCAATTGTTTGATATTTACCCAGACCGTGGCTCTGATGCTGCTATTGATGAAATGCTAAATGGTCAGCATGGAAAAGAGTTTGCAGATGTTTTTGCTGACTATCAAGAAGAAAAGCAAGCCGGGACATTGATGTGGGGTGCTGATGATCTAGCCAGTTTTGTTGTTAAATCTCGCACATGCTTTGAGGACGACGAGTTGGCGATTGCGGCCATTTTTCCTGCAGATATAGGTGACAATGGTCATGCACTAGCGACCTTTGGCATTCCATGGAGATATTTCGCCCCACTTTGAACGTTTTCATTGTAACTACAAATCATTATATGGTAAATTATTATCGAATAACTAGCTCTTGCCTTTGTGGATATGGCAATGATTGATTAATTATTTATTTTTCTGTTAATAGCAGCTCTGGAAGAAGTCTTGAATTCGGCTTTTGTTTTTGTTTGATTAGTTCTATCTTTAAGTTTTGATTCGTCCCTAGTTTATAAAGTTAGCTTGATTGAATGACAATCACAATTAGCAGTGTGCCAAGTCCAATAGCCCACCAAATCCATTGTCGATTCACTTGACGAAGCGAATTTTGATTGGTTCGCGTGGATTGTCCTTGCCCGAGTGATGCACCACAGTTTGTGCATACCAAGCGTCCGCCAAGGGAGCGATCTGCTCTGATGGAGTTTGATCCACAGCGCGGGCAGCTTCTGATGGACATTGACAAGTTTCTCCTGAAATTATTGTCCCCGTAGGGTATGTCTTGAACTTAATAATTATACTATTTTAGGTCCCTGATTCGCTGATTAACTGAAAGGTTGTTTGTTTATGAACTCGATTGTGTAATCTTGGTCTTGTCGTTTTTATTGCGTCCATGGATTTTGTTTTTTGAGATTTACTGCTCTTTCGTCCTTTGTTGCATGGTTTTTGTTTTTGCTAGGGCTAGTTCCAATGCTTCGGTTACAAATGCTTCTCAAGGCCCCAACGGTGTCATAGCCTCTTTTCATAGGACCCACTCAGCCATGAATTTTTCAGCAAAAATTGATGCCTTGCAGCTTATGCTGACCGATCTAAGAACTCGAAACGAGCCGATTCGTCATAAAGCAGCGTTTCGTGGTTGTCAGCCTGAGTTTCAGGCGCTTGTTACGAAGTTGATTCATCAATTAGAAACCGAGTTGCTGCATGAGAAGAAGCAGTTTAGAGAGATGTAAATATCGATTTTAGTATTTTGGTTTTGAGAATGGCTGTGCTCATTTCAGTGAAAGCAATTCGCCGGAACGTTGTAGCTTTTCAAGACTATCAAAGCCACCAATAGCCGCTCCATCAATAAAGACTTGTGGAAAGGTATTCATCCCACTTCGTTGCTGACACTGTTGGAAGGTGACGTCATTGTCAACAGTGATGACCAGGTGAGGAATGTTGTAAGCCTCTAAGATCCGGAGTGCACTAGCGCACCATGGACAGCCAGGAAGGACTGCGATCTCTAATCGTGTTTTTGTTTTGCTTCGCGCTGTTTGACCCTGTTTAAGGATCCCTAGGAGTAGATCTGCCCCTTTCAATATCAGTGAGCCCTTTTCGAGATGGCCTCCCCAAACCTGACATGCTCCATCTGAAAGGCTTAAGTGGAGATGAACTCCGTCTGCATCAAAGGTTCCATTCAAAGTTATGATCTCTAGTTCGCCCTCTAAAACTGTTGGCCCATCGCGTCCTGGACATTGAAATGATGCTTTTGATAAATTTCCAACAACCCCTAATAGGAATCCGCTGATCTGCTTTTCTTGGGCTACCTCTGAAAGTGATAGCCGTAGGTCTTGGCCTGGCTCAAGATGAAGCGTCAGCGTATCCATTCGTCGAATTGGTCTTCCCTTTAATAGTAAAGAGACTAACCGGAGCCAGATCTCCTGCTAAGGTGCGGCCTAGTAACGATTTCGTAACGAATCCGTGTCATTTCTTGAAAATCTTCTGCATGAGTTGCAGGAACAGCTTGTTCCTGCAACTCATGCAATCAGTGCTGGTCAAGTGGCCGAGTCTGCAACGTCTGAGCGGCTTAATGTGACACTACCCGGTGGCATTATGAGCCGGCTCAAGCAACAAGCGCTTCAGGAAGGAAGGAGTTGTAGCAGCCTGGCAACATTTCTGATTGAGGATGGTTTACGACGCCACACTGTGATTCGATAAATATTCTCTTAATCTAATAACTTTGCCTCAATTCTGTCTGTAACTCCGTTCCTTTCCATACCCAGAAGTTCAATATTTAGTTGATTTCTTAACCGGCTGCCCATCGGTAGTACGAATCCGTAGGTTTGTATTGCTAATGGAAAGTTTGCAAGTTTTAACTTGCTATTTTTGTTTTGCTTGAGGTAGTGCCGAAGTGGCGCCTCGTCAAAAATAATGCCTTCTACTTTTCCTTGCTTAAGGATTTGTATTGCTTCATTCAAGTTTTTGGTGATGAGGGCATCAATTTCATATAATTTTCCCCATCTTAGGCTTGTTGTTCCTTCTACGATCGCTATTTCTTTCCCCCTTAAATCTGCTTTTTCTCGAATAGCTGAAGGAGCTATTTCTGCGAGGGACAATGTAAAGGCTGATGCAAGGCCTGCGGTGATTGATGAAACTGCTACGAGTGACATCACCATCCAAATGCCGGCGATTGCTCGGCCACTTCTTGATAGTGGTGCTCGATCGCCGTATCCAACGGTTGTGAGTGTGACAAGGCCAAACCACATTCCATTTCCAACGCCATGTAAATATTGGCGAGGAAATTGTTCGGTGTTTTTGCGACGCTCAGCCAACCAAATGAGGTTGCCAAAAATAAATAGAAGTGAGATTAGTATGCCCACAGATGACAAAGCAGCCCAACCAATAAATGGGCGTAGACGGGTAATGAGTCCTGGTGGTTTTTTAGGGATCAGTAAACCTTCGTACCCGTGATAATAAGGTTGCGTAAAATCAATTTTTGGATTGGCCAAACGGGTTGGCGTAATGCTGATTGGACCGATGGCTAGATCAATGCTGCCATCAGCGACAGCTTTTACATTCGCATTGGTGTTCGGCTGAACAATAAATTTGTAAGGTTGATCGAGACGCTCTGCGACGTCCTTCCAAATCTCGATACTGATCCCACTCAGCACACCATCCTTTTCCATCACAAATGGAGGGGACCCACTCACTCCAATCCGCAATTCTTGTGCGACTTCCTTGGCGACTGTCCGAATTGGTAGTGAAATCAGAACGATTCCAGCCAGTACAAGCGTACGTATCACGACAACCTCTTCTTGATTAGCCCTTTTCGAGGCGGCGAATAATGAAACCCATGCCGATCAGCGATCCAAGGAGTGCAAGTAGTAATGCAAGGGTCATCGTTCCAACGCGTCTTACGTCAAAGACTCTCATCACGTCTGTCTTGAGTGAGCTCTCCAAGCAACGTATGTGTGATAACTGCAATCAAACTGTTGGCTTGTCCTTCATCGGTCTAAGGACGTCAGGCATTAGCGGGGGCAGCACCTTTTGAGTTCAGAGTTGATCCCTTCAACAAGCGCTGATCCTCGGCGCGATGGTTATGGCCTGCCCTGGACTTGGGGGCAGGAGCGACTCGAATTTCTTCCAGAAAAGGCTCTCTGGCGTCCTAAAGGCCGTGAGCTCCTGATTGCTGACCTGCATTTGGGCAAAGCCGAGGTGTTTCAAGCTCATGGCATCCCTTTGCCGAGTGATGGGGATCGCGGCACATTCAATCCGTTGTTTGATCTTTGCGCGCGCGTTCAGCCCAAGACTCTGATCATTCTCGGTGATCTGGTCCATGGTCCCCTCGGTTTGACCGAGACCCTTCGCGAGACCTTGGAGGCACTTCCTGAGCTCGCGGGTTGCCCCATCACCCTGGTTGGAGGAAACCATGATCGTCACTGCCGCATGTTGGGTCTGCCTCAGCAACCGAGTTATCGACTCGGACAACTTTGGCTCAGCCATGAACCTGAGTATTCTCACTCTTCTTCACCCGACTTTTGCAGCAAACAAGCTCGTTTGCTCAACGTCTGCGGCCACATTCACCCTGTTGCCAGCCTCAGCTCTGGTGGTGATCGCCTTCGTCTTCCGTGCTTTGCCTACGACGCTATGGAGGAAAGATTGTTGATTCCAGCCTTTGGTGAGTTGACGGGAGGGCATGAATGCGGTCAGGTTTACCGCAAATGGTTGGTGGCTGAGGGCACCATTGTTCCTTGGCAGAACCCCGAATCCCGAATTCGAAAAAAAAGGCTGGTCCGGTGATTCGAAATCGCACTTCAGCTTCTGCTGCAGACATCTCCGCTCACAAGAAGAGACGTAAGCCCAAGTCCGTTCCCCAGCGTTCCAGCTTCTGGCGCAAGCGTTGGCTGATCGTGGTGATCCCCATAACAATCTTTACGGGTCTGATTGCTCTTGCGCCTGGAACTCCCGAAAAAAGCAAGATCTCATCAGAGCTTGAACAGATTCAAACTGCCAACTCTGTGGCGGGGCCTTTTGCTTACCAACCCGACGATGAGGTCTATGCCCTCGATTTCAACCCACGTGATGTGCGGCTAGGCCTCCTTGAAGGCTGGGATCGTGAGCAGGATGCCTTTGATGACACTGCCGCGCTCGCCTACGTCTCTGGACCGATGTATGAGCGGCATATTGATGAGTTTGGACAGGAAATCACCGTTCCATTAGGTGATTTAAAACTCGGCAGCAAGGTTTGGCGCGGACGCAATCGAACGGCCTCAAGACAACGCGCCTTCATTGGCATCCTCAAGGATGGCACCGTTGATTTCGGATATGGAGAGTTAACTCCCGATCGGGCCAAGAC
>Ga0302116_1001740_pt1 | contig 13080 bp, 12 predicted proteins | sample AG5_SCM_MG_FD_203124 | JGI IMG/M metagenome (GOLD analysis project Ga0302116, IMG submission 203124) | Marine microbial communities from Western Arctic Ocean, Canada - AG5_SCM | ecosystem: Environmental > Aquatic > Marine > Oceanic | place: Canada: Western Arctic Ocean | collected 2017-10-01 | reverse complement strand
CACCTCCTCGACCTTTCCCAGCGCGAACAGCGAAGCGACCCACAGCCCGCCGGTGTAAGCGCTCACGCCGGAGGCAATCCAAACGTCGTAAGTTTGGTCGGGAAAGTTCTCGTTCTCGATTATTCCGACTGACGGTCGCACCCACCGCGAGGAAGCGCGGGACGTTACGGCCTTCATTGCCGGATATGAAGATTTCAGAAAATCCAGGGCAGAGAATTCGCTCGCTACGAAGCTATTATTAATATGGGGTGTTAAAAAAAAAGGCATGAGAAAAAGAAAAAGAATTCCAAATCATTCTCACCTCCTGTACACCATCAACACGAACTTACTCCCCAAGTCCTTCCACCTGCTAACGTCCTGAAAATTGTAGCTGTTATACTTCGTAACCGGCTCCTCACTCGGGCTCCCCAAGTCGTGCACCAGCGCCCCCTCAACCTTCCTCTCCCTTCTCTCCCCCCCCGCGAGCAATCTCCTGTTCTCCCCGTCACTCTTCCCAACGCTGCGAGCGTAGTCCCGCTGAACGGACATTTCGAGCTGAGGGAAGTTGGCCACCAAGGCGAAGGACGCGTAGAAGTGCACGTCGGAGGTGTTGTACATGATGTACTCGTGGCCTTCGAGGTAGAAGAACTGGCCTATTGTTTGGGAGGATCCCTGGGAGGTGTGTGAGAGAGATTCTGCCGCCGACATTTTTCGGAGGGCATGTTGGGCTGTTTGGGCAATTGTTAATCTGCCGCCATTGCCACAATCATTGTCTATTTCAACGTCTTCAACGCCCACCCCACCACTTTTAACATTTACCACCCCATCAGTACTGTCCGTCCAAACCGACCCCCCGTCGACCAAAAAGTACAGCTCATTAAACAGCTGGTGCTTGAACCACTTCGGAAGTTTCTCGTCTTCCAAATATTCCTTCTGCCAGTCCGCAATCTTCTCCTCCCATTCCCCGTACTTCCTCAGTCCGATCTCGCACAGCGCGCTCGCGACCAGCCGCTGTTCACCCTTCGCCGGTGTCTCCTTGAAGAACGTCGAGTGCCGCCTAGGGAGCCGCTTCCCTGACCCCCAGATCGCCGCGGGGCTGTCCCACGACAGCGAGAAGGTGACCGTTGCGGAAGATTTCCCCTTCACGACAACTTTCCTGCACACCGCTCCCGCGTCTGTTGTTGCTGTGTTTTCCGGCGGGGAGTGGTCAGGAGAGTGCAATTCGCCGCGATGGGTGAAGTTTCTCCAGAGCTCGTTGGTTTGGGAGCTGGAGGTTGAGTCGAAAGTTGTTGTTGTTGTTGATGATGTTGCTGTTGTTGCTGCGTCGGTTTTCGCGGCAATTGCAAAGGTCAGCTTCTCGGAAATTGTTTCAGGTTCTGGGGGGGGGGTGGCAGTGGCGTTGCACTGCATGCAGCAGAACAAGCCGCAGGTGCCGTCGCCTTCGCTTTCTGTGTTACAATTATTATCATTATTATTATTACAATTGTAAGAAACCTTGCGAGTCCTCACTGACCTCATCTCGCATCCCTTACAGTTCTCCGTCTCGAACACCGTCGCATCAGCCCTCTCCACCCCCGTCCCAAAACTAGCGTCCTTCTCGTCGAATCCGTCGTCATTCTTAAACGTGAACAAGACGCTTACCTCCTTGTCCTCCTCGCTCTCGTTGAGCAGCGTGAACTCGAAGACCGCCACGGGCAGCGAGCTCTCGGTGTAGTTGTGCGGGAGCACCGGGCTCACCTGCCGCTGGACGACGGTCACTCCCGACGAGCAGTTCGTCGGGTCTGAGTACACGGACCAGCTCCGCGGGAACAGGCTGTAGTACGTGGACCGTTCCGAAAGTTTTATGGAAGGCGAGCTGCCCCACGTCCAATTAGCCAGCGAGGGGGGAATTGAAGCCTGCGGCTCCGCCGATAGAACGGTGCTAAGCCCGCCGACCCGCACCGAAAACTGATCGGCGTGAACGATCTTGTGCCTGTACCGACCCGGTGTCAAGGACCAGCGGCGAAACTCGCCAGTCACGCCCCTTCCGATCGCTCCGCCGCCAATTCCGCCGCACGGGACTCCCGCGTAGGACCTGGGGATCGGCGGTTGGAGGCCAATGCCGTTCAGATCGAAGATTGGATCGCGCCCTTTTCTGTGCTCGCCGTAGACGTATTTTCCGACTCTGTAGGCGAGGGGGAGGAGGGGGACTACTTCTAGAGCTGGAGGGCGTGAGACGCGGATTTTTGGGTGGGGGGTGTTGAAGGGGACGCACCACGTGTGCGCGGGGTTTGGGAGTTGGTGGGGTGAAGTGGTTAGCTTTGACAACTTGGACAACTTGGACAACTTGGACAACTTGGACAAGGCATCATTGTCATTATCATTATCATCATTATCAACCTCAGCTGAAATGACAGAGAGTTTATTTTTAGTTTTTACATTATAATTTTCGTGGTTGGTCGTCATGATATCACTTGTTGCTGTGAGTAGTGGTTCAAACATGCAGTGTTAAAATCATAAAAGTTGAAAATATTTTTTAGATTTTGCAAACAGTTCCAAAACATAAACCTTACATGGACGACCCTATAGATGTCGCAGCTCTAGCCGCCGCAACTCCCGAATCACCCTCAAACTTAAATGAAACTCTCCCCAAGCTGGCAAACCGCCTTGCAAGCTCCCCAGATAAACCACACCCTGGCGATGATGACGATTCCACATATGATGATGATGATGATGATGATGATGATGATGATGATGATGATGATGATGATGATGATGATGATGATGATGATGAGGCTGCAGCTGCAGCTGGTGAGGCTGGTATAGATGCCGATGTTGAGTCGAAGTCTGCTTCCGTGGATAGGGTCAAGTTTGAGGAGAAGGAGCCAGCAACATCGTCGGAGTCTGCTTCCGTGGATAGGGTCAAGTTTGAGGAGAAGGAGCCAGCAACATTTTCATCTCCTCCAGACCCACCTACTACCCCCACGACTCCAACCCCAACCCCAACCACCACCATGACTAAGACCCAAGATGAAAACGAATTTTCAATACGTGATCTCCACACCGTAGTCGGCTCCGATGCTGACATTGCGCTTCAGCAGGGCCAAATAATTCCCGAGAAGAAGCGCCGGCACACTCTCAAGTCAATAGTTAAAGGTGAGCTAAAAAAAAATCTTAACGATTCCATAACACACTCTTAACAATCAAACACATACAGCCCCCGAAGCCCCCCCCGGCAACGAGATCACCCAAGAGCACACTCAGTACCATCTCTCGTATGGAATGATGCTTGGCATTCGTGTGACTCTCGGGCGCAGATCGCGGCAAGAATCCACGAAGGAGTTCATAGCCGCAGACCCGTCCCCCGCCGACTTCTCCGCAGTTCACAAAGTGTCCTTCCCCCCCGAGGGATCCAACCACCCTCCGAATATCACCCCTCCCCACCGCCTACCGATGACGTTCAAATTCAAAGACTACGCGCCCAACGCGTTCCGGAAGATTCGCTCCCACTTCGACGTCAACGAGTCCGACTACATGCTATCGCTCTGCGGGGACTTCAACTTCATTGAATTCATTGCGAATTCGAAAAGCGGCCAGTTCTTCTTCTACACCCACGATGGGAAGTATATGATCAAGACACAGACCAAGGCGGAGGGCGTGTTCTTGCGCAAGATCTTACCGAGCTACTACGAGCACATCAAGAAGAATCCGAGCTCCTTAATGACTCGATTTCTCGGCAGCCACAGAGTTAAGATGAAGCATATTGACAAGGTGAGTGAGTGAGCGAGCGAGCGAGCGATGAATCCCGCGAAATGGCTGCAGACAGCTACATCCACTACTAAACTAACCCACCCAATTCTTTTGAATCGCTCGCTTCGCTCGGCGCAGAAAATGAGATTCGTGGTTATGAGCAGTGTTTTCTACACTCCTCTTAGAATTCATAGAATGTTTGACCTGAAGGGGAGCAGCGTGGGGCGAGCAGCGAGCGAGGAAGACCGCTTGGCAAACAAGGTGATGAAGGAAAATGACATGGACAAGGACAACATTGTGATTCGCCTCGGACCCAAGTTTCAAAATACTTTCTGCGATGTTCTGAAGAAGGACAGCGAGTTCTTGGCTAGCCACAATATCATGGATTACAGGTGAGTGAGCGAGCGGAGCGGGGGGGGGATTGAGGAAGACGGGAAATATATACGTGCCACTACTAAACTATCATTATTACAATCGCCCCCCCATGCTCCATTAAAAATGCACCTCGCTTCGCTCGGTGCAGTTTGCTCCTTGGAATTCACTACCAGAATTCTCCCGAGGACATGAAATTCCACCGAACAAGTTCAGCTGCGCCCGCGCTTAGAAAGGAGTCTATAGTACGGGTGGCAGGAACAGAAGGGGGGGGTGAAGCTCAAGCTCAAGCTGAAGCTGAAGCTGAAACTGAAATAAATGCAAAGAACGTTTTCGTGATGGACCAAGGAGGGATCCTGGCGCGAGACAGCTCGGGGTCGAAGAAAGACGAGATCTACTTCATGGGAATCATCGACGTGCTGCAGCAGTACAACAACAAGAAGGCGGCGGAGAACTTTTTCAAGGGGTTTAAACACGATCGGAAGGAGATTTCCGCGGTTAACCCAAAGTGGTATGCCGAGAGGTTTGTGAACTTTATGAAGAAGCACTCGTCATAGATTGGGATTGAGGGGGGAGACTGTTTTTTGTAAACTATGTAAAATCATCTGTCTTTACTTTTGCTTTTGCCTTGTTGGCTGTTGTGCCTCCTATTTACTTTACAATAAATCATCGTCCGAATCGAGCACCTCCTCCTCCACCAAAACCTCCTCACTTTCACCGTTAAACAGCTGCTCAATCGCCTCCTCCTTATCAATAAACACCATATTCTCCTCCTCCTCCTTAGCACTCTTAACAATCTTCTTCCTCGTCTCGTGCTCCAACTTTTTCCTCGCTCGTAGCTCCTCCCTCTCCATCCTCTCCTCTAAATTCTGCTCCTCCTCGGCCCCGTCGTAGAGATGCAACTGCCGGCGCCACGCGCTCACGTACCCCAGCCAGGAACGATTACTCATACCTTCCATTGGATCAGGCGTCCTGGGGTGGGTCGGATCCCTCGGCACACGATCACCTTTAGGCACCTTGCCAAGGTAGTTCGCATACTCCGGCTTTACTTTCCCAATGTCGATGGATTTTTGTCGCTGGAGGATCTTTTTAGCATCTTCCGGGTCGGAGAAGTTTAGCAGAGTTCGGGCGACTTTGGAGATTTGGTTTTGGGGCTGCTTGTAGGTTTTGGGTTTTTGCGTGATTTGTTTTTTTAGTTGTGTTTTGGGTTGTTGTTTGGGTTGCTGTTTGGGTTGCTGTGGTTGTGGGGCTTCGGCGAACGGGTTTGAAGTTTTTTGTTTTTTGAAGGGGGCAGCAGTGAAAGTGTTTGTGGTCGTAAAGGCAGTTGAAATGGGCTTGCTGAATGGGTTCATGCTGGTTCTGGTTGGATCGGGGGCTGAATAGGGTGACACGAACGGGATTGCTTTGGAGGCTTGATCGAAGGGATTGGATCGTTTCATTGAAGGGCGGGAGAAGGTTTAAAATGAGTAAAGTGTTGTGTTTGTTTACGGAGTTAGGTTTTTATGTCATAATTCGCGGGATTTTTCACTTTCATACACAGGTGCACAGCATCACTTCATCACTTCACCCTTAAATTTCCTGTCATTGCCGGATAATATCAAATCAGCCACCAAATTAATCCCATCACCCAACCAAACAACCTTTTCCTTTTTCCAGCTCTCATCCCAATCGTCCCGTCAAGTCGTGTATTCGGTAAACTTTCAACCTTTCTTCTTCTTCCCCTTACATACACATGTCCGCTTCCCCCTTGGCAACCTACACATGGGCCGTCCACACTTTATCCCCCTTCACTCTCTCCCCCCACCTCTCCCTCCGTCCGCCAAACTACAGGTCCGCTGACGACTTTTCATCCTCCAAGTCCACAGCCAAGCCCAAAGCCAAGTCCACAGCCAAGTCCACAGCCAAGTCCAAAGCCAAGTTTTACGTAGTTTCCTCACGCGGCACGAAATCCCAGTGTCCAATCTGTCTCCACTACTGGATGATAACCCCAACCACCTCGCTCCTCCGTAGGCACAAGCTTCCCTCTGACAAAAGCGTTTCCTGCAAAGGCGGCGGGAGCGCGGGGGTCGCTGGGACTGAGGAGAGGGCGGAGGTTTGGGATGAGAGAACGGCGGAGGAGAAGATTGGGATGCAGGCGGTGAGGGGAAGGGAGAAGAAGGGGAGGAGGAAGAGGAAGAGGAAGCGGAAGGTTTTAGATTATTCTGATGAGGACAGCGACGCTGACAGCGACAGCGACAGCGAGGCTGACAGCGAGGCTGACAGCGAGGCTGACAGCGAGGCTGACAGCGAGGCTGACAGCGAGGCTGACAGCGAGGCTGACAGCGACAGCGACAGCGACAGCGACGGACAACACGAAAAACTCTTCACGACCCAATCCCTGTCCCTCCTCTCCACTCTCCTCTCAACCACCCTCCGGACCTTCCTAAAGTCCCAGTCCTCAGGCAGCTTCAGCCAAATCCCAACGGGAGGTGTCTATTGCATAGTCGACGAGATCCTCCACCTCGAGAGGGGGTCGAGCCTGGTCATTACAATTTTCGGGGAGGAAATTCCAAAGGCTGCGATAGTCCTGTCGTTTCCAACGCGTTTCGAAAGTGAATCCAATTCCGAATCAGATTCTGAGGACGTTCTTCCCAAAATTGAAAAGGTTTCGTTCTCCTTCGCACTCCTCCGCGGCCCAACCATATTCACCGCCCCCGTCCTCTCGACCCTCCAGGCAGCCCTCCAGACAAAGTTCTCCAATTTTCTGCTCGTTCCTACTTCCAGGGATATTGCCACGGTTGGTTTGGGGTGGTGCAGAGCGGCGTATGACGGAAATAACGTTGGCAGCAGCAGCAGCAGCAGCAGCAGCAGCAGCAGTGGGTCGAAGCCGCTGCTGTTCGTTTGGGAGGCTCCGTTAAATATTCGCGAATCAGGGCTTGACAATATAAGCATCACAATCCCAGGAGCGGAGGTGGGTAGATTGATGAGGTACCTGGACAGCGTGAAAAAAAACAGCAAGACGGATAAAAACAGCAATATCAATAGCAAAAACGGAGATAATCTACTCAGTACAATTCAAACTTTCGCCAGGAACGAGTTCGCCGTCGATCTCAAGGGGTGCGAGCTCGTTAGGGCCGGGACGGGCATCGGGGTTGTGGGGTCTGATGGCCGGTTCGTCTTCAAGGATCGTGGGGTTCAGGGGGGGCAGAGCGAGATGAGGTTTTTGGAGGAAGTGGATGGGGTCGTTCAGAGAAGAGGGGGGGGAAAGTAGTTATAAATCGTAGAAAATAACTAAACTCTATCCTTCTAATAAACTCTACCCCACCATCCCCATCCCCCCTACTTCTGTATCAAAGTGGACGTCAATCGTCTCCCCGCTGCGCTCAACTCTTGGCGCAACTGGCAAAATCATTCTAATATACGGTGCCCCCCCGACTCCCCTCCTGCTGAAGAAAACAATGTCGTTGAATTTCGTAATGTCCTCCTCCACCCTCAGACTCTCCTGCGTCCCGTATGCCCAGTAGATCTTGTCCGCGTGGCACTTGATATTTTTCTTGTGGTAAAGAATGGCGTTCAGCGCTGACTGGTCTCGCTTTTGATTTCCGAAATTGCTCCCCTTTGGGTAGTGGCACCCAACATCAACCGCGCACCTATTCATCTCTCCCAGTACCTCCTTCCACACCTCCTCCTTCTCCTTTTTCTTCTTCCTAAACCCCATAATTGCGCTCGTGCACTCGTTTGTAAGCTCGAGATCCAATTCCCCCCCACCCCACCCCCACTCCCCCAACCCCTCCCACAAGAACTCGAGAGTCTCATTCCGGACCGTCATCCACGTCGGGAACAAATGCCCTGCAATGGTGAAGAAGTACCCATCATCTTCAATCATTTCCACCACTTTCGCTATCGGCTTCCTGAGCTCTGTGTTTGCGTCGAGCCACAAAACCGTGGCCTCCTCCTCGTGAATTTTAGAGATCGCGTCAAGAATCACATGGGCTTTGTACGCCACCAACGGGATGGTCTGAAAGTGCGGTGGGAGCTGCTCGAAGTCGACGTCGTAAACAGTCACGTCGTTCCACGTCTCGAGAAGTTCTCTGTTCAGGGGGGTCAGGCCCAAATCGTAAACAATGATTTTGGGCGGAGAAGAGGCTTCCCAATAGTGAATCGAGCCTATTAAATTTGCTAGTCGGTCGTAGTAGTTGTTGTCTGCTGCTGTGACTATGTGAAGGGAGGTAGTTGTGGTGGTGGTGGTGCGGGCCAAGAAAACTTCAATCTTGCAATCTGCAATTTGCAACTGTTGCACCCCCAACAAATTCAACTTATTGCTGAACTTGAGTTGGTGCTCTCCGGTATTAGGGACTTCGAGAGTTCCCGTGTCCAACACCCCCCCTAAATTCCACGTAAAGTTCCCCGCCTTGAGGAATTTCAAATTAACGACGAAAGAGCCATCGGAGGAAACACGAAACGATTCGCGATTTTTCGGTGATAGAAACTCTATTTCGCACACCACTCTGGGAGAGGAAAGTGCGTGGGTAAAGCACCCTGAATCGCACAAACGGTGGGGGTTGAACTCACCCGTGAAGAATCTGACGCTCGCATCGTTGTTGCTGGACCGACAAGAAGAGTCGAGATATTTATTTCCCTTCTCATCCACGATTTTGCCCTCTAATTTGTGCCATCCGTTGGGTGAAGTTTCTGGGATTATAAATCCAGCTGGGGACTCGTACGGCCTGCACTCCCATTCAGATTCGGAGGTGAGACGAAAGCAAATCTTCAGCCCATTTTTTATTGCAAATTCGTTCCACTCGTCAACGTTTTTATGCTGCTGCAATCCTGCAGCTAGCAGCACGCTGAAAGCAATCTTGTTATTAGAGTTTGAGAGAGGCGGAAGGACTTGGCCGTTGGACGGATAGGTTATGTCGAGTTGGAGCTGGATTGGGAAAATTTGGGCAAGCTTGAAATTTGGTTTTGAGAGGGAGCAGTGCGATGACACGTTTTTTGCAAGTACCTGCACAATAAGGGCGGTTAGAGTCACCAGCAACATAACCAGCAGTTTGAAAAGTAAACGAAAGAAAAAAGAAGTAACCTATTTTTGCGCAAATCATTGGGGCAACTCAACGAAAACCTAAAGATTTTCTTCCCTCTTTTTTAAGCTCACAAGCCTCGCAAATTACACCACCAAATATGAAACTGTTCTTTTTCCTCCTTATCGCTCCAAATAATCTGGTTCTTGGCGACTTTGCAGTAATTCTCAACAACGCTCTCCAACATGAACCTGATGTTAATTTACATGTGATCGAGCGAAACAAGGGGATTCACTTTGCAACGAAGGGAGACCCCCACACCGCCCTCAAGCACTTCTTGAAAGCCGCCGAGTTGGCAAGTAAGGAGGATTTTGGAGTTTTAAATGACCTGGGAGTAACGTATATGAGGGTTGGAAATTTGGAGGCTGCAAGGGAAAACATGCACAAGGCTCTTGCGCTGTCTCCTGGGAACAAGGACACCATTGCGAATCTGGATGCGTTGCAGCAGCACCAAGACTACAGAGATGATTTGTTATTGTCTCAAAATGAAGATGCGGAGGAGGAGGAGGAGGAGGAGGAGGAGGATGATAACATGCCTCATTACGGTGACCCTTCGAAACCTCGCAAACCCACTCCAAGAAGCAAACCCCGTCGTGAGCGATCGCCCCCGGTTGACGGTGCCAGGGCCTCATACCGCCGCGCAATAGATTTGGGCGGAAAGGAGCTCTTCGAAGAGGCACTTGAGTCCTTCCAAAACGCTTATGATCTTGGCCTGACCGGCTCTGTTGGATTTCTGTCAGATTGGGGCGTTACATTGATGCATGCCAACCTCATCGACGAGTCACGAGAAGTGTTTGACAAAGGTTTGGCTTTAGAAAATCCGGATCCAAACCAGCTGATTGGCTTCATGGAGAACTTGGCGATATTGGGGCAGCACGAAGACTTCAGGAGGTGAGCGAGCGAAGCGAGCGAGCCTTGATGAAGACGAGCATGCTCGCGAAGAATTCCGCGAAATTTGCCACAGACGGCTACATCCACTACTAAACTAACATTATTCCACTCAATTCTTTTGACTCGCTCGTTTTGCGCAGGAACCATCTCGAGGAGATGGCGGAGCAGCAGGAGATTAATTTTGGGGCTGGGACTTACGACATGGGGGGCGATGACGATGAGGATGACAACGACGAGGATGACAAAGACGAGGATAAAGACAAAGACAAAGACAAAGACAACGGAGAGGATGACAATAACATCGCTGTTAGCGGTTTGCTTAGCTGGTTCAACAGCGCATGGGCGAACAGCGAGAGCGCAAAATCCATCATAACCGAAGCTTTGCTCGAGGGCAAACCCGTAGTCATTAGAAATTTTCTGCACCCAAAGATGGCCAAGAATCTAGCTAACGAACTCACCCGTAGCAGGAAGTGGAAACCCTTCAGCTCGTTCAGTAAGTGGGCGTTCCAATACTCGTGGAAGGCATTTCACCCGTTGAAGGAGATTGATTACGAGCCGGCGGAAGAAGAGGGAGGGGAGAGCGATTTGGAGAGGGAAGAGTACGTGATAGAGAAGCATCCGATGCTGAACAAGTTCTGCGAGTTTATGGACTCGGAGGAGGTGAAGGATTTGATTGGTGAGCTGAGCGGCTCAGACTCGATGAAGGGGAAAACTGACGTCAACGCGAGGATGTACACCAAGTTTGATTTCAGCACTGCGAGGGACGACTTGCCGAAAATAGCCCTGAAAAAGAAGTGGGGGCAGACCGACGAGGAGTCCGACTCCTCGGAGCACGTACTGATTACAAAGAGCAGAAAAAACATCGGTTTTATCGTTACGCTCACCAATGAGTGGGAGGAGAAGTTCGGTGGAGACACGGTAATTGGTGACGACAAGAACAACTTCTATCACGTCCCACCAACCTTCAATACTTTGATTTTGCTGCCGGTGAACAAGAAAATTACGCACCACGTGTCACCCATCAACCCGAAGACTCCTAGAAATCTAAAGAGGTTGGAGCTCGAGGGGGTGTTCTACAAGGAAAAGGGGGCGGGAGCGGGAGCGGGAGCGGGGGGTGGAGGGAGTAAGCCCGTTGTGGATGAGAAAGCGCTTCAGAAAATGCTGGTGGTGTTGGACGGGAAAGATGGGGAGATGAAAATATTCGAGGAACAATATTTTGCCTATGGGGATGAGCTGTGGCCCCCCAAGAACCAGAAGAATTAAGGTTTTTAAAATGCTTGAGAGTTCTTTTTATTCCGCATTATGATTTCCTCCTTGCTCACACTTTCCCCAACCTCAGTGGCAAAGTCGCTCAAAAACTGATTGCGAGCGAGCCAAACAAATGAGAATAATGTTTGTTTAGTAGTGGCTCGTATTCTCGTCTTTATCAAGGCTCGCTCGCTTCGCTCGCTCACCTGCCCTCGGCCATTCTTCACCACCTCCTCGCTCAGCACGTCCTCCTTTTCTGTGACTGTCGATGCTCTTTTGGTGACCTGCTCGTTCCCCGCTTCCATCATCTCTCTAATTCTTTTTTGCCTATCTGCTGCAGCGTCCGTTCCCAGCACTCTGTTTCCCTTTCCACCTCCACCCGCACCCAAACTCCTATTTTGCGCTATCCGATCATCGTCCTCTCTCTTCCTCTTGGCGAGGAGGGAAAAATCCGGTCCAAGGTGCGTCCGATTGTTGCTGTTGTTGTTGTTGTTGTCGTTGTTGTTTCTGCCCCTCGGCTGAATTCCGTACCCCTCCCTTTTTTGGAACCCTGCTTGGGGAGCCGAGGTTGGAGCGGACTTTTTTTCGCATTTGCACCGGCTCTCCAGCCTCGTGCAGAGCGGGCAACGATCGTCACGCTTCATCATGCCGTTGACGCCGAGGTCTTTGTTTTGGGTTGTGCTGGCTGTTGTGGGAGTTGGTATTGTGGGAGTTGGTATTGGTTGTTTGTCGGCGGTGTCAGTGTAGATGTCGGGACCCTCCCAGCGACTGCGTTTTTTTGGCTGCCGTTCGACCTCCTCGTCTATTCGCCTCGTATTTCTCTTCTTCTTGGCTTTCTTCAGCTTCCGACGCTCCTCCTCCTCGCTGTCACTGCTACTGTCGCTGCTACTACTGATGGAGCTGGAGCTGCTGCTGGAGCTGGAGCTGGAGCTGGAGCTGCTCTTACTCTTACTCTTACTTTTTTTCTTGCGCTTTTTTGTTTTCTTCTCTTTTTTACTTTTCTTCTTCTTGCCCTTCTTCTTGTCCTTCTTCTTGTCCTTCTTGCTACTTCTCTTCGACTTCACGGCAGCCGCGTCATCACTATCCCGAATCTTCTGGAGCAACAGCTGAGGATCATTCGCAGCCTTCGCCCTCGCCTCCTTCTGCCGCTGGGCAATCATGAACATTGGATCCTCGTGAGACTTGGAAAAATACTCGTTCTTCTCGTTCGTGCTACTACCCGTCTTCACTCCGACAGCAGCTGCGAGGGTCCCCTCAACAATCCCCTTCTCGCCAGAATTACCGGCTGATTTGTCCACAAACTCCTTCCCAAGCAAAAAAGCCTCGGCTTCCTGCTTTGCCTGAGAATCGTCAACGCCCTGTACACCGCCTGAGTACATCCAGTTCAGCTGACAATCACCCTCATCTTTCCCCGTGATCTTGCGAATCTCATCACGCTCACGCTCCTCCTTCAACTGTTTCTGGAGGTCCTTCAGTTTCAAATCCTCAACACGTTTTTTTTCTTCAGCGATCCACACATTTTCCACATTGCAATGCTTAGCTGTGTGCCATGACTTTTTGGAAAGGAATGAAAGGGACATTCCCGTCTTATGTATTTTGTGTTATGGATGAGGACTGGGGCAGACACCTCCCCACATTCCCACAAGATAAAATTATAATTTTAAAGCTAACTCGAAGGAGATGGTCTCCCTCCCCCTCCCCCTCCTTCTACTGATACTCCTGATCTCTCATCTCACCATTATAAGCACAAGCACGACCCCGAGCTTAAATCAATCACTCAAAAATTATAAAATGCTCACGA
>Ga0302116_1001734_pt1 | contig 13096 bp, 17 predicted proteins | sample AG5_SCM_MG_FD_203124 | JGI IMG/M metagenome (GOLD analysis project Ga0302116, IMG submission 203124) | Marine microbial communities from Western Arctic Ocean, Canada - AG5_SCM | ecosystem: Environmental > Aquatic > Marine > Oceanic | place: Canada: Western Arctic Ocean | collected 2017-10-01 | reverse complement strand
GTTTGGAGAGGAGAGCGGGATGGATAACTCGCAGCTCACACAGCCGGCGAAGAGTATGATGCTGGAGGAAGACGATGATGAACAAGAGAAGAGCAACGAGAGTGCAGGAGAAGGGGGGGAGGACGAGTTTGATTTTTAAGATGAATCATTTCCCAACCATACTAATTTCTATTTTGGGTAATCTCGCACCCCAAAAATGCTGCTCCCAACCCTAATGCTCGTCGCTCCGTGCTCAATCGCCTCAACAAAATCGCCACTCATCCCCATGCTCATTGTAAACTCATTGTTAGCCAATAACAAACTATCCCCGAACTCACTCTCAACGGCGTGCTTCACGTTGTTCAGAACAGTGAAGGCGGTGGCCGAATCGTCAATCTTGCCAATTGTCATCAGCCCGCCAAACCCTAACCCGGGACACGATTCTAGTATGAAGGAAATCAGAGGGAAGACGGAATCTGAGTAAGGAGGTTCGCAGCCGCCTTTCGACTCCTCGCCGGAGGTGTTGACTTGGACTAGGACGGTGAGCTTGCCGTCCAAAAGATTGGCATTCTCGTTCGCAGAAACAACGGCGTCGTTGAGCTTCTTGGCCAGCTTCGAGGTGGCAACCGTTTCACAAATGTCGACGAGACCAGTCTTGTAGCCGGCCTCAATTACCTTGTTGACCTTGTTGGACTGAAGCGTCCCAATGAACGAAAATTTGATGTCCGGAAAGTTGGGGCGGTTGGTGGGGTGGGAAAAATACTCGCACTTCTCCACCAGCTCCTGGATGTAGTTTTCGCCGAAACGCTGTGCTCGAGCGAAGTGAGGCGTTTTTTCAACGAAGCACGAGAGCGAGAGCGAGAGCGAGAGCGAGAGCGAGAGCGAGAGTGGGTTAGTCGCTTCGCACTCTTCTGGCAAGCACAAGACTCGCTCGCTTCGCTCACCTTTTGCCCCGAGTTGTAGGCTGAGATCAGAGCAGGGATCGGTTTGGTCTTGGAGACAGCTGTGAGGGTGGGCGGCGGGCTGGAATTGGGGGAGGGAGTGGATTTAATCTTCGATTGGATCATAGCCAGGTTGACAGGGATGATTGTGTCCCAATCTGGGGTGGGTTGTGATGACATTGATAAGAACGAACTTCTCAAGGGACGGTTTATTAATGATGACGTGCGAGTAATGTAAAGTGAAAGTGTAGTGTATAGCATTAATCGCATCAAGCAAAATTTACAAGTGTGTTCGTGGTGTGCGTGTGTACAAGATGACAAGTCCAAATTACCAATAAATACATAAAAACTACTAACACACACGACGCCATGCCCGTTGGCGATGCACCCCTCTCAATAACACTCACTAATAACACGCTCCATCCTGAGTGTGTTGATGTCACACATCAAATCTCCTTCACCCCCCCTCCGGCTCCTCAACTCTCTTCCCCTCTATCCCTTGTTGCCCACCTCTCCTCGTATGTTGCCAACTTAGAAATAGACACAAGCCCAGACCCTACCCCCAAACAAACCCTCTCCTCGCTAACAAGGCACATACTTCCCACCCAACCCACAACCGACCGTCAAACCGCCCTTTCCACCTACCACACCTCCCTCCTCCGGTTCACCCTCTTCGAAATAATCACCCATCCCTCCCCCCAATCCGCCGTGAAGCTCTCCGCCGCCCGGCTCCTCTCCAACCTTTGCGCCGGCTCCTCCCAAATGCAAATGAATCTCTGTGGGTCTATGTTGCTCGAGTTCAACTCGTTCGAGGGGAGAAACCGCTGGACCGAGCTGCTGGCCGCGACAAACGTTGCTGGAGCGAGGTCCTCCCTCGAGGCGGTCCTTGCTTGCATTTACAATTGTATCCGCGGTCAGGATACCTACGACGAGATGAACATGAACATGAACATGAACAGTGCTGATGCTGAAGTAGAAAATGACGCTGACGTTGATTTTTCCCTCCTCCTTACCAACGTCCTTCGTTCAATCGTCCCGGCCAGCCAAATCCACCACCAAGAATCCACAATGGACGAGGCGAGTGAGTGGGGAAGAAGGATATTGATGTACCTGATATCACGTGGCAACAACAGCAACGGCAACAGCAACAGCAATTGCAACAGCAACAAGTCGCTCGCCCTTCCCTCGACCCTCGCGTCCGTGTATTTCCACGCGACGGGGAAAAACCCCTCCTTGACCACCACAACTAAAGCTCCCCCCACTTCGCCCGAGCAAATCATTCTGTTGAATTTGGTTTTGGCCGAGGTGGAGGAATTGGTCAACGAGACGCCCGAGTCACTATTCGACTCGGTCGTCGCGCTCTTCCACGGCCCGAGCGAAATCATCAAAATTGCTGATATTGTTGTTTCGTCCCAGGCGCAGATGCAGACCGAGGCACTCGCGAAGGAGGCGTACCTCCTCGGCTTTGAAATTATTTCCTCGATTCTGGGCATTGTTGATGATGCCAATTGCGAGAACGATCACAGATTGCTGCGGGAAAATTTGAGCAAAACCGAAATTGTGCCTCTTGCCGTGGATAATTTGGTAGCTCTGACGAGGTTGGTCAAGGAGGAGAGAGCAGAGCGAAGCAAGGCCAAAGGTGAGTTTCGTTCCGTCTCCGCTCGCCTTGTGACAGAAAAGTGCGAAACTCCGTGCGAAATTTTCTATTCATATCATATCATGGCTACATCAACTACTGAACTGAACTGAACTGAACTGAACTGAACTGAACTGAACTGAACTGAACTGAACTAATCAATTGTCGCTCACTGCTCTCATTCTTCGTTCGCTTGACGCAGCCAAATCTAAATCCGAAGGCCCAAATTCAACACCTTTCACGTCGCCCCATTCGCGAGAACTCCTCGCGTTGCTGTCGTTCCTCGCCAACGTTACGTACCAAAACTCGGTCGGACAAGATCGAATGAACGGCGAGACGGAGGGGTTGTTTGCGATCTGCAACGCCACTGATTTGGGAATAGATGTGTTTGGGGCGAGAGAGTGGGGGGTGGTGGGGATAAAGAACATGGTGGAGGATCACGAGGAGAATCGGCTGGCGGTAGAAAATTTGAGGGCCCAGGCTGGTGCCAAGAGTTCGGTTTTGGAGGAGGCGGGGAAGGAGGTGCTGGTAGATGAGTACGGGAAGGTTTCCGTGAAGTCAATTAAAAATGAAGCTAATTTAGTTGTAGAATGTGAATAAAACTCTAAAACAATTTTTACTAGGCACCAGAAACTCTACCACCACACTCGTTGGCCCATCACCGGCGCCGTTCTGCTGTAAGCACCGGTTCTGATAGTGCATCCCCTTGTGCAAAACCCGCAATTCTGCCTGCAGGAAGCTGCATAACTGCGTTTGCCCACCGCCTCGTTGGGTCATTGACGTTTCTCACGTGCTCCCACGAGCTGTCGTTCGTGGACGACACAGAGGAGGGGGAGAGGAGATCGTAGTCGTCGTCCCCGTAGTTTCCGTCGTCCCCATCGCCACCATCGACGGCAATCAAATTCAACAGCATCACCGCCTCGGTCTTGTGCTCCCCTGACGACAACACTCGTTTTATTGGCTCCGGCGGCGGTGGTAGTGGGACAACTTCCTCCTCCACCTCCACCTCCTCCACCTCCTCCACCTCCACCTCCTCCACCTCCTCCTCCTCCTCCTCCTCAATGTCGTCGATCTCTTCGTAGCAGTCACTCAAATTCAACATCGGCCTGCTGCTCCCCTTCGTCGTCTTCTTCTTCTTCTCCTCCCCACTAGCAGCCCTCTCGTTACTCTTGACTCCCCTAATCAACACCATCTTTTCGATTTCCTCCCTCGAGTATCTGACCTTTACCATCTCGTTCTTCGCCAATTCGTTGCAAACTGCGTTCTCGGCAGCAATGAAATCATCCTTGGTCACGATTCCTGCACCCCCGCACTGGCGAACCCCCCCCCACTGGTGCTTCCTCAACCATTCTCTGAACGAGAGGGGGCCGCTCACTTGCTCAAACGCGTACCCTACTCCTCTCCGATCAATCTTCCTCCTCATCAGGCGCAGGACTGCTGCCGATAGTAGATAGCGGATCGCAAAGATATTTGCGCTCGAAGCTGCGACGACTAGAGGTTGGGGGGTGCGCGATGGCGCAGGGAAAAGGAGATGAGGGATGCTGTTGGGTGTGTCTTTGTGATTGTTTGACGTTTTGACAGACTTTACAAATGCGTCATTGTTATGGGTGGCGATGGCCCAGTTGAGATGCTGAACGGTGCCAAGTGGTGGGACTGGATAGTTATTGCCTGAATATCTCATGGTCATAATGAAGATATTGTTGGCAAATCCCAGAGTCAATAAGATGTGGGTGGTTGTAGGTGTCGCTCGGAAGTTAAAATGGTTGTATGGTAAAGCTCTTAAAACTCGCCCACTGTATCTCTATTCCGCGTGGCATCCTGCTTACGTCTTATAGTCTAATGGTCTAATGATTAATATTTTATTTTCAAAATCGTGCGATGCAGTTGGATGCAGCTTCACTCTCTCTACTTTGTATTAACCCATTCGCCCCTCAACTCAACGAAGTCGCTTCTACTTCTCCATCTCAGATTTGCACTTCTCTTCTTCTTCTTCGCAGCCGTCAGAGGGGTGGTCGGCGCCTTGCGCGTCTTCTTGTGCTTCTTCCACGCTGCTTGTTGGCGCACTCGGCCGAGGTCCAGCATGGCTGACTCTACATTCCAAAAAACATTTTCTTCTTCTTCGTTCTTCGTAGGTTCAGGTTCGTTGTTCAGGTTCAGGTTCAGGTTCAGGTTCAATTCAATCAAATCACCTCAAACAAATTCTGTCCAAGCTTGACCGAGCACCCTCCTCCACCTTGGGCGCACCCAACCATTTCCATTTCTTTGGAACAGCTCGTGCACACGAGAACAAGTACGCGACAGTCGTGGCACCTCCGCTCGTTGTTCGCGTGGTAACTCTTGCCGTTGTCGTAGTCATCGTGCGAACAATCACAAACAACGCAGCGACCAACAATATCAAAGTCGGTATCGCCGGACGTGTTCGGATCGAACCGTCGCGGGTCGAAAACGAAGTTCTTGCCACGGAAGAGGCTCTTCTGTTGGTTTTGTTGAGGTTGCGCTAACCTACCGTAGGAATCCATGTACTTGCAAATTCCACCGTCCAAACTGGTGACACTCGAAACCAAAGGAATCATTTCAATCAGTGCTTTGCTCGCAACCTCGCACCTCACCCCACCGGTGCAATACATGTACACAGATTTATTCTCCAGCTGCGGTGCAAGGGCCTCAAATGTCGACTTGATTGTTGAAAATTGCCTCGTGTTTGTCAAAACGGTGATATTGGGATTACCATTTTCAGGCAGTTCGAAGCGCCCAATGTTTGACTCATAAACGTTGCGGGTGTCCAGGAGAACGGAGTTGGGGGGAAGAGAGGAGGATAGCGCGGCGTGCCACTCAGTAGGGGTGAGTTTCGTGTTGGTTGGTGGATTGGGATTGGGATTGGTTGGTGGCGGTGGCGGTGGAAGACGCTCTTCTTCTGTTGGTGTGGGTGGTGCTTGGGTCCCCTTGAATTTGGGTTTCCGCCGCCCCCTCTTCTTTTGAGGATTGAGAGGAGCAACCGGAACCACCAAACTAACAACCTCGGAGCACTCCTGCACTTTTAGTGTTTTAAAAAGCTGCACGCTAGCGTCTAAATCGGGCCTCATCTCGCCCCATTTCGCCTCTATGTCGGATAACAGCCAACCCATCTCTTTTCCGCGAGTGTTGAGGAGGGTGAGGTACCGGCAAAGGTCGGAACTTGGCCCAGTGAGGACAACATTCAAGCCCTCAGGAGATACACGAATTCGCCCGTAGAGCCGGAGAGAGGTAGCGAGAGCTTCGTGGAAGGTTTTTTCGAGAGAAGGATGCGGAGGAGGTAAGGAAGGGGGGAAATAGTGATAGAAGAGAAGTGATTTGAAATTGAAAACATCGTTTTGGGTCATTGTGCAATCGACGACCCCAGTTTTAACGTTTTAAGCTTCCTCTTCTTTACTGACTTGACTGATGACTTGACCAGTGGCTGCAAGACGAAAGTAGTTGAATGACGTGTGGTTATCGAAAACTCGCTTTATTTTTTTACGCTCCCCTTCGCTCGCAAATTCTAAAAACACCACAACACGATTCAATTCAACTGCTCAGCGCAACTCCTTTTGATACAACAACCCCTCATCGTTCGACCATCCATTTGGCTATAAATATCTGTTATACAGGGAAATGGCTTCACCAAAACCACCCCTCCATCTTTACAGGGACTGCATTAGACTGATCTCCCACCTCGCCCCAGGCTCGTCTCCAAAGTCTCTCGCCCTCCGGTCCACCCTTAGGAGAGAGTGGGACAAGAACCGGGGTGTGACCGACCAAGCAAAGATAGAGGACCTTCGGGGGGGGGCAGTTCGAGGTCTTGCCAATTATCTGACGCTAGTTAGTTCGTCGATGGGAGGGAGCGGGGGGGGGAGCGCTGCGAAGGCTACGAGCGGGGGGTTACGGGACAGTTTGAAGTCGTATGAGAAGAGGTCGATTAAGGGAATGGAGAGAGGAGTAGAAAAGTAGAAAAGTGACACTCTTTCCGTGTCATTGTATTCCATCATTGTACCCTATCATAGTAATAGTAGAAATAGAAACAGACTAAACAACTTTAGCTACTACTAAATTGAAGCAACATCTCCCTCGCTCGTGCTGCGTCGGGCCCATTGCCACTCGCAATTGCCTCCAGCTTCGCAAACGCTTCCTTCTTCGCCCCCTCCGCCTCCTTCCCCAAACCCTGTAGCGCCGCCTTGCTCTCTTCGTCCCCAAGATCCGCGCCTCGCCGCAGCCAGCTGCTTGCGTCGCCCGATCGCTTCTTCTGGAGGTAGAAAAGGCCCAAGTTCCGACACGAAACTGGGTCGTCCTGATTTGCGCCAATTGTCAGCATTCTTTCCCCCTTTTCCTCGTCAATAGTAAGCCCGAAGGACCCCGTGATTAAAGCGGTGCCGTAGTCGCCGCACGCGAGTGAGTACGACGGGTTGGCTTTTCCGGAAGGAGTGTCGTCCTCGGCAATTTTGATAATCATTCGCATCTGTATTTGTTCATCCGTTGAACAGTCTTGAAATTTAACCTTGTTTGTTGCTGTTGCTGTTGCTGTTGCTGTGTCGGTCTTAGCCTTAGCGTCCTCGCCTTTTGACAGCGTTTTTATTCGATCGAAAGCGTCGGCAATCTCGACGGAGAGGGGAACTGCAAGGGTGGCACGAGTCGCGTGAGGAAGAATCTCACGGTACGAGGAATCCGAACTTTCTAAGGCCCGGAGCACGAGCAAATGGCCAGCCACATTCTGCGGGTCGCTCAGCACCGAATACATAGCATCCGCTAGGGCTGCCGAGAAGTCGGCAGAGGAAAAGTTTGATTGAGCTCTGTTGGAAAAGAGGATCGAAAGGAGACGCGAATCATCGTTCTTTGAGGCAAGAGATAGAAAGTCTGCCTGACTATATTTGGTGAGAGATGATTGGTCGTGGTGGTGGTTGGACGTGTGGATTGAGAGGTACATGTCAATCCCAAGAGTAAGCATCCTAGCTGCAGAAACGTGATCGCTTGCCTTCGTGAATTGCGCTGCCTTTGTGAGAAAAGTGGCGGGGGACGAGGCCGTGATTTGACCGTCAGTTTTTGCTATTGGAGTCATAATGTGAATATAGTTTTAAGGAGGTATGAACACATTTTGGTGGAGAAAAAGCAAAATAGCTCACAGTTCACGATACGTCATCTTACCACCCTCAGGTCACATATGTTGCCGACCACACTCCTAATTGCCATCTCGATGGATTTCACACGAAGAAATGATGATGATGAAGATCAAAATGCAGTGGAATCCTTTCTGGGTGGTGATACTTGTCAGGGTGACTATTCAATTGAACCAAATGTCAGTCGGGTGACAAAGTTTAATACCGGCACCGCCAGTTACCTCTGCGACCAACTGGAAAACACTAATTCCCCCCAAAATTGGGGGGTTCTGGAGGATTGTTTTGTCGTGTTTGTTTCGTGTGATGAGGGAGGAACATCGAATGATGGGCTCGGCGGCATCGTCTACTTCACATACCACGTGACATACGACACAACTGCGACAGTTGAGCAACTCTCATCCGCAGTCTTCTTTACCAACGACCTCTACCCCACCTCGACTTTTAATTCTTCTGCATATCTCAGTTCGCTCACCTCCGCTGGCCTAGCGGTCGATGGTTATGCTCTGGCCGAGCCCAGTTCAGCTTTTTTGGTCGTCACTCCCCCTCCTCCTCCCACGCCCTCCCCCACGCCCTCCCCCACACCCTCCCCCACGCCCCCCCCCAGCGTTTCCCCTGCCCCCCCCACTAGCCCTATTCCCCCATCATCCCCTGTTGATGAGACTATTAACTCGTTCCAGTTCAGGTTGCAAACCAACACTACATACAATTCGACACTCCCCGTTCGTCGCTCCCTCCTTGCTTGCACCCCCCCGACGTTTGGCTTGTCTCCCGAGGAGGAGAGAAACTACGAGCTCGGCACGCAGTCTTTCCTCTGTCCAGAGGTAGAACTCGAGCTGCTACCTTCCGAATCTCTCACAGCGTGTTTTGTTACGGTCGATAAAAGCAGCTGTGACGACGAGCTGTTCCTCGTAGGTGAGCGAGCGAGCCTTTTGCAAGACGAGCATACTCGCGATGAAGTGCGCGAAAAGCTAACCCCACCCGATTCCTCGGCTAAAAGATCTGTCCTTCGATGTCACCATCGTATCCGAGGTTCGCACACCCTCTGAACTTCAGATTGCCCAGTCACCCGAAGTGCTTGAAGCCTACATGGCCAAAAATTCGGATGAGTATATAATTGCGCTTTCGGAGGCCGGAGTGGACATGACCAACGCGAATACAATCTCCACAGACGTCGAGCTTGATTCCTTCACAACAAAAACTGTTCCTGTCGACGGAGGCAGCACCAGCAGCTCCAGCACCGCATTGGTTGCTGGAATCGCTGGTGGCAGCTTTGCCTTTTCTCTGTTTTTGTTCTTCTTTTTCTGCCGGAAAAGGAAAAAAGAGAAAGCTGCAACATTTGCTTTGAGTGAGTCTGATGCGACGACGACCAAGAAACGAACGTTCGGCTCTTTCGAGAAGAAGAACTCGGGAGGAGATATAGTAGCGGTGACCCCGTTCGCGCAATACACGAAAAATCGAGCACAGAGAGACATTTGCTTCAAAGGCAGCAAGAGCACGAGCAGCAGCTCCAGTTCATCCGGATTCGTTGACGGCAAGAAAAATAAAAAGCGATTAGCTTTCCGAGGCTCCACCACGCTCACAGGTGGCGTTTTGTACGCCCTCCCGGAGGAAATCAGGTTTTCCATCCAGGACTTCTCAATGGTTGAGCTTTCGAGCTTGACTGGGGTCACTACAGAAGACACTCCTGAAGAGGTTTTCGATGTTTGAATTTGATAAAACTAATGTTAATCTAATTCAATCCATTCCAATAATTAATCGAAGAACCGCTCGTGCGTGTAGAAAAACGTCAAGGCGCTCGTCAGCTGTTTTAGTGTGGTGTGCGACCTCGCAATCTGAGATTTGAACAATTCACCCCCCTCTTCTCCTTCTCTGGTTCTCTTCAAGTAAATGTCAAACTGAGTATTCAAATTCGTTTCACCGTCGTTTTTGAAAATTTTGGGAAGGGTTAACGATTTAGCGCCGAGCCTGACGCCCAAATTTACACCCGAGTCGAACTCCGTAAGCTCGAGATTTGAAATCTCGTCCGCCACGATCTTAGCCCAGGCAACGGACGTGGACGAGCCCGAATTTGCATTATTATTGGCGAACGAAATGTGGTCCGTTTGAATTCGCAATCGATCGATTCTGTCATACTGAAACTGGAGGTTGCACTTCGACAACGAGATCATCCACTCGGCGAATCCATCGTTTTCGCCCGGAGAGGCAGCACTCTTGCCAAACCCTCCCCCCCCCCCCTCAAGTTCATATTTTAAGAATAAAGGAGTGCGAACCACCCCATCGCCACTCCAGTCACCGTCAGCAATTTGGTTCATCGTCGGAGAGAACTGCTCAACGACCACTCCATTGTCGTCGTCGTCGGTTCCCAAATTTTCTTGTTTCTTATTCTCTTCTCGGTCTCGGTCCTTCTGGGCTCCACGGTCCGCAGCTTCTCGCAGTTGAGCAACCCGTTCGCTGGTTTCACCAGGTTTATCAGAATCAGACAAAATACTCGCACGCAAGCTGTCTAGCTGGCTGGTTGGAGTTGGAGATGGAGAACGAACATCGTCGGCGAAAACGATCTGCCGCAAAAACGAGTTGTCGTCGTAAAAACTGAACGCTCGGCTCCGTTCGTTGTCTGACATGGCGATGGTATGCTCTATAGCAAACGATGGGGGGGTGGGGGAGGGGTCACCGAAGAGGGCGGTGAAGAGGGAATGATCCGTGAAGTCGGAATTGCTGTAAGAGGCGTCCACCTCATCGCAATCAAAGGCGTTGGAGAGGGGGGAAACAAGGTGGAATAGAGCTTGGGGTGAGTCCGAGAGAGAGAATTTCTGGGAGTAGAGGAGGGTGGGGTGGGGGGCTGAATTTGACGACGGGAAATCTACTTCGCACGAACAGGTGAAGGGGGTTGGAGGAGACACAATTTGCTTGTGGCAGTCGAAGATGATGGAAGTAAAATTACCCGTCCAATGACCTTTGTTGTAGTCAATAAAGGAGGCAGCCGTGGATGATTTCTGAGCTTGAAGGTCGGTGTTGGAACTGGATGTCGCATGAAGTGCGGTGTTGGATCTCGATGTCGCAGAGGGAGGTGGGAATCTTGCCACAAGCTTGTTGGTTTTGAACGGTGAAAGAGTCAAGCTTGACACCGAGCTCACCGAGCTCGCCAGACGGAATGGTGAAAGAGTCAAGCTTGACACTGAGCTCACCGAGCTCGCCAGACGGAATGGTGAAAGAGTCAAGCTTGACACCGAGCTCACCGAGCTCATCAGAAGCAAGAAGAACAAAGACATCGTGAATGTGTTAAGAGCCCAGATTTAGAAATTTTTCGGTTCTTATTTCCTGTCACCTGCACCTCAACCCACCTCCACCCAGACTTGACGAGCCTTCACGACGAGCGGCATCGACAGCCCCCAAAATGTCATCATTAACATCTTCGTTCACGACTTACGAACTTGAACTTAGAGCTATGCTCTCCTCTAAATCTTCCCCAACCCAGCTCAACGACGTTTTAAAGTCTCTCAAACTCGAACGGAGCAACTGCTCTAACCGGCCAGAGGCCAACGCAATTCACTCAGAGCTCAAGCTCGCTTGTGAAAAGTTCGAGCTTCTCGCTGGCTCAACCCCAAGCAGTTCCTCGAATCCAACCAAATTATCGGCAATTAACAGCAAACTAACAAAGCAGCAAGGGACAATTGACCGAATACGGCAGAGCGTCGCCGAGATGGAGGACGTGGGGGGGGGAATCTCCTCGAACCTTGCCTCGAACCGAGAGGCGATTAGCAGGAGCAAGGACCGAGTTGCTGGCGTCAACGAGCAGGTTGGCTACGCCGGGAAGATCGCCGAGAAGATGTCCAAATGGTGGGCTTAGAAGGTAGCAATATTCAGATGAGATTCCTGGCTTAGATTCGTGATATTTTTTTTCTATTTCAAAACTACCTCCTCCCCCCGGTTCCCCCAGCCAGCCTTCTCCTCGTTAGACAACTCCCTCCACATCCCCGCGAGCCTCTTCGTTACTTGCCCGAACATGACTTTCTCCTTCTCCTTCTCCTCCGCCTCGACCGCCTCGGCTCGGAGGGCCTGGCAGAATTTAATGTAGTTGCTTACTTTCCGTTTTGGCTTTTTCTCTGTAACTGTCACTGTCACTGTCGCTGTCGCTGTCCCTGCCTCGCCTTTATCCTTTCCCTTTCCATTTCCCTTCTTTGTTGTTGGCTTCGCCTTTTTCGGAGCCCCTTTTCCTTTCCCCTTCCCCTTCGCCTTCGCCTTTGCCTTTGCCTTTTTCGGCGACGCCACTTCCCCAACCTTTCCCTCCTTAACTCTTATCGCCTCCCAAGCAACCTGCATCGGCATGCTCTCAACGCTCTCCCTCCACTCCTTCGGCACCCCAACGTTAATCTTCTTCCACTTAACATAAACTCCAAACCTCCCGTCCAGCACAGTCAGCTTGCTCCCTTCCACATCCCCGTAGTCAACCAACGGCTCACTCGTGCTCCCCCCCCTCTTCTCGACCTTCTCAACAATGAGCCTCCTAACAAGTTCCCTCGCCTCCCCTCCTCCAACGGTCAACACGTCAAACTCCCCCTCGGGCAGCGAGCAGTACTTCTTGCCGTACTTTAGCCACGGCCCGAACTTCCCCACCCCCGCCGTGATTTCGTCGCTTTCCGCCTCCGTTGCGTTGGCGCCTGTCCCGCCGCCGCCGCCGCCGCCGTACCTCCCCACCGTCCTCGGCAGGCCCAAGTACTCGAGCGCAGTTTGCAGGTCGAGCTCGAGCATCCTATCGAAGTTCCCGCCTCCGCAGCCCCCGAGGGACTGGGGGAGGGTTTGGGTTCGCGCCTTGGCCCTCGCTGCGAGGACGGCTGGAGCTGCTGCGACCTTTTTAGTCTTCCCTGTGCCCTTGCCCTTGCCCTTGCCCTTTCCCGTCCCCTTTCCCGTCCCCTTTCCCTTTCCCTTTCCCTTCGGCTCGCTCTCCCCCAGCTGAAGATACGCCCCATACCTCCCCACCCTAACCCTAACCCACTCCCCCCAAACCGGGTCAACCCCCAGAACCTTCCCCTCGGCTTTATCTTCATCTTTGTCTTTGTCTTTACCTTTGTCTTTACCTTTAGCCTCGCCTTCCACCTCGCCCCCTCCGCCCCCTCCCCCCCCCTCCCCCATATCAAGCAACTGCCCAAGAACGCCCGGCTTTAGCAAATCAAGGTCCAAGGCCATGGCCTGCGGAAGCGGAACGGTCGTCCCCCCCCTGCGGACGAACGGCCCGTACGGACCGACGTAGACGCCTATGGAGCCACTGGAGCCGACAGCGTCGTTGTCGCCTTCGTTGTCGCCTTCGTTGTCGCCTTCGTTGTCGCCTTCGTTGTCGCCTTCGTTGTCGCCTTCGTTGCCGCCGTCGTTAAATCCGGGGAGGACTGCTCGCCTCAGGTCGTCCTTGCGACCCCCGC
>Ga0302116_1001733_pt1 | contig 13096 bp, 17 predicted proteins | sample AG5_SCM_MG_FD_203124 | JGI IMG/M metagenome (GOLD analysis project Ga0302116, IMG submission 203124) | Marine microbial communities from Western Arctic Ocean, Canada - AG5_SCM | ecosystem: Environmental > Aquatic > Marine > Oceanic | place: Canada: Western Arctic Ocean | collected 2017-10-01 | reverse complement strand
GGGACCCCCCCCCCCCTCTTCACCCCCCCCCGCTCGGTCGATCGCAATGGAAGCATTTTTAATTTAATTTCCCCCTCACTCACCCACTCACCCACTTCGCTCAAACAATGTAGTGGCTAATCTTGGAAGAATCAAAGTACATGGGGGTGAAGACGTGGAAGTTCCCATTTGACGCCTGGGTCTACTTAGAAATGCTGGTGGAAAACCCTCCCGATGTTCTCATCGAAGTCGGCAACAGATTCGGCGGATCCGCCCTAATGTTCGCCCACCTCTTTGACCAGCTCAACGTCCCCACCAGAATAATCGCTGTGGACATCGACCACTCTGAGCTCCACCCTCTCCCCCTTGCCCACCCTCGGATTACCTGGATCGAAGGGGACGCTTTAGAAGTTTTCCCCCGGGCAAAAGGTGAGCGAGCGAGCTAGTCACAACTAGTGTATGGTAGTGTACGGTATTGTATGGGAGTTGCTAACTCGCTTCGCTTCGCTTCGCTCGCGGGGCAGCCCTAATTTCTCCTCACGACTCTGTCATGCTCATCGAGGACGCCTCGCACACGTACTTGCACACATTGGAGATAATGAACCAGTATGGTTCGTTGGTCACGGAAGAACAATACATGATTATCGAGGATACCGTTTTGCACCACGGCGTGGTCAACGATCTTTTCGCCGATCCTGGAGCGTACAAGAGCGTCGAGACGTATTTGAGCGGAGAGCAGGGCTGCAATTGGGAAACTCAGCGGCAGCACGAGAAATTCATCATCACTTGGAATCCGACCGGGTTCTTGAAGAGGACGAATGGTTGTGGAAACTCAGCACAAACCAAAGCCCACAAGTTCAAAACGAGTAAAATCGACGTGCTGAGAGTTGCGCAGAGCCAGAATATCTACTCGCTCGACAACTTAACCCAAGTAACAATGAACATGAACGGGGAAAATGTGGAGTTGAATAATAGCATACTCGCCAACTCCCCCCTGCAGTTGTTCGTGAAGGCCAAATCTCTGGTGAGAGGCGAAAACGTCCCTGAGCATTTGGTTGACATCTTTGCGGGCCTATTCCTGGCGAAATCCCTCGCCTCGAACCCCGCCAACCAAAACGTCGAAATTGGAATGCATGATTACGAAGTTCACACGCCCCTCCACATCCCTCACTCTAATAATTTGGAGGACAGCGGGTCGACCGCTGCTTCCCGTGTGCTCAAGGGACAGGGGGTGGGTGTTTTTGGCGACGTTCTTACCAGTGCGGAAACGAACTACGTGAGGGATATAATCACTTCCAGACCTGAGTACCGTGAGCTCGAGTCGGAGGGGGCAGGCGGAACAAGGTACTTCCACCCGCTCTGCGAGAAGACCTCCACAGCAGCAGCAACAGCAGCAGCAGCAACAGCAACAGCAACAGCAACCGCAACCAACACCGACTGCAAAATATGGGATCCAGGTGAGCAAGCGAAAGCGAGCGAGCCTTGAGGAAGACGAGAATACGAGCCACAACTAATTCGCATCTTCTTCGCTCGGCACAGCTTTCCTCGACCTCGTGTCGAACCCCTTGCTCCTCTCGACAGTGTCAAAGATTCTCGGACCCGATTTCCTAGTCGACAACACGGCGTTGTCGATTACCTGGCCGGGGCACAACACTTTCGGCCCTCACAGGGACCGTCCCTTCGACGGCAATAGCGACCACGCCTCCTCTCCCAAAATTGATGCCCAGTTCCTACCTCCAAAAAGTTTCCCCATGAGCGTACAAGTCGTCTGGAACTTTGACCACTTCACAGGCGCCAATGGAGGATTTTTCTTTGTTCCAGGGTCGGAGCAGGTTCCTCTGGGGGCCGCTTATGCGGACCACGTTGTGCCGGACGATGCCCAGTTTGTGGCCGCCACGAAAGGCTCCGCGCTGGTAGCGAATGGGCAGGTACTGCACGGTGCGGGACCGAACTTCTCCCCGAGGCCGAGAATTGCGTTGCTCGTCCAATACTCTAGAAGGTGAGTTGAAATTAATTGTTTTATCGAAACGGCGTAAAATATAAACCAAACTTCTAAACCACGCGAGGCACGCAGGTTCGTCACGAAGTTTCATTTCTACGGCGACGAGATCTTGCACGGCTTGTCGAAGGGCTTCAGCACGGAACGGATCGAGGTGCTTCGTCAAATATTGGATATACACTCCTCCTCGGAGTGTGAATCGTCACAGGCAGAAACACAACATGTGGCGTGGGTGGGCGGAGGGGGCGACAGTCAAACGGCCATGCTGCCAAAATCGAACGACCTCCCTATGCCAATGTTGGTGTTCGGAACAGGGAGCAACTTTGCGACGTTGTCCCATTCCTCGACAGGTGATAGGATCCTCCACGGTGAGTGAGTGAGCGAGCGAGCTTTGAGGAAGACGACGAGAACAATCGCGATGAATCCCAGAAACTGAACCAACTCACTCAAATCGTTTGGCTCACTTCATTCGTTTTGCTCTTGTTTCAATAAAATGCACAAACTTCGCTCGGTGCAGCCATCTCCATTGGCTACAGGCACTTCGACCTTGCCGAAATGTACGGAAATTTGCGTGGCGTCGGCGAGGGAATTCGCCAGGCCGTCGCCAGCGGAATATGCCGCCGAGAAGACCTTTTCCTCACCGCCAAGGTTTGGCCGACGAACATGGCGCCTGCGCACGTTGAGGCCGCGATAGACAACATGCTGCTGTTGGTTGGTGCCTCGTACTTTGACATGGTGCTGCTGCACTGGCCTGTGCCGATGAAACACACTGGCGACGTTGGGGACGTGGGGGATGGGACATTTTACGTTGTCAATGAGGAAGGAGACTACGGCTATGACACGAGTTACGGGTTGATCGACGCGTGGTGGGCGCTGGAGGAGTTGGTGGGGGGCAAAAATAAAGTGAAGAACATCGGACTGTGCAACGCGGACGCGAACATGGTCTTCGAAATCATGACGAGGAGGAAGAACAAGAACGTCAGAGTCAGGTGAGCGAAGCGAAGCGAAGAAAGCCTTTTGGGGAAGACGAGCATTCTCGCGATTAAGTGCGCCAAAAAAGCTAACCCACCCAATTCGTTTGGCTCGCTTCATTCGTTTCGCTCGTCCTTCACTAAAAATGCGCCTCGCTTTACTCGGCGCAGCGTCAACCAAATCGAAAAGCACTTTTTGCTCGAGAACAAGGGGGTGGAGGAAGAAATTGCGAAAAGGTGGGGAGTGATGACGATGGCCTACGGAGCGCTTGGCGGAGGGGAGATTGTCGGAAACGAAATTGTGGAGGAGGTGGCGAGGAGAAAAGGGTGCAATGTTGGGGGGGCTGGGGAACTGTTGGTGGAGTTTGTTGCCGGAGTCGGCATTACCAGCGTCGTGGTTAGCAGCAGGGATGAGAATAGAATGAAGAGTAATTTTGATGTTTGGGAGGCGCGCAGGGGCGCGCGGGGGGGAAGGTGTGTTATGAGTGAGGCAGAGTGGGAGGAGCTAAGGTTGTTGGTTGGGCTGGCGGGAGGGAAAACGATCAGGTTCACTGCTCCTGACGCGTTTGCTCATATATTTAAATGAGAGATTAGTGAGTGAGTGAGTGAGTGAGTAGTGAGTGAGAGAGTGAGTGAGTGAACGAAGCGTCGGGCAATTGAGCCGTTCAAACCGGGAGGTCAAGCACGATGGCCTCATTGGACCTCCACTGTGTAAATAAAAAATGGTTTCACTAATAGTTCTCCCCCCTTCCCTCTTTTTATTGTCACGCCCTTCCAATCCCCCCCTTTTTATCTCCCTTGACCCAAGGCTTCAGTTCAAGCTGTTCGTGCCTCTTCGCCGCATTCTCCGCTCCCTCTAGCTTCCTCTTCTGCTGCTTCTCGACATTTCTCAGGCTTGTTACAGCCCTGTGAAACGCTTTTCCAACCATATCCCGCTCTTGCTCACTTTCCCCTCCATCACCCCCACCGAACATCTTGACAACTTGCCGCTCGGTTTTGAGCATCCATATCATTCCGACGGTCTTCTTCCCTCCGGTCACTCTTCCCTTGTCAATGTTCTGCCAGTTCAACTTGTTCTCCAGCTGAGGGCGACCGCTCGCTCCCTCCTTCGGCCGCTCCTTCTCAACCTCGTGCTCCTCGGCAATTTCCGCCCGAGCCGCGAACGCTTTCTCAACCAGCCTGCCCTCGATTTCCTCCGCGCTCCCGCTGAGCATTTCCCCGTACTTCTCCTTCATCTCCAGGGGGCAATTGTACCAGAAGGTCGCCAGACGCTTGCACTGGGCAATCAGCCAGGACCAAAAGTCGTCAATGTCCCAGTTTACCAATGGGGTTAGGGAATGGAGCGCCTGCGCCGAGGAACCAAGCGAGCCAAACGAATTGAGTGGAAAATTGTTAGTTAAGTAGTGGATGTAGCCATTGTATTATGTCTGCAGCCGTTTGCGAGATCCATCACAAGTGTTTTTTTCAAGGCTCGCTCGGTTTTCGCTCACTCACCTTGGATATTTTCTCAACCTGCGCCGAGCAATTAGGTTTTTTTAATTTTATTTTAGTACTGGAATTTTTATATTCTGCCGGCGCTCTCGCACGCTCACCTTTTTTTCCATCTCGTTCGAGCCGTCGGCGAACCGCAGGGAGCCTGTGGCGACGCCAACCTCGTCGTCGTTTATTGTGTGCATTCTGTTGCGCCAGGCTAGCCGACTGTTCACGATGCCGTCGAAGTCGCCCCCCCCGTCGTCGTCGTCGTCCAAGGCGTTGTTGGTTTGAATTTCCGTCGAGTTTGAATTTCTCACCACCGAGGAGCCTCCGCCCATCTTCAGCTTCTCCTCGTAGGCTAGAAGCAGGCAAGAGGCCTGACAAACGTCCCAGCTCTGCACCGCCTCCCTGTCTTCGCGAAACAGCTGACAAGTAGTTGAGTAAGGTTTTTGTTCAGATATTTGGATGATGTAGCCACGAGCGAAGCGTCCCTCTCTCCCCCCCCCCCCCCTCCTCCCCTCCTCCTCCCTCTCGACCTCCCCCCTCCTCCTCACATACTCCCTCTCCCTCTCCCTCTCCCACCCCTCCCTCTCCTGCTCAACCAACCCCCATACCGTCGGGAGCGGGAGCGGGACCGACCGAGACGGGGACCCCCGAGGGGAACGGGAGCACCCAAGCTTCACTTCGCTTCACTCGCTCACCTTGAAGTACAGCTTTGCCTGGTACAGGACGGACTCGGCCATGTTGAGTGCTTCCGCGCAACTGAAATGAATGGAATGGAATCGAAATTGGAATTGGAATTAGTAATTGCCCCCCTCCCCAACCCCCCCCCCCGTCCACTCTCTCACCTACTCATGTGCTGAAAAAAAGTCAACTTCTGCTTGTCCTTGTACCTCGTCGTCGTCTTCTGAACTTTCTTCCCATACGTGTCGATCTTGTTGTTGACGTGAACATCCACATTTCTCATGATGTCCTCCAGGCTGTTCCCGCCCAATCCCCCCCTCCAGCTCCTACCGTGGCTCGCCTCCCCCCCGTCGGTCAGCAACTTTGTTGCCATGTTGTACTGGTCGCTGAAGAGCGGGTTCGCGGCGGTGCCGTGGTGGGTTGGATCGTCCTTGTCGGCGAAAACACGGTACGCCGCACCCTCGTGGATGATTCGCTCCTTGAAGACGTTCCCACAGTCCTGGCACACGACGTCGCCGTTCTGAGCGAGTGAATGTGAGCATTGTTACATTGTTAGTTCCCGCTCATTCCAAAAATGCAAAAAAAAGGCAAATCACATAATATGCTGAATCGGCTGTAACTCCATCGCATGAAGGTTTAGAAGCTCAGATTTGAAAAGAGCGGCGAATTCGGCCAGACGCATCTTTTTGCGCAAAGCGATTATTCAGGGACGGTTCAAAGCAAAACCATTATATTATATTATGTCCACTTTTCACTCCACTCACCTTCGTGTCGGTGACAATCTCGCTCCTTGTGAAGTTCCTGTCGCGGCTCGGAGCCTTGTAGACTGAGCAGGAGTCGGGGATCATGTCGTCGGAAATGTAGGTAACAAGTTCCTTCGAGAACCAAGCAGGCTGGTGCTGGGCAAATTTGGGGAAGTTCTCGAGGGACCATTTCTTAATGTCGTTGTAGACGTTTCGCCCGAAGATGAGGACGTTCTTTTTGTTCATTAGGATGGTTTTGTAGACTAGGCTCCGAGTCTCATCATTCAAGGCCCTGAAAAACCTGTCGGCCGCCCTCTCCTGGCAGTGGCTGCAAACCTCCCAGTTCACCTCGTCGTTGACGTTTACGCTGTTATCCACAACCATCTGGTTCTTCTCAAAGTCCGGCTCGTAGCTCGCCGCCTTCGCGCTGCGCCGAGCGAAGCGAGTCAAAATAATTGAGAGGAATAAAGTTAGTTTAGTAGTGGGGATGTAGCCATTTCGTCTGTAGGATTCTATCGCTGCTCGTCTTCATCAAGGCTCGCTCGCTTCGCTTGGCTCGCTCACCTGCTGCCAGTCCCCTTTCCCTCGGATGTTTGCTGCGCCGTGGGTTAGAGTGGGTTAGGAGCGGGTTAGGATCGGGTTAGGATCGGGTTAGGAGCGGGTTAGGAGCGGGTTAAAAGTGGGTTAGGAGTGGGCAACTCGCTCACCTTGATTTTTAGCTTGTACTTGTCCAGCTCGTCATCAGTCGTGTGGGGGCAGAAGTAGTTCTTGATTCGTGCTGGCATGGCCTTGGACTGGTCGGACGAGAGGCGGGCCGTCGCAAATTGAAAGATGAGCTTTGCGAGTCTTTAATATTGTTTGAGTTAGTGAACAGAACTGGTGACCGCTCGGTTGTTAAACAATCAATCGCATCCTCACCTCTGCAAAAACGGGTAGTTGTTCGCATCGATTGGCACCGGGCTAAGCGCAACCGCCACCCCTTTCTTCTTCTTCTTTCCGCCGCTCAGAGCATCGAGGGCCTGCTTCTGCTCCGCCAACGTTGCGTTCGAAACGCCACCCGGAACCATGGCAATGGCATTGAGCCAGTGCTTCGTCGTGAATCTAGCTACGACGCCACCTGGGGTGGAGACTTCTTGGGCAGGATCAGGTTTAAGGCAGAACGGGTCAAGAGTTGTTGTGGTGGAGTTGAGAGTTGCGGTGAGGCGGACAAGGAGATCTTGGTGTGTGATCAGAGGAGTGAGAGGGTTGGTTTGGTATTTTTGGGGGTTGGGGACATTTGTGATGGGGGACATCTGAGTGATGAAGTTGGTTATATCTAGGAGGTTGGCGTCCCACAAAAGTGGGGTATTATAACCGGTAGAGGGGGGAGGAGGGTTCATTTTGTATGGGTTAGGGTTTAAATTACGTGTTCAAGAAATTTGAGGATTCCTACGATCATTACCAATACATACAAATATGGCTTTGCTCTTATGCTTTCTCGTGATTTCCAACACAATGGCTTACGAGACTCTCATTCGACCGACTTCCATAAGAGCAACGACAGCGCTTTTCTCATCTCGCCCCGCTTCTCAGTGGGCAACACAAGATGCCACGACTTCCCTTGATACTGCAGTGCTCCTAACTGCGAAGGATCTATTCTGTCAGTACAACCCTGACCTTCCCCCTCAGCTGAGCAACGTTAACTTTCAGATTCAGGCAACCTCGAAGATCGGCCTGGTTGGGCGCAATGGATGCGGCAAGTCTACCTTAATGAACCTCCTTCACAACCCCCCCTTAAATTCTGGCGTGGAAGTGTCTTCCAAGGTCTCCGTCGCTTTCGTAGAGCAAGACAAAATGTACACGGACAGCGAACTGACTGTCGACGATGCGCTTTTCAGCGAGCTCAAGGGCTCGCGAGCGTCGGTGATGGCCGTTCAGTCCTACATCAAGGCAATGTCCACAGTAGACGACATCGACAATGACGGGTTAACGAAATCGATGGAAATGATGGACGAACACGATGGGTGGAATATTCTCCAGAGGGCGGATGAGCTTAAGAGCAAAATGCACATTGACGAGCTGCTGTCGAGTAAGAAACTAATCGATCTATCTGGGGGCGAGCGCAAGCGCGTTAGCATCGTAGCGGCGCTAATGACTGATCCCGATTTCATCCTCATGGACGAGCCCACAAACCACCTCGACATCGACGCGATCGAGTGGCTCTCGAACGCGCTGAGGGGAACGAAAGTCAGCTTCATGGTGATCACCCACGATCGTGGGTTCTTGGAATCGACCTGTAACCAAATATGGGAGCTGGACAACGGGGAAATTTACCCTTATGGATTTTCGAAGTGAGCGAGCGAAGCGAGCGAAAAGAAGAGTGCTGGATGGGCAGAAGGGGAACCCTATGCGAAGCGACTAACAATACCATATGCGCAGCTACCAACGCTTTCTTGAGGCGAAGGAGGAGCGGTTGAAACTCCAGGAGCAGGAGTACAAAACAAATATGAAAACATTGAGCAAGGAGCAGGAGTGGGTCAGGAGGCAGCCTCAGGGAAGGCAAACGAAGTCGAAAGTACGAGAGGCCAGCTTTTACTCGCTCAAGGAGAGGACAAAGAGGCGCGAGGTTAGGAAGATTGAAATTGGAGAAGGGTGAGCGAGCGAAGCGAGCGAGCGAGTTTTGTGATAAAAGTTTGCCAAGCTACATCCATTTCCGAACTAACGCACTCAAACCATATTTATTTTGTTTGTTCGCCGCTGCAGCGTTGAAAAAAGAAGACTGGGCGGAAATATTTTGAAGCTCAACGACGTTTCTCTCGAGCGATTCGGAAAAACAATGTTGAAAGATTTTTCATACGATTTCAACAAAGGCGATCGCATCGGAATCGTCGGCCCGAATGGTGTTGGGAAGAGCACCTTTCTCCAGCTAATTATGGGTATCATTGAGCCCTCGAGCGGAACAATCAATCTCGGTGAGCGGAGCGTTTTTTGTGTGGATTTTGAGAAAAATGCGATTCTTTGTTTTGGACCGTTCCTGAACAATCGCTCTTCGACTAACTAACATTATTCCACTCCTCGCCTCGCTTCGCCTCGCTCGGCAGGAGAAACAATCAAATTCGGATACTACGCTCAAGAAGGACTGAGGATCGAAGACTTTGGCGAGTCGGGCTCAACAAATGTGCTGAATTTCGTCAAGGCGACCGTTGAAAATGCGGGGGGGGGAGGAGACGGGGACAGCACCAACGCGGCGCGGCAGCTTTTGCAGAAGTACGACTTTCCAGCCAAGAGGTGGATGACAATGTTGAGCATGCTGAGCGGGGGAGAGCTGAGGCGCATACAACTGCTGCTGATGCTGGCGAAGGTGAGCGAGCCGAGCCATATTCAAAAATGTAATGTGCCAAAACTAACATTATTGCTCTCACAGAATCCAAACGTAATTCTGTTGGACGAACCTAGCAATGACCTGGATCTCGACACAATTCAGGAGCTGGAAAATTTCTTGATCGACAAGTACGATGGCGTTTTGGTTATCATCTCCCACGACAAGTACTTCTTAGACGAGGTTTGTAATGGTTTGTTTGTGTTCGAGGGAGACGGAAAGGTTTCGGAGTTTTTGGGAACGTTCAGTGATTACGTGGAGGAGAAGAAGAGTGCGGGGAGGAGTGGGATTGGGAGTAGGAGTGGGGGTGGGAGTGGGGGCGAGAAGAAGAAGAAATCGAAATCGGTTGCCACGACGCCAGTAAATAAGAATGAGAAGAAGACGAGCGGCATCGCCATCGACAAGGAAAAGCAGAAAGCACAGCGCAAGAGCGAGAAACTGGAGGCGTCGATGGAGAAGCTCGAAGAAGAAATTGCAAAGTTGATCGCATACATGGCCGAGCAGAGTGACGAAGGGGCGAGCTACAGCGTGTTGGTGGACACCCAGAAGGAAGTTGACTTGAAAGTTGAAAAAAAGGAACAAATTGAGGAAGAATATCTAGGTCTTCTAGAGAAGTTGATGGTCTAGAGACTACTTTAAAAGTCTATTCTATTTTTTCACTAATAAGGGGGGGGGGGAGGCTACACTTGCGCTGCGAAAAGTGACCCGCTCATCTTGATATTTTTAGTGAAGAGGGAGGGCTACTACCACTTGTTGCTAGCCCCAACGTGACTGACACCGCTCATCTTGAGTAATTTCAGTTGTTTCTCGCCCTTTCGAAGCCCATATTCAATCTTTTGAAACTCATTTCGCCTAAGCCGAGAAGCTTGCTTTCTAAACTCCTCGCTCACATGCTCATGTGTACCGGACACTGACGCTGTGCGGAGCAGGCGTCGGTAAAGGCTCAGCACGTCTTTCTGGAGCCCAGAATGCTTCATGACTCAGGATCAAAGCTCGATCGAAGACGGATTCAAGGGCAGGGCGAAAATGGGGAATTGTAGGCTTGGATTTGAGGAGGAGGATCCCTAAGTCACTATATATAACCAGACATTTGAATTCGATCAAAATATTCAAGAAAAACACGCTTGTCTCAGATATTAAGCATAAAAAGAACGATTCTCTACTGTCGCTAATGCTACGTCACACACACCGACTCCTCCGAACATCATCATATCTTCAGAAATCAGCCCATTTCCTCCAAACATCGATTACAATACTAAAATCAAAGAAAGACGTGCATGCTGTGCTGTCACTTTATGAAGAAAACGCGCACAACCTCAACGCAATTCACCTCGCCAACATCTACGGGACGCTTGCCCAGAACGTGAAAGGACCGCGACTACAAAAACTAAAAAGCGACAGCAGGTTCACCCTCCTATTCGAGAACACGATAGCCAAGTTGCAAACCAGTCCGTCTTCCTTTGGAGCTCGGGCGATTGCGACCATTACGCACTCTGTAGGAAAGATGCGGTTCTCGGATCAGCGGTTCTTCGATGTGGTTTCGAATCTCCGAGAGCGAATCGTGAAGGAGGGGGAGGTTCAAACTATGAGCAATGTTTGTTGGGCGTTTGCTACGAACGGTCATAGAGCGGAGGAGCTGTTTGGCTTGGTGGCGGGCGAACATGAACGAATTGCGAAGGAGGGGAAAACACAGGAGCTGAGCAATACATGCTGGGCTTTCGCTAAGGTGGATATTCAGGCGGAGGAGCTATTTAATTCGGTGGCGAACGAACACGAGCGAATTGCGAGGGACGGGAAGGTGCAGGTGAGCGAGCGAAGCTAGCGAGCCTTTTGAAAGACGAGCATGTGAGAGCCACTACCAATTGCATTCCTTTCACTCACTCGATCCCATCCCCCCTGCTCCATAAAAAATGCGCCCATCGGCGCATTTTAGCACATGAGCAACATTGCGCTGGCGTTTGCGAAACTAGATTACAAATCAGGCGCGGCGGAGGAGCTGTTTGGAGCGATTGCAGGGGAGCACGAGCGGATTGCTAGAGACGGATCGACGCAGGATCTCAGCAATATTTGTTGGGCGTTTGCCAAATTAGGAATCAAGGCGGACGAATTGTTTGAGGCGGTTTCGGGGGAGCACTGGAGGATTGCGGGAGAAGGAAACGAGCAGGCGATGAGCAACATTTCGTGGGCGTTTGCCAAGAATGATTGCAAGGCGGATAAGTTGTTCGAGGCGGTGGCGGGGGAGCACAAAGTAATCGCCAGAGACGGAACGACGCAGGCGTTGAGCAACATCACGTGGGCGTTCGCCAAGCTGGGCTACAACAATAGGCAGCTGTTTGAGTCGGTTGCGGGCGAGCACGAGCGGATCGCCAGAGACGGATCGCCGCAGACTTGGAGGTGAGTAGAAGCGAGCGAAGAGAGCAGCAAGCAAGCGAATCGAAGCGAGCTAGTCGCAACTTTGTTTGGTGTTGCTGGTCACAATATGTATGGTGTTGCTGGCTGCTCACTCACAATCACAATCACAACTAATTTAATCATTCAAACGCAGCAACACCTGCTGGGCGTTTGCCAAAGTGGACATCAGCGCGGACGAACTTTTCAAGGCCGTGGCGGCCAAGCACGGGCGAATAGCGGGTGACTACGATGTGCAGCATTTGAGCAACATCGTGAGTGCCTTCGCCAAACTCAACTACAAATCGGAATCACTCTTCAAGGCGATGGCCTCGCAGCATTTGCGAATTGCCAGCGACGGAACGCCTCAGGCGCTGAGCCAATTTTGCTGGGCGTTCGCCACGGTAGGGTATAAATCGGAGGAGTTGTTTGATGCGGTGGCGGGGGAAAGGGAGCGGATTATTAGGGACGGGAATGATCAGGCTTTGAGCAATTTGTGCTGGGCGTTCGCCACTGTAGGGCATCAATCGGAGGAGTTATTTGAGGCGGTGGCTGGGGAGGGTGAGCGGATTGCTAGGTGAGGCGAGCAGCGAGCGAAGCGACTAGTTACAATTTAGTAGTCAACAACTTACATTATTAAAGGAGGGGGAACGCGCAAAATATCGCAAACACACTTTGGAGTTTTGCAATTTTGGGAAATTTGGATTTGAACGATGAGTTTGTCAAGAAACTGTGGACGAGAGCGTGCGACGGTCGGCTGCAGTTCAATACGAAAAACCTTTACCAGCTCGCGCTGTTTTACGCGGCAGCGCAGATCGAAGGGTGGAATGGGAATGGGAATGGGAATGGGGTGGAGGAAGCGCCGAAAGAGCTGATTGAGAAAATGGAGGCAAAATTGGCCGAAGGCGACGTGACCGTCAGCCAAGCTCACAAGGAAGTGTCAAAATGCTTGACAAGGATGGGCATTGAACACGAAATTGAGGTTAGCCCGTTTGAAAGGAGGGGGGGGGTGGGGGAAGGGGGTGAGGGGGGGGTGAACTTTACCACCGGCGTCATGATGAACATCGACATCGTTATTAAGAACAAAGAAGAGAAGGAGAAAAAAGAAGTTGCCATTGAGTTCAACGGACCTAGCCACTATGTGCGATACAAGGGGGGGTATGTATTGTGCGGGAGCACTCTGTTTAAGAGAAGACTGCTGGAGAAGCTGGGATTTGAGGTTATATTTGTTGGTTGGGAAGATTGGAGTAGCGCTTTGAGAAGAGGACAGCAGGAGGATTTTCTGCTCAGGTTGATTTTTGGAGAGAGAATGGGAATGGAGAGAGAAGGGTTGGAGGGATGAGATGAGATGGGAGTAAGGAAAAGGGAAAGATTTGTAGATTTGTTTTTTGAGGAATTATGACAAATCTCTTTATTTGTTTGGTTTCCATCGTGTGGGAGTTATCTGGACGGGGAGGTGGGCTGGGGAGAGGAAGGACAGGATCTCGGAGGTGACGTTGTA
>Ga0302116_1001731_pt1 | contig 13100 bp, 9 predicted proteins | sample AG5_SCM_MG_FD_203124 | JGI IMG/M metagenome (GOLD analysis project Ga0302116, IMG submission 203124) | Marine microbial communities from Western Arctic Ocean, Canada - AG5_SCM | ecosystem: Environmental > Aquatic > Marine > Oceanic | place: Canada: Western Arctic Ocean | collected 2017-10-01 | reverse complement strand
GACGCGCCAGCGCCTCGGCGCTCGTCCCTCCAGGTGAGTCCGAACCCCGAGAGGCCCGTTCGAACGGTGAAATCGCTCCGCTCGCGAATCGATCGCGTCACGGGTGCCCCGCCCCGTCTCTCGCCCCGCCTTCATTCAGCGCGCGCGAAAGCACATCCCTACGGAAAGTTTTGGGTTTTGTACGCCGCGCCAAATCGTACCCCCGACTGACCGTCATCCCACCCACCCGCCCACTCATTCCCATCCATCGCAGGGACGTTCGCACCGACGTCATCGACCCGGCGTCCATCATGGTCGGCGGCGCGATCGTCACCGCCGGCCGCGCCTGGCTCGAGGGCCAGGACGCTCGGGAGTCGGAGAATGCTCTGGAGCTCGCGCCCGTCGCCGTCGCCGACACCGGCGCCGACCTCGTGCAGGAAGTCGCCGTGGGCGACCTGCCCGAGATCGCCCACTCCTACGAGGGCGTCTTCTCCGCCGCGGGAACCGGCGCGCTCTCCGGCGTGGTCACCAGCAAGCTCAACGGCGGCTGGTGGGACGGAACCGTGGACGCCCCCAAGGCGGGCCCGGCGCTGGAGCTTCAGGCTATCAACGCCGAGGCCCGCGCTTCGCTGTGCGGCGTCGTCCTCAAGACCCTCCAGAGCGCGTTCAAGACGTACGCGCCCGCGGTCGGCCAGGAGGCTGAGCAGGCGCAGACCCTCTTCGCCGTGGTCGCCGAGAACGCGACCCGGGAGTGGCTGCTGGAGTCGCGCGCGGCGGCTGCCGCGGCGGCGGCGGCGGGCGGCCTCGAGGAGGACCTCGACGAGGAGGAGGACGCCGTCGACGAGGAGATGGTGTCGCGCGCGGGTAACCTCGCGGCGCAGCTCGTCAACTACTACGAGGTTGAGCTCCCGGGCTCTAAATCCGCGCTCTACGTCAACCTTCTCACGCACATGGCCGGCTTGTCGCGATCCCAGGAGAGCGTTTTCGAGGTTGAGGACGGCGAGATGGCGGAGGCGGCGATCGAGCTCGCGGCGGTCGCGAAGGAGCGCCGGGACGAGGGTATGGGCTTCTCCATGGCCGCCGTGTCCGTGTCCGTGCTCGAGGATGCCATGATGCGCGTCGCCGAGGCTGTGGCGAGCGCGTACCTCAGCCGCGTTCGCGAGGGTGCCTCCGCTCCGGCGGTGACGACGCCGGGCTCCCGCGTCCTCGCGGCGGCCAAGGGCAAGTCCCGCAAGGCTGTCCAGGCGGAGCGCGCGAAGAGGAGCGCGATGCTCGCCGCGGCCGCCTCCGCGTCCAAGGTTGTGCGCTACGCGACCTCGGTTCAGCCCAGGCTCAAGTCCACCCGCTCCATGGAGAAATTCCGCAACGAGGTGAAGCTGAACGACTGGGTGGAGAGGAACTACCGCGACGTGGTGGCCATGTACGAGGACTGGCACAGCCTCATGGGCATCGACGCGTCCGGTGAGATCGTCACGAGGAGGATCAGCATCTGCAGGCACAGCGAGCTGGACCAGGTGAGGGGAGCGCGCATGCTCATGTCCATGTTCCTCGAGGTGGCCGACATCGTCGTCCCCATCGCCAAGTCGACGCTCAACAACGCCAAGAACTTCTCCTCTTGGCTCCTCGTGACCCTCATCGGTCGCTCTCTCGGCCTCGTGTACCGCGGCATTAAAGACAGCATGAACGGGAACAACAACGGGAACAACAACAACGACGCCCCTCGCTTCGCTTAAGCACTGTAAATTGGGATTGGCCCAAGAATTCTTTACCCGGCGAGAGCCGCCGGTGACTTTATAACGAAGGCTTTTAATGATGCATACCTCATGTCCGTTAAACGTTCGTGCGTACGCGTCATATCTAGTAGTGTACCGTGAGGAGAGCGTCGCTCTCCGCGCTAATTAGTTTCCTCCTTCGGGTCCTTCACCCATCCGTTCTGCAGCAGCAGCTCAAACACCCTCACCGCCTTGATGGGCTCAACCTTGAACATGTGCCTCACCTCCGATCGCTTCAGCACCTGCCCGTTCGCACTCGCGCGCATGAGCGCCTCCTTGATGGCGAGGTAGTGCACCGGCAGCAGCCTGTTGTTCACGCACAGCTCCTTCTCCCGCTTGCTCAGCAACTCGACGCCGGGGAGGTGCGTCAAATCCAGCGGCAGCGGCGCCTTCTTCCTCGCGCCGCCGCCCAACGACGTGAGCGCGCCGCTCCCGCTTCTCTCCATGCCGGTCAGCTTCTGCAGCTCCTTGGGCGCGGCGTCGCCGACGGGCGCCTGCACGAACCCGTCGCGGCCGAGGTACCTGTTCGCCCGCCCTCCGCCGCCTCTGCTCGGGTACTCCACGGCTTTGATCCTCGCAATCTCCATCATCCGGTGACGCTTCTCCGCGTCGTACACCTCCCCTTCGCTCAACGTGTGGATCCCGTTGCGCCTGTACTCCTTGAGCTCCGCGATGCGGTTCCGTATGCGGCTCTCCGCCATGAAACCCTCCAGCATGATCTCGTACTCGTCGGGGTCCAAAAATCTCGCAAAGACGCGCACCGCGCCCTGAATGTCCTTCTCCTGCGGCGTGCGCTTGCGCTCCAGCGCCTGCTGCCGCTTGATGTTCAGCAACCCTCGGTCGATGATGAACTCCTTGCGCCGGATCCGCTCCGCCAGCCTCTTGTTGTAAATCTCGAGCATGCGAATCTTGAGCTTTCGGTCGAGCTCGGTGTCCGTCTCGCGAAATTCCATCTCCGCCAGCGGCAGCTCCGCCTCGATGTCGTACTCCGGATCAAACTCGTTACGTTTCACGTTGTATCCCGTCAGCTCCGGCATGTTACCCCAGTGCCGCTCGTCCCCGGGCCTGGCGAACGACGCGAGCGTGTCCGCCTTCTCGTTCGCCTCGTCGTCGGCGCCGTCGCCGTCTCCATCCGTCCGCGCCTTCTTCGCCTTGGGCTCCTCCTTGGGCTCCTCCTTGACGTACTTGGGGCCGAGGATCTTGGACATGTCCGGCAGCGGGGTCGTGGGCGAGTTGACGTACTGGTCGAAGTAGTGCTGGTGGCACTGGTGCTTGGTCTTGGTCCCTACGTGCTCGGCGACCTCGGTCCAGTTGCCGAGGCCGTAGATCTCGATCGCCTCGAGCAGCAAGAGCTCCTCGTCGGCGCCCCAGTCCATGGTGAAGAGCGGGAAGGAGAGGTCGTCGATGACGTGGTACGCGTGCGACGCCTCGTGCGGGTTGGGCTCCACCCCGACGGAGAAGCACTCGACGCAGAGCGTGCAGTCGGGGCACACCGCGCACTTGATCCGAACCACCGAGCTGATGTCCTTGCTGCAGTAGTGGCAGTGGAACATGGCGCGCTTGGGCTCGGACGGGTTCACCTTGGTGATGGCGTTCTCCGTCGCCACGCGCGTGCGCTTGGGCTTCAGGTGGAAGCCCCCCGCGCCGAAGCCCTGCGGCCCGGACCCGGGACCGCCCATCTTCTCGCTACGAACGGGTCCTCGTGTATCACGGCTGGCGATCTCCCCGTGTTTGTTTTTTAAACCGCCGCAGACCCCGAACCGAGCCGACGGACGCCCGCGCCCCGTTCACCTCCGCGCGATGTTCGGCGCGCGTTCGCCTGAACCTTCGACGCGGCGACGGTGACACTCGATCGGTGCCGCGCGCGTCCTCCTGTGCGACTGTTGGGCGCGAGGCGGACGGTTTGAAGGCCGCCAAATTAATCTAGGTTTGAACCTTGACTTGACTCGTCCACATGACAGGCAGACAGGACTCCCGACGACTTGTGCTCCGAGGCGGGTCAGGCCATTTGGCGGGCGCGTCGAGATGGTGGGATTCGACGACTCGGTGGTGGAGGAATTCGTGGCGCAGGGCCGCGACGCCCGCGGCGAGCAGGCCGTGGAGCTCATCGCGCGCGCCACGAGCGCTCCCAAGCTCTACGTCTTCGGCGAGCTACTGGATCTGGACGGCGTCAAGGAGGTGCGCCTTCGTTGTTTGTTTTTTCCAATCGATGGCCGCCCTCCGCCCAGATCCCGCGCTTTGACCCGCACGCGCTGACCGTATCGCCCCCTTCCTTTCGCGTTACAGCTCGAGTCAACACCCGCGGCGCCGCACGTCGCGCTCCTGCGCGTGTTCGCCTACGGAACCCTGCCCGAGTATCGGCAGCACGCGTCCACGCTCCCGCCGCTCTCCCCCGCGCAGCTGCTGAAGCTCCGGCAGCTCACCGTCGTTCAGATGGCGGACGCGTCGGTGTCGATGCCCTACGACGAGCTCATGGCCGCGCTGGAGATGTCGAGCGTGCGCGAGCTCGAGGACATGCTCATCAACGAGTGCATCGCGCCCGGGCTGGTGCGCGGCAAGCTGGACCAGCGGCGACGCGCGTTCGAGGTACACTCCTGTCCGGTAGGCCGAGACCTGAAACCCGGGCAGCTCGGGGCGATCATCGCCGGACTCGCCGCGTGGCACGACAACTCCAAGGACGTCCTCGCCAAGCTCGGGGACCAGATGACGTGGACCACGGAGGAGGCGGACCGGCGCAAGGAACACAGAAAGGAAGTGGACGACGCCGTGAACGCGCTGCGAAAAGAGATGAAGGCGCCTTCGTCGTCCCAAGGCGCGGGGGCGGGCGCGGGCGGCGCGGAGGGCGGCGCCACCGGGGGTGAGGAAGGCGGCGACGGCGACGGCGACGCGGACGGGGAGGAGGGCGCCGAGGGGTTGGACCTGATGGACGAGGATACCCCGGGCACCGGCATCGGCTCCAAGCGCAGACGATGAGATTCGATCCGATTTTGTCGACTACTTGTAATCCTATCAACGCCGCAGACTACCACGCTATCACGTCCCACTCGCGTCAATCAGCCACTGGAGGTTCTTCGTGAAGTCCTGCGCGGACAGCTCGTGCATCGCGTACGCCACGTTCAGTATCTCCCGCACGTCGCTCACGTCCGGCACCAAAGAGTCGCGACTTCGATCCACGCGTTTGCGCAACGTCTCCACCTGCGAGTCGCTGAAAGCTCGCGGATCCGTCGTCAGATGCCCGTCCGCGTCCAGTACATTGAGCTCATCCCTGAGCGATACGTACAACCCCGCGCTCTCCGATGGAAGTATCCGCCCGGAACTCTCCTGTGCGAAGAACGTGTCCGTGATCCGCCGCTGGTCTAGCACGTGCTCCACCGTCTTCACCCCCGCGGCTTTCAACTCGGCGATGGATGCCTTCACGTACTCGGCGGTCCGCGCATCCTTTGGCATGTGACTCATCACCGTGGGTGGATACGCCTCCAGGCCGCCGCCCGTGGGCCCCGCCATTATCTGAATGATCAGTCCGTCGGGGCGTTTCGGCAGTTGGACTCGCGGGAGGATACCCGCGAGGGATCCGCCGCTCGAGGCTCCAAAAACGTAGAGCGGCTTGCGCGTCATCCCGCGATTGGCCTCGTGATAGGTATCCAACGCCGAGGCCAATCGCAGGACGTCCTCCTGGCTCCAGCAGTGTCCCATAGATGACACCGCGAGGAGGGCGTATCCGGCGTCGAGAGCGGCGTTGGTGATCTGCAGCTCCTGCGCCAACCCGCGACACTCGGAGCACGCGGAGGTATCCATCGGGAACCAGTCCCTCGCGTCGTGGGAGCACCCGTGCAGCGCCAACACCGTGCCCTTCGCGTCGGGAGGTACGTCCCAGATCGCCTCGACACCGCCGTCGCCGATGATCTTCCTCGTCACCCCCGTCGACGCGACGCCGACGCCACCACCAGAGCCCACGCCCCTGTGGACCACGACAACTAACAATACGAGAAGCACCGCCGCGGCTCGAGCTCCGCTCTTGGTTCGCGCGCTCGGGAACCCGTCCCGCGACGAAGCGGCCCCGGTGATGTCAGGTCCCCTCTCGGGCGACGCACGCGCGCGTCTCATCGTCCTCGCACCCAGGAATGCGGTGTGAACGACCCCGTCAAAATCTTACTCGGCCGCTAAATTTTCTTCCCGCCAAGCCTGACGAGGATCGATGGGGGGCCGCCATTGCCCGGGGCGTCGCCGGTGGACCGTGACGTGGGGTTCACACCGACCGTGAATAGGGTGTGAGGTAGAATAGGATGGCTGATGATATAATAGGTGCGCGTTCCTCCCATTCTACACATCCGCCGTCGTCGTCGCCAGATCCTTCGCCCCCGCTTTCCATCGGCGCCTTTTTCACACTTTTTTGCCCTTTTCGATCGCCTCAGGAGTCCACGTCGGGACGCCTCCCTCGGCGAACGAAGTCGCCAGGCCCAAGGCGGGATGCTCGACGGAACTCTTGTGGGACAAGGTGCGCGCGGACCCGTCGGATTTCAACTCGTGGACCGCGCTCATCGGCGCCGCGGAACGAACCGAGGACGTGCGCAAGATACGCGCCGTCTACGACGCCTTCCTCGCCGAGTTCCCGCTCTGCTACGGCTACTGGAAGAAGTACGCGGACCACGAGGCCAGGCTCGCGGGAGTGGACGGCGTCGAGGCCATATACACGCGCGCCACCGCCGCATTCCCCTACAGCGTCGACCTGTGGACCCACAGGGCGTCGCACGCCATCTCGCTGCGACGTGACGCCGATGAAGTTCGCACCCTCTTTGAAAACGGACTCGCGTACGCGGGCACCGATTGGAACGCGCGCGCGCTGTGGGACCGATACATCGACTTCGAGCAACACAGCGGGTGCGGGTCCCCGATGCACGTGTCGCGGCTGTACGCCAGGGTGCTGCAGGTGCCGGCGCGGGAGCTGGACCACTACTGGGCCGGGTTCCAGACGTTCATCGCCGATCGATCGCCGTCGGCGGTGATCCCCGCGGAGGAACTAACGGCGATCGAGGCGGCGGTGGGAACGTTCGGCGTGGCGTCGACGTCCAGTCGCGGGGGCGACGGCGCGGAGGAGGCGGCGGCCGCGGCGGCGCTGGCGGCGGCGACGACGGCGCCGGGGGGCGATCCGAGGATATTAAAATTTAAGGAATCCCGCGGCGAGACGTACCGGTCGACGGCGTCGGTGCGTGCCACGCGCGAGCCTTTCGAGCGCAACGTCAAGCGGCCGTACTTCCACGTCAGGCCCTTGGACGATGCGCAGCTGGCGAACTGGGAGGTGTACTTGGACAACGAGGAAATCAGCGGCGACGTCGCGAGCGTGACTCGTCTGTACGAGCGGTGCCTGGTTTCGTGCGCGAGTTACCCGGAGTTTTGGCTCCGGTACGCCAGGTGGCAGGCGTCGGAGAAAGGCCAGGGTGTGGACGCCGCGCGAGCCGCGTTGCAACGCGCGGCGCGTGTGTTTTGCAAGCGACACGTGGACACGCATCTCGCGCTGGCCCGGTTTGAAGAAGATCACGGCGAGACGGACGCGGCGCGGGCGTGCTACGCGACCGTCGCCGACGACGTGGCGCCGGGGCTCCTCCGATGCATCGTGCAACGCGCCAACTTCGAGCGCAGGTGCGGGAACACGGCCGCGGCGCGCGGCGTGTACGAGGCGGCCATGCAGACGGAGAAGAGCAGGGAGGGCGCGGGGAGCAAGATTTACGGCGTGTTGGCGTGCAAGTACGCCGAGATGCTTCACGAGGCGGGCGGCGACGTGGATGGCGCTCGCGCGGTGTACGAGCGCGGCGTGGACGCGAGCGACGGGGGTAACGCGGCGGTGTGGGAGGGATGGATCAACTTCGAGCGGTCCGTGGGCGAACCGTCGGCGGCGCTCGGCGAGGTGGCTAAAGTCGTCGAGCGGTGCTGCGACGGGCCCGACGCCGCGAAGAGGCTCCCGGCGCACGAGCGCGAACGGTTCTCCTCCATGTACGTCGAGCTCGCGGACCTTATCGGGTCCTCGGAGGCACTCGCGGCCGCGGAGAGGGCGCACCTGGGCCGGTTCCCCCGCGGGTCCCTCGCGGGGGGAGGCTTCCGGAACCTGAAGAGGTCGGTGTCAACTGCTGGTTTCGGGGTGGCGGACGTGGCTGCCAAGGCTGCGAAGGATTCGGCGGCGCACGCGGCGTACTATGCGCAGTACTACGCCCAGTATCAGTAGGCGGGCGGTGGGGGACGGGGGGGCTCACATCACCTAGCGGGCCGCTCCTCCCGTGTATTTCCTTTTCAATAATACGAGTAATAACGCAGGGCGCACTTTGTCGGATCGGCACTTTCTGTTTCATTCACTGTCGGTGGCGCCACCGCCGCCACGGTGTATCTAGCTTTCCGTGTTCATGGCTCCCACCGGCGTGACGGTGGTCACCGGCTTCTTGGGTGCCGGTAAGACCACGCTGGTGAACTACGTCCTGAACGCCGATCACGGGTACAGGGTCGCGGTCATCCTGAACGACTTTGGCGCCTCGCTCGGCGTTGAGAAAATGCTGGTGCAGGACAAGCCGGACGGCGACAACGCGGTGGAGGAGTGGGTGGAGCTCAACAACGGATGCGTCTGCTGCACCGTCAAGGGGTCGCTGGTGCAGACCATCGATAACCTGCTCGAGAAGCGCGCGGCGACCGGCCGCAAGTTCGACTTCATCCTGCTCGAGACCACCGGGCTCGCCGATCCCGGCCCGGTGGCGCAGGAACTCTGGGTGGACGACGAGATCCTGGAGGAGGACGGCGCCGTCCTCGACGCGGTCGTCACGCTCGTGGACGCATCCAACATCGAGCGACAGCTCGCCGAGAACAAAGAGGCGTCGCTGCAGATCGCGTACGCCGACACGGTGGTGCTCAACAAGTGCGACACGGTGTCGGAGAGGGATCTCGAACGCGTCGAGGCGCTCGTCGCCGGGATCAACGCCGAAGCTAAGGTCGTCCGGTCGACGCGAAGCGTCGTGGAGCTCGGCGTGATCCTAAACCAGGGCGCGGTATCCTCCGCGGGGCGCCGGACCGGTGTACGGCCCACGCTGACGAGCGAGTTGGCGACGGAGGCGCCGGCGCCGGGGTTCTGGGCCAAGGGCGTGGAGAAGTACGCCAAAACCCAGCCGCTCGGCGAGGTTCACGACCGAAGCATACGCACGATTTGTCTGGTGGCGGAGGGGCGGGTGGACGTGAGGAAGGTCGAGGCGTGGCTCGAGGAGCTCCTGTGGGAGCAAGGGGGTCCGTCGGGGGCGCACGAGGGTGCCGACGGGGGCGGCGAGAACCGACTCGAGATTTTGCGCGCGAAGGGCGTGCTGTTCGCGGCGGAGGACGAGGGTACCGACGGGCGGCGCGTGCTGCAGGCGGTGCGGGAGGTGTACGAGATAACGGAAGGACCGCCGGGTCAGCCCGGGGAGCGGCCGCTGAACAAGGTGGTGCTCATAGGACGCGGGCTGATGCCGCGCGAGGAGGAGCTCCTCGGAGGGTTGAAGGGAACAGTCGCCTGAATACTCGCAACTCCGACGTCGATCATCACAATTTCTACTATAGCTCTACTAGTGGGATATTTGAATAATGCGCAGCCTCTGGTTCAGCCTTTAAAAGAGGTTGAACCACGTGGGGCCCATCAAAGGATGCTGCTGATGCTCGTGGTGACCGAAGAGGTACCCCAGCGTGCTCACCTGTTCGTCCTGAATCGCCCTCGCCTCGTAATCCTTGTCCAGCTCCTTCGAATTGAACGGCAGATTTTTCGGGCCGGTATCCGCCAGCATGTTCATCCCCGGGCATGCCGCGGTACCGGTCAACGTCCACTGCTGAAGCAGCTCGGAGACGATGAACCCGGAGAGCACCCAGAGCGCGGTGAAGAAGAACCCGGCGTCGATGATGCGTTTGCTCGACCCCGCGTTTTCTCGTTGAGTGTTGATGAGCAGGTGCAGCTGCACGAACGTCTCCACCGGGGTTGTGAGGAAATACGCAACCATGAGAAACAGCTTACCCCAGAGCGTCTGCCAGTGCCCGTCCGGATCCGGGAAGAACGCGGGAATGCAGAACATGAGGTTGAGGCAGATGCCGCAAAACCCGATTATTTTGACGACGTTCGGGTTTCCCCACATCTTTCCGTCGCTGCGCACCATCAGCGGCCCGATGACGCGAATCATCGACGAGAGCGACGTGCACATGCGTATGAATCCCTTGCTGATCGGGTCGTCCGTCTCGCACGATCCCGAGACGGCGGCGGCTGTGAACGGCAGGAGCGCCGGCAGCACCGTCCACGTCAGCACCGAGTTCGTCCCCGATATCGCCAACAAACTCCTCAGATGCGTACCCTCCCGTCCCAACACCCCGACGACGTTCGTGTACAGCCCGCGCAGCTTTTGCATGGGTTTCTGCTTCCGCGCGCTGCGTACCTCCTTCGCCGGCGTCGTCATCCCGTGCGGCCCTCGCGTCATGACCCCGCCCGCCGTCCACACCTGCTCGCCGCCGCTCCCTCCGCCAACCTCCGAACCGCCGCTCTCTATCTTCTGCAGGAGCGGCTTTCGCTCCGGGTGGTCCGTATCGTCGTCCGAAAGCACGCGCGGCGAGGCTGTCGACGAGAGGTCCTGCGGTGAGTCCACCTCGTCGGCGTCGCGCCTGTATCCCGTCTGCCAGCCCAGCGAACTCCACGCGGCGCCCGCCGTGCACGTCGCGTAGAAGAGGACGGTGAAGTACGTCGACACCGTGAAGTTCTCCACGCCGACGGTGGGCGATTGTAGCAGCGCCAGGGACCCGCACGCCATGCTCGTGAGCGTCTCGCCCATGTTCATGTACGCGATGAGCTCGAGGCGATAAAACGCGTTGAAGAATGGGTAGATGATGAACCCCTGGATGTTGCCGATCGTGGCGCCCATGAACGAGCACGCCAACACCACGTACCTGCTCTCCTGCCAGAAGTTCATCAGGATGAACTGGACGCAGCAGCTCACAATCAGCACGGTCGATATGGTCCCCTCGAAGAAACCGAGCGTCCGCAAATCGTACTTTGACGGGTTGCAGTACAACCCGAGGAACGCCAGCACCAGCACCATCGACGCCGCGCACGACGACGCGAACACCAGGTCGCTCGCGAACTTCAGGTCATCGTACTTTTCGATGAACTTGTTCAGCTCCTGGAACACGCTGTCGATGCTGCTCCACCCCGTCCCGAAACCCATCGCCACGAACGTCAGGTACAGGCACACCGTGGCCAACACCGTCCGGCCGGGCAGCCTGCACGGCTCGTCGTCCGCCTCCACGTCGTAATAGTCATCCGGGTCGGCCGACGCACCTTTCCCCGGGGTACCCACGGCGCCGTAGCCGCCCTCTTTTCCTCCCATGGTCGCGCGTCGCCTCCGCCTTCGCGCCTCGACCGATGGCGACGCCAGCCTGGGGGGGTTACAGAAGTTGAACCGAAAAATCCGGGGTTGCCGAGCGGAGACACGAGAGTACACAAAAGCTGAAACGAACCCTCGAATTTATATGGGGTTTCTTGAGTTAGAATTCATGTGAGCTGTCAGTTTGGATTTCTGTCGAGTTTACGGTTATAAATATCTTATTTCATTATTTCGTGGGTTCTACCTCACCATTTGACATGAGCTTCACACGTAATTAATTCATCATAAATAAGCGTCGCCCTGTTTAATGGCTCGCAGCGCCGAGACCAACTTCGGCGCGAGCGTCGCGACGTTCGCACCCTCCGAATCCTCAACCCCCAGGTTCGCGCCCCGCCGGGCCAGCGCCAGCGCCGCCTCGTCCTGTCCCGCCTCGCACGCCACCAGCAGCGGCGTCTGCCCGACCGCGTTGACCGCCTCGACGTCGCACTTAACCGACGATCCGTCGGGCGACAAAACGCTTCCGTCCGTCAGCGACACGATCACCTCCGCGCGTCCCTGCGACGCCGCGCGATGCAGCGGCGTGGACTTGGTCATGTCGGCCACGTCCGGCTCGCACCCGGCGGCGACGAGCTTGCGTATGACGTCCATGCGGCCCTTGCTCGCGGCGTAATGGATGGGTCGCTGGCCGCCGGTGTTGGCCGCGTTGGGGTCGGCGCCCGCGGCGAGGAGCGAGGATACCACGCCGGTGTGACCGCAGCTCGACGCGGAGTGTAGCGGGGTCCAGTCCTCCTGTTGGATGCGAGTGGGGAAGGAGGGAGGAGGTCATTGGGACGTTCGGCGGCGGCGGCGGCGGCGTTGGGAAAGTTTTGGTTATGGATCTCATAAGATTTGTCTCCCTTTGTGCACTAGGAGCTAGGTGTCGTACCTCGTCGGCCTTGTTCACGGCGGCTCGGCCGGTGGGGTTCGCGAGGAACAGCTCGACGAGCTCGGTCCTGCCTGCGAATCGTGACGGGTCGGTGGGTGGGATCGTGAGTCGGAAGGACGGCGGTTCGGGTTGGGCACCCCGACGACGGTTGGTCGGGAGGAGATCTGTGCGGGGCGCGTCGGTGCCGGGCGCGTACCGGCCGCTGCGGCGACGTGCAGCAGCGTCCGCCCGTCCTCGTCCTTCCTCTTGAGCTTGGCGTCGAGCTCATCGGAGGAAAACTCCGAGAAGTACGTCGTGTTGCCCTCCGCGGCCTTCTCCTCCGCCATCGTAATCTACGCGGTCTCCAAACGTTGTGAGTTGTGGCTGCCAACCGGTGGACGAGGAGGACTTGGTTCGGGCTCGATCCGGCTGACTGAATGCCAGTCACGCGACCGCAGATTTCTCAAAAAGCACACTTCCACCGTGAAAAGATCACTGATTTCACCGCCACGCAAGCATAAAGCCCGAGTCGGATTGGGCGTACGAACCCTAAGTAGTCACGATCATTGGCCAAGTCCTTGGTTTATTGACCGTTCCCAGTGGGCCGTTGGGTTGTATATCGCCCCATGCGGTGCAAACGACACTTCACGCCGCGGTCGTCGTACCGCCGCACGCCCTTCGCGTTGCCCCGAGTGCGCACGTGAAACCTGTGAGAGGACCGCCGTACCTCACAGAAGCCATGAACGCCGGTGTCGGCGCCCTCGCGGCCCAACCCGGCGCGACCGCCTGGTGAGTCTCCGCCCGCGATGCTCGTTTCCTCAGTGTCGTTGGTTTTTTTAACCTTGATCGTTGGGGCCGACGACCGTCGCCTTGACCCCGATGGATGCTCCGTGTGGCCCGCATGCGCTGAAAATAAACAGATGACTGACCGTGACATCCCGTTTTCCACCGTCCCACCGCAGGTCGCGCCGGGTCGTCGACCCCGCGCTCCGCGACGCGTCGCGGAGGGGCGGGTCATCGAAGCCTGTCGTCGGTCCGTCCCGTTCCCGTCGAAACGCCGTCGCCGTCCGCGCGGCCATC
>Ga0302116_1001728_pt1 | contig 13110 bp, 16 predicted proteins | sample AG5_SCM_MG_FD_203124 | JGI IMG/M metagenome (GOLD analysis project Ga0302116, IMG submission 203124) | Marine microbial communities from Western Arctic Ocean, Canada - AG5_SCM | ecosystem: Environmental > Aquatic > Marine > Oceanic | place: Canada: Western Arctic Ocean | collected 2017-10-01 | reverse complement strand
TTTGAAGCAAAAAAGTATGATTTCTCCGACTTGGCCTCCAGTCCTCAGACGAAGCAGTCTGCTAAGGACCCCGGGTCAGCAAAGCCCTGGTCTCCGGCTCCCAAATCAGCCCCTGCCTCTGCCCCTGCCCCTGCCCCGGCCAATACACCCGAGGTGATGATGCCCAAAGTGAAGATGCCAGAGATAAAGATGCCCTCCTTCGACTTCAAGATGCCCGAGATGCCGGCAAGTTCAGGCTCGAGCTCAAGCTCGAACTCAGGCTCAAGCTCGGCCCCCAGCTCCACGGCAGATTTCAAGATGCCCGAGATGCCGGTAATGCCAGTAATTAAGGCTCCGTCCTTCGACTTCTCGATGCCCGATCTTCCCAAGCCGAGTCCGGCTTCTACATCATCGTCATCATCGGCTTCTAGTGGCAGCAGCTTCAAGGTCCCGGACATGCCCAAGTTCGCGATGCCTGCAATGCCCAAGATAAATTTGCCAGCAAAGGTTGAGTCGGCGCCCTCTGCGTCGTCGTCGAGTTTTAAGGCCCCGGACATGCCCAAGGTGGACATGCCCAAGGTGGACATGCCCAAGGTGGACATGCCCAAGGTGGACATGCCCAAGTTTTCGATGCCGGCGATGCCGGCAATGCCCAAGGTGGAGATGCCTGCTGCGCCTGTGGTGCCCAAGGCGATCCCAAAACCCACCCCGAGCTCGTCGAGTTCGTACGATTTCTCAACGGATTTCAGTAGTAGCAGCAGTAGCAGTAGCAGCACCAGCAGTAGCAGCAGCAGCAGCTCAGCTCCAGTGGAGTATGACGGGCCACCACAGGAGACCCGCGACTCCGCCGCCAAGGCCGACGCGGCCGGTTTCAAGGCCGCCAAGGCTGACGCAGCAGAGGCCATGGCAATTGCCAAGACCAAGCTCGCGGAGCAATCTTCTGCCAAGGCCAAGGCGTCCGCTTCCAAGGCTGCAGCTTGCGAGACGAGGTTGGGGGGCAAGTTTATCTGCTTGCGGCCGTTGGACAGTGGTTATTAAATTTCAATTGGAAAAGATGGAGAAAGTTACTAGGTTTTGTTTATGTTGTTATTCTTTTGTTGCTCCTAACTTCCACCTCCTGCTGGGCGTTGTGGTCAACGATGACCTCGCTCAGCGTGGACACTGCTTCGCTGAAGGTGATAGTGTCATTCTCAAAGCGATCACAAATTTGGAAACATTTCGCAAGCTCACTTTTGGTCGAGTTTCGTTTCATCATCGTGAGCAAATGGGAGAATTGTTTCCTATTTACAATCCCGTTGTTGTCATCGTCAACATTTGCGAATTTCGTGACGAAGCTAGACAGAAAGCTGCGCCGAGCGAAGCGAGATTGTGCGCATTTTTAATGGAGCGGGGGGGAGGCGAGTGAAGCGAGCCAAAGAATTGAGAATAATGTTAGTTAAGTGGTGGCTCGTATGATCGTCTTCCTCAAAGCAAGCGAAGACTGAGTGAGACTCACCGCTCATGGCCAAGCAACTGAAAGTCCAGCAAAATCCTCTTGAAAGTTTTGAATTTCAGTTGTTCTTCGTTGTTGTGTTCGTACTTCAAGATGAGACTGATGGTTTTAATATCTTCGTCCGTGTACATGTATTTTATTACGTTTCCCCACTCTTCCTCTTTTATTGTTGTTGATTGGATTTTGCAAATCATTTTAGTGACAACATCGTCCGGTTTCATGTGATGCTTTGCCTTGAGGTGAACTCGAAGGAGGTCGGAAATCGTGGTAACGACTTGCTCCTGGACGAACCTGGGGTGGCGCCGAGCGAATGAAGCAAGTTAGTAATGTTTTGTGTGGCGAGCGAAACGAGCTGCGAGCGACGGAATGAAACTCACCTGAACTCTTCATCAATCTGATTGTTCATAATTCGGTCAAACGTTGCAACGAAATTGTCTTCTTCTTTGAACTTAGCAACGGCTTTGACAACGGCGGCGGCGTTGGCAACGATGAGCTTGCGCAGCCCATACCTTTGGTTCAAATAGGTGTACAGGTGCTGCTCGGTGGTCTCGCGAGGAAGCTTGTTGGAAGCGCACTTCTTATCATAAATGATTTTAGATTTGTAAAGGTCGGCGATGAACGACGTGAGTTGCTTGAGAGTGAGCTGTCGGATTGCCTCCCCATTCGTGGAGGGGGTTTTGGGGGGTTTGGGGGTTTGGGGAGGTGTGGGGGGGTGAGATTTTGATATTGATATTGATATTGATTTTGATGCTGGTTGTGGAGGTAATGTTTCGGGAGGGGGGCTTACGGTGATCTTCTTCTTTCGTCCTGATAATGGTTGCGGTTGTTGTTGTTGTTGCTGTTGTTGCTGTTGTTGCTGTTGTCTTAACAATCCCCGCAATCTCAGAATCTCAACATCCTTGTTTTTAGACTCTACCTCGAGCATTTCTGCAGCCTCCAGCAGCTGGTTCGTTTCGAGGTCGCTTTGAGCCATCTTGAGCTTCATGTCCGAAATTTCCGCTTGAAACTTCTTCTCGGCAAGGGGTGTGATGGAGGATATCATGGGAGGCACGGACTGGAACAAAACAGTATGCACGGCCCGAATTTGACGAAGAACTTTCGCCAAGTCAATGGCTCCAAGCTGCTCACAGAAGGCAATGACTTCCTGAAAGCAGACATCATACAGCCCATGCTTGGCCATCAAAATCTCCGTTGAACGTTGGTATGGCTCTAGAGACACCAATCGATCGCCCAAACGCTCGGAAACGCTCTTGCAATGGGTTTCGAAAGCAAGCGTCATTCGATTTTCATCCTCAATTGAAGAGTCAGCTGTTGCTTTCATGATCTTAACCGAGTTGAAGAGATGGATCACCGACTCCAAGTCATTGTTAAGGTTGGTCATTTCGTGAATTCAGGTCGCATTCCTATCACGGGCCTTCCTATCTCTTAATTTTATTTCAAATCGCACTCTTTTATGCAGTGTTATGATTTGATTTGACTTTGAGATAAAATCTTTATTTTCCTTCTTCCACCAATAAATTTTTGGTTTTGAATTTTTCTTGCTATTGTGGAGTGACACTACTCAAATCCACATCACAAATCACCTTGTACACACTCACCTATCTTCTCCCCTATAGAGTCACTTTTAAAAAGACCCGAATCTTCCCCGAACCCCTTCTCGATTTCAAATGTCACTTTTTGGCGACTCTTCCTACTGGCAGGTCCAGAAGAAGAACGGTTGCTCCCAGGGCCAGACCATGCTTGCCTATCTTGGTACGTCTTTCACTACCCACGATTTTTCTCCCCCAATAACCAATACCAATACCCAAAACAATACCCAATACAATACCCCCCCTCCCTAATTTCTCAGTTTCTCAATTCTCTAACCCAATCAAATTCACCCAATTTTCAATCCCAAAATTTAGGCGGCTCTGCGTTCCAGACCGTTATCGACAACCCGGTGACTGCTTACCGGCAACTGATCCAGCAGTACGCCAAGGATGCCGCCGGAAAGCCCGTCCCCCCCGCGCTTGCTCGTGCTGAGACGAATGCGGTTTTCAGGGCGAACCCGGCGGCTGCGTGCCTCTCTGGCCTCGGTCCCCGTTTGATCGGAGTTGGGTTCAAACGCGTACCGAAGTTTGGCTTCTTGCTCGGCATCTCGTACATTCTTGGGGAGGGGGGTGAGGTTGGCATGACTGCAGCTGTTGGGGCTTCCATCTTCTCGGCTTGGTTTATCAACCCGATCAGGATGATTGAGAAGCAGCAGCGCGCCCATTTTAAGACGACCGGATCAGCTAAACCGATTATGGAGATTTTGAGGGAGTCGGCCAAGGTGAGTTGCCGTACAGAAGTTACAAGTTACAAGTGAACACTTTTTCCTCACCCATTCACCATCCCCCACCCCAACCCCAAAGGCCAACTACAAACCCCTCTTCCGTGGTACCGTGCCCCTCATGGGACACTCCCTCGCCTCGGCAACCACCGGGCTCGTCGGACAACCCCAGCTCCAGAAGTGGATCCAAACCGAGCTTGGTGCCAAGGGCACCTTTTCCCAGTTCACCACCAACCTAATTTCCTCAGCCATGGTCTCCCCAATTTACGTCGTTATGACCAACCCGCTCAGCAGGTTGGAGGTCATCATGCAGACAAGCGCGATCAGCGGGAAGAGCATCAGCATCGGCCAGGCGGTGAAGGAAATTGTCACTGACAGCAAAACTTTCGGCTTGAGGGGAATTTTCAGGGGGCAAGGAATCGGGGTGGCCAAGGCAATTGTTAGTTTGAGCATGTTCCACCAGGGGAGAATTTGGTGCACGGAGGCGTTCAGGTCGAACAACGAGATCAATGGCTTGATCCCTGAGTAGGGGGGGGGGTGGGGGTTAAATGAAAAGAGAGATGTAGAGAGAACCTCGTAAAGAAGCAACAAGACTTTTTCTATCAAATACAATATACTCCGAATCACATTCTGATAGGCCGAATGCTTCTCGCGTTTCCTTTTCTCCAAAAATTTCCCGTACCAATCGTCGGTTCCACAGGCCCAATCCCAAAAGATAAAGAAACCACCGAAATTTCCTTCGTTATGGGAGTGGTGATAATCGTGGGCAGGGGCGCAGTCCATGCTACGTATGAAACTGAAAGGGGAAAATGGGAACGGAAAGTTGTAGCCGCTGTGAGCGTCAATACTTTGCCACAGTTTTAGCGTCAAGTATAACCAGAAAACTGACAAGTGACAACCCAAAATTAACGGCCCTGCTATGGTCGACAGAGTATTGCCCAAAAAGTCCTCAACCGGGTGGCAGTACTCAGTGGCTACGCCGATCGTGTATTTGAACATATGATGCTGCTTATGGATGTATTTGTAGAGCTTTGGGTGGTGCAGCAGCCGATGAGACCAGTAGAACAAAGAGTCGTCAACACACATGCAGAAGAAGATCTGGAGGTAAATGATCTTGAGGGAGGGGACGTTTTCCAACTCTGTGGACATGCCACACTTCTGAAAGATTGGATACCCATAGTATAGCAGCGGGGGTCGAAACACAAAGTGGCCCAAGGCAACGTCTTTCAAGCATTCTAAAATAATCTTGTTGGGGGGTATTGTTCATGAAGCTTGTAATTTGGAAACAGATCAAACTTGTATATAACTGCCAGAATTGCGTTTATAGACCAAAATGTTGCTTCTAGAATGATGCTTGTTGCAATTGTGAATTGCATCGCGTCATCAAACTTCCCCTTCCCCAAAACACAAAAGAATCGAAAGAATGAAGTTACAAGGGTTGAGCTTGAGCCATCTGAGAAAGAACATGTCACTAGCAGAAATATTAGTAAGCAGAGTGTTGGTCTGCAACTGTAGACCGTAGAGCCCACCACCATCGTGCGAAAGTTTGTCTATAAATTGTTCCTCTATGCTATAGCATACGCTTTCGCAATCGCCATTTCTTGATTTTCTTTTTTTCCTACTACTTTACTTCAAATTCAACTGTCAAATCGTCAAAAACCCTCGTAAAGACGCAGATTTCAGGGTCCTTCGATAAAATTGAACCTGATGGGCAAGTAACCTCAAAAATATAGAATGCTCTTACATCTCACTCGCCAAAAATTTACGAGTCATCAAGTCGGTCAAGGTCATCATCATCATAGCTAACAGTTTCTTTCGATTTTTCACTACCCCCGCCTTGCCGCTCCGCTCCGCTTGCTCAGCCGACGAAGAAGAAGCTCCAGTCCCCCCCGTGGACAGTGCAGCCACCGTAGAGATGGTTGCCACTGCTCCAGCTGATGGTGTCAATGAGCCTGCCGGTGATGCTACCGCTACTGCGGCCGCTGATGGTTCCCCAGAACCCTCGGTTGCCGGTGATGCTACCGCTGCCGCTTCTCCAGAAGCGGCAGATGAAGCTCACTCGTCTGAAGACATGGTCGGTGCCCCGGAAGCATCCGCCCAAGTTCCACAACACGCCCCTTTATCCAAGGCCCTGACCTCAATAAACGACGACTTCCAGTTCTCCGTAACCGAGCACGAAGCCCACAGAACCTGCGGTGGATCCTACGCCGCCTGGTCCGTCCGATCCCTCTCAATCGCCAAGGGCGACACGGTGAAGTTCTCGTGGCTGAAGAAGGGACGGTCGTTGACCGTCCACAAAGGAAAGACCGAGGTCAAGGCGTTCAACGATCCGGACAACACTCGAATATACCTCCACACTTTCGCCGAGCTGGGAACCTACAGGGTAACATGCTTCGACGGCGACGTTAAGTTCGTGATCAAGATCAGCTGCTCCACCCCCGAGGTCAATTTTCGCTACACGGTGATTCGGTCCCTCCTCCAATTCGGGCTCCTGGGTGGCGTTCTGATCGGCGGGTCGGCGGTCGGGACGGCGGCGCTGCTTAACATGAACGGGATCTCGCCGGAGAACCAGCTCGAGGATAATGCTGAGTCGACCGCGAGGAACATAAAGAACCTTCAGGTGAGACAGTTTGTGATTGTGATTGTGTTGTGATTCAGTTGTGATTGTGATTGTGATTGTGATTCAGTTGTGATTGTGAGTCAGAGTCAGAGTCAGAGTCAGAGTCAGAGAGACTTCTCTAATTGTTCCTCTAATTGTGCCTCGCTAAATTCAATTCCAATTCAATTTCTTAGGACATTGCGTACAACCATTCCAGGGTCCCTGCCACCCTCGCGACGATAATGATCGTCGTCGCCCCCCTAATGGGCCTCTACTCCTGGCTAAAGCCCACCCCCCTATCCTCGTACGGTCGAGGGTTCGAATACGCCACCCACGTGAACATGCGCACCGCACTCTGCCTCCTAAGCTTCTCTGTCTTCGGGGTGGTGATGTGGGCCTGGGGATCCTACGGCGATAACGGCAACGCGATGGAGCTCGTCATGGAGGAGGTGTCTGGCTTGGCGGTGTACTGCGCGGAGCAGCTGGGCGGGGCGAGCGGGAGCCTGGGAGTTGCGCTCGGGAGCATTGTTGTGCTGCCTGGGCAAAGCTTCTGCACCAAAGGGAGCGAGAAGAATCCCACCGCTAGTACGGAGGAGGACTGCGAGACTTCGAGCAGCTGGAACTGGATTCCGGTGGTTAACAACGAGTACGATTCGGAGTTGGGGGGGGAGGCTATAGTCGAGTACGAGTGCTGGGAGCTGCAGAAAGACAAGGTTACGAGCAAGTTGCTCACCAACGAGGTGAACTGCGAATTCAACGATGGGGAGTGGCACTGGGGGAGTCCGGGCGTTCTGGAGGGAAAGCTTAGCGCGTGCCCCAATTACCCCGACATCGAGGACAAGGAGTTCGGATTCTGCGCGACGCAGATTATCCTATTTGCCAAGCTGAGCAGCATGCTCGTCGGGGAGGAGGCTGCGTTCAAGGTAAGTAGAGGAGAAGGAGAGGAAAGGAAAGGAGAGGTGTTTTGGGCCGAAAAATAACAATACCAATCATATCATCCGCCCTCCCTTCGCTTCTTGCTCGGCGCGCAGGACGATCCGGCCACAACAGCCCTCCTCCAGAAGCTCGGGGAGGAGAGCGTAAACTCGGCGAGCTACGCGAACATGGGCGAGCAGGCGATTAGCTCCTTGATGAGGGTTCGAATGATCCTGATTTACTTCGTTATGCAAATTTCGCTCGTCGCCGCGGCGCTCTGCGCCGCAGGCGGGTTCCGATCCAAGCAGAAGCTGATCAAGTCTGGCGGGTGGACGGCGCTTATCGGTCTGATCATCGTTCTCTTCTCGTATTCGGTTAACATCATTATTGCCAAGCTCGTGGACCAGGCCGTGACAGCCCTGAAGAAGGCCAACGATGGCGAGGGGGACGGGGACAGTCCCATGGTCCAGCTCCTTGCCTACTGCAAGCCGCAGGAGGATGGTGCGTGCGACTCGTCCATCGACCTGTCGTTCGCGGCGGAGCTGGCGAGCAGCATCACTTGCAAGGTGAGTGAGCTGGGAGCGAAGCGAGCTAGTCACATTTAGATTTACTCACTTCCCTTCGCTTTAACAGAAACCCCCAGCAGATGATGGTTCATCAGGCTGCCCCGCGGCGGACTGCATATCCCCGAGCGAGATTCAGCAGCAAATCAGTCTTGCGTCCTCTCAGATGAGTGCCACGCAGCAGGTGAGTGAGCGAGCGAAGCGAGCGAGCCTTTTGGAAGACGATCATACGAGCCAATACTAAACTAACCTTTCAAACTCAATTCGCTTCGCACCTTCTTCGCTCGGCGCAGACAATCTTCGGCAGCGAATCACTCCTCGATGCAATGGGCGCCGGAACGAACATGCTGCCGATCATCGGTAATATCTTTTCCGCCGTGGGGAACATCATCGACATTATCGATTGCAAGGTTGAGCGAGCGAAGCGAGCGAGCTTTGAGGAAGACGAGAATACGAGCCAACTACAAAACTAACATATCTCCTTTTTTTGGCTCGCTCGCCTCCCCCCTGCTCCATTAAAATGCACCTGCACCTCGCTTCGCTCGGTGCAGGTCGCCTACCAGTCCTTCCAGCGCATGCTCGTTATCCTCGACGAGAAGGCCAACACGACGTTCAAGAGCATTGCCACCGCCGAGCTCACGCTGGCGTTCGTCCTCGGCGCCCTCTTCTGCCTGGCGCGTTTCACCGCGTACATCTTGGACCGGCCCCGAAAGCTCTTCTGCTGCCTCGAAACTGGCCGCTGGTTCAGGTTCAAGGCCGCCTACAAGGCCCACGTCACCCTCCTCAACAAGAAGAAGAAGTTCGGAGCTGGGGACCTGTTGAAGTGAGTGAAAAACGCACATCATGTCACACCACAACTATGCTCTAACCCATTGTTAAGGTTCGTCCCCGTTCCCCACTTCTCCTTCATGTCCATCGCCATGGAAATTGCATTGGTGTTCCACATTGGTTTGTTCCTGCTCATTCCAAACGCCTTCATGGCCTTGGGTGGGAGCGGCTTCCGGGGCGTTCCCGACGTTGTCCCGTACACGTTGCTGGCGACGTCCTTCGTGGGCTTGAGCACGACGTGGAGCATGAGCAAGAGTTGCGTGAGCCTGTTGGGTTGCATGTGAGTCTGGTTTTATAAGCGAAGTCAGTCATTCCTTTTCTAACCCGATTTATCAAAAAACAGGTTCGCTGTGCTGTGCTCCTTGGCCGCGGCGGCGCTGTGCGCTGCCGCAGCGATTGTCGAGGTTATGGACACCAACGAGTGCTTCCAGCTCATGCAGCAGGCGAATGCTGAAGGTGAGTGAGTGAGGGTTGTGGAAGGGAGCGAGACGCTACCTTGCGAGCGAAGCGAGCTGTGAGCGAAGCGTTTACGTGCACATGCGCATGCACATGCGCATACACATGCGCATGCGCATGGCGTGTTTTGGACCGTCCTTGAACAACTCCCTCGCACAAAAAGATGCGTTTGGCCGAACCTGCCACGTTGGAGTTACGGCCGATTCAGTGATTCACCTTTTTTTTGCCTTTTTTCACAACTAACATTATTCCCCCATCAGCCGCTGCTGCAAATGCTGCCGCTGCCGATGACGACGCTCCTCAGCAATCTGCCAGTGCCTCGGCCATGGCGATTCAGGGAGTTGTCGGTTCCAACGGAATGGCTTGCGACTTTGCGAGCATCACCGACAGCGTGCAGAGCACGATTTTCTGCCTGGTTTGCATGCTGCTTTGTTTGCTGACGTTCCTTGCCGGCTTGTGCTTCCTGTGCGCGAGAAACCACATGATGACCGACACGGTCCGCAAGGTGAGCGAGTGACAAAATTAATTTCCCATGCACATGCTCACTTCGACGCCCGCTTCTAACCCACTCAATTCCCTGCGCAGACCATGCTCAAGCTATCCACCGAGGGAACCAAGGAAGGAGCGAAGAATAAGATGATCGAGTCCATGGGCGGACACCGAACCGACGGGCTCGGAGGCAGCGGAATGCAAGAGATTCGCGTCAAGGTCAAGAGGCTGACGGCATCGCGTTGGTTTCAGGTCTGCTTCATCATCGCTCTTGCGGGCGGCGCCGCCGGCGCGGGCATGATGTTCAAACAAATCCAGGACGACATTGAGGCCAATGCTCCCAAAACTTGGCAGTTCAACAAGTGCTCCGAGGACGAGAAGCACTTATGCTGCAACGGGCTGAAGGAGAACTGCGACAAGCCTGTCAACGACGTTGTTTTCGCCGGAATTCACAATTCCATGAGCTCTGCGCAGGACAACTGGCTGGCGCCCAACAACTTCTACCGGGAGATCGGCGCCTTGGACAAGGGTTACCGCGGCCTGATGATCGATTTGTACATGTTCGACCCTGACGGTGCCTCCTGCACCACGTCCGGGTCTAACCCAGGGTCCAACTGCGAAGTTTACAGGTGAGCGAGCGCCAAATGGCTACAGACATTATGGCTGCATCCACTACTGAACTAACATTAGTCCGCTCAATTCGTTTGGCTCGCTCGTTGCAGTTGCCACGGACTTTGCATGTTCGGTAACACGCGCACTCTTGACGAGTTCAGGAACATCACCAACTGGCTCAACGAGCCCGAGAACAGCAACGAAGTGTTGATGATGGTGTTTGAGACGTACAATGAAGGTAATTTTGCGTAGCGAGAAAAAATATTTTACGACTGGGGCAAGACTCTAACCCTTCCCTTCGTGGCGCAGATTCGGACCTGAACAAGTGGGTTTACCAGGACATGGAGGAGTTGGGCTGGGTCGGCGACGACGCCACGACCAAGGCCCCCGGGCTCATCAAGAAGAAAGAAGATGGAACGTGGCCAACCATGCGTGAATCCATTGATGCCAACAAGAGAATCATCTTCATCACCATGGCAAACTGCGAAGCCACTTCCGAATGGTGTGGCCCCGATAAGGGTATCTACTCGGCCAGTGACGACACTTACGACACCCAGTACCACATCCAGAACACCACCAACCTGGAAAAGGAGGGCTGCAAGATCCTCGAACCCCCCCGAGGAACCATTAACAAAAACAACTTCTTCATCATGAACCACTTCATGACGAATCCTGTTGCCAGCCCGTCGTTCGCGCAGAAGATCAACTGGGACCCTTACTTGGGGGACAGGGTTAAGCAGTGCGAGGAGTACGTAGGGGCGAGGGTGAACTTCATCGCGGTGGACTTCTGGAGCATTGGAGACGCGGTCAAGGTGGCTCAAGAGATGAATGTGCTTCCGCTTCCTGCAGCAGTGCCGGAGGAGGATATAGAGCTGACGCAGCAGCACTGAAGCATACATATAATTGGGGAGGGAGGGAGAGAGGAGAATTTAAAAACATCAAAATGGAATTCAAATATGATCATTTGTGTTGATGTTCGTTCAGCAGCAGCTCTATCACGCTGTTGACTGACGATCTTCGCCGTCTTGCACCTCCAAGTGCCTCCAAGTTCGCCTGCGGGATGAACTCGTCGGGTATCTTGCTGATGAAGCCAGGCGTAAACCACGATGGCTTCGTCCGCTCCCACTCGGCCCAGTTCTCCGCCATGTATTCTATAACGTCATTTTTGATCCGCCGACTCATGCTAATATGATTGGTGAAGATCGCGGTCATCTTCAGCTGTGCGTCATCTGAGTTCTCGTACGTCGCGATAACACACTGCCAGCCAGTTTGCGGATCCCAAAATGTGTTGCGATATTTCCGCTTGATCAGCGTGAAGAACAGTACCACGCAGGTAGCCCACGCCCCTAGCAATGCCTTCAATGCCGTGTTCAGCTCTTCTAGGTCGAGCTTGTTCTCCACATTGTTGTTATTCTTGTAAATTTCGAAAGCCACGAACGGCAGCACCTGCGCCTCAATCGTGAGGGCGAGGAACATTGCGCCGCCCACCAGCTTTGGTCCTCTTGCGTGGATCAGACCCGCGTAATCTACAACGGTCTTCGTTGTCACGTGCATGAATAACGCCATAAAGATTTTAAGTCCGCCTTCCACACCTGGTGCAAATGTCGTGTAATCTCGACGAAAGAGCCTCGCCAAATGGTAAACTATCATTTCCCCCGCCAACACGATTAGTGTCGTCTGTCCGCTCACCGCTAGCAATAGCGCCACGCCAATGCTCTTGCTTAAATTGTGCAGCCCCGCGAGCAGAATCATTACAAGAAATGTTGCGGTCCGCTCGAAATTTGTGTCGCCCATGTAGCCGTAAAAGTCGGGGACTTTCTTCCGCTGGTCGGGGCTGGTGTCCATGTCGTACGACATCATCGCACTGGCAAAAGCTGTTGTGAAGGTCGATATGAGTATCGAAACCATGTGTAGGGTGGATCTGGTGGGGTTCGTGATGAAGACGTAGATTTGGAGGACATTGCCTGGAATACTTTCACATGCAAGTTCCGTCCCCTTGGAGAACCCAATTTCCTTTAGCGGTGAGATGCTCAATCGCTCGTCTTCGTGGCCAGTGGCAACGCGATAGGCGTCGATGGCCGGTTTCAGAAACGTTATGACGAAGAAAAGTTCCAGAAGGATTTCTGAGCGGCTCTTTTTGATATTTTGTCCGAGAACACATATGGCTTGTACAAACAAGCTCATTATGACCATGGATATGAGCGCATACGCCTGACCTGTCCTGCCCTCCTGGAAATACGAGATAATTACAGTCGTGTCGCTCACCAAATCGCCAATTGACAAAAACGCCCCCAAAAACACCCGCATCTTCAATCCAAGGTTGCCGCTCGCAAGCAGCCTCTTGGCGATCGTTTGCATCATCGGCTCGAAGAACTGGTGATCGTTGAAGAGCGGTTGTAGAACGGAGTGTTCTAGCCGCCAAGCATCCACCGCAAGCTTTGGCTCTATCGACGTTAGGAGAAACATGGCGAACGAATTGCCGATTTTCGCCGCGTCCTTCTCGCTGAGCTCCCTCAAGGTGGAGCCAGCAGTGACTGTGGCTGTTCCTGCTTGCAACGTTGTTGCTTGTCCGGGACCCAAATCAATTCCCACTTTTGCCGCCGCTCTCTTCCTCTTTCTCACGTGAACGATTTTGTTTCTGAGAATTCCCAACATCATTGTCTCGGCTTGCGGAAAGGTCGTCTTCAATTTCTGCAGCGCAACGTTCTTACTGACAAACGCCGTCAACCTACTCTCCACGGACTTCATATTCTTCACGAGCGTGAGCATGGTTCCCATCGCTACGCCGTCTTCGGGTCCCAGCTCTCGCAAAGCCCGAAGGTGCTGAAAATGCTCTTGCCACCTCGTGGGCGCGCTCATGAATTTC
>Ga0302116_1001722_pt1 | contig 13138 bp, 19 predicted proteins | sample AG5_SCM_MG_FD_203124 | JGI IMG/M metagenome (GOLD analysis project Ga0302116, IMG submission 203124) | Marine microbial communities from Western Arctic Ocean, Canada - AG5_SCM | ecosystem: Environmental > Aquatic > Marine > Oceanic | place: Canada: Western Arctic Ocean | collected 2017-10-01 | reverse complement strand
CCAATGAAAACTAAAAAAAAAACTAAAAAAAAGCGAATCACCAAATCGGCCGTCACTCCAACGTACGGAGGTTTTAGACGCTTAAAATTGGACACGGTGGCGGGTTCGGCAATGCAAATCTTTTTGTGCGAGGGGATTGTTCAGGGACGGTCCATACCAGGGGTGCTTCTGGCAAAGCGCATCTTGAGACTCACGACTCACCTCTGATTTCAGTTGGGAATTTTCCGATGTGAGCGATTGATTTTGGCTTGTGAGGAGTTCTATTTTGTGATTTGCGTTACGCAAATGCTCTTTTGTTAGTATATTCTCAATCGCACTCGTGGCGGGAGGGGGGGGCTGTTGTTGTAAAGTAGGGGGGGGCATGTCCATGTCCATGTCCATGTCCATGTTTGGCATAGGCATGGGCATGCTGGAAGAAACTATCACGGAAGAGCGCGCCATAGGCCGTGTAACGCTGCTGGTACGCTCAAAGTCAGGGGTGGGTGGTGGGGGCATAGTAGGTTGGGGCATAGAAGGAGAACGGGCTGGGAAATTTATGACAGAGGTTATGTCCGGCGTGGCTGGCGATTCTTCGTCGCTGTTGTTAGTGTTATTGTTATCGTTATCGTTATTGTGATCGATCGTTTCGAATAAGACCATGGTGCTGGCCACTTTTGAAAGGCCCACGAAGCTGCTGGAAGAGTTGTCCGTGAACGCAATCGCGCAAAGTTGGTCGGATGTGGTCGTCTCCGAAACCTTCGTCATTGCCGTCAGATCCCACAGGATCAAGTTTTTATCATCTGACGAAATGGTCAGGAAGGAGGCGCCGTTGGACGAAATCGCCATTGCGGTTATGTTGGTGGTGTGGACAGAGTTGATGAGGGAGATCTGATTTCCGTTGAGGAAGGACCATCGCTTGATTGAGAGGTCGACCGAGAAGGTGAAGAACTCGTCCTATGCCGAGCGAAGCGAGATTGAGCGCATTTTTAATGGAGCAGGGAGGAGGCAGGCGAGCCAAAACGAATTGAGAAATAATGTTAGTTTAGTAGTGGCTCGTATTCTCGTCTTCATCAAGGCTCACTCGCTTCGCTCACTCACGTTGTTTTTGGGATTGAAAACGGCACCGTTGATCAAGTTATCGTGAGGAGCTTTGAGCTTGTGGAGCTCGGTGATCTTGTTGGGGGTTGAGGCATCCCACAGCTTGATTGCTTGCTTCTTCGCCGGAGCCCTGGCAATGGTGACGATGTTGGTGCCCGAAAAGGAAATGGCAGAGCCGGAGATACCATTTTGGTGCATCTTCTTCTTCAGAGAAACGGGGGAGAGTGTGTTGGCGTTGATCACGGAGAGGGTGGATTTTTTGCATATGGCAAGTATGTTGATGTTGGAGGAAGTAGAAAGGTTAATTATCCAGTCTTCACAAACATCTATGCAGAGCGAAGCGAGGCGCATTTTTTATTGAAGCACGAGCGAACCGAACCAAGCGAGCCAAACGAATTCGGTGGGTTGGCTTAGTAGTTAGTGGATGTTGCCATTATGTCTGCAGCCATTTCGCGGGTGTTGATAAATCGCGAGCATGCTCGTCTCTATCAAAGGCTGATTCGATTACCTCACTCACCTTTGGCGACATTGATGCAGCAAAGCTCGGCGTTCCATTTGCGAACGGAGTTGTCGCCGCTGCCCGTGTAAAAGAACTCGCCGGAGGGAGAGCACGATATCGTGAGGATTGCCTTTGAGGTGCAGTTGGACTGGAAGTTCGGCGGGTTTAATAATGGGCGAAAGGAGTGGGTTTGCAAATCTAAATGTGACGAACCCGAGGTTGAAATGGTTACAGAACAGCCAATTGCGGCGGGAAAGGCTATGTTGGGTGGAGAGGTTTCAACATGGGTGATGGTGATATCGGTAAGCATTGTGAATGCCATATTGGGAGGTTCTCTGGAGTTTTTAGGATCGGATTTTGCAACTGTTTATTAAGTCGATGGGAGGAACTGAGGAGTAGAGAGGAACTGAGGAGTCAGAGTTTGCAACTGTGAAGTTTATGAAGTCGAAGGGAAAAACTGAGGAAAGCTTAAATTGATTGGATGGGTGAAAGTTGGTTGTTGTTACCTTGGAATTTTCTCAAAAAAAAAATTTCTTTTTCTTTTTTTGCCTTGTCACAAAATTAATTCGTTTCCTTAATCTAGCGTCACAACCAGAGCCACAATCCCAAAGCCACAGTCAATCCACACAGAAAGCACCTGTACAAATTTGTAGAGTCGACGGCAGCCGTGCATAACCAAGAACCACATCTGGTAATGCTTTCCCGAATCATTTCCCCGCACCGAGCATCCTCTCTCGCAAATCTCAATGTGCGTTGTTTGTCCTCCAAGCCAAAACGAGTGTTTAGGACAAAAGCACCAATAATCATCACTGAATCAGCTGCCAGCCGGATAACAACTCTCCTCTCCAACTCTGCTGACAAACCACTAGGTATTATGTTGGGAGTAAAGAGACGAGGGTGCAATGGGCTGTCGTATACATTAAACTACGCAACGGAGCAGCCCCCCAAGACCTACGACGTTGTGACTGAGCACGGGGTGACTGTGTTCATCGAGCCAGCAGCTTTGTTCAGTGTGGTTGGGACAGAAATGGATTACAAGGAGGATGATTTGTCAAGCGAGTTTGTATTCACGAATCCAAACAGCAAAGGAGAGTGTGGTTGCGGAGAGAGTTTCAATGTGTAGATGGAGGAGGAGGAGTTGAGGAGTGAGGGGTGAATAGAATGAATTTGATGATGTATGTAGGTGATTAGAAATATGTGTATTTTTGACATTTTGGACACCAAAACTCACTATGCTATATAGCATACCTATGTCTACGATACAAATCGATTCATGTGACTCTAGTACCCATCGTCAGCCATCGATTATGCCCTTCGGGACCCCTATCCGCTTTACTTCGTCCAAGGCCCTCTTTGCCTCTATAGTTGTTTTGGCTCGATTGTATTGTTTAGCATTATGCGAAATCGGTACCACAAAATCTTCCAACCTCATTTGCACTGGACACGATTCTGATATGGTTTTGTTCCTCTCCCAATTGTAATTGACAGCCTTCCCTGTGAGATTCTCGACAAACTCGCCAGCATATCGTGCAAGCAGCTCAGCTGCAGCCCCATCAATTTCTTCACAGGAGGACTCGGTATCAAACGCAAACAACAGGTCTGCCGCAGATTGGCTCATGGACAATTTGATAGAAGATTTTGTGACATTGGAGAGGCTTTGAGGCATCGCGAACGTCGGCAGTGGGTCAAGATAGAAGAAGATATTGCCAAGCGGCAGTCTAAGGCGGTGGATCGCAGTAGGAGAACACTTTGCACGCTTTGCTTTTTGGAAATTTGGAGAGATAGATTTTAAGCAAATTTGGTTCCTACGTGATTGTTGTTGTCACCTTCCCTAAGTTACTGTGGTGCTAAACCCACAACTAGATTCTGCTGCTATTGCTCACCCACAGATAAACAGGACAAATTCAAACCGAACCGACTTTTCACAATGAGGTGGCAGACTACGCTTTGCCTTTTCCTGTTTGCCCACACCGTCACCTCCTTCCACCTCCCCCACCGCCACTCCTACACCATTTCAACAATGTCCTCCACTTCCTCCTCCACCCCCACACCTCCAACCACGGACCAATTTGATAAAACTCCCCCCCCCTCTTCCTTCTACATTCTCACACAGCAATCAACAACAGCAATCACCTCTGCGCTTGCCCAATCCCACACCCTCCTCGAGGTAGAGTTCCCCCCCCTCCCATCGTCAGTCCTCGAGATGGATGATGTTTCTGCCTACGACGTTTCTCGAGCAAACATAAAACTTGCCTCCGAAACAGCCACAGAACTGATAAAGATGCACGGATTCTCCAACATTGCCATCATGGTTCCCGACGAGGCCGAGCTTGACATTGCGAGAGAATCCACCCTGACGTCTTTGTTCAAGGGGGTGACCATCAACGCGCTCAGAAACAACAACAACAACAACAACAACGACGCGAAACCCGCCAACGAGTTCATGAAGCTCTTTGCGGGTGCTTTCGGGGCTAAAGGGGATGTAAGCGAGCGAAGCGAAGCGAAGCGAAGCGACGAGTGAGCGAAGCGAAGCGAGCGAGCCTCGAGGAGAGACTTATAAAAAAAAATAAACTCCTTGAATTCAACCAATCTAATTTGTAACGCGCCTCGCTTCGCTCGGCGCAGGTTACCGGTGTTCCCGGAGCGGATATGTACGTGGTTGTCACTGCGTCCGCGCAGGAGCTCCCCGACGTGGAGACGCTGCATTTGTTGGACCCAAAAATTCCAATCATTTTCTTCAACATGAAGGTGAGCGAGCAGAGCGATTGAGCCTTGATGAAGACTCGAATGTTAGGGTTACTCACTCTTGCTTTATTAAAAATCACTGTCGCACAATCTCGCTTCGCTCGGCGCAGCTCGACACGCTGAGAGGAGACCTGGGAATCCCCGCGTTCCCGGGGAAGGACTTGCACGATCGGTTCTTGTCCAGAGTGAAGCCGGCGTACTACTTGAGGACGAGGCAGTACAGCCGAACAACAACCACCCCACCCTTCGTTGTCAACTACCAGGGCTGCTTGTTCAGGGTGTTCCCGGGCAAGTACCAGTGCTTGCTAGACGTGGGGGACGGAAACTTTAGGAGGGTTCAAAATTTGGAGAGGAGGCCGGGGTTGGGGGAGTTCAAGGGATTGCTCAACGACGAGCTTGTGGCGAAGGGGGTGGTACAGGATGAGGGAAGCGTATTTAATTTCTTGAGAACTGGCTACAAGACAAGAACGTGGTGGGAGGAGGACAGAGAGGAGGCCAACGAGGGTTGGCGATACTGAACTGATACTGATAAAACAAGAAGGATTTTTGGTCGTGTATGTTGTGTTTAGATATCGTTTATATTATATAGATGGTGAAGGTGCGGTTTCTACAGGTTTAGCCAACACGGGGGGGCTTGATCACGTTGCCCTCGCCATTGACGAAAATTCGCACACGGTCAAAACGCATGTCTCTAGTCACCATCGCATTCTCAGGGATGGTGGCCACAATCCCAAGGTCTGGACGTTCAGCACGAATCGCCTCTGCAGCAGCTTCACCACTCTGGCCGACCAGGGATGGCCAAACAGCTGTTTTGCCATCCAAGTTTCTCATATTTTCTCCTGCGAATCCACCGTTCAGAATACGGCCGTGTGTTTCCTCCGCAAATGAAGTCGCAAACAAAACAAGCCCAAGGATATTGAAGAAGGATTTCATTCAGTTCTGTAGTTCTTGATGAGAATTTGGGTAAACATAAGTAAACAAGTAATGTTAAAAAAGTTAAAACCATAAAAGCCGTCCAAGCTTGCAATATATCATACTCCCACAAAACAATGCGAAAAACAATTCTGCTTCTAATTCTTTCAGCCTCGACCTTGTCGTTCACAATCAATTCCAAAACCTCACGTATCAAATCAAGCCACTCCTCCTCTCTCTTTGCCATAGGGGGTCTTGCCAAGATGGCGAAGGAGCGCGAAATAACTCTCTACAAAGAGTCCTGCAGCGACCAGTCCATATTAAATATCCTCAACACTGACTCCCAATCCCAACCCACAAAAACAAAATCCACAATCCTGAGAGATGCTCTCACGAAACGAAAGGGCACCCTCTCGGTTCTTGTTGAATACAAGCGAAATCTCTCGTTCCAGAAGAAGCTCGAGAAGGGCTACGTCCAAGAAATTTTTCCACCCGCGATCATGTCGCCAGTCTTCCGTGACTTTGGAGCTACCGCAGTTTCCGTCCTTGCAGACCAAAACCTCGGAGGCTGCGACTACGAGGACATTGTCGAGTTCGCGACAGAGCAAAAGTTAGCGCAAGGAAATGTCCCTGGTCCCCTGCCCATCGTATCTTCTGATCTCATTGTCGACGAAATTCAAGTCGCCCGAGCTTGGGTTTCTGGTGCTTCGGGTGTTTGCATTGATTTCGACGTGCTGAGTGTGGAGCGGGGAGTGGAGCTGGTCAAATTTGCAACTGCAACGGGCGGTGAGGCCATTGCGACTGCAAGCGCGGGCTTGCTGAGTGGTGGGCTGAGTGGTGGGCTGAGTGATGGAAGTGAGGCATTTGTGGAGACTGTTGTTGCAGCTGGAGCGACTTTGATATTGGCAAGAGTTAACATGGAGGACGAGGAAGAGTGTGCGAGGATACGGGAAAATGTGCCAGAGGACGTTTGCCTGCTTGCGTATATTAAGGCGTACGACGACAAGGATTTGAAGGAGGTTCAGGACAGTTGGAAACTCAGGGACATGGGGTACAAGGCGGTTTGGGTGAGTGACTGCCTCTTCAAGGGGGGAGCAGACATGACGGAGCACTGTGGGGCCATTATCAAGAGCATGAGTGCGAAGACGAGCTTGAAGTTTGGGAGTGTTGGGGCGAAGAGCGGGCGGGGAGAGGGCAGTCGAGAGTACTTGGGGGACATTATGATGTGAATGAGTGAGGCTGGTTGTGTGCGTGTGGGTTGGAAAGGAATATAAAGTGAGAAACATTTTATGTCAAAGTTCATTTTTTCAAAATTCAACGTTTTGTATTCGTACTCTCAAGAAATCTAACACAACACTTGTAGGTCCGTCTCCAGCTCCAGGCTCTCCTGGATGCACCGGTTTAGTAGCAGCATGCCCTTGTTGTGGAGGGCGCGGAGGTCTGCCTCGGTGGCTGGAGGGGTGGTTGGGGGTTTGCACGTCTTCTTGTGCTTCTTCCAGGCTAGTTTCTGGCAATCGGCGCTGCAGAAGTAGCTGGTTTCGCACCGTGCGCAAGCTTTCGTTGTGGCGGTCTTACAGACGTCGCACTTGCGGGTCGGCTTCTTCGGCACGTCCTCCACCTCACTAGCTCGGCCTTGTTGTACTTCATGTGCTTGATGAACGTGCAAGCGGTGTTGTAGGTGCCGAAGATTGACGAGTCGACGAACTGCTTGGGAAGGTGTTGTCGGAGGAAGGTGGGGAAGGGGGTGGAGGAGATGTACTTGGGGGTGAGGCGGAGGACGTTTCGGATCTCATTGCACGTATTGAATTGAATTGGGGGTGCTCAGCATACTGGATGGCTGTGTTGCCATGTTTGTTTTTAGTGGTGAGGGAAAGTGAGCTCCTATGGATCATTCGAAGAGCAAGAAACACGAGTGAGTCGCAGTATTCCTGGCTATTGCAAGCGACATGTCGAAGAAGTTAAGAATTGTTGTATTTGAGCACTTCACACACCAACTCGTCATTGTGCTCATTGAAGAACTTGTGACAGTCTGTATACGATCGTGATCTGATCCATGTAACCATCTCATCCCTCCAATAAGCCACTGGTGCGTACAAGCGGTCTTCACCTCTGTACTTCCACAAACACAGCCCATAATCGAATACGGGATTTTAAATTTAAATTCAAATTAAAAACAAATAACACAACAAAACCCTACCACATGTCCTCCTACTTCTCAATTCACGACATTCTCCTCGGTAACGAGCGACTAACCGTAGTAGCGAAGCAGAACGCAATGATGCTTGGTTTCCTCAACCCTCAGGCTCGGTCGACTGACTCTGACCTGTCCAAGGGAACAAAGATAGACCTTCCCCTCTGGGCCTTTGCCCCTCTCTTCAAAGCCGAATCGGTTGACATAACTTCCTTTCCCAAGCACTACGGTCACAAATACCGCGAGAAGTTAAAAGCCGGTGCTGTAACCTTCAACCTTCGGTCCAAATCTGTGTACTTTTACGAGGTTGGCAATGCAATTTGCGACTTGATAGCCACAAAGGGCAGGTCACGGCGCAGTGTAAACATGGCCGAATTGGTTGCCGAGACTGGGAAGCTGCGCGAGGTTCTAAAGAACACGTACGTTGGCGAGCGGCTTCGCCGTATCCTGGACTTTGCCTGGAACAGTTCCTCGCAAGATGTCTCTGCTTTCACGAATAAACTTCCCCAGCTCGAGGCTGACCTCTTTGCTGCTGGACAGGCCGCTAGCAACAGCTACAACTACTGGAAGTCCCACGGGAGCAGGAGGATAACAGTCTCTGCGACGCTCTTAAAATCAAGTGCAATTGCCAAGTCTCAGCAGGAGGCGAAGCGATCGGCAGTAGTTGCGACTCCTGAGAATAATGCCAAGAGGTCAAAAGTATGAACAAAAGAAGAAGGAACAAACAAATAATTTTTATATGCTACTCTCTCCTATTCTCTCTTGTTCTCTCTCTCTCTCTCTCTATTCAATCTACAGTCATCAAGTACACTTCTTTGCAAAAAAATCCTCCAAAGTGGTAATCTTCATCGTCTTCATCTTCTTGTGGAGCTGGCTGGGGTAGTTAAACGTTCCGTGCGTTTCCTTCGCGCACACAGGGCACTTGCCCCCAACCACCTTGTGGTGCTTCCTAATGCACCTGTCGCAAAAGTAGTGGGCGCATATGGTCACAACAGGCTCTTTGAAGGGTCCTTGGCAGATTAAGCATGCGAACGGAATTCCGTCTGTCGCTATTTGTCTCCTGTTCTCGTCTGCGTCTACGTCTGCGCCTGCACCTGCGCCTGTGCCACCCTCGCCCCCCTCCTCAAAAACACTTCCCTTCATCCCCTCCTGGACCAGCAAATCATCCCGTTTCTTCTTCGCATCCCATTCATTCTCCGCCTCCCAACCCTTCGAGTAGTCACCCCTATCGTGAAGGAAGATGCAGGTGTCCCCAAACCCGCAGAAGCCCGTCATCTTGTAGTCCTTGCAAACGTCGGGTTGGTAGTCGAACTGGCACGTTGTCCGAACAAAGGTCGGCGCACGAATCGGTCCCTTCGTGCCACTTTGCTTGTTCCTCAGACCTCCACTATCATTGGGATCTGCTGCTTTCTTTTCTAGCTTCGCACGAGCATCGTTAGTGTGAGCTGTGTCGTACTCAGAGAGTTTTGTTGCATCATTGAACTGTGTGAGGGACTCTTTTGTTGTGGTGGACTCGAATGAGTGCATAATGTTGGGTTTGGGGTTGTTGTTGTTGTTGTTGTTGTTGTTGTTGCTAGTGTCTGGGCAAAATGCAGTTGGATTTAATTTGAGGCGCTTGCCTTGTTGCACTTCTTGTTTGAGCATTGAAAGGATTGCTGAAGTATCGTCCTCTGAGTTGCAGTCGTCATCATCTGAGGAATGATTCCTCTTGCTAACAGCGCGGTTTTTGGCCCCGCCCTTCTTTTTTTTGAACATGAGGCGTGGTTGAGAGGGTGAGGTAGCTGCCAGGAAGTTTCAGCACGCTCCTTGTGGAAGATTTCCGTAACGTTTTTAACCAGAGGTTTACATTTCATACGATTCTCTAGCACAAACAAGGATCAAAATCATTAACACAAGGTGGCCACAACTATCTCTCTTAATAGACACAACATGGGCAAGAAATCTGGAGACCGTAAGAGGAAGATGATTGATGAAATCAACGATCCAACACCAGCAGCAACAACCCCAGCAACAATTACAACAATAACACCCACATCTGATTCCACATATAACCCATACCTGGCCCATACCACCCAAGCTGCTCCCAAACCAACCGCCTCCCACAATGACGATCCCAACATAAATCCGTGGACCCTTCAGCCCTACTCCCAAAAGTACCACTCAATATTTGCGAAGCGAATTCAGCTTCCAGTGTACCAGTTCCGCGCGGCTCTCCTCGACTGCATAGCAGCCAATCAGATAGTGGTTGTTGAGGGAGAAACCGGTTCGGGAAAAACTACGCAGATCCCCCAGTTTCTTGTAGAGGCTGGCTATCCAATCCAGGGCGAGTCTGTTGTTGCTTGCACCCAGCCTCGTCGAGTTGCGGCCACGTCGATTGCCCAACGCGTGAGTGAAGAGATGGACGTTGCCCTCGGCCAGGAAGTTGGTTACAACGTGCGATTTGACATGAAGGCGAACGACCAAACAACAGTGTTGAAATTCTTGACGGATGGTATGCTCCTGAGGGAGGCTATGAGCGACCCCATGCTCTCGCACTACTCGTGCATTTGTTTAGACGAGGCACACGAGCGTACATTGGCAACCGATGTATTGATGGGGCTTTTACAAGAGATCCTGCCCAAGCGGCCTGATTTGAAGCTGATTGTGATGAGTGCTACTTTGGATGCGGGGAAGTTTCAGGTGAGTGAGTGAGTGAGTGAGCTAAGAAAATGAGAGACTAACCCATCTCCTACTCCAGACTTACTTCTCCGGTGCCCCGCTCATGAAAGTACCAGGACGTACCCACCCTGTGGACATTTTCTACACCGCTTCCCCAGAGCGAAACTACGTGGAGGTGAGTTTGGATTGGATATGGAATGTATTGGGAATGTATTGGAATGTATTGAGTGTATGATATAGCCTGGGTTACTAAACTAGCCATCAATTTCTTTCAATTCCAGGCCGCCGTTCGCACCACGCTACAAATCCACGAGTGCGAGGGGCCCGGCGACATTCTAGTCTTCTTAACTGGTGAGGCTGAAATTGAGGACGTGTGCAGGCAGGTTCGCGAGGCGAGCGAATCCTTTGCGGCAACCACTCCTGAGATTGTTGTTTACCCGCTTTACAGCTCCTTGCCACCCGCAGCCCAGCGACGGATTTTCAACGCAGCTCCAGGCCCGAGGGTACTTGGCGGGCCTCCTGGGAGGAAGGTGGTTGTGAGCACCAACGTGGCAGAGACGAGTTTGACCATTGATGGCATCGTCTACGTCGTTGACCCGGGTTTCGCCAAGCAGAAGGTGTACAACCCTAGAATTCGGGTGGAGAGCCTGCTCGTTAGCCCCATCTCCCAGGCCTCGGCAAAGCAGCGCGCCGGTCGTGCCGGCCGCACACAGCCCGGAAAGTGCTTCCGCCTCTACACGGAGAAGAGTTTCAAGGAGGATCTGCAGCAGACAACCTATCCGGAAATCCTCCGGAGCAAGGTGAGTGAGTGAGCTAACGAATGGTTATGAACATTGTAACTAATATATTATACCCCACGCTCGCGCAGATGAGCAACACTGTGCTGACGTTGAAAAAGCTCGGCATCGACGATTTGGTCCACTTCGACTTTATGGACCCGCCGGCACCGGAGACCTTAATGCGAGCGCTCGAGGTGAGCGAGCGAGCGAGCGAGAGAGCAAAGCGAGCAAACCTCTTGGATTATATGATTATTAGAAGAAGGAGAAGATCCTGTGTTTTGGACCGCGGTTTCACGTGACGTGCAGATGGCGTGTTTTGGATCGTCCCTGAACAACCCCCTGTCAAAATAAAAGATGCGCCTGGCCGAACCCCCCCCACCGTTACCAAATATTAGTGCCTAAAATCACCATCAGTGAATAACCTTTCTCCTTCTCGTCCTAACCTCTCTCTTTTTTTTTTTAAACCGCAGCTACTAAACTACTTGGGCGCGCTGGACGACGAAGGCGAAATGACGCCGCTTGGATACAAGATGGCCGAGATGCCCCTAGATCCTCAATTAGCAAAGCTCTTGATCACTTCCCCGGACTACGGCTGTTCCAACGAAATTGTTAGTATTGTGGCGATGATGAGCGTCCCACAAATACACATGAGGCCCAAGGAGGCGGCCAAGGCAGCGGATGAGTGCAAGGCGCAGTTCGACAACGTCGAGGGCGACCACCTCACATTGCTGAACACATATACGGCCTACATGCAAAACAACGGAGACAAGAACTGGTGCTGGGAGAACTTCATCAACGAGAGATCGATGAGCCAAGCTTGCAGCGTGCGGAACCAGCTCATCGGGGTAATGCAGAAGTTGGAGCTGCCCCTCGTGGGCAACGACGTGAACAGCGTCGGCTACTACACGAACATTCGCCAATGCTTAACAACGGGCATGTTCATGTCCGTTGCCTACCTGCAGGTGAGCGAGCGAGCCTTGATGAAGACTCGTGTGATGAATCCCGCGAAATGGCTGCAGACATTACGGCTACATCCACTACTAAACTAACATTATTCCACTCAATTCGTTTGGCGCCTTCTTCGCTCGGCGCAGCGGTCTGGCTCGTACCTGACCTGCAAGGACAGCCAAGTTGTGTTCATTCACCCCTCGAGCTGCGTGTCCAACAAGCCGCAGTGGGTCATGTTCGAGGAGTTCGTAATGACCAGCAAGAACTACATTCGGACCGTTACCGCTACCCAGGTGGACTGGCTCGTCAGCGTAGCTCCGCACTACTTCGACTTGGAGAACTTCCCAGAGTGCGAGGCCAAGGGCGAATTGGAGCTAGCTTACAGGCGTCTTGCGTATTCGAATAGCAATGCGAAGAAATGAATGAGAAAAAAAAGAGAACTAACCTTATTTTTTTAATTGCTTAAGAGAAAATTTCGCCTTGAGCAGCTTGTAGCTCTCAGCATTGTAATAACAATAGCCAGTATTTGGGTCCTTGTACTTGGCAACCTTCCCCGTAATTATGCAAAGATTGGCACTTTGCTTCCGCTTCTCTCCCCTCTTATTGTTGGTGTTCTGCGCCGAGCGAATCGCCAAAAGTGGGGGTTAGTTAGTTTTTATTGTGCGAGGGGGTTGTTCAGGGACGGTCCAGAAGAAGTGGACGTAGCCGTCTACAGCCATTTCGCGAGATCCATCGCGAGTATTCTCGTCTTCCTCAAGGCTCGCTCGCTTCGCTTCGATTCGATTCGCTCGCTCACCTGTAGCTTCAGTATCTCCGGCATGTAGTCGACCTCCGGGAAAGTGATCGTGTTCAAGCTCCCCCGCCTGCTGTTGTACCTCTCCTTGAAGTTTGTGGCCGCCTTGGGGGCACCAATTGTTATGTTCTTCTCGTTCTGCTCTCTCTTCCGCGCAAGTAACCACCGCCTGTTAATTTGCTCAGTATTGCCCACCGCCTCCACGAGCATTTCCTCCTGGGTTATTCTCGTGTCGCCGTCGTTTAGAATTGGGTCGGGCTTGGCTGACGCTAAGTGGATGTGATGTGATGTGGTTAGTGAATGTTATAATAGTATGTATGGTATTTCCGCGTATTCACACGTTGCTCGCTCACCTTTCTTCTTCTTCGCTTTGGCAATCATTTCGGTCTTAATTTTATCCTTGTGCGCAAGATTGTCTTTGGCTGTGATCGACTTTACGATTGTTTTCGTTCGGAGGGCGCGCTTTGGCCCGGAGGATTGCCTTCGGGTTGACAGGAGATTGGTGGGGGAAGCAATAATGTTTGACGTGTCAATGT
>Ga0302116_1001717_pt1 | contig 13164 bp, 12 predicted proteins | sample AG5_SCM_MG_FD_203124 | JGI IMG/M metagenome (GOLD analysis project Ga0302116, IMG submission 203124) | Marine microbial communities from Western Arctic Ocean, Canada - AG5_SCM | ecosystem: Environmental > Aquatic > Marine > Oceanic | place: Canada: Western Arctic Ocean | collected 2017-10-01 | reverse complement strand
GGTGGACGTGTCCTTTGAGTCAGAGGCGACGCTGTCGTCCTCGAGCTCGCTAAGACTGCGGCGGACCGCGTCCGAGGCAACAGTCTTCGAGGCGCTGCACTCGGAGTGGAACTTCTTGGAGAACTGAGAAGTTCCATCGGCAGGCGGCAACAGATCCTCGTAGGCGGGAACCCTGGACTCATACGTCGTGGCTCGGGCCCTTGCTCCGCTGGAGAGTCTCCTTCCGCTCGCGTCCGTCCCGGAGGAAAGCTCCTCGCTGGTCTCAACGGTGACGGTCTGGCCGTCTCCCTTGGTTGCGTCCCCAGTGGTGATGGAGACGAACTCGCTGTTGAGCGTGAGATCAACAAGCCAGTCCTGGTACATGGCCCTCTCCAGTATCCCAGGGGGGAGATTCTCAGTAGGCTGGTACTGCATGTCCATCTTCACACGGTAGCTCATGGGAGCCAGCTGGTGCTTCTCGATGAAGGTCTTCTGGTTCGAAGTCAGTGCAACAATCGTAATCCCAACCGCAGCAAGGGTGAAGGTGGCACCAATGATTAGATTAGCGTTAACCATATTTTTTATCCTGTGGGGTGTTGTTTGGAGAGTGGGAAATAAATGGTCAAGCCCGTTGTGTCAGTTCATAAGCAAATAAAAATATATCTTCCCTTGAAACAAAAAATCCACGACAACGACCACCAAACCGTAGTACAGTAAAAACCACACCCCATATTTGCTCAATTACATATGTTTAGAGCACATAGTAAAAGGAGATGGAACCTTAGGTCCAGAAAGCTGCTGTTCCAGGTGAGCAAAAAAAATTAAAAAACATCTTTTTTCCCAAGCTTCACAACTCCTCCAATTTCACCCCAATACTTCCAAAAAATAGACTCAACCACGCGTGAGGGCTATGGGCAACTCACCGTTGTAATTAGAATGTCTGTTATTTCCTATGTTGGGCACAGGGAATTAATACACTTTGTTTTTTTGTTTTTTTTTGTTTTGACGCTGGCCCGGCTTTTTCGGTCAAAAAAAAATTCGCATGTTAAACCCAATCACAAAACACTATACATACATCGTGTTGGAACACCTACATCTTTACATAATTCGTTGGTAAAAAGAAAAAAACTTTCCCTACATGATGGGAATATCCTTAGCTGAACTTAAGGCTGATCAAAGACGTCGAGAGTTGTACCAAATAAAAATTAAAGCACCCACGTTTCCAACGCCTCTGGAACTCTCAACATACAATTCAGTTCGCAACGAGGTTTCCACTCCGCTCCTTGTTTGGGATGCTCTCGACGAGGACATGATGTTTCCAAAGTGGGTTGCCTTGAGCGAATCCGGGGTAGCAATTGGAAAGTGCCTTGGTGTCGTTCAAACTTCGCCAGAGGAGCTTCTAGCTTGGATGTTTTTATTTGACTCCAACCAATCGATGGCAAAGCACACCAAGGAGAACGGTGCTGACAAGCATAAATACCCCAACAAGCTTTTAAGCCAGATTAACGATCACCACATAATATCCTACAGTTGCCGAAAACTCCCGCCTCCCCTTGCCGCCCGCGATTGGTTAACTCGAAACTTTTGGTTGAAAGCAGACGAGGATACGTATGTCCTCATTTACAAGTCTGTCAACAACGAGGAATCCGACTTCCCTCAAAATTTGGTGAGATCAACAATCCAAAATGTTGTAACAGGCCAGTTTGTCTCAATGTACGAGTTTAAGCGTCTGCCCTTTGGACAAACAAGATTCAAAATGCTCGCGAAAGCTGATATCAGGGGTAGTGTTCCCAAACAAATTGCCAACAGAGCAATGTCGGGAGTGCTGGATTCAGTACGAAGATCTTACGAGTTTTTTGAGAAAGACGAAGAAATAGATAGCCTGACACGTTATGGTGAGCAACCCCCTCCCCACACATTCTCCCTCCCACTACCCTACACACTTCATAGTCCCAATTTTCTTTTACCAACTAACCAACTTATCTTTTTTCAGAATTCATTAGAAATATGAGCAATGCACCTGACCTGACCCAAGATGAGAATCAGATCATTACTCAGAGTTTGGCCTTAGCGCGGTCAGACAAGACTCGCACAACGTCACAGACCAACAATGTCCCACTCGCAGCTAAACACTCAGGTTGGATTCGGGTCCAAGATGGTGATTTCAATGTGAGGAAGTTTTCGAAAATATCGAAAAATAATGTTGAAAGTTCCGGTTCAGTAAAGGCAACAACCATTATACATGCTAGCGCCGAAGAAGTGTTGGCGTTCTTTTGGTCGTATTGCAGCAATGCTCGGCTAAAAGAGCACCGGAAGAACAATGGAAATCTCCTGCGAAAGAATCTCGGTCCAAAAATAATTTCAGGTCGAACCGAACAGGTTGTCTTCCGTAAGATTTTGCCCCCACCCTTCTTTTTGAGAGAGAGCAACATCAATATTGTTTGGAGTGACCGAAAAGAGAGAGCCAGTGAGTCAATTATTGGTGGGACCAACGATGATTTGGTGCTTGCTTTCACCCCGGCCGATGTTTTTTATTCAGATTTACATGAAGAAAGGTCACACCATTCAAAAATCTCGAAAACGGCCACAACGTTACGAAGGAAAAACAAAAATAAAAAAATAAAAAACAATCCTCTTGCGAAAGTTGCGCCTGAAGGCAAGCAACTTGGCAAAAACAGGGAGACCCCAAAAAAGGGGCACACGCAACTAAAAATTACGGGTGTGTGCGTGTTAAAGCGGCTCGCACGAGCGGTGTGCGAAGTTACATTTGTTACACAAATCGTGGACGGTGGAGGTATTCCAATTTCCTTACCCAACGCAAAGATGGAAGGCACTCTCAGCCTTGTCAAATTTGCCAAAACGACTTTCGAGAGAAATGGTCTTGCTGTGGACGAGGAACTTGGAGTTTCTTTCATTGAAAAAATCCCCAGCACAATTGACTTGATCACTGACGAGCAACATGCCTTTGTCGAGCAACAACAAGATTTGGCAAGGACTAATGACGAAACTTTGTGGGTAAAAAATGAGTTCCAATCAAGTGACTTTGTAAATGTTTATTCCAAGCGCTCCAAGAACAGTGAAATTACATGGGTTAAAGCAGAGCAGGCCACGTTGAATGCTTCCCCAGAGGAAGTTTTGGCATGGCTATGGAACTACTGTGGCACCGGGCGTTTGATTGCTGTCAAGGATTTGCACAAGAATCCTCGTGAGAAAATCAAATCTGTAGCGGCGAACCAACAAGTCTACTTCACCATCAAGCACCTACCCTGGCCTTTAAGCGCCAGGCAGTTCTTTTTCGAGTGCGTTTGGGTCAAGCAGGATGAAAGGTAAACAGTCTCGCTGTCATCTATCATGCATCTGCAACTAACTCACACTTTCCAACAATCTTATTTCCAACAGCTACATTTTTGCATGGCGACCAATGAGACACCAGCAAAACAACGATCACTTGGTTGATACCGGCAACAACAAAAACGACAAACTGATCACTGGAGAGACTAGAGGTTTCGCAAAGTTGGAAAAGAACGATTCTGACAATTGCGTTGTAACTTTTGCGACCAGGACAGACTTTAAAGATCGCAAACCAGCAAAAATTGTTGAATCACAAATTTACCGCTCAGTGGAAGTCGTCTTTGAATTGCGCGATTTTTTCAACCGCGACGACGAGATCGATCAAATTGAGCGCAACAACTTTGTGGAAAAAATGGTCAATGCGGAGGCTGCCGAAGTTTACAGTGAATTGGAAAACGTCATGATAACACGAGTAATGGAGAAAATGGGGAGTATAACAGATGACACCTTCCAACCACTAGTTAGCTCCGATATTCGGACGAAGGTAAGTTTTTCAAATCACTTTCTTCCTTCCAATTTCTCAAAAAAAAAAACTAAAAAAATACCACATTTTATAGCTGAGTATTGCTCATGTGCCAGGTGAAAACGTCGTTTTCCTGAAATGCGACCTGAAAGTAGATGCAAGCGTGGAAGAGTGTTGTGCCCACAACTTCTCTCACAAAACCTGGGAGCGAAAAAAAGATAACGACAGAAAAGAAGTCATCACTCAAGCCTCAAATTATTCCAATAACCACAGTCAAGATTTCTGTCTTGTCTGTGACCTTGGTTTCGGTTCTAGGCCTCGAAAATTCTTGACGAGGCACGTTTGGAAGAGGAATGATTCAAAAACGATGGTCTTAATTGGCGAGAGCATCACGTCAAGTGAGGTGCTACCCGAGAAGATTCAAAAGCTGAGTTATATTTCTGCCAACGCCTCTTACAGTGCTTTTTATGAAGAGCTCAGCAATAGCAGCAAGAGCAAAGTCAAATCGACGAAAGTGAAATACATGGTTCAACTCAATTTGGGAGGTGCGATGCACAAACAGCTCGTCGATCGCTCAGCCGCTCATTTAATACGCAGCTCAAATTCCATGAGAGACTTCTACAGCAAGGACTACGAATTTGACCTGGAGAGTCGCGAGGAATTGCTTAAAACGTTAAAATTGAACGAGAAAGAGCACAGCGAGGCTGAAAACGACGACATAAAGCGAGCCAAAGTGTTGCTGAGATGTTTTGAGAACAGTGAAGGGAAAAAGGTGACGCTGAAATTGAAGAGCAGAAATCGTGCGGAAGCAGCCGCTGTTCAATTTCAGGGAGAATTCTGGTCCAAAGTGAGCGCAACGGTGCGTTGCAGCGGAGACGACGCGCTAGCGTTTTTGCTGAACGTTGATAGTCGGTCGTTAATGAGCGAGTTCGACGTTTCAGAGAGCGAGATTGTCGACAGGAAGTTTTGGATCGATGCGGACAAGGGGATGAACAACAACAAGGGGGGTCATCATACTCGAGTGGTGTCGATGTTGAAAACTAAAGTGTTGTGGGACGGAACGAAAGTTAGAAACAACGCAACGAGACGCGTCGTGTGGAGAAAGATTGACAGTGGAAACTACATTATGTTTTCTTCCCCAACGAGGCTTACAACAGCAGCCACAACAGCAGCCACAACAGCAACAAAAAAAACAGTGAGACGGCGTTCATCAATCTTTGGTGATTTCTGGAACAAACTTGTTGATCCTGAAATTACGGACAAGAGCGTCGTTGCAACGCGAATCACGCAATTTTCTACTAATGAGACAACAATTGAGTTGATCTTCGATCCTATGCCAAAATCATTCACCTTGCCAAGCGTGTTAAATAGCGAGAAGAACTCTAGATTGGGTCCAACGGTCACACACAGACCAAGTGGCCTCAAAGTGAGAACAAGAAAAAGGAGGGAAATGGAATTTGCACTGCGCACCAATAATGAATACAGAACGTTGGACAGAATGCAAATCATTTTCCAGAAATGGCGAGCGTTAGAAGGCCTTGATTTGACCGACGGAGTTGCAATGGGAAAAATGCTGATGGCTGGTGGCAGCGTTCTTCTAAACAAAAAAAAAGCAAAGACAGTGGCTTTGTCGCGAGTGAATGCTTTTTTCGAGGAGTTTCATGCGATGAAGGAAATGAAAGAGCGAAATCCATTCTTCGGGGAAATGGTCAAATCGATTATTGCCGGTGGCGAAGCGGCAAAGAACGATATAGGAAACCTCAGCGAGTCCAAGCTTTCTGCGCTTCTAGTTGTGGACGGGAACTACCTGGGTGCTTCATTCACAAAGTTTTTGAACGCAGCAGCAACCGAAGAGGGCGCATACAACAGTTGGGTAAAAAAGTTTCCGGCAATGAACGAGCTATCCGCCCAACACCAATTCTTCAAGCCGCTCATGCTGACAATTGGCAAGGAAACCAGAACCTCAGTGACCTGGCAGAAATTAATCCTATCAATTGGTGCAGCATTGATGAGCTTATTTGATGTAGCCTCAGACGTGTACACGATTGCGTACTATAACAATCTTTCCAAACACGAGACGGCTAACTTGATGACAATTTTTGTCGCGCTATCGTTATTGTTGCAACTTCTAATGGTCGCTGCAATCCACCACAAAAGTAAGTGGAGAATGCTACTTGAAATGATTTGCACAATTACGTTTACAAAGCCAGCATTCAACAAGTTCCGAGTTTTGACTGATGTTACGGTTGGAGGCCACCAAACTATGTCGTTTTTGAGCGAGATGATGATGTTCAAGATGTGTGAGGTCTTCAGTGAATGCATACCGATGGCAGTGATTCAGGCTAAAAATGTGTTGGAGTTGAAGGAAATTGACTGGTTTGTTGCTGGTGCGTTATTTACAAGCGTCGTATTTGTGAGCGAGGCGGTCACCTACATGACATTTATGAAGGACATCAGCGAGGAGAGCCGGCGGACTGGAAAGTTATTCTACGGGTTTGTACCTTTGAGTGGAATGAGGTTAGTGGCTGTGAAGTGGAGTATGTATTTGCTTAGCTCTTGTCAGCTTCTGGGGAAAAGTTTAGAGGTCGTTATGCTCATGCAGGTGGGGGGAACAGCGCTTGCTGTCGGCGTGTTGGGGGGTGAAATGGTTGTATACCTGATTTACAAGATTGCGAGGGGAGATTTCAGGTATTGGCTGCCACTCCCAAAAGGCGCGAGTTTTGCTCTCAGTATTCTTGAGCGCGTTTCGGTGAAAGTTATCCATGATTTTACCGGTTTTTTGCACGCGAGGCACCCGTACGAGATGGGAGGGTTCTACTGGTTGTTCAATATGGCGTGGACACAGGTTAGTGTGCTTGGGGCGATAAAATTGAAGGAGAACTTCGGGTACAAGGACGAGCCAGCGTTACAGTTTAGAATATTCAACGACCACTACATGTTCATTGCAAATTCGTTGTTCGTTCTGTGGCTTGTTGCAATCACGACCTTGATTTTCTTTAGCGAGAGTGGATTTGGCCAAACATTCTACTCACTTCGAACGGCAAAAAGCTACAGCAAATATTTGTTCGACACTTGTAACGACGAGCTCAGGTTCCAAGTATTCACTGATCATCGTAGCTATTATGCGCACTTCGAGGACGAGATAAAAATGTGGCTGAGCGACAACTGGAACGACTGGCACGCAAACAGACCTTCCTGGCTGACTGAGAGCCTGATCGAGATGATTCCTATGACTCTACTGCCAGGTGGGCAGGACGAGGGAGTTTTGGAGGAGCTTGGTGCGGAAACAAAAATGGCATTTTCCGGAGCAAGAATTTCACTTCGTGAGTCCATTGGACACCTGCTTTATGAGCAATAAACAAAACAAAGCTAGTTTAAGCTGTCAAATTTTCCCCTTTCAACAATCTATCGCACACTATGCTGATATGCTTCTTCAACTTGGAGACATTTTCGGGCATCACAAGCTCGGTGGAACGATTACTTGTTGCCGTCTGCTCGCCATTTTCCGTTTTATTTTTTGCCAAGACGGTTCTTAGCAAATGGGTAATTGCTGCATCGGTTGTTTCCTCCCAGCCGTTATCGTCGTTGTCGCGCACATTAGGAGTTAGGTGCGCCTTCAGGATGTTAGCGTTCTCTGTGTCAAGATTGAATCTGAACTTGATTAGTAGTAGGAAAAGACTTGTTGAGCAAGCCAAGACGTTTTGACTAACTGCTAGCATGAACTGACTGTGCTCGACGTGCTGTGCTAGTTCCAATAAGCGGTGGTAAGTCTCGCTCATGATGACGTCCAAATTTTGCAGCGGGACTGCATTTTTGTCCTTGAACCTCACGAGCAATCTTTTCTCTATTGTTCTGAACTGCTGTGCGCAGTCATTGAGGAGACTTTTCCTCTCGACGAGATCCTGCCTGTGTTGGAAATGGGTGTCTATGGTTGCATAAAAGTCTGCTAGAGGCAAAGGTTCCTTGTAGGTCAGTTCTAGGTTTCCTTCTCCTCCCGCGCTCGCAATTGCGTCGAAGTACTAGGATTTGTTATTTGTTAGTTTTTCCAATGTAATACCCTCAGTAAAACACTCACCTTGTTCAACCTAATAGTCAGTTCACTTGCTACGAACCACAATGCTCCAAAGTGGTGGCTCTGGATACGGTACCTTCCGGCATTTTTGCTCAGCATGATTGTGGCATGCATGCCGCTGTCGTCGTTGTTGTTATTGTTGTTGTTATTGTTATTGCTGTTGTCTGCCATCCAGTACCTGAACGAGAGCACGTAATTGGCGTTATTTCCGGCTGCTTGCGTGCTCTCCGTCTCCCCCATTGCGAAAAAAACATCTTCGAAGAGGGTGGCAAGTAAAACTGGAGGTTTGTTTGTTTCGAGGGTGAATTTGAAGGTCGGCTCCTTGACCGGAGGAACCAAGCGCGCCACAAAGAACATTGGCAGGTCTAGGAGGCACTTAGCGGTGCGAGGCTCTCCGGTGGTGGTTAGGTATATCATTGTGACGATCACCTGAGTTTCGCAAGGCAGAAATTGTGCGTTAGCGTAAAAGGTTAGGTCCAAAATGAGCGGGGTTGAACTACCCCCCTTTAGTGAGGCGAGCTTGATCGATTTGTGCTTTGTGAGGGCGCACGAAGGCGCATTGATGTTAATGCTAACGTTTCTGAGTTCGCTGGTCCCAGAATAGCTCACGAACAGTTTCACTGTCAGCTGCATGAGTCCACCGTCTTGCTTCACGCATTTTTCCAAAATGTGCTCGTGCCCGTCGAGCTCGTGTAGCTGACCGGGGTGGTCTAATGCCTTGGGAACCTGGTACCGCAGCATGATTTTATCCTTCGGTTCCAACCGTGTGTCGCTCTGGCTCGCGCGAATCACCGCGAGCAACTTCCTGTGCTCCTCGTCGATCTCGTCGTAGTTTATGTCTTTTGCCTCCGAAACGACCGAGCTCGAGGGAGGAGACGTTCCCATGTAGTTCACCGACAGAGTGCCAGTGTCGCTCAAGCAGGCGATCATCGCCTTGTGCTCGCCGAAGCTTGAAACTTGGGCAAAAATTGGTGCAGAAGCCATTTTTGCGCTCCAGATCTTTTTTGTTTGCTTGTAGATGTGAAGGCTGTCTGTGTCGAATTCGGATATGATCATGTTGTGGTTCTGGTAGGTTGGAGGCGTTGCGTACAGCGATATGCTAAAAGAATAACGTGCTGGCGTTAGTGATGAGGGAGGACCGTGAGAATGTTGGATGAGATGACAAAACTTACCAGGCAGGATCAAAATCAATCCTCATCTGTGTTTTTACGATTCCCTGCTCGTTCAAGACGAACAGGGTGTGTGCACCCAGAACAACAATGTCTACTCCGTTGGACCGCAAGTCGGTGCTTACGCGACCAATTTTAATTTCGACAATATCCTCGCCAACGCAAATGGTCCAGTCAACCGTCACCCTGCGGGATGTTGCGGCAGTGCGATGGTTATGGATGGGGTTGGAACGGGAGCCCCGAAACCGAATGAACAAACGGAAACTCACCTCTTGACAGCACTCACAGTGGCAGATTTCCTCTTCGTCTTCTCATTGCCTTTGTCCTCCGCCGCCCTGACCTGATCCTCCGTGCCATCACTCTGGCTGCTAGCCAGAACGTGGTACTTGTAGCACTCAACGTTCATCTGCGAATTGACAGTTATGAACGAATCAAGTTTTGGAACGTAGCACAAGGGCCCGGGGACCAGAACGTTGTTCAATCGCCGAGTAAAAGCGTGAACCTCATACTCAAATATTTTCAATCGGCCGTCCATGGACTGCACGCAGACCAGATCCCTGAGGTTGGAGTCGGGAACGGTGTCGGAGACGACGTCGGTGGTAGTAGCGTTCTCCTCGTTGCTCCCAAAATTGCCACAAACCATGTTGAATGCGGTGAAATGCTTGCCCAAGCAGCACTCATACAGCTTATCTAGCCTGTAAAAATTCTTCCCGTCACCCTCAACTTTGTACACACTAACTTTGAGTGGGTGCAGCACCGCCAAGCAAGTATTCGAACTGTCCGTGGAGTCAAACCTACCAAGCTTTAGCTGAAGAATTGACGAGTTCAAATTTTCCTCAATAATCAAGTCTTCAATGTTGTAACCGCGTGAACTAGGTAAGTATATGCGAAGAATGCCGCTAACCGAGCCCAGAACTATGTAGTTGGGGTTGTGGTTTGGGTTGGGGTTTGGGTTTGAGTTGTTGTTGAGGACTGTATTAAAAACTTGACCGACAACTATCGCATTGCTATCAAACTCTTCCAGCAAGTTTGTACTCCACCACTCTTCTGCACGGAAAAGCGACATTCAAAGGGAGTGGTTATCAAATGAAAAATTATTCTTTAAAATTCAAGTTGATTTTTTATCAGATTATTTTTTACAACTGAAAAGTAAACATTTGCGTCAAGTAAGTGGCAATTGATATATTGCTGGTGGCTATAGTGATGTGTGTGGGAAATGTGCTATCTATGCTATGTATTAGATTTTCTTTTGGAAAACTGGCTCGAACTGTCTATCAAATTTCTAACACCAAAATAGTTTAAACAACATGAGCGATCTCCAGACCAAAGCAGTAATTAAAGTAAGTATTTGCGCAATTCAGGGGAACTGGAGTCCCCCAAACCACCTACCACCTTTAGTCAAAGCCTGCACCCTGCTCATTTACTTACAAACTTACAAAATTTGAACTCTCAACAACTCAACTCACTCCAACTTCTTTTTTATTACAGAATGCAGACATGTCAGAAGACATGCAGCAAGACGCGGTTGACTGCGCTTCCCAGGCGCTAACCAAGTACAACATCGAAAAAGACGTCGCTGCATTCATCAAAAAAGAGTTCGACAAGAAGTACAATCCAACTTGGCACGTCATTGTCGGTCGTAACTTTGGCAGTTATGTGACCCACGAAACAAAGCACTTCATCTATTTTTATCTTGGTCAAGTGGCCATCCTGCTGTTCAAGTCAGGATAGAGTAAATGTTATAGATTGATTGATCAGAGGTGAAACAACAAACAAAAACCTGAACTTTTTGAACTGTCATTTTTAATCAATTATTAAGTGCTACACCTGTAATTCTCAAGATAACAACCACCTCACCCACCCCCAACATCATAACCTATTCATCGCTGCAACCATCTTCGGAAGTTCGTGTCGTTATGGAGGAGAGGAATGTTTGTGGGGGTTCAATAGGGCTGTGAGCGAAGAGGCGAGCAATTTGGGGAGCGGAGTGGGAGTGGGTGGGATGGGAGTGGGCGATTATAGGTACTGAGGGTAAAATTCAGGAGTTAACAAACCAAAACCAAATCAAAAACATAAAATATAAAAATTTACGATGATGAAGCTTCGTGAATTGGTGCGCAGCGTGCGTAGCTGTAAGACAGCCGCTGAGGAGCGATCTGTAATTTCTCGCGAGTCGGCTTTGATTCGAACTGCGATTAAGGAGGAGCATGATCAGTTTCGACATCGCAATGTTGCGAAGTTGCTGTTCATTTCCATGTTGGGTTACCCCACTCATTTTGGCCAGCTTGAGTGTCTCAAGTTGATAGCGTCTCCGCATTTTCCAGAGAAAAGAATTGGTTATTTGGGTCTCATGCTTCTCCTTTCTTCTGAGGCTGATGTGTTGATGCTTGCTACGAATTCTCTGAAGAACGACCTCAACCATGCCAACCAGTACATTGTTGGTCTTGCGCTCTGTACAATTGGCAACCTTGCGACAGAGGACATGAGCAGGGATTTGGCCACCGAGGTGGACAAGCATTTGAGGTCGGGTGCGCCTTACTTGAGGAAGAAGGCGGCCTTAGCGATGGCCCGTTGTTTGACCAAAGTCCCTGACATGGTTGAGGACTTTGTCGAGCGGATTGTTAGTTTGTTGAAGGACCGCACCCACGGTGTGTTGATAACTTCTGTTCAGCTAATGGTGCGAGTGTGTGAGATCAGTCCTGAGGTTGGGCGGACAAGCTTCACCAGGCTCGTTCCTAGTTTGGTGAGGCTACTGAGGAACTTGTTGTCCATGGGCTACAGCCCGGAGCACGACGTGAGTGGGATAAGTGATCCGTTTTTGCAGGTTCAGATTCTGTCGCTCCTCCGCATTCTCGGAACTGGGTCTGAGGAGACTTCTGAGGGAATGAATGACATCCTCGCACAGGTTGCCACAAACACCGAAACAGCCAAGAACGCGGGCAATGCCATTCTCTATGAGTGCGTGCAGACTATTATGTCTGTTGAGGTGAGTTTTGCGAGGTTTTTGTTGGTTGTTTAGTCATCGTCGTCACCCCTCAACCTTCGCATTTCTCACCCCCACCCAATCCTCCAATAGTCCGAGGACGGTCTCCGAGTTCTCGCAATTAACATTCTGGGCCGCTTCCTCCTGAACCGTGACAACAACATCCGGTACGTGGCCCTGAACACCCTTGGACGAGTAATCTCCCTAGACGCTCCGGCTGTTCAAAGGCACCGCAACACAATTGTTGACTGCCTAAAGGACCCGGACATTTCCATTCGCCAGCGAGCCCTGGAGCTCATTTACAAGCTTGTGAATGTTGAGAATGTTCAGGGGCTAACGGCTGAGTTGCTGAACTACTTGGTCGTTTGTCCTGAGGAGGCTAGAGGGGAAATTTGTACAAGGATCCTGACCGTTGTTGACAAGTTCTCACCTGATTCGAGGTGGAGGGTCGACACCCTAATCACCATGCTCACAATTGCTGGCAAAGAGTGCGCCGAAAAGGTTCTTGCGAGTGTCATTGTGTATGTTAGTTCTTCCAGCGAGGATCTTCGATCATATGCTACCCACAAACTCCTGAAGGCTGTCAGGGACGACGATGGAGCACAGATGGGGCTCACCGTTGTGGGGATTTGGTGCATTGGGGAATACGGCGACTTGCTCCTCCGCGGGTATTCTTTCGACGGGACGGAGAGGGGGGGCGTATCGTACAGGTGAGAGAATCCCAACACTTAAGTTTTTATATCCTTCGTTGCAAAGCAAAAACTGACTCAAAACCCAAAAATATTGACAGCGTCAAATATGACCCCTTGGACCCACTGACTGTCATCAACCTCGTGCAAAAGTGCTCCGAGAGGGTTGCAGCAAACGAAACGATTAAGGCGAGATCACTCACATGCTTTGCCAAGCTCACAGAAAGGTTTGCGAGCTGCGACTCGGCAATCCTCTCCAAACTTCGAGCGCTTATCAAGTCCTACGAATCTAGTATGTCGCTCGAGTTGCAACTGAGGAGCTGTGAGTACACAGTTTTGATAAATGGAAATGGCAGCGCGAGCGGGGCACTCGCCAGGATGCCCATCGTGGACAGCAAGGCAATTGCGGCAAAGAGGAGTACTAGCCTCACCTCGTTTAGCATGGGTGCGGAGGGTGT
>Ga0302116_1001711_pt1 | contig 13190 bp, 11 predicted proteins | sample AG5_SCM_MG_FD_203124 | JGI IMG/M metagenome (GOLD analysis project Ga0302116, IMG submission 203124) | Marine microbial communities from Western Arctic Ocean, Canada - AG5_SCM | ecosystem: Environmental > Aquatic > Marine > Oceanic | place: Canada: Western Arctic Ocean | collected 2017-10-01 | reverse complement strand
CAAGGCTAACCGGCTCGCCTCTTTTGACATCTTATCGGCCCAATGCCCCGCCCTTGCCGCGATGACCGTGCCCACCTGCCAGTACCACCTGTACACCCACTGCTTCGCCGTCGTCCGCACGAAGTCCGCCACCTGGCACTGAGGGTTGAGCCAGTTCATGATCCAGTCGCACCGGTGCTTATCGTGGTAGTGCGCTCCGGCCATGTATATCGCGTAGGTGGCTCCGACGGTGAATAGGCTGATTATCAAGCACTGCGTCAGCCCCAGCGCGATCGGCGCCCAGTACCCGCGTTTGTTCCTGCCGAACGGCGACGCGTGGAACCAGTCCGCGGACGATCGCCCGTGCTCCAGGTGTAGCAGCCGTTCCTTGAGCTTCGCCAGCGGAACCGGATGTCCATCCTTGGTGCGAATAGCGAGCCCTTTGTCTCGACACAGGCGATGGGTCTGGAACGAGGTGAGCGGCTGCAGCTGCTTGAGCTCCTCGTCAAACTCGGAGGACCGCGCGAACTTCGACCGTTTGCTCAGCTGGTTAACGCGCTTCATGACCTTCTCCGCCCTGTTCTTTCGCCTGCCGTCGACGTCCTTGTCCACCCCGAAGAGGAACGCCGAGGCGCCGTTTTGTAATCGCCAGAATCGCGACTGTTCCGCAGCGGCTCCCTCGACGGGTCGCTCGCCGTTATCCGCGAGCCTGTTGTCCCGGACCTTCTTCCAGAGGAGCTTCGCGCGCGGGGCAGAGGTCCCGGCGGCGGGTGCGGCCGCGCGAAGAGCGGAGAAGGTACGAGACGTCCTCACCGGGGGCGATGCCGGGGGCGATGATGCCGGATTCTCGACCCGCATTTCCGTTTCCCCGCGAGACGATTCTCCCCTCTCTCCCCTCTGGAACCTCATGAAATCGTCCCCTACCGCCTTCGCGCCTCCCTTCATCCCGCTCCCGACGAGGGAAGCGATGAGGTCGTCGTCGCTATCGCTGTCCATGCCCGCGTTTTTGTGAAGTCGGTGGTGGACAGTGAGCGTGGGACAGTGAGACGCATTTGGGAAATCGTCGCGGAGTTGTCAGTGGTTTCGGAACTGCCGTCTTGTAAATTCCATCACTAAAGTCACTTGCCCCTCTTCGCGCGTCGCGCCGCTTGCATCTTCTTCCTCGCCGCCGCCGCCGCCCTCGCCTTCTCCCGCGGGCTCAACTCCGTCGGCGGCTCCACCACCCCGCTCGCGGGCGCCACGTCGCAGTCCAGACCCCCGATCCCCGCGGGTTTGGCAAAGGTATCCGGGTGGTGCTCCGGCGCATCCGCGCCGGTGGTCCCGCACTTGACCCGACCGGCGCTATCCGTCAAGCCCTCCGCCCACACCAAATCCGTCCACTCCATCACGTTCAACCGGCCGTCCCCGTCCCCGTCCGCGGCGCGAAACTCCTCCTCGAAGACGACGCGGCACAGCTCCTCGGAACCGTCCCCGGCGCAAACTTCGTCGACCACATCTTCGAACGTCACCGTTTCGTCCATGAGCTCGAAGAAATCGTCGCTGTCGCTCTTCCCTTTGGTCTTTTCGAGTATGCGCCTGAAGGACGCCTTGGCGATGGAGTCCCAGTCGAAGCCGTCGCCCTCCTGCGCGCCCATCGCGGCACCCATCGCGGCGTCGGACGCGTCCGTTCCGATGGACGGGTGGTCCGGATCGGTATGAAACGAGTTTGAAAATTCGCCGAATGAACCACCCGCGGGCGTCGCGAGCATCGCGGCGAGCGCGGCGTTATCCACAAAAACCTTACCCCCGCCCCCACCCGCCGTCCCGCGCCCGGCCACCGGCCTGATGAGCGACAGCCACTCCTCGGGGTTGAGCTCCGCGCCGTGATCCCTCAGCGCGAGCATCAACGCATCCGACGAGACGCCGTCTTTCTTCGCGTCCATCTCGTCGAGCGGCACGCACTCGTCCTCGTGCTCCACGCACGCGGTTCGCGCCGCCTCGTCCACCGCGCGGACCAGCGCGTCGGTGCTCCCGTCGAAGCTCCCGGCGTTGACGGTCTCGTACGCCGCGCGGATGGACGCGCGGCGTACCGCGCCCAAGGTTCCGTACGCCTGCATCCGTTCGACAACCGTCGACGCTGTAAACAAAACACGACGTCAGTCCAATTGCCCATACAGACCATTGCCAAAAATTGCCAAAAGATTGCCAAAAATAAAAATAAACTCACCCAAAGCATCCGCGTGCGAAGCGACGCCCTTCTCGCGAACCCAGTAGTGCTCCGCGGCTTCTTTGCAGCTCATGCGCTTTTGCGGATCCAGGTGCAGCAGGTTGTGAAGGAGCGATTTGGCACCCGGGGAGAGGTGCAGGTCGTCGATGGCGGTATCGGGCTTGCCGCGTCGGATGTTTCGGAGCAATCCGTCTTTCTGCGGCGATCGGCCTTCTCGGATGGCGTCCCAATCAGCAAACGGGGGTTCACCCGCGAGTAACATGTACGCCACGACCCCCGCCGCCCACGCGTCAACCTTGAAATCGTACGGCCGTCGCTGTGCCATCTCCGGCGAGAGGTACGCGTACGTGCCGCACTGTTCCGTCAGGGTTCCGCGCCGCGACGAGATTCGAGCGGCGAGGCCAAAGTCGGAAAGTTTCAGCCGGTTGCGACCGTCGGGTTCCCGCGTGAAGAGAAAGTTGGCGGGTTTGACGTCGCGGTGCACGACGCCGTGCTCGTGGCACGCGGCGAGCGCGCGGAGCATGCCGCGGATCATCGGCGCGGCGGTCGCTTCCGAGAAAGGGGTCCAGCATTCACCCACGCAGTTCACGCCGGCGGCGTTGGAATTGGATGTGAATTCCTCGTCGTCGTCTTCGTCGTTTTTTGGAACGACGGCGTTGTCCTCGTCTTCGGTGGAGTGCGCGACGGACGCGCCGGAGAGCAGGTCCCCGCCGTCGCAGAGGTCTATGAGCAGGTGTACGCCGGCCTCGTCCTCGAACCCGTCGTGTAAGGTGACGATGTCGAGCGACGCGCCGAGGGCGAAGTGCAGGGACACCTCGTCGCGAACTTTGCGTTCCCAGATTGTCATCGCCTCGCCGGTTGGGGTCTGCCCGGCGAGGCTCTGCGGGCCCGCCTTTGGGATGGTCTTGAGCGCGAACGTGCACCCGTCGGACTTGCGCGTGACCGCGCGAACCACGCCCATGGCGCCCCGTCCCAGTGGTTCGCCGAGGATGAGCGCCTGGTCCGCGTCGCGGCGAAGACCGAGGCTGAATGGTTCCCCGTCCACGTGACCTCCGATTGGTGAGCTGAAGGAAGGATCCGTGACGGTCATGCAGCGCGTCCGCGGCACCGAGCGGCGCGCGCGGCGCGCGATACGCCCGGATCCCGGCCCCGATAGGACGCGGGAGTGTCCCGGCGAGAGCGCGGATGCCCGCATGGTCGTGCGAGACGGGATATGGCGAGGCTCAGCGGCAACAATCGTGACAAATATCTGACTCACCCGAGAAGCCGCTGCGGACTGGCACCGAAACGTCGGTCTGATGACACCTCCGGCATAGCCAACGCGCGCATCGGTGGATACCGCCGGCGACACGATGCTGTACACGAAGGACCCAGACGATGAAACTGTCGAAGAGGGCGATCAGGTGCGCCCCACATCCCTGCCCGAGCCCCGTGTGACCGGGGGCAGGGGCAAGGGACGATCCTCAGGCGGCACCCAGCCGCAAAAAGTGCAATTTCCATCCCGCCACCACCCGCCCACAAGTAACTCATCCGTTGCCCCCATATACTCCCTCACGATCACCGCAGGAGATCGAGTTCGTGCCATTGGAGGACGAGGACCACACCGCGGACTTGTGGGAAGACCCCTCGCAGGGCGGCGCGCTCGGACGGATCCTGGAGGCGTCGGAGACGGGCGACGTCTCCGTACTCGCCGTCGCACTCCCGACGCTGAGCGTCAGCGTCGACTCCACCGGGCCCGACGGCGACACCGCGCTTCACCTCGCATCCCTCTACGGCCATACGCAGTGCGTGGAGATGCTCCTGGGCGCGGGCGCGAACGTCGCGGTGAGGGACGCGGACGGAGGGACACCGCTGCACGACGCATGCGCGGGTGGATTCGAAACCATCGTAGGGAAACTGCTCGCCGCGGCGGGACCGGCGGGCGCGTCGGAGGTGGCGAACGCGCGGGACGGCGACGACGAAACGCCGCTGCACATGGCCGCGAGGGGCGGCTACCCAGGGATCGTGCGCATGCTCCTAGCCGCGGGGGGCAAGGCGGACGCCAAGTCAGCCGCGGGGCTCTTTCCTTGGAATTACGCTGAAGATGGGTCCGAGCTCCACGCGCTGCTGCCGAGGTGCGAATGAATGATGAATAAACGGTATACACTACGTCAGCACCCGTTCACGGAGTCGCGGATGCTCCGCTTCAGCCGCGGCGACTCATCCCCGTCTCCGTCCATCGAACCGAACGAAACTCGCTCCCGCGACGTAACAAACTCGCCCAGCAGCTCCCTCTGCGCCCGCTCAGCCGCGATCGATAACGCGCCGTCGCCGCCGCCCGCGTTGGCATCGGCATCGCTACCCCGCGTTCCCTCGTGCATCGCGAGTTTCTCCCTCAGCGTCGCGTTCTCCCTGAGCAATCGCGACAGTTTCTCGTCCGTCTCGGAGGATGCATTCGAAGATGCACGATTCGCCGGTTCCGCCTCGCTTCGCACCGCCCGTCGCCCTTCCGCGTGCTCGTTGTAGAACCCCACGAGCTTCTGCGTGCGACGCTTCATCTTCTCCATTGTGTCCAGCATCCCGTTCATCGTCTCCCTGTGGTGCGCCTCGCGCATTCGCTCGGCGTTCTCGAACGCGTCGATCTTTTCGTGCAGCGCCGCGACTTCATCCGCGTTTGCGTAGTTGTGTCTCGTGGCCACCGCGTCCCTGCGCACGGCGTCGAGCTGCGCGGCGACCTTGTCGACGACATCCTGTAGCACCGCCTTGAACCCGAGTTTGGTATCCGACAGCTCGGCGTTCGAGTCGTCGCGGCACTTGGAGACTAGTTCGCGAACCTCGTGCTTGATGGCGTCGGTGTCGCCGCTCCACAGGGCGATCGCGCCCTCGACGCGCTTGACCGCGTCCTTGACGGAGGCGAGCTCGGCGCGCAGCGCGGCGTCCTCAGCGGCGCGAGCGCGGCGGTCCTCGTCCCGTCGTCCGCGCGAGGCGTCCTCCGCCTGCGCCACGCGCTTGGTGAGGTCCAAGACTTTCAGTTCATTCTCAGCCAGGTTGGCCTCGTGGCTGGTGACCAGATCGAGCACGCGGTCGAGCCTGGTGGCCTGAGGCGAGACCGTGGTGGGCGGCAGCTGGAACTTGGGCGACGCCGGAGGGCGCGGAGGGGTGGAAGGGACCGTCATTCGGGGAGTCGACGCGCCACCGCGAGTGCGTCCCTTCGCGGGTACGAACGGCACTTTAGTTTGACTGCTCTTTTTTGGCTACCAAACTTCTACACATGTGTGCGGGTACCTACGCGTCGTCATCCGTGATGCTTCACCCCTGTGCGTCACCACTCGCCCCGCCTCCCACTCGCCCCGCATTCCCTCGTCGTCGTGCCGCCACGTACAACTCGTCCTCGATGTTCGAATCGTCGATCTCGTTCCAGGGCCGTCGCTTCCTTCGCTTCACATCGTCGGTTGGCGAATGATGACCCCCGTCGCCAAATGAACTCATCTTTCCTCTCGGTTCGAAGACGCGCGCCGTGTCCTCGCCGAACTCCTCGAACTCCTCCGCGAACTCGTCGACGACGTGCTCGGTGGCCTCCCACGCGTGGTGCACCCACGAGCCGACCGGGTCGTCCCGCACCTCGTGGGTCTTGAAATGGGGGAGACCGAAAGGATCCTCCAATCGTCTCGATGTGGACGAGGAGGACGCGCGACTGCCCCTCTCCTTTCTATCGTCATCGTCGTCGTCGTCGTCGTCGTCGTCGTCGATATCACCGCCGTCGGCATCGTCGTGTCTACGTTTGCTAACCCGAACATCGCCCTCGACGTCGTCCACGGAGTTCCTTCTTCCGAGTCGTTCCTTCCGATGCATCGCGAACGTTCGCGGGTCCCGGTGCGTGAGGTGCCCCTCGTGCACGCGCAGGTCCGCGCTCGACGTCAGCGACATCAGGACGATCACGAGCGCGAGGATCGAGAAGAGGATGATCGCCATCGCCTTCTCCGGCGACTTCGGCGCGCGCGACGCCGCCATGCCGAGCGTCCCCGCTCTCGGTGCGCCGCGTCAGCAATTGTGAAACGCGTCTCGAGTTCTAAAAGATTTACAAGCCTACGACCCTCCGCGCCGAGTGCGCTTCGCCGCGGGAGGCGACGCCGTGTCCTCCTTAGCCGCCGCGGTCGCCGCCGCCGCCTTCCCCTTCTTCTCCGGAACCTTCTTCTCCGTCGTCGCCGCCGCCGCGCGCGTCCGTTTCGCGCGAGCCGAAGTCTTGGCCGGCGCCTCAGTCTCCTGCGCGTACGGATCCGCCTCCTCGCCTTCGTCGTTCCCGGCGCCGTAATCGTCCCCAACCTTCCTGTTGGGCGCCTCCGAGACGAGCTCATCCTCGACGCCACGCGCCGCGAAGCCGTCCAATCCAACCCCGGGCAGCGCGGGCGACCCCGCGCCCCTTCGAAGCGCCTCCGCGGCTTCAACCGCGAGGTGCGAAGATACGAGCCACTCGGGCCTGTGCACGTGGCCCTTGACGCCGCGGGCGCCCGCGCCGTCGCCGCCGTGCTCCAACCCGGTCGCCGCGCCGTAGCCGTCGTCGTCGTCGTCGTCGTCCGCGACCTCCGCCCCGACGTCATCTTCAGACCCTGAGAGGTCGTCGGCGTCGTAGATCGCGCCGTGTTTGGCGACGAAAGCCTTGAGATCTTTCCCGTTTGGTTTCACGATGAGGTTCCTGTCCCGCGCGCTCGCCACAAGCCCGCCCCAGTTATCATCCCCTTTGAGCGCCTTGGCGCTGCCCAGGACGATGAGGGAGGATTTGGAGCGGGTCAAACCGACGTTGATGCGCCGTTCATCCGCGACGAAGCCGAGCCCTTTTCCGCTCGTCGGCGCTCGCACCACGCTGAATATGCAAACGTCTTTTTCCCGCCCTTGGAATCCGTCGATGGAGTTGACGTCAACCTTCCGCGCGCGCTCCTCCCCGAGCTGCTCCGCCAGCTTACGACGAATGTTCTTCACCTGCGCCTTGTACGGGGAGATGACCCCGATCTTCTCGCCACTTGCGAGCTCTGGATAATTCTTAACCAGCACGGCGACGAGCGCCACCGCCAGCGTCGCCTCTTCGTCGTTAGCCCACGACATACCCCCGCCGCGGTACTCCTTACCGGACGCGACGTCGATGAACACGAACGGTCGGAAGAGCAAGTTGTCGTGCCACGGCCGTTTCGTCTTCTGGGCCATTCGCGGGCCGTCCTCGAGTTCGCCGGCGTAGAACCGAGTGGATGGAAACTCCCGAATCGCGGGGTGCATGCGGTACTGCGTTTTTAATAAGTGAATCGGGTACCCGCACTGCTCGAACCGCTTGAACAGAGACTGGTTGTAGTTGTGCTCCGTCGCGATACTGGATAACACGGTCGCCGGTAACTGCCTCGGGTCGCCGACCAAAAAAACCTGCTTGGCGCCGTAACACAGCGGCACCAGCGTGCTCGGCTCAACCGCCTGCGCCGCCTCGTCGATGACCACGACGTCGAATTGCGACGTCATCCGCGCGAACATGCCGCTCCCGCTGAACGACAACGTGGAGCACACCACAGCCGCTTCGTCCAAGATCGCGAGCTTCACCCGGTCCTTCTCGAGCGCGCGTTCGAACTTCTTCTCCGAGGACGCCGCCGCGCCAGCCGCTAAATCCCCGACTTCACCAACCCGTTCCCTCACCAGCGCCTCCATGGACACGCTCTCAACGCTGTGGTGCACGTTCACGCCCACGCGCACCAACGTCGGAGAGTACGACGTGCCGTTCGGTCCGAGTAGCCCCGAATGCATTATGCGCAGGACAATCTCGTCCAGCGCCGAGTTGCTTGGCGCGCATACCAAAACCTTCGTGCGCCTGTTCTCGCGTTCACCGACGATTTCCGCCTTCTCGGGCGGAGGCGTCGGGATCTGAGGCGCGTCGCGCGGCGGCGGCGGCGCATCCCTCGGGTTGGACGCGCCGCACATCCACGGCGCCGCGCGTCTGTGCACGGACGCGTTCTCCGCGGGTGACAAGGGTTTGCGCTCGTCGCGGGTCTCGAGGAAGCGCCTGAGGTCAATCTCCAGCCCGCTCTTCACCCCGGGGACGGCGTGGAGAATCACGGAGAGGAGGGAGAGGATTATTCGGGTCTTGCCGGTGCCTGGGGGACCTTGGATCAGCGTGATGGGTTGTTTCTCGAGCGCCGCCTTGAGGGCGGTGAGCTGGCTGTCTGCTCGTGTGTGTGTGGGGGGGGGTGATCGGGGAACGTGAGTGAGCGTCGCGGGAAGAGAGAGAGAAAGAGAGAGAGAGTCGGGTGAAAGAAAAGAAAATAGAGCCGGCTTCGAGTCCTGGTCCCCTCTCCGATTGCGTCGCCGATTGTGCTCAGAGAAACCACATGTCTTTTTCGTAATCAAAGAACATGTTCATAATCTACTATCAAAGATTTTGTCATCAGCGCACGGCGACGGGCGGGGGAGAGGCGGGGACCTCGCGGGGCGGCGGGAGAAAACCAAAAACCAAAAGAAACATCCAAAACATTCCGGGCGGGCGGGACGACATCTCTCACCGTTGTAAGCGGATTCGATCGCCTTCGAGAGCGGCTCCGGCAGCTCCCACGACGAGTGCGCCGCCTTGGGCGCCGGCGTACCCCCCAGAATGGTGTGCGCGAAGGGAAGCGCCGGGAACGCGTGTAGCGCCAGCCACTCCCGCGCGATGGTGCTCATGTTCGCTAAGTGCATCAGGTACCACGCGCTCTTCGGCGTCGCGAGTGCGTTTCGCATCGACCTGAACCGCGTGAAGTCGTCGTCCGTGAGCGCGGCTCTGCGCTTGAACACGCCTTGGCCGCCGCTCGCCTCGGGGAGGTGGAAGCGGACGCGCATGACGTTGCGGGAGTCGCGGCCGTCCACGAACCCGAGGGCGAACATCGTCTCAAACTCGGACGACTCTTTGTCCTCGTCCTCGTCCTCAGCCTCGTCCTTGACCTCCTTCTTATCTCCTTTCTTGCCCTTCTTATCCTTGTCTTTCTTATCCTCGCCCTTGGCTTTGGAGTCCTTGATTTCCTCTTTTTTTGAACCCTTTTTCGCGTCCCCTTCCGACGTGCGCTCGACGTTGGGCGCGGGGTCGGTCTTGGCCACGAGCACGAGGTCGTTGTCTCGAAACTCTCGCATGGCTTCCTCGCCGAGGACGAACTTGACGACGTGGAAGCCGTCGAGTCGTTCAGACGAGAGCACGGCGCCGACGTTGGACGGGCGCGTGTCGCCTTCCTCTCCCCGGCACACCTGCGCCGCGCACTCCTCGAGCACGAGCGGCTCGAAGACGTCGAGGTACTCGTTGATGGACGCGAAGGTTTTTGGGACTTCGCGCAGGGTCCGACCCGCGGCGGCGCCCGGGTCGTCCTCGCCGCCCATGCGGTAGTAGTCCCACGCTAGGATCTCCTGCTGGAGGCGGGACAGATGCGACGTCTGCTGCTCGGTGGTGAGCGCCATCCCGGCGTATCGATCGGGCCCCCGGCGGCAGAAAAGGGGCGGCGGCGAGGGATGATGTCGGCGACGACGGAAAAGCGTTCGCGGTTCACCGCGATCGTGACGCACCGAGACGCGCGGGTGTCCGATTAGGGAACGAGCTACCGGCCGGTATCGAGCGTGGGGACCTCACGACTCGTGCGCTGCCACCTCCTCAGCGCGCCCTCGCTCTGTCGTTCGCCGGAGGGTAAAATCATCCCTGCTGGCGTTCATCCTGTCACCAGATCACCGGTGTGAGGGCTTTTTGGGGGCTTTTTTGAAGGTCCTTCACAGTACAACGACACCGCACTTGCCGACCCGCTCGAGCCGAATCTGAACTCCCGCACACGCGCGCGCCCGTCGATATGCCGCCCGAACGGGACCCCGAGGTTGCCGCGCGTGACAGGAACCCCGCGGAGGTTGCCCTGGCTCTCCTTTGCGACGGCGACCTTCTCAAAGACCACGTTCTCTCCAGGCTCAACCACACTGACGTGTCCTGTCTTTGCCAGGTCAATAGCGGTCTCAGGATCTACATCAAACAGGATCACCATCACATGTACATAGCCCGCTTCGTCAAGTCTCTCGAGAGCTTCGAGTGGGCCCTGGCGAACGGTTTGACTATTCACCTAACTCGCCAGGGTCACTTCAGGTATGGCAGGGTCACTCGGGAGGGTCACCTAACTCTCGCACACGCCGTCGAGGCTGGCAACTTAGATGTGATCAAGCGTGTGGAAGCTGCTTTGCGCAAAGCTAATCCCGACTCACGTTTCCACCAGAAAGACTGGAATGCATTTCGTGAAATGGCATGGTTAGATAACGAGGTGGAATTGATGGAGTGGGTACTTACCAACGGCACCTTCCATAGGGACTCCGCAGATTTCTTGAGCCAGGATAATATGTTGCGGTGTCTTGTAGAGCAAGGTCACCTGCCGATGCTGAAATGGTGGTTTGAGAAATACGGTGCTAGTGATATCATCTTGAGCAAGAGACAGTTCACCAAGGCAGCCGCGTCACGTGGTGAGCTCGAAGTTCTGAAGTGGTTGGTGGAGAAAGGGTTCAAGTTTTCAGCAAGTTGCCTCGCAGCGGCTGCCCGATGCGGTGAATTGGAGTGTATTGAGTATCTTCGAGAGATTGGTTGCCCCTGGCCCCATAGCAATGCGCCTGCGAAGATCTGTATAAAAATATGGATGGATGTGCACGTTAAACATGGATATGCACGCGCATAATCACAACGGTTTCAACAAACCAGTTGCAGTTGAAAAGTTTGTACAAATTCTGCGATATCTGATGGAAACTGGCTGCCCGTATGACGCCCTATCTGTGCTGAAGCAGTTGGATGATATCTTCGATTCAAACACTCAAACGGGACGCCGGCATGCTGAAAAGGCGGCGAAAGGTGAGTTCCCGGAGAACTTCGGCCCCAACCTCGAATGGATCAGACAGCGGGCCCAACAGCAAATCGCCGACGACAAGCTCGCGGCGGAGGAAAAGGCCAAGAAGCGTCGCAGGGCTGAATGATCACACACCCGACACGACATCAACAGCACGGCACATTCTTTCATCGTGTCTCTCTATCTATCGTCTATAGTTCCTATCGTCGTACCTCCGCTTCCCCGTGGACCACGGCGCGTTCGTATCGCGCGGCCCATCGCGGTCGAAACCCCACTTCCCGTCTCTCCGGCTCGATCCCTCGTGAATCTCGACGTCGTCGCGGCTGTACCTCACGTGCCGACGTTGGTCGTGGTGACCCCCGCCGCCGCCGATGCGGACCTGCACGCTGTGATTGTTACCGTTAATGTGACCTCCTCCACCGCCGCCGCCGTTGTGACCTCCGTTACCGCCACCCCTCCACCCGCCTGGGGAGTTACCGCCGAGGCTCTGCCGCAGGTCCCCGCCGCCCGCGGGCCCGCGAGCCCATCCGCCCCCGCCGCCGAAGCTCATGTTACCGTACCCGCCCCGGCCCCTCCCGCCGCCCGGGCCACTCCCCGGCGTCCCCTGACCGTGGTTCCGCCCGTCGTTCGGGCACTCACGCGCCAAGTGCCCAGTCTCACCGCACCGGTAGCACGCAAACTCGGCTTGCCGCGTGGACCCTTGCCCGTGCGCGCACTCTCGATCGGTGTGCCCGCGCCCGCCGCACTTGCAACACGTCTTGCGGCTCTTCCCCGCATCCCCGGCGCGTGAACTCGCGAGCGCCGCGGCAGCCTCGTCTTGCTTCGCGCAGCACAGGTGGCCTGGACGTCCGCACACGTAGCAGTGCACTTCGTTCAGGTCGTTCGTCGCGAAGCCGTCGCGGCATTGCTTCAACGTGTGACCGGCGCCGCCGCATCGCAGGCAGCACAGCGCCTGCGCGTCGCGCCCCGCGCCCCTCTCCGCCGGGCAGTCGCGGCTCCTGTGTCCGGTCTTGTAGCAGTTGAAGCAGAGGCCGTGCGGGCAGTCGCGGGAGAGGTGCCCGACGAATCCGCAGAGGTGGCACGGTCGTTCCTTCGCGGGGAATGTGCACTGCGCTTCGCGGTGGCCGCCGCCGCCGCATCGGAAGCAGCGCTGCGCGGCGAGCTCGAAGTCGTCGTCGAAGTACCGTGGCATGCGGAGGATCCGGCGCACCTCGTAGCACTCACCGTCGTCGTCGTCGTCCTGCGATTGGCGTAAACGGATGGGGGTGAGCGGGGTGAGGGGACGCGAGCGGCGGGCGGAGGGGCGAATTGAAAATCTCGACGGAAAAACGCGCGAGGGTTGGGTCGGAGGGGGCGCCGGTGCGCGGGAAGCCGAGATGGGACGCACCGATAACGGAGGGGTGGACTCTTTCCCGACCGTCACGGGTTTCGGGCGGGGCTTGAACGAGGCGTCTATGTCCGCGTCCGCTCCCTTGGCCCGAACCTCAGCCTCCTTCCGCCTCGCCTGCGATAGCGCCTGTTTCGCCATCACGGACGCGAGCTTTGGGTCGTGGTCCTCGCTCTCGCTCTCTCCGTCGAAGCCTGGGTCCGAGGACGCCAGGCTCGATGAGGGCGAGGGCGAGGGACTCGGAGAGCGAGCGCGCCGCCTCTTTCCCGGCATCGTCCCTGCTTGCCGCGAGGGGCTGGGTGCCGGAGAGGAGTGAGCTCCACTCATCAGTTCTCGTCGTCAGTGTGGTGGGTTTCATTTCCGCGAGTCCATGTCTCCGGCAGCATTTCTGGCACAGTGCAAATAGTCATAACACCCGCGTGTGTAGTACAGCAACGTAACTCGCGGGACTGGCAATCGTGTGCCAAGTCCCGCGACTCTCTCAACTCGGCTCTCGCTGAATCGGTCTCCGTCTGTGTCTGCGGCAGATCCGTCCCACCTCCCTGGTATCGCACGTAGAACGTATGCACAGACAGACAGACAGTTCCGGATGATCTGAGATGTAAAATTCCACCACCTCCGAATCTATAGGTGGATTTCCGTATGGGCAATGACCCTGCCACGGACACCCAAAAGACAGCGTATGCCCCGTACCCACAACACCCGCGTGTGCGGTTCCACCAGAGATTTTGGGGGAGGGGGTGTGAACTCTGTGAGTTCAACACATCTTAGCTGCAACGGG
>Ga0302116_1001710_pt1 | contig 13193 bp, 16 predicted proteins | sample AG5_SCM_MG_FD_203124 | JGI IMG/M metagenome (GOLD analysis project Ga0302116, IMG submission 203124) | Marine microbial communities from Western Arctic Ocean, Canada - AG5_SCM | ecosystem: Environmental > Aquatic > Marine > Oceanic | place: Canada: Western Arctic Ocean | collected 2017-10-01 | reverse complement strand
TATATGGCTCGTGGCGCTCACTTTCTCGTCGAAACCAAACTCAATGTCGTGAAAATCGCATTTTTTCATGCTTTCAACCATCTTCAAGCTGTACGCAGGGTTCGAGAGCAAGTAGAAGAGTTCCGCCTCAATATAAATTGTCGTGTTATCGATCATTTTCGTCAGCTTGTTCAGCATGGTCAGCCTCCGCATTCTCCTCTTGATCGAGTTGGTGGAGTTTGCTCGCCACCACAGCTGGAGTAAGATTGTCGCCCTCTTTCTGGCCACGAGATCCCATAATGATGGCGTGAGCCTATCCTCGTGCTCCAGCTCCGGAACGCCGACTGCACCACGACCGCGGACGCGGCCCTTGTAACTTGATCGCGGAAAATAATCCTCACTTCTGGATTTTTGCGGTGCAAGAATCGCACCACGTCGGAAATTACTCTAATCGAGTTCTCAGTGTATTGCAGCACGTGCTTTGACTGATCGAAGCAGTACTCCGAGCAGCAGGCCGATATAAATCCGCTCTTGACCGTACTCGTCGAGCTGCACAGGCGTCTCTGCAATCCCATTTCGTTTTGATTTTGTTTAGGTTCCGATTTGTCTTCAGTTTGTCCTCCCCCCTCCTCCCCAAAGTACACCGACAATCCCAGAGGCGTGGGCTTATTTCTCTCGTTCGCCTTCGGGTTGACAACCTTCAGCCTTGTAATCTGCTTCGGGAGCGTTTCGTTCTTGGTCTCGCTCCGGTTGTACCTGAAAATTCCGTCCGTGACGCAATCCAGACCGATAATTTCCGCGTGGGCGAACGGTCGCAGCGCCAGAAAATTGGTCTCGGTGACGAATTTCTTTGCCCTGGCGTTCATCTCCCCGTAGCTTTTCGAACTTGAAGATAATTGCTTGTGGACTTCTTTGATTGCGTTTACCACTGCGTGTTCGTCTTTCTTTGAGAAGACGAAAGCCTTATGATGCCCAATCTCCTTCATCAGCTGTGCCGAGCGAATGGTGGGTTAGGTTAGGTTAGGTTAGGTTAGGTTAGGTTAGGTTAGGTTAGGTTAGGTTAGGTTAGGTTAGGTTAGGTTAGGGTAGGTTAGGTTAGGTTAGGTTAGGTTAGGTTAGGTTAGGTTAGGTTAGGTTAGGTTAGGTTAGGTTAGGTTAGGTTAGGTTAGGTTAGGTTTGGTTAGGTTAGGTTAGGTTAGGTTTGGTTAGGTTAGGTTAGGTTTGGTTAGGTTAGGTTAGGTTAGGTTAGGTTAGGTTAGGTTAGTTTAGGTTAGGTTAGGTTAGATTATATTAGTGTGGATGCAGCCATCGCTCGCTCACCTCCTTGAACTTTGCTTGCTTTATCTGGAACCACTTCCACACAAGTGCCACCGCCTTGACCTGCTTCTTGTGGAATAAATTTTCTCTCCACAAAGTCTGCAGTATAACCGCCGCTTCGACCCGTAGACCCTGCCTTCGGCTCAACAACAAGCTGCTGTACCCCTTCTCGATCAACAAGTCGTCCAGCTGATCCTGCAACTTTTTCTGGTAGATTCTATACGCTCCCAGCTTTTGTATCACCAGAGCCGCGGCATTCTTCGCCCTGTGCTCAATCTTCAACTCCGCGTGCCTTCTGTACGCACTCTGCAGCAGCCGCACGGGTGAATTGATGAAGTGAAGGTTGTGTATGGCATTGTTTACAATTTTCAAGTAGTTCCAGTTGTTTTCGTCATTGTCGAGATTGTACTGTCTGGAAGTGATTCTCGCCGGGATCTCCATGTGGTTGTTGCAGGCCTTGAAACGGGGGGGGAAAGAGGCATTTTCGATTAGCTCCTCGTCAGTCGTGACGTGTAAGTCCAAAGCTTTCAAGTGCGGGATGAGATTAACAAGGAAGGGGCGGTACTTGTCGTTATTCGAGAAGGGGTTGGAGTGGAGGGTCAAGTAGAGGAGGGAGGGGGCGTCCTGGAGCGACATGACACTCCGCCAGTCGGAAATCTGGTTCGAGTTCAGCCTCAAAATCTTCAACTTTGACAGCTTTTGAAAAAATCCCTTAACTTTCACTTTTGTTTGCGTTTGCGTTTGCGTTTGCGTTTGCTCCGCAGTTGCAGGCCTTGGCGTCTGAGTTATGTTATTGAAGCTCATGTCGATCTCAATTACATTAATGCACACCTCGAGCTCGTCAAAAGAGTAAAGGGAATTGTGGCCAAGGAGAATCACCAGCAAATTTGACGGTTGGAGCAACGGAGGGATTTGGGACAGGAGGTTGTTGGAGAAGTTGAAAACGATAACGTTGCCGACGATGGCATTGGGTTGTTCGCTATCAGAATCGTAGTAGCCACTGTTCCTCTTGCTCAGCAGCGAACTGCGCCGCCTCTCCCGTTCCAAAGGAACAAGCCCTGTTGACCTTCGTCGCTGGTTGGCAGTGGCTTGGTTGGAGTTGGAGTTGGAGTTGGAGTTGGAGTTGGAGTTGGAGTTGGAGTTGGAGTTGGAGTTGGAGTTGGAGTTGGAGTTGTCGCAGTTTGGAATGTCTTTGAAAAGTTCCTTGTAATCTTTTGATTCTCGTCGAACCATGTCTGCAGCAGCCTCAAGCTGCTGTTCTGCGAAACTAATCTTCCGTTTTTTTATGGGCGATGTGGGTGGTGCACTGCTTCCAGAGGTGGAGTTGAAAGTTATTGAACGTAGTCGAGCTGCCATCTTCCAAGAAGGGGTTTCAAGCTGATGACGACGAGTTGTGGAGCAATTTATGAATTTTAGATACGCTAGTCAATGTGTACGGATGTATGACGTCAGTATATATTGCCATATGCGTTAATAATTGTCCGACTCAACAACAAGAACTTCAAAACATTTATGCTAGCATATCAAAAAACTTTCCAAAACTTTCAACTAACTGCACAATAAAAGATCATACACCCCAATCGTATCAACACTTATGGTTTCCCACAATCGCGTTATCAACTCATAATTTCCCCATCCACCCCATTCCCCATGGACCATGCCGCTTATCAATTCTCAGACTATCCTCAAACCGACCCTCCACCATCGGACACGAACATATTGCTTAAGCAGCTCTTGCTGAATGCTACTATTAATGAGCACGATCCTTCCCACCTGGAGCATTACAATTCTGTGGTAAAGGCCATTCATCTCCACAAAGCTCTTAACAAGCACAACTCAACTCACTTATATCCAAATTACAAGAAGTTTGGAGACAATGACAATGATGAGTACAACGCAGCCGAGGTCAGCAAACCCTTCTCCAATCTTAATAGCAATAGAAAGCTCCCCCCGAAGGCCTCCTCCCTCACATCTCACACCGCTGGCAAGAATCATCGACCCAACTTTGCATCAACCGACCTCTCAATCCATCACATAACACAGCCAGGACCGCTCCTCATAACTTCGAACGAAGTTGCTCTCGACGATGAGAAGCAACAGAAACGATATGACATTGCGGAGTCCATGTTGAGCTACCACCTCGAGGCAGAGGCCTCCATGTCGTTGAACAGAAAAGTGAAGGCGAAGGTAAAAGCGCAAGGCAACGGCCAAACACGATCTAAACAAAATCTAATCCCAATCCCCCACACTTCGCGCAGCCTCGCACCTTCGACAAGACTGAAAAATCACCTGAGCAATTAGCAGAAATAAAGAAGAAGAAGGAGGAGGAAGAGGGAGAGAAGGAGAAGGAGAAGGAGAAACAACAAGAGGAGGATGGCAGCAAGCACTCCTCTTCCCTCGACAACGACGACAACACGAACCCTGAAGATCAACCAACCCCCCCTGAATCTTTCTGGAACACATCACAACCCAGTAAACCGTACATCTCCGCTCCTCAGCTCCCCCGTCCTCTCCACCCGACCTGGACCCCGGCAACCTACCTCAATCCCTCAGTGCGTGCACTGCAATCATATCAAGAAAATGGCAACACTTCAATGGTGGCGCTGAGTGGTGATTTGGTTCAAGCGGCTGATGCGCAGCGTGAGCATTTGAGGAAGACGTACAGGAGCGAAACCTTCAAGGGCGATTTCGTTCCGTACTTGCCCAAAAAGTACCAGGACAAGTTGCAGAACAAGTATGGAAACTATCCATTGGCAACGCGTGACAGAATGGACGAGCTGAGGGAGGAGCAAGCCGCTCAAGCCCACGCGCTGTACGCAAAGTACGGCGACAAGTGGCCGTGGGAAGACGAAAACGCAAAGGTGGGTGAGCGAAGCGAGCAAGCCTTGAGGAAGACGAGTTTACGATGGATCTCGCGAAATGGCTGCAGACGGCTACATCCACTACTAAACTAACCCACTCAATTCGTTTGGCTCGCTTGGTTCGCTCGTGATACATAAAAATGCGCCTCGCTTCGCACGGCGCAGAAGCCGCCAATGGGTCGCGAGAAATGCAGGAAGCTCTGGCGGCGAGGATTCATCTACGCCAAGGCAATTGCAGCTTTGAAGGTGAAACCCCCCAAGCAAGCAACTCGAGCTCAGCTTGGGAAGCTGTTAGAGCTCGCCTTGAAGGCCACCAGGAAGAAGATTTATTACGCCTGGGACGACATCCTTGGCGCGTTCAGTATCGACCAGGCGCAAGAGAAGAAAAGGTTGCGAAGGTTGACGATGAACTTGAAGAATGTAAATTTGCCGCCACCAGCCGGCGTCGACATGAAGAGTTCGGCGTTGTTGAAAGTTTTGAGAAGGTGAGCACAGAATTGGAATAAAAAATAAAAATACAATTCAAACCTGCAAAAACTAACCACACAACACACACACACACACACACACACACACACACACACACACACAATGCTGCAGCTTCGAAATCAAGTGCACCCGCGTTGAGGTGATCAAATTGCTCGCCTACGCAATAGGACACAACCTGACTCCCCCCGTGGACGAACCCGGCGCAGGGAAGATCGAAGATTACAATTCGAGCATTGTGAAAGTTCCGCTGTCGAAGTACGCCGACCCTCTGGTTTCGTACTCGCTGTTTAGCGAAACGATCTACCCTAGCGCCGAGGAGAAGGCTGAGTGGGACGACCAGCTGGCCACGAAGATAAAAAAGGAAAGGGAGAAAAATTTTCAGGACGAGAAGCTCAAGAAGCAGGTGAGCGAGCGAAAGCGAGTGAGCCTTGATGAGGTCGAGAAATATATACGAGCCACTACTAAACTAACATTATTATCAATTCGTTTGGCTCACTTCACTCGCCTCCCCCCTGCTCCATTAAAAATGCGCCTCGCTTCGCTCGGCGCAGTACGAAAAAAAAATGGAAATTGCCAAATCCAAGGCCCTTGCGGAGGTGAACGAAGCCTGGGAGCGGTCTTATTACGAAGTGTCTAACAACATGGTTGCTAACATCCGAGCTAAGCGTAATGAAGACCCTGCCTACGCCAAATCGAACTCGAAATCAGGTTGGGGGGAGAAAATTACGGAAAAAACGAAACGATCACTCTTCCACATTTTTTCCGCGGGCATGGACGCCCCCGACGTGCAGACCTCCACAAGACGGAAAAAAATATCCGACGCAATTGCCAGGAACAATGGCTTGGTCCCACACGTTTACATCAACCCAATTCGCCACTGCATGGTCGGGTGCATTCAGAATGCTAGAGGGATGGACGGGCTGCGGTCGAAGGAGGCAACCGAGGTAGTGCTCGAGTACTTGGCCACGCGGACGCAGGCAGCATTCAGAGGCATCAAGAAGCGCAGGGTGATCCAGCGCGCGATGAAGCTTTGGAAAGGCAAGGAAAGAGCCCACAAGGTGAGTGAAGAACCATTATTAAATTGAATTCAATTCAATTGCAATTCAATTGCAATTCATTCATTTGCAATTCTTGACCCTAACCCCAACTTATTCGCTCGGCGCAGCTCATTTACTACAGCAGCTGGGCAACTTGGGCGCTGCACCTGGTGGCTGTTAGGCGCTACTGCGCGCGTAAGTTCCGCGCGTGGAACAAACTCGCCAGGAAGATTAAGGCGGCGCAGCATGTTTTCACAACTTGCTTCTGGCCGTATTACGTTTGGAGGCGGTGGGCGGCAAAACGCGTCAAGGCGAGGAACAAGGCGAAGCTGCTGAAGAGGGTGTGGCACAGCTACTTCAAGGTGAGCGTGAGCGATCGCGCGAAATGTACTGGCTGCAGACGAAATTTACTGACACAAACTAACCTCAACAACCATTACGCAGCTGAAGCACCTCGGCGCCTGGAAGCGGTATGCCCTGGGGGAAGCGGGAAAGAAAAAGGTGTCCTACGCGATGAGGATGAGACTCGCCCACAAGAAATTGGTTCAGATTTTGAGCAAATGGCACCGGTACGCACAGAGAAGGGCAGGTTGTAGGGTCGGTTGGGACAAGAGGGGCAACAGAATGTTGATGAATAAGGTGCATGAGAAGCTGTACATCCACATGAATGTTTGGCGGTATTTTGCGTTTTGTTCCAAGGAGATGAAGAGGCGAACGAACTTGCACTTCCGAGACTATGTGAAGGACGAGGAGGACAGAAGGTTGCATGCTGTGAAGGTGAACGAAGAGGCTGTCAGGGTTGCGAATCGGCCGCGTATGGTGACCGAGCACACCCACGTGGACAATATGGAGGGTGGTATGAGTCTGAGTTCGAGTTCGAGTCCGAGTCCGGGCCCTGGCGGCAAGAGGAAAACGCTTAATAAACACGACAAGAAGAGACACACAAAGACGAACAAAAAGCACGCCAAGGAAGGGAGAACGAGGTGAGTGAATGAAATGAGCGAGAGAGAAAGCGAGAGAGCGAACATTAATCCTATTCTATTCAACAGTACGCTGAAACATGCAGACACGGCGCCCACAATACCCATCCATGACAACACGACCAGCAAAATAATCGCCGGTAGTCTGCCCATCCCGAATGAGAGCAAGGCCTTTGTTGCTCCGGTTGGCGACGTTTTTGCTCACGTGAAGTACGGGTGAGCGAGCGAAGCGAGCGAGCCTTGTGGAAGACTCGAGCGATGAAATTGCGCAAAAAATGGCTACAGACGACTACATCCACTACTAAACTAACTCACTCAATTCGTTTGGCTCGCTTGGTTCGCTGGTCATTCATTATAATGCGCCTCCCTTCGCTCGGCGCAGTGGCTCGCGTTCCAAGCCCCGAACCGTACCGTTTCCGAAGCTGGAGAGCTTGAGCTGGGGGGAGGACATTGGAGGTGAACGAGCGAAGTGAGCGAGCTTTGAGGAAGACTCGAGCGATGAATCCTGTATCATGGCTACAGACTATTATGGCTAAATCCACTACTGAACTAACCCACTCAATTCGTTTTGCTCGCTTGGCTCGCTCGTCCTTCATTAAAAATGTGCCTCGCTTCGCTCGGCGCAGGCGACCTGATCAACATTTGCGAAGGAACGTACGAGCGGTTCAAGAGGAAGGACGATCAGCAGATGAAGATCAAGTACCTCATGTACTTTCGGAGCGGTCCGGAGGTGCTGCAGCACTTGTTCGATAACGTAGTCACGCAGAAGAAGAGCAGGTACGTGCGCCGAGCGAGCGAAGCGAGCGAGGCGTGTGCCAACACCAGTAGGGCCACCAGGTCGGCCGGAGAACGGCACACTGCCCGCACCATGCCCGGAGGGCCGCTCGCCGACCAAAACTAACCCCTCCCACACACACGCTTCGCTCGCTCGCAGGTACGCGGTGAACAAGGCGAAGAATGTGTTTCGGCGAATTTATTTCAACACGTTCAGGGAGGCTTGTCGGGAAGGGATTGCGAAGAAGAACATGATATTCAATGACGGCAAGAAGAAGAAAAAAAAAGTCAAGGAGGGTTTGGATGGAATGTTCGGGGAGGAGGAGGATGAGGAGGGGGGGAGTCTGGAGGAGGAGGCAACTCTGGAGGAGGATGAGACAACTCTTGGGGGTGGCTCGTCGGTGGAAGACAACATCGACTCGGCACTCAACAACAACGACGACGGGGAAGGCCTGGAAGAAAGGGCCAGGAAGCACAGCCTCGACGCTGCTGATGGAGATGAGATGGATAACGCTGTCCCGACTTTGAGCATCTCAGATACGACAAAAATAAAAATGGCCGCTGATCGATTGACCCGGCAGAAGCAAATGGACAAGGCGTTCGAGCGCTGCAGCAGCCTGAAGAACTACGTCAAGATGAAGAGCGAGGAGATCGAGCTGTGGGACGTTGACCAAGGTGAGTGAGCGGAGCGGGGGGTGGGTGAGGAAGACGAAAATACGAGCAAATACTAACTACATTATTATTATATTATGCACCTTAGGAAACAAGAAGATCGTCTTCGCTGAGAAGGAAAAGATTTTCACCAAGTTCCTGGCAATCAACGAGCAGGAGACGAAGGACGCGGACGCGACCGCTTTGAAGTACGTGAGCGAGTTCCACCTCCACGCGGCTAGAAAGCTGTTCGCTACGATTGCGAAGATCCAGAACGAGGTCGACCTGTTCCACTCGTACAACATTAAGTGGCGCTACTTCCGTCGGATTCGGCTGCTGTTAATGACCAAGAAGATCGCGAGTCTGCACAGTCGGCAGAAGGTGAGCGAGTGAAGCGAGCGAGCCTTGATGAAGACGAGAATACGAGCCAGCGAGCGAAGCGACAGCGAGCGAAGCGAAGCGAAGCGAGCTAGTCACAACTAGTACTGACGAGAAATACGAGCCAATACTAATCCCTTCGCACCTTCTTCGCTCGGTTTAGCTGCGGAACTGGCTCAGGCTGTGCGCTAGGTACAGGTACGTTGAGCGGGGCATGCTCGTGTACAAGAGGCTGAAGGACAAGTGGAAGGTCTTCAACAGCTGGCTCAAGTATTTAGAGAAGATGTACGTGTTGAGGTCTGTCGGGATCGGGGAGGAGTGCGGTAGGCGGCGGACGAGGTTGCGTTTGTTTGACGGCTACTTAAGGAGGGAGAAGCTCAGGGGGGGGAGCAGCTACCCATACCAGGTGTTGAACAACATTACCACCACTCGGGAGGCATTGTTTTACAGGTGGGCAAAGTACGTCAACAAGAAAGTGGCCATGCGGAAAATTACGAATTTGGGGTTGACGCGCTACAACCTGCGGTTTGCCAGGCGGGTGTTTAGTTTCTGGAAGACTGGGGTGAAGATAACGAGGTGAGTGAATTAATTTGTGTGTTGAAAAATTGCTTTGCATGACGTTCAACATTTTAATTTTCTCACAAAAATTAATTTAATCTTCCCCAGCTCGTTCGAGCGCCGATGGGCAAACGTCCCCTTCCTAGAAGGTCGCTGCAACGCCGACCTCGAATGCGTCCGCTCCCGCCTAATCACAACCTGGCGTCACTCAACCTCCTCAACGATCCTACGTGAGAACCTGCGTGCTGCCGCCTGCGCGGTAACCACCGCGCACAACTCCCCCTCCTTCAAAAAGTTCATTCACGGGCTACGAGCGACCGTTCAGAAGAGAATTTCGCTGGAGCAACGGATGCTTATTGAGGCGTTTGATCAGAGGGGGAAGCTGGTCTACGAGGACGTGTGCTCCGGGTGGTTCGTTGGGAAGGGGAAGCGGAACGCGAATGACTCGTATCTTGAGATGGAGAATGTCATGGGGGGTGGAGAGCTGTTTGGGGGGGAGAGGAGCGTGGCGAGCGCCGCTAGCGCTAGCAGAGCGAGCGCTAGCAGGGCCAGCAGAGCTGGCACGGCCAAGAGCGAACAGAGATCCGAGAAAGGGGGGCAAACGCAACAAACGCAAACGGTCGGAGGCGCAGGCCTCACCCGATTCCAGGATCTTGCCGTCCCCTCCGGCTACGGAATCGGTGAAATTTGCGTCGTAATGAAGCAGGGTCAGGGAATCGTCGGTTTGACGTCCGTGGCAAAGGCCGAATCATCTGAGCGGGAACTCGGTAAGTTCGGCTGCTTCTCCGTCGGGATTCGAGAATCCTTCAAGCTTCGTTCCGAGGAGCAGCTCACTGGAGTTGAGATCAGCGCGGGGTCGGTGCTGGAACGGATTAGGTTTTTGACGAGCTCCGGGAGAGTCAGCAAATGGATCGGGAAGAAGATTTCAGCGACCCCGCACGTTGAGAAATTGAGGGCGGGGAGTGCGGATTTGACCAAGCGGGGAGTTCTGTATCCTGAGGACAAGTACATTGTTGGGTTCTGGGGGTGGGAGAGTAAGACTAGGTTGGTCGGGCTGGGGATTGTGAACCGGGTTATTATCAAGCAGTACGTTTTTAGCTACTACTGGTTGAAAGAGGGCGAGGACGGAGGGGGGGGAGGAGCAAAAATCGAAGAAGAAAACGAAAACAAAAACAATAGTGGCGGCAAAATTGACCCGGGGAAAGAATTCGCCTCAATAGTCCGAATGAGGCGTTCCGACGTCGAGTCCGCCTTACTCCGTTCCGAAAACTTCGCCCGGCACCTCTGGACGTCTCGGACGGTTGCGATGGACTGGTCGCTCGGCTGCCTTAGCAAGTTCCAGGCAGTGTCGGCTCTGACGAAGTGGTTTTTTGAGGCGGCGGCGTTTAGGCTTGTTAAGAGCTTTTCGAGTGGGGAGGCGGAGAAGTTGGTTTATGAGGGGGAGGAGGTCAAGGTTAGGTGAGTAATGTCAGGGGGGTGAGCGAGCAAGGCGGAAAGCCGACCTCAAAAATCGTGGAAAGTGGAAGTTGAAGTGGAAGTTGAAGTGGAAGTTGAAGTGAAAGTGAAAGTGAAGTGAAGGAAGTGAAATTGTTTGATTTGATTTGATTTAGTTTTGATTTAGAAGATTTGACTAACCCTTGCCCAACCCAAAAACAGCGGACTGAAACTAGAGAAGCAAGCCCAGCACAGTCGGAAGAAAGTCGACCTCGAAGCAGTAATGTCGCGCCCGTGGCCAGTAACGGGAATGCTGAGCCCCCTGGACCGTTCCAACGAGCGTTCATATAAGGAGAAGCTCTCTTTGGGCTGGGCCCAAGCGGACTCGCTCGAGGAGGCGGGAAGGAAAATGCAGGCTGAAGGGGAGGAAATGGTTAGCGAGGGGAAGGCGCTCATGCCGAATATTGAGAACAGCCCGGGAGTCATGAAGTACTACGCGAATTTGATCGATGTGGCGAGGAGGCAGATTCAGCTGGAGACGGATTTTGGTGCGGAGTATTTCGCGAGCGTTATTAGGGGGGACGGGAGCCCCACGGGGAAGACTTCATTTCCGCTGGACTTGAACAGCTTCAAGGCGATGGTGGGAAGCGTGAGGTGCGCGGCGGAGCGGTTTGACGAGAATGAGAGGCAGATGACGAAGCTGCTGAAGGAGCAGCAGAAGGAGAGGGGGGAGCGGGGCATGGCTGAGGGGGAGAACGAGTTGGAGTTTTTGAGCCAGTTGAGCATGGCGAAGAGTGTTGGGGATATGAATGAGAATATGCTCAACACCGAGGGAAAGGGAGTGGACATGAGCATGAGCATGAGCATGAGCATGAGCATGAGCATGAGCATGAGCAGGCCATCGAAGTCAAGTTCCAGAATGACGATGGCCAAGTTCGCCGCAAAGGCTCGGGCAAGCAAGACTAGGGCGCTGCTTCCTTTGCCGCCCGGATACGTTGTGGCGGAGGCGGAGCGGCTCGCGGAGATTAGCGAGAAGAAGGAGCTGGAGTTCAAGCTGGGAAGGGCAAGGGAGTCGGGCAAGAAGCTGCCCGAGTTGATTGGAGGAAGAGGAGGAGGAGGAGGAGGAGAAGAAGAAGGGAGGCCGAAAAATATACACGAAATGAGCAGGAGGATCGTGCAGGCTGATTTGAGAAGCCAGGCGAAGAAGAACACGTTGGTGAAGCGGAAGCTGGCGGTGTTGATGAAGGAGAGGACGAAGCTGCAGGACGAGTACAGGAGGACGCTGAGGAGCGAGCAAGGGGTAGAGGAAGGGGAAGATATGGCGGCTTTTAACAAGAGGCAGCAGAGACTGGAAGAGGCAGAAATGAAAATGGGAGAGGATATCCGGAGCGGATTCTTTGATGATGAATATTATGACGTTGGAGAGGAGAAGAAGGGGGGGGGGGGGGATGAAGACGACGACGACGACGACAATGACAACGACAACGACAACGACAACGACAACGACAACGACAACGACAACGACAACGACTGCGAGTATGAGTACTTCGTCGTTGAGGGCGAAGAAGACAAAGACCCAGGAGCGTTCGATGAGCTCGTCCCGCACGTTCCGAGCTACTACGAGAGGCAGATGCTCAGGGCGAAGAGCTTAATCAAGGACCCCAATAGAAGTTACAACTTGAACAAACGGATCAACGGCTTGGGGAGCGTGGTGCCCAAAGCAACTGATCCTTATGCGGTGACTAGCAAGACGACTTATGGGCAGGGGTGGGCAAACCTTCATAAGGATAAGGATGGGGAGGAGGAGGAGGAGGAGGAGGGGGAGATGATGATGACAGACCCAACGGACGAACTTTAAACGAATGGTGGTGTATGTGATGTAATAAAATAACTGTTTACGCACGCTATTCTCTTTACACCCTTTATTGTACTGCTGTCTGACCCCTCTCCTACTGTCTGTCTCAAAATCACCATTCAAACCCAAAAATATCATCTTGAGAAGAATTTTTGCCCTTTTTTTTACTTCCTTCGTTTTTTACTCCGTCCTTCATGTTGATGCTATTATTGCTCGCCAAGGACTGGATGCTGACCGAACTGAAACTGCTGTCTGAACCTTTTTTGGCCAGAGAATTCTTCTTTTTCGACTGATGATTATTGTTGTTGAAATTGGTTGACGTCATCTCGCCCTCCCTCATCTTTATTACGTTTTCGAGGGCGAGGCGATCGCGGAGGTTGCCAGGCTCCGAATGCGCTTGAATTCCGTCGCAGAGACGAAAGAACATTTTCCTGGAAAGTGGAGTGGATGTGGGAGTTAGATGTGGGAGTAAAGTTTTTTTTCTAATGTTCCTCAAGCTCACTCGCTCACCAATCTCGCTCTTCAGAATGGATTAGATCGCAAATCAATTGGTCCTCGGAATCTGTCTTGGTAATGTGGCTGGATGGGAATTGAATTGGTATCGATTGCTGCGGCGGTAGGGAGGTAGGAGGACTTTGGGTTGGTGTTGCTGTCAAATGATTATTATGAGTCGTTGAAGATGTTGATGTAGACATTGTTGACATTGCTGTTGGTGCTGTGGGCTGCTGTTGGGGTTGAAGCTGGGGTTGGGGTTGGGGTTGGGGCTTGTACTGATTTTGTGTCGACTCCCATAATTCGTTGGTCTGGTGGTGGTCTAAAATTTTTCGTCTGGCTTTTTGTGACATCACTTCGAATGTTTCTGTGAGTTGATGTGGGGGGA
>Ga0302116_1001707_pt1 | contig 13211 bp, 16 predicted proteins | sample AG5_SCM_MG_FD_203124 | JGI IMG/M metagenome (GOLD analysis project Ga0302116, IMG submission 203124) | Marine microbial communities from Western Arctic Ocean, Canada - AG5_SCM | ecosystem: Environmental > Aquatic > Marine > Oceanic | place: Canada: Western Arctic Ocean | collected 2017-10-01 | reverse complement strand
AACCGAGCGGTAGAGAGAAACTGCAGTCGTTGAGGAGGTAGGGGATGGAACGTATTGATTTGAAGGCCGCCACGAAGAGCACGTTGTTGACGTTGGCGTTGGCATTGGCATTGGAGTTTGCGCAAAAAACAACCAAAGGACAAGGGGCATTTTTGGCGACGGTGGAGTTTGGAGGGAGAAGGTGGACAAATGACGAGATGTGACCATCGTGAGGGAGAAAGAAGACCGAAACTGGGTGTGGATTGAAACCGGAGTCAACCCCAATAGACAGCCCCTCACGATGTATCGAAGGGTAGCAAGAGAGGCAGAAGGAAGTCGCTTCGAAGGATTTGATTTAGCTTCTGGATTCGGCATAGGGAGGCTGGAGGGGAGGAGAGGAAAGAATATGGAGAGGGGGTGGGTTTAAGTGAAATCTAAAGCGTATATGGCACACATTCAAAAACTATCTTTACATTTTTCACTTTTGAGTGTTGGGCATTTCACGAGCGAGGTGCACGCAATCACCAAATCACGTAGCCACCCTTGACCATCCGTTGGACCCAATATGGCAACCAATGAGCACCACGAGTGGCTCAAGAAGCGTGAGTGGCCCACGGTACAAAATGTCATGCTTGCCCACGATCGTAACTTAGATATGCTCAGGAGAAAGTACAAGGAGAGAGATGAGCATGGACGACTGCCACATCATTGGATGGCAGCGAAAGCTCAGACACACGCACATACTCTTGCCGATGTGGGCGTGCAGTCGATTTGCTGGAATCTAGAGGCCCTCACCACACGAGACAATAAAGGCGAAACTCCCATCGACATTGCCCGTAGGAGTGGAGCCTGTGCTGAGATCATCGGCTTGCTCTCCCTCACTCCCGAGGAAGCTCGTTCGTTGGGTTGGAAGGGGATGGCCCGCTTGTACGCACCAGTGGCTTATTGGAGGAGTGAGATGATTGGGTGGATCAGATCACGATCGTGGGCAGACTGCCACCAGTGGATCAATGAGCACGATGACGAGTTGGTGCGTGAAGTGCTCAAATACCACAATTCTCAACTTCATCAGCTTGCTTGCATTAGCCAGACATACAGCGACTCCCTCGTGTTTCTTGCTCTTCGAATGATCCATCGGAACCCACTTTCCCTTCAGGCTACCGGCGATGACTGGCCCCAGGGAGCCACGCTCCCTGATTTTGCTCAAAACAGAAATGCGTGCAAAGAGATGGTCAAGGTCCTTCGACTCACCCCCACCAACATCTCTTCCATGCCCTACCCCACCCTCCTCCGACAACACCTCCCCAGGCAGTTTGTCGACGAGGAGGTCTTTGGCACCTACAACACCGCTTGCACGTTCATCAAGCACATGAAGTACGACAAGGCTGAGCTGGTCGAAATTGAGGCCGTGCTCAAGCCGGCTCGCAAGTGTGCGACGTCTGCAGCTCCCTCGGCGCGAAACCGTGCGCACGGTGCAAGAACACGTTCTACTGCTCCGCCGAGTGCCAGAAATCGGCGTGGAAGAAGCACAAGAAGACGTGCAAGGCCCCGACCTCCCCTCCAGCCACCGAGGCAGACCTCCGCACCCTCCACAAGGGCATTGCCCTCCTGAACATGTGCATACAGAGGTCTGGGGCTGGGGATGGACCAACCAGCGTGGTGGTGGAGTTCCTGTTGCCCGGTCCAGCAAATTTAACGTCATAAAAATGAACTTCTACTTTTCGAACTACATTTCACATTATACTAATTGATCCTTCATCACGCAAATCAAATCCACTTCCACTTCAACCTCATCTTTCTTGTGAAACTTGTAGGACTTTGGAATAACGAACTTCATTTCAGCAGCAACCTCCGCTCTCAGAACATATCCGTTCTTCTCACTGTCCTTGTTCCACTCCTCGTTGCATTTCTTGAGCAAGAAGTCACGTGTGGCGCTCTTGTGAAAGGAGTACACCGACCCACTGGCGAGCCTGATCCCAGCCTTCAAAAAAGCCACGTCTATCCCAGCATTGTGCTTCGTCCCAAAGGGTGGGTTCGTCAGCACTGTATCAAACGAGTTGTCTAAGAACGGAAGTCCGTCGTGCTCACCCTCCAAGTTCACCTTGGCAAATACGAAATCAAGCTCCTCCTCCACCTCCATTTCCTCTCTATTCCCCCTAGCTTGCGACATTGCAGTTTCGTCGCAGTCTATCCCAATCACCCCAGCTGCCCCTGCCACAACACTACCGATCGACAGCATGCCTGTCCCGCAACCAAGATCACACACAAGTTTGTCCTCAATGTCGCCGTTTTGGAGGGCCAGGAACACAACGGAAGCTGTGAGCGAGGGGGTGGAGTGATATTGTTCTAGCTGTATATTGGGTTTCTCGAACGCACATGAAGCGTGCAAATTAGAGAGAGCTGACTCGAGCTGTCTTAGCTTCATCTCTAAAAAAATGAGTTTAAAAATTTATTTTCCTTTACTTTTTCCTTTCTTTTCTCCATTTAAAAGCACTTTAGGGCAACATACTAATAGCCACCTAAATACTTCTTCTCCTGTTCCTGTTGAACCGAAAAATTTGCTGATTTTCCTACCAACGTCACATTTTCATTTTGTGGAGGGATACGAAGGGCAACTTGTAGCACAACCACATTTTTAACAACCTCCCCACCCTTCCCTTCTTTCTCTTTCTCCTCCCCACCATCCACAATGTACAACGTCAAGCCGAGTGACAAGTTGAAGTCGAGCTTTGACTCTTCTGGTAAAAATAAAAATTCGTCGAAGATCATTGCAAACTGGGGCTCGAACGTTGTTGTCGAGCGCCAGACCTGCATGTCGTCCCTGAACCTGCCAGAAGGCCTCCGCAAACAGTTCCAGCGTCCGATGCTTGGTCGGCGATCTTACTCCAAGCGAGAGGAGGAAGCTCTGCAGAAATGTTCGCTGGGCCAGAAGAAGCGTGTTGGTGGCATGGAGAAGCTCCTGAAGGGCAAGTTCCGCATGCCTGACTCGTTCGTTCCGGACAAGGTCGAGCATGGTTCTGATAGTGAGTCCGAGGACGACCCTATGGAAGACCTTGGCGCGTGAGTATGCGTTTTTTTTATTTCAAACTCTCACACTCCACCCTCTAACCCCTTCCCATTTCCTCATCCCCACAATCATCCCCACAGCGAACTCCTCCGCAAACTCGTCCCCCTTGTGGTGTGGGTTTCCCCCGAGTTTGGAGGCGAGTGCATCGGCCTCCCCCCAATGAAGCTTACCGAAAAAGGTCAGGACGAGAACGGCATCGACTTCTCCCGGGTTGTCGTTGCCCCAGCTCCCGAGTTCGCCTACGCGAAGACCAACGTTGAAGTTCCCCCCGTTCTGGCCAAGTGGCTCCGACCCCACCAGCGCGAGGGCGTTCAGTTCATGTACGAGTGCGTAATGAGTTTGAGAACTTTCGCCGGTCACGGCTGCATTCTTGCGGACGACATGGGGCTTGGGAAGACTTTGCAGAGCATTGCGCTGCTGCACACGTTGCTGAAAACTGGCATTACCGCGGACGGCAAGCCGACGGCCAAGAGGATCATCATCGTGTGTCCTTGCAGTTTGGTGAAAAATTGGGACAATGAGATTGTCAAGTGGCTCGGAGGTGAGTGAGTCTCACTCAGTCCTTGAGAAAGACGAGAATACGAGCCACTACTAAACTAACGTTATATATTCCACTCAAATTATATTCGTTTTGCTCACGCTCCCCCCCTGCTCCATTAAAAATGGGCACAATCTCGCTTCGCTCGGCGCAGTCGGCTGCCTGAAGGTTTGCGCTCTTGCCGAGCTGGACCGAAAATCGATCGAAAAGAATCTCGACGTTTTTTGCAACACTTCGATCTTCAACGTTCTAATTGCGTCGTACGAGTGCCTCCGCACCCACATCGGCCGCCTGAACAAGAAGGTGAGCGAGCGAACTAGCGGAAATGGCTCAACCACCCACATCCACTACTAAACTAACATTATTCCACTCAATTCTTTTGGCACCTTCTTTGCTCGGCGCAGCCCGAATCCTGTGACCTCCTCATCTGTGACGAGGCCCACCGCCTCAAGAACGGCGAATCCCAAACGACCATGGCGCTCGCCTCCCTCCCCTGCAAGCGCCGCATCCTCCTCTCTGGGACGCCGATGCAGAACGACCTCGAGGAGTTCTACGCAATGGTGAACTTCACCAACCCTGACATCCTCGGAGAAACGCAGGAAAAGTTTCGAGCGTTCTACCGCTCCCCCATCCTCCGGGGCCGCGAGCCGGACGCCACCGATAGGCAGAAGCAGAAGATGCTCGACAAGCAGAACCACATGTCGTCCATCGTGAACGAGTTCATCCTCAGGAGGGTCAACACGCTGAACGCCCAGCACCTTCCCCCCAAGCTGGTTCAGGTCGTTTGTTGCAAGCTGACCGACATGCAGGAGAACATCTACAACCACCTCATCGAATCCAAGGCGTTGCAGCACGCGACGGACGGAAAGCAGGTGAGTGAGCGAGCGAAGCGAGCGAGCCTTGATGAAGACGTACAGCGCTACATCCACTACTAAACTAACCCACTCAATTCTTTCGGCACCTTCTTCGCTTGGCGCAGGTTAACTGCTTGTCCTCCATCCAGATGCTGATGAAGCTGTCCAACCACCCCACACTGGTTGCTCAGGAAGAGGACGCGAAGGCCAGCACCCAAGGGAGAAACGCGGGAAAGTCGAAGGTTAGCTACAACGACGAACCGAAGGCGAGTGCTGCGCCAGGTGCAGCGGGGGTCAACAAGTTTTTGCCCTACACAGGGGGTGGGAGCGGGAAGAACAGGCCCGTATTTCCCGAGTGGAGCGGCAAGATGTTCACGTTGTTCAAGTTGATGAAAGAGATGAGGAAGCCCGGCAATGGCAACGACAAAATCGTCATCGTGTCGAATTACACCCAGACCCTCGACCTGATTGGCAAAATGTGCAAGGAGAACAGCTGGGGCTTCTGCCGCCTCGACGGATCCGTCGGCATGAAAAAGCGCCAAAAAATGTGCGACGACTTCAACAACCCGTCCTCCAGCCTAGTGGCCTTCTTGCTCTCATCCAAGGCCGGTGGCTGCGGGCTGAACTTGATCGGGGGGAACAGGCTGGTGCTGTTCGATCCGGACTGGAATCCGGCCGTTGATAAGCAGGCGGCGGCGCGCTGCTGGAGGGACGGTCAGAAGAAGAGATGCTTCACGTACCGCTTCTTGAGTGCGGGGAGCGTCGAAGAGAAGATCTTCCAGAGGCAGCTGAGCAAGGTGAGCGAGCGAAGCGAGCGAGCCTTTTGGAAGACGAGCATACGAGCCGCCACTACTAAACTAAAGTTTATTCCACTCAATTCGCTTGGCACCTTCTTCGCTCGGCGCAGGAAGGCCTCCAATCCGTCGTCGACGACAAGGAGCAGGTTAACGCCCTGTCAACGAAGGATCTGAAGAACCTCTTCAAACTGAGGTCCAACACTCCCTCCGACACCCACGACAAGCTCAAATGCGAGCGCTGCAAGCTCGTCATCGACAACGACGCGGCCGACGCAGTTGCATCGTTGCCAGCGAAACTTGAAAAGTGCGGCGAAATTCTTGCGGAAATGATGGAAAATCAGGAGGTGAGCCACCACGTTTTAATTCAGATCACTTTCATGTCAACTAACCACTAACCCTCGCCCTTCTTCTCGCCACACAGGCCGAGAAATTCCTCACCCCCCTCAACCCCGAGCTCTACGGCTCCACCGCTGAGGAGTACGACGGGCTCGTCAAGCAACCGATGGACCTCGAGCGCGTCAAGGCGAACCTGGTGAAGAAAGGCTACTACGCGTCCATCAGCCACTTCTCGAAGGACGTGAACCGAATCTTCAGCAACGTGGCCAAGGTCTGGGACCACGAGAGCGTCATTGGGCTAAGCAGCGGGAAGCTTCAGAGCTGGTGGCTCGAAAAGTGGAACGACAGTGTGCCGGAAATCATGAGGATGAAGGCGCCGAAGGTTAACCCGCTGAGTCCGAGCAAGTGTAGTAGCGTTGCGAGTGTCGGGGGGGGGAGTGTCGGGGGGGAGACCACCACGTCCGCCCAGACAGACGGGGATTTGCTTTGTCCTGAAATTCTTGAAAAGGGCGAGAACTTCCAGGAGCAAATCGGAATGCCCGAGGAGGAAGACCTGCGCAACTGGAGCCACCACTTTAATTCGGACACGTGCGACGACCCAATTTTCAGAACGGCCATGAAGGGCTCCGACGCCGTGAGCTTCGTCTTCGGTTTGGAGGTGACCTGGGATCTCATCACGGCACGGAAGCAGGAGGAGGAGGAGCAGAAGGCGCTTGAGGAGCTGGCGAGGCTCGAGGCTGAGGAGGAGGAGGAGGTCAAGGTGGGGGGGGGGGGCAGTAGTGACGAGAGTGAGGGTGAGGGGGTGGGGGAGGGGGGGGATAAACAGAAGAAGAAGAAGAAGAAATTGAAGAAGGAGAAGAAGGGGGACGGGGAGGGGGAGGGGGACGGGAAGCTGAAGCTGAAGCTGAAAAGGGGAAAGAAGAAGCTGGCTGCTGGTGGCTCGGACGACGACAATGACTCCGACGAAATGAACGACTTCTTAGCCGGCAGCGACGGCGAGGTCTCGGACGACGGCGGTCCCGATTCCGTCGCCTCCGACGAGGACCTTGATTTCGTTGACGGCGTGGAAACGGACGAGGACGAGGAGGGCGTGGTCGAAGTTGGCCAGGACGGAGGGTACGATAGCGCTGCTGTTGCAGAACCTGCTGCGGCGACTGCAACACGCTCCGAACAACCCGAGTTTGACGACGACGACGACGATGCTGACGACTTTGTTGTGTCGAAGAAGGAGAAGAAGAGGTTGAAGGAACTGAAGAAGATCGAGAAGAAGAAATTGAAGAAGGAGGTGGTGGGGGGGGGGGAGAAGGGAAAGGGGGGGAAGATGGTCAAGAAATTGAAGCTAGCCAAAACGAAAGCGGTCAAGAAGATCGACGAGGACGATAGTGAGGACGACTTGTTTGAGAAGAAGAAGGAGGCGGAGCTACCAGCGCAAAGCATGTTGAAGAGCAATGCTATGGACGAGGATGAGGATGAAAATGAAAATGAGGACGACATGTTCGAGACGGAGGCGAAGCCGGTTAACATCATGGAGGAGGAGGAGGAGGAGGAGGAGGACAGCGAGGGGGGGGTGAGGGAGGCCACAACAACCCCTCCGGACCTGCCCCCGACTCCGGCCCCTATTCCGGCCAAGAGGAAGAACGTCATGGAAGACTCTGAAGATGAAGATGAAGATGAAGATGAGGGTGTTCCTCCCCCTCCGACTGCGACTGCAACTGCGGTGGAGCTAACAGCCGCTGCCGAAGCACCACGTGAAGCACCTCCTCCAACCCTTCCTTTACCCCCAACCCTTTCTCCCGACGTCACCACCAGGGAGAACAGCGTAACTTCGTCAGCTGGGGAAGAGGAGGAGGCGGTAGCGGAGGCAGTAGCGAAACCAGCAGCGGTAGCGGAAGCAGATCCGAAATTGATCGGAAGCAAGGTGCTGGAGAAGAGTCCGGGCTGCGCCGATCGGCTGGGCGAGGTGCTTGAGCTGGTCGGGAATAATTTTGCGGTGCAGTTCGACATCGACCCGGACAACGAGGACGACGACGATGGGATTTTTGTCTTGACAAAGGCGAAGGTGTTGAAGGGGGTGGATAACTACGAAAAGAGCTTGGACCAGAAGAAGAAGGCCGAGAAAATTGCTAAGGAGAAAATTGCTAAGGAGAAGAAATTGGAGAAGGAGAAGGAGAAAGAGCAAAAGAAAGAGAAAGAGAAAGAGAAGGGAAAGGAGAACCAACCCGACCCGCAAGCCTCCCTGGAGAAATGGAACTGCACAGCGTGCACCATGGAAAACAAACCGCGAGCGAAGAAGTGCACCATCTGTGGCACCAAGAAGGCGGCGGTGAAGAAGAGGATGAGCGATGCGAGTGATGCGTCCAGTGTGAGTTCGGGGGGGAGCAAGAGGAGCAGGAGGAGCGGGGAGGGAATTTTGCAAGGAATGTGAATTTAAATGTGATGTGATGTGAATGTAAATGTAGGTGGGCCACATTTTTGGAGGAAGAGAGTAAAAGGGGGAAGATGAAAATAACTTGGAAAGTAGAGATACACTAAACACTGATCTTTTACATGAATTTCAACCTCAGCAAAACCAAATTTTTAAATACCCTTAACCAAATCCTCGTGCATCCATTTAGCCGCGTCTTTCGCGTAGTAGGTCAGAATCACGTCTGCTCCCGCCCGCCTGAAGCACATCAAGGTTTCCAATACCGTGCTCCTTTCTTCCAACCACCCCTTCTCGACAGCTGCCTTGATCATGCAGTACTCTCCGCTGACGTGATACGCCGCAACGGGCAGATCTGTGGCCTCCTTCAATCTGTGAACGATGTCCAAGTAGGGCATCCCCGGTTTGACCATAAGCATGTCTGCGCCCTCCCCGGCATCCAACGCTGCCTCCAAAATCGCCTCCCTCCCGTTTGCCGGGTCCTGCTGGTACGTCTTTTTGTCTCCGAAGCCCGGATGAGAATCAAGCGCATCCCTGAACGGGCCGTAGTACGCACTTGCATACTTCGCAGTGTAGGCCAAAATGCTGCGCCGAGCGAAGCGAGGCGCATTTTCAACGAAGCACGAGAGCAAGAGTGGGTTAGGAGTGGGTTTGTCGCTTCGCACTCTTCTGTCACAAGGCTCCCTCGCTTCGCTCGCTCACCTAACGTCCACGAACCCTTCGCTGTCCAGCGCGTCCCGCAACGCTCCCACCCTCCCGTCCATCATGTCGCTGGGAGCGACCACGTCGCTTCCAGCCCTCGCCTGGCACACGGCCTGCTTGCACAGCTGGTTGATTGTCAAATCGTTGACAATCTTCCCATCCAAAACAACGCCGTCGTGCCCCTGATCGCTGTACGGGTCCAGCGCAATGTCTGTTATCACAGTCACCTCCTCCCCGTACTTCTCCTTAATCATCCTCACGGCTCTAGGCACAAGACCCAACGGATTAAATGCCTCCGTGCCGTAGTTGTTCTTCAACGCATCGTCGACCTTGGGAAAGAGAACGAACGACCTGCGCCGAGCGAAGCGAAGCGAAGCGAGGCGCATTTTTAATGAAGCAACAGCAAAACGAGCGAAGCGAGTCAATAGAATTGAGCGGGTTAGTTTAGTAGTGGATGATGCCATTAGAAAAAAAATGAGTATGCATATCTTCATCAAGGCTAGCTCGCTTCGCTCTCGCTCACCTCACACCGTACTTGACACTCTCCTCAATCTCGGTCATCATGTGCTGGAGGCTATGCCTCTCACACCCAGGCATGCTCACAATATCCTGGCAAAAATCCTCGTCGTGGATAAAGAGGGGGTAGATGAAGTTCGCCGGGGAGATTGAGGTCTCCCGGACCATGTTACGAATTACGGCTGACTTCCTATTTCGTCGGGGGCGGATTCGCTGAGGGAACCACAAAGACGACTTGTTATTGAGGATGAGAGGGGCGTTCGGTCCTTCAGTTGGATCGAATGCGGGAGGAAAGGATGCAGCATTGTCGTCCACTGGATTTGTGAATAGTTTCGTCGTTGATGAAGTTGTTTTGGAGCAAGTCCTAGCCAAAGGTGAGAACGACCATGCCGCCAAAAAAGGAACCAGCTGAAATTGTATACATCGCATGGTGGAACGTTTTTGGGGACAGAAAAAAAAAGAAAAACAAAGCAACACAACAAGTGCACAAGGTGACAAGGATTTCCTATGTGCTGTGCCAAACACGAATAAAGAATCTCTCCCGATGTCGGTAGAATTCACAGCAGCTACAAATCCAGGAGCTCCTCCGCCAATGGTTCCCACTCGCCCTTCCCAAAAGAAAAAGTACAAATCGACCGAGAACAAGTACACTGCATCGACGACCGATGTGCTGATCCAGCACAACACGACAGTAATGTCTTTGCTGTCTCTCACCGCGAAAGAAATGTCCCTCCTGAACAACAAAGCGTCGATCCAATACACTGAGCTCACCAACAGCCACATTGCATCGGTGATCGAAACTAAGCTAGCTCGTGGGGAAGTGTGCATTCACGGCAACTCCAATTCCAACTCCAATAACGAAATTGAGGAACCCGATCTCGATAGACACCACACGTCAACAACGTTTGAAAGGTGGTTCCCAACGATCCTCACCCTTTCTTCCGCCCAATCTTACCTTGCTGTGACTGATGTTCAGTCGTTTGTAACAATCTACGGCATATCTGCCTCGATCCCAACAACTTCGATCGTGACTCTCGATCCGTTCAAGGACCTTAAGCTCGACGACGAAGCGTTCGACAGCGACCCAACAGTCTTTATCACGGCGATCGAGTTTTCTCCCGATGACTCTCACCTAATAATCGCGGGTTCCACGTCTGCCTCCTCCCTCGTAATCGTTTTGTTCGAAATAAATTCTCAGAAAACGGTCCACTCAACGATCACCGTCGATCCCACTACAGCCATAGAAACAGAAACAGAAACAACCACAACCACAACACCACCCACACGAATAACGAAACTGTCGGTGAACAGCACCGGCACGAGCACGCTGGTTTCGTTCGATACTGGCAAATTTGGCGTTTACGACCTAAAAAGCGGAATTTTCCAACCGGCCGGAGCAGCTTCCTGCGCCGATTCCGACTTTGATTCCCAACACGGATATAGATTGATTTCGACCACTGCCTTGTTCGGCCCGGAAAACAGCGTGATTGTTCTAGCGGAGTACACCAATCTCGAGAAGGAGGTGAGCGATGCCCCATCCCAGCGACTATTTATTAAACTAACACAAACACTTTCCCCCCCCGCTCCCCTTCCAGCTCTTTTTGTCAACACTAAGCACGAGGAAGTTTGTGAATGAACCGGCTCACAAAACGGTACAAATAGGCAGTCCGAACAAGAAGATTTCCGCGATGCAGAAACACATCCTGAGTGCTAGCTGTTTGAGCATCAGCCAGAACCCTGGGAATGTTTTGTTGGTCACCGGTCGAGCTCTTGACCACAAGCTAATCAAAACCTACTCCGCCTCTTCCCTCGCCCTCCTCTCAACCCTCCAAGGCCTAAACGGCTTCTCTCCGTCATTTGCCTCCGCCTCGTTCGTCCGATCCTTCCCCAACACATTTGGCGAAACGAAAAATTGGGTTGTCGGCGTACCGATTTCGTGGAAGACCACCCCCTCGAAGGTGAGCGAGCGGAGCGGGGGGGGGTTGAGGAAGACGAGCATACGAGCCACTACTAAACTAACATTATTCTCAATTCGTTTTCGCACCTTCTTCTCGGCGCAGGACGAGAAAATCCACGAAATGGTGTACGTTTGGGAGGACAGGGTTTACAAGGACGAGGTCGCCCCCCACCCCGACACCTTCACCTGGCCCAAGGTCGGAGAAATTGACACAACAACCTCCAATTCCGCCCAAGGTGAGCGAGCTAGCGGAAGACTCGAGCGATGAAGTGCGCGAAATGGGTGCAGACGGCTACATCCACTACTAAGCTAACCCACACTCAATTCGTGGCTCGCTCGGCGCAGCTCCCCTCACCCAATACACCCTCGACAACATGAAAAAAAACCAACTCTCCCGTTACAACCTCGTTAAGGACCTAAACGCCGCCAAGCTAAACACCGTTCCGGACATCACATTACCCTCCCCGTACACGAGCAGGAGGCGCTCCGACGACGAGGTTGGTGGCGGTGGGGGCGGGGGCGTGGGGGAGAAGTTCAGGTGCGCAGTGTTCGCCAACGGTCGGTTCTTTGGCGTTGGTGCCGAATCTGGGGGGTTGTTCGTTGCCGGGGGGGGGGGGGGGAGCAGGGCTGAAGGGGGCTTCCCCGGAGCAATGTACCCCCCGGGGTACGTAGTTGTTGATCGGAATGTTGACTACGTCGAGAAGGAGGATGAGCTTGACGTTATTTTGGGCGAACTGGAGGGTTTTGACTTTTTTGAGAATGTTGGGAGGGAGAGGGGTGTTGAGGGGATGGAGGAGGAGCCTCAACAGCACCAGCACCAGCACCAGCAGAAGCAGAAGCAGCTACTACACAAAACAACTTTGACGAGAACTGACATAATAAACGACACGCCAACGACAATTTCCTCAGTGAGGCACATTGACGAGGACGAAATTTTTGTTGACGTGGTTGGTTTTGGTGGTGGTGAGGATGAGGAGGAGGAAGGGGAAGGGTTAATGCCAATCGTGTCTGTCCCGCTCCCCTCACTCAGACAGCCCAACATCGTCAATTTTGTCTCACCAAGTCCAGAAGATGGAGACATGGAAATCGATAATACGGGCGAGACAGTCTCCTCCTCCATATTCGACCTCATGCCCTACAAGACCAACCCCCCCATCGACCCCCCAGCAACTTACCCCCCCAGCAACGTTTCGGAATGCATAGGGGAGCTGAGCAAATTCTCGTTGCAACGGGGAACAACGACAATCTGTACTGCGTGCAACGGTCGCGCGAGCGTCCACATTTGCGGCCGTCGCTTCCTCCCGGCCTACGACCCGGACTTTGTCCCACCTAAAAAACCAAAGCTCGAGCACGTCGAAGACATCAGTAGCAACAGCAACAGCAACACACACCACGGAAACGGAAAGAGAAAACGGTGTGGGGGGTGCGCAGGGTGCAAACGCGTTGAGAACTGTGGGCGGTGCTCCAGTTGCGTGCTAAGGAAGGAGTTTGGCGGGCAGGGGTCACAAAAAGGTCACAAGAAGTGCGAGCTCAAGAAATGTCTTGAAATCGTTGCGGCGGAGCAGTACGCGCTAGTGAATGACCCCGACTACTACAGCTACAACCCAAACGATTATTTACCTGTTTTGCCTGCACCGAACGTTCCCAAAGTCCCTAAGGTCCCAAAAGTGAAAGCGGTGACCCACAAGGACATTTCCAATTTTGCCAATAAGAAGATTGAATTGAAGGAAAGGCTTGGGCAGGAGGGCATCAAGTTGGAGAGTGCGAAGCGGGCCAATAACAGTGACGAGGTGGCGAGGATTGCAAATGTTTTGACGTCAATAAATGCAGAGCTTGAACAGATCAACTCCTCCTTAAATGAAATTTTCTACGAAAGGTGAGCGAGCGCCGCGAGCGAAGCTGCGTCCATTGCGACGACCGAGCGGTAGCGAGGAAGGAGCTGCGTCCAATTGATCAAGCCGAGCGCAGCGGAAAGCCGAGAGCAGCGGAAAGGGGGGGGGGGGTGGGGGGGTCTCCCCCCCTCCACAACCCAAGTAATTTCCA
>Ga0302116_1001703_pt1 | contig 13223 bp, 18 predicted proteins | sample AG5_SCM_MG_FD_203124 | JGI IMG/M metagenome (GOLD analysis project Ga0302116, IMG submission 203124) | Marine microbial communities from Western Arctic Ocean, Canada - AG5_SCM | ecosystem: Environmental > Aquatic > Marine > Oceanic | place: Canada: Western Arctic Ocean | collected 2017-10-01 | reverse complement strand
ACATGGGCAAGTTCCTTGTGACTTTCATCCTATGCACAAACTTAACCTTAACACTTGGGTATGCACCCGACACAATCCTCCCCTCTTCAACTCCCAAGTCTTGTTCATGTGCAGATTGGAGCTCAAATTCTTCAGCTGCAGCACTTTTCTCCAGCCCTGAAGCCGCAGTGGCGGCAGGCTCATCCTGCGCCATCCCCTCATTGGGAGTGTCTGCCGACCCAACGTCCCCTATCTACAACATATATGACGGCTTCTGTCTCTGCGACTCCACTTCCGAAGATCCTGACATGTGGTTCACTCATTGCGATTCCCCGGCCGACATCCCCTCGCAACTTAACCTGCTAATTGTTGACGCAAGTACCGTTGCGGTCAATTTCCTCACTTCAGACAACGGCAAGCGTTCGTCACCGAGCAACACCCCCGTGGCGGAACTGAAGTTACTGGGTGCGGACGAATCCGCAATAAAAACGATCACCGGATTCTCGGAACCGTACGCCTACGGATCAAGAGTTCAATCTTACCACAACGTAATATTCAGCAACCTAACGCAGCGAACCGACTACGAGTACAGAGTGGCTACTGGCGCGGACCAGGTGTTCACCAAGTGGACGAAATTCCGCAGGTGAGCGAGCGTTTTGGACCGTCCCGTCCCTGAACAACACCCTCGCACAAAACGATGTGTCCAATTTTGAGCGTCTAAAATCTCCAACATCCTTTTTTTGCCTTTTTTTCCTTTTTCTCGTGTTCAACATTGTCGTGCACGTACCCCGCCTCGCCACTACTAACTAACATTGTTCTCAATTCTCCAGCCTCTACACTAAGGACTCCAAACCCACAAAACTTGCAATGTATGGAGACATGGGTGTGTATCCGAACATGGAGACCCCCGAAGCGGTTCCTTCGGTGGCCCGCCACAACATCGGCAACCTGATAGACGACTACGCCAATGGCGACATCGACTTTGTCATGCATTGCGGTGACCACGCCTACGAGTTCCAATTTGTAAATGGCGAGCGCGGCGATGGGTACATGGACGCGTACAGCCTCCTCCTCAAGAACGTTCCGTGGCTTCCTGGGTGGGGAAACCACGAGTATCTGGACGAGGACATGGGGGAGAGGCTCGCGAACATCACAAGCGGCATGATCAGTTCGATGCCCGAGGGAAGGTGCGAAATGGCTGCAGACGGCTACATCCACTACTAAACTAACCCACCCAGTTCGTTCGCTTCGCTCGGCGCAGTCACCGAATGTGGTACTCCACCGATGTCGGCCACATGCACCTGGTCCAACTCGATTTTAGCCCCTACTTTTGCTTCTTTGACGGCTGCGAAGCCGTCGATACGTGCGGTTTGCCGCGCGAGTTCCACGATCCGCCCACCACGGACGGAGAGATGCTCTTCGACGAGTATAGGGAGCGGATTCTTGCTTGGCTAGAGGCCGACTTGAAGAAAGTTGACAGGGAGAAAACACCTTGGCTAATAGTGAGCAGCCACTTTCCCATATATTCTACTTACGACGGTGGCAACCCTTTATTAGGAGAAGGAGAAGGAGAAGAGGAAACAGATGCGGACAACGGAGCGAAGGGATACAAACATTTGCGGACGACAGGGTACACATCGAAAGTTCAGCCTTCCCAAGACTTGTTGCGTCTGGATTTGGAACCACTGCTGAAGAAGTACAATGTAGATGTGTACTTCACAGGCCACAACCACAACTACGAAACCACGTGGCCTATGTTTAACGCAACGAGCGTTCAGAAAGACTTTAAAGAGGTGAGCGAGCGAACGAGCGGAAATGGTTACAGCCACCCACACCTACTACTACCAAAGCTAACCCACCCAATCCATTTCGTTTGGCTCGCTTCGCTCGGCGCAGCCCAAAGCAACGGTCCACATCATATCCGGTGCCGCGGGACCGGGTGGTTATGATAATTTTACCAAGACGAGCCCCGAATGGAGCAGGGAACCGAGGGTTCTAGAGGTTTCCTATTCGGTTGTAGAAATGACCGACGAGACCTTCCATTTGAAGCAAATTGCGAATAACGACGGGCGGTTGTTGGATGACTTCACGATAACCAAAAAGATATAATCTCAAATCGAACACATATTTATTTTCTCATCTATTACTTTCTCTCACACCGTATTTGTGTCGTACCTCATCAATCCAGTGAACTGAGCCATCTGTCCAACGTGCCTGTGGGTTGTATTGAAGATCTTGATCGCCAGCAGATTCGTGTCTCTCTCCAGCACGAAGGGCTTCCTGAGCCCCTCCTCCTCCAGATCACTGAATAGGCAAGGCGGAAGCGCGATGTAGTTGGCCTCGTTGAACACCTCAGTGCCGTTTCCGTACTTTGCTTCAACGGCACACAGCAGCTCCCCCGTGTCCTCGTTGTAGAGCTCCTGGCGGATGCAGCTCGGGGCGTGGCAGTGTGCGTCTATGACGTAAGGCGTGATGGTAGAATAGTCCTCCGGCTTGTCTTCCAGGCCCATTTGGTCCGCCGTGAGTCGCGCAGAAATCATCCCCTGGCACATTGATCCGTCCTCACACTGCACCTCCTCGTAGTCGTTCACCGCATCGTCAATTAAAAAAACCCAATGCGTCAGGTGCTTGTGGCTCGCTTCCGTTTTCTCCAGCTCTACTGATTCCACCGGCTCAACGTACTCCTCAAAATAATACCGAAACTTGAGAAAATACTCGTCAACGTCCTCGGGAATCATATCCTCCTGACCGTGGTCGGTGAGGAAGAACTGGTGCTTGCAGCAGTGTAGCCCACCATGGTAGGTCTCCATTTTGCAGGCAGGGTTGTTCTGGAGGGCCATATCGCTGCGGGGTGCTTCGTTACAGAAGACGTTGTAAGCATCCGTAGTGACGTTGTTGTAGGTGAGGAAGGACATCTGCGTGGGAGCGCAGATGCAGCTTTCAACCTCTGAGACACGAGTGCAGCGAGCGAGCAAAAATAGTTGAGTGGAATAATGTTAGTTCAGTAGTGGATGTAGCCATTATGTCTGCAGCCATTTCCCTCACTTCATCGCGAGTATTCTCGACTTCATCAAGGCTCGCTCGCTTCGCTCACTCACCTGAAGGGATTAAGGTGATGCTTCCAACGCTTCTACCGCTGTGGTAGGCGATCGTGACGCTGTCTCCGACCGCACTGATAAAGTTCACGTTGCCCGGAGCTGTCGGGAAGGTAAAGTGGTCGGAGCTGCGCCGAGCAAAATGAGACACGCATTTCGCATTGTCAACGAAGAATGAGAGCAAGAGTGTGTTAGGAGTGGCCATACACTAGTTGTGACTAGCTCGCTTCGCTCGCTGCTCGCTCCGCTCGCTCACCTCTTGCCGTCTACATCGCGCGTCATCGTAACGGTCCGCACTCCCCCCTCCACCTTGTCCTCCCCTACCCTGACCAACTGGCTCTCAAGCACAGTCCCCGGCCCGTGATTCTCCAATTTTCTCTCCGAAATCGTGCCGTCGCCGTCCACGATGATGGCGTACGGGAAGTCGGCCATGCTGCTCGCGTCCAAGCCGAAGCCGAACCAACCTCCGTCAGGCCCGGTCACAACAATCTGCACTGTGGCCGCATCTATGCTCAAGCTGATTGAAGTTTTCACGTCGTCTAACGCCGTGAAGCCCCGGACCTTGCTCACGATGGACTCAGAGGGGCCACACATGGATTCACTTGACTCGTTGGAGTTGTAGATCGCATCGAAGTTTAGCGTTCCCTTCACGGGGGACAAAATGCAGCCCTTGGGAAGGCCGGTGTCGTCCACAGTGGTTGTGCTGGCAACATTGTCAGCACCCACCAGCTCCTTAATTGATGTGAAGCAAGTTGCCTCGTCGGCAAGCAGCGCAGGGCACGTGCCAGAGGTGAGGATGCTGGATTGGTTCTGGATTGACCGTGTGATCCTGTCTGTGCAAGGGCATTCGATCAGCGGCGACAATCCAATAGAGTGGTCGACGTACTCCTTCACAGAGTCCGGAACGAACCAAGGCTCGTAGCCGTTCACATCAGTTGCCAACTTGCTATAGTTTCTGTTGTGGGTGTCGATTTGCATGGGCTGGGAATTGGGTGGGTTAGTTTAGTTTTAATAGTTTCGTTTAGCCTCGCACTCACCTCTAGTATGAACGTGGAGGGCGAGTGGATAAGCTGCGCGTAGCCGCAGGGATACGCGTGATAGGATTTGCGGTACTCGCCACCCGGATTCTCCTTGAACACAATGTTGGTGGGGTAAGCAGTCTGCGACTCTGATTTGCTTTTGGGAGCCCAATGGGTAGGATTGGGCGCGTGGAATGTTCTGTCCGGGTAGTATACCAAGTCGGAATCGGCACCGTTGAGCCACGCGAAGTAGTGGTGATTGTAGGCATTATAAATTGGGATGGACTTATCGCCATCATCAGTTTTCATTACTTGATCAATTTCATAGCCAGTGATCGCCATAACCTTCCCAGCAAATCTCTTTATAATATCATCAGGTAGCGGGACGTCCGCATTCCTTGTCCAGTAGACTTGGGAGTACCGGGTAGAAATTGCGCCATAGACTTCGAAGTACTCACCCAATTTGGAGAAGGACAAATCATAAGGGGGTGAGTTGGGGTCAGGGTTTGAGATGGAATAGGGGATTCCACCAGAGTTCATTGGACGTTGGTCAGCCGCCAAGGCCAAGGGAATGGCCGCCAAAAGAGTGGTGATCTTCATGAGAATTTTGTAAACATGAGCAAAAAACAAAAAACAAAACAAATTGTGACTGGTGTGAATTTATAAAATAACATCAACACAAACAACATGGCAACTCCGCGTTCATCTTCACGCGTGCGAAGGAAACCTCAGGCCTATGAACCTTCCATTGAGTCGGACCATAAGATCCTTCGATCGACCGGGAAGCTTCAAAATTCAATTGGAAGATTTGCAGGAGCAAAGGAAGGGGGAATCCACGCCGAGATGGATTACACCGAGAGCTTAGATCCTGCAACCGCGACACCCTTCGAAAATGACGAGGACGATGAATCACCTCCGATCTCCTTGGCTGGTTTCAGTGCTATGGTTTTAATCGGTTCAGTAAGTTGCATTTTCCAGCTGGAAAGTGTACCTTTCCTCCCTTACGGTCCCCAGGTCAAGCTCTTCAGTAGATTCGGGCTCTCACTTTTCATGTTCGCAGCAGCATACATGCGGCTCGACACGCGGACCGCTGAGTTCATCGAATCCATCGTCCCTCCACCCCTTCCGCCGAAATTCTGCGTCTATGCGAGCGGTTTTGCTGAGTTTGTTGCCTCTCTCCTCCTCCTAGCACCGGGAGATGAGGGGAAGCTAGGGGCTAAGTTGGTGTGCTTGATTTTGATTGCCGTCTTCCCGGCTAACATTTACCATTCTGTGTCGGAGAAAGCACAACGGGAGACGAAAATTAAAGGGTGGGTTCTGTGGGCAAGAATCTTCATCCAATTTATATTCTTCAAGTGGGCGAGCTGGCACATAGTTTGAAACGCACTAACTAAAATTAATATTAAGGGATGCATTTGAAAACGAAACCCTTGTGCTTATTCAATAGCTGGACCTGGCAACAAGAACTCCACCACCACACTCATTGGCCCGTCGCCGGCCCCAGGCCTCTGAATGCACATTTTTAGACCTTGTGTGGAGGGTGTGGAGGTCAGCCTCGGTGGCGACCAGGTGGAAATCAAAAACAAACTAAAAATCAAATTTCTTCTTTCCAAGCTCAGCTAACCCTTCCCTTCACATTCTATTTTTTACCTACATCCAGTCACAATTCGATCCAATTGTCCGGCCTCAGCACCACGTGCTTCCCGCTATCCCAAATGACCTGTCGTTTTCCCTCCTCTACTTTCGGAATCGGCTTTCCGTCGTTGCAACTCATGAATACGAAATCGTCGCCCAAATCCCCCATCTCGTGGATTCTCTCCCTCGCAGTTTGCAGCGTCGTCGTGCTGTCGATGCTCAGCTTCCCGACAATATTGTTCCGCCGACCGAAGCTCACCGGAACGAAAATGGTCACCCCTGGCTCCAGCACCTCTTGTTTCTTCTTCTCCTGGACCTGTTCCTCTTTTGCTTCATTTTCGACCGTCATGTTCCTTGACACCGCCCGCAACTTCATCATTTTCTTCCTCTTACCCTTTTGGCCTCCATGTTGTCCAGTATATTCGCCGCCGGTTTCCGCTCTCTACTCAACGCAAAATCCATCGCCGCAATCACCGGCAGGGTGAGCGGGTTGCTGTGGAACAGCAACTTGTCCAGCACTTGGTTCGCCTCAACCGCATCCTGAAAGCACTTCAAGCCTTCGTCGTCGATCTTGCTGCGCCGAGCAAAAAGAGCGGTATACATGTTAGTTTAGCTCGTTTCCACAACCCCCCCCCGCGCGCGCGCGCTCCGCTCACTCACCTCCTGCTGATGTTGAGCTCCAGCAGCGCTTCGTTGTCGTGGAGGCCCTCGGCCAACAATCCCGCGTTGGCCTTGCTCAAGTCCGTGCCGCTAACGTCCAGCACCAGCAAGCTAACGTTCTTCGCCAGCGCCGCGCCGAGGGCAGTCGCAGCCGATTTGCCCAGATCGTTGTTACCCATGTACAGCTGCCTTAGCGCGGTGTTCTCCTGCAGATCGAGTGATGTGGTTAGTAGTGGCTTTCGTGTGCTATTAGAAACGTTCGCGAGACTCACCTCCAAGCTCCTGCCGATGGCAACCGCCCCGTCGTCCCCGAACTCGTTACTCCGAATATCCAAAGTAGTCAAAACGTCGTTGGTGCGAAGACTCCCGCACAGGTCGATCGCCCCGGCGTCGCTCATTCCGCAGCCGGCGAGGCCAAGGACAGAGAGGCGGTTGCCGCCTCTTTTGCTTTTGCTTTTGTTTTTGCCTTTGATTTTGCTTTTGCCTTTGCCCTTGCCTTTCCCTTGGCTTGGATCGTCATTGTCGCCGTCATCCTCGTCGTCGTCGTCGTCGTCGTCATCGTCATAGTCGCTTACGCCTTCGAGAGTTTCGGCGAAAGCTGACACTCCAACGTCACCCACGGCAACGTTTCCGGACAGGATGAACGAGGTGCACTCGCGGTTGGCGCGGAGGGAGTAGCCGAGTAGTTTGGCTCCTTCCTGTGGTGTGTGTTGTTGTGTTGGTGGATTATTTTATATATTGTATGAACGGCGGGCGAAGCGAGCTAGTCACAACTAGAGATGGTGTTGCTGGGCAACTAGAGATGGGATGGTGTTGCTGGGTCGCTTCGTTCGCAGCTTCACACTCTTCTGCCACAAGGCTCGCTCGTGGCTCGCTTCGCTCGCGGCTCACCTCGCCAATCATGTTGTTGCTCAAATTCATGTTCTTTATCATGCACCGCTCGTTCTGCAGCGCCGCGCCAATAGCCCCCCCCCCCCTGTCCCCGATCCTATTCCCGCAGAAACTGACGGTCTTGAGCGCCGTGTTCCCCACCAAACTCTTCCCGAGGCGCTCCGCCCCCGCATCGTCGATGCCGCAGTGCCTCAAGTCCAGCACGCTAATCGCGCTGAAGCCCGCATTCGTCGGCGCCAAGGAAGCGCACAGGGCGGCCGCGCCCTCCCCGCCAATGTCGTTGTGGCTCAGGAAGAGCTCCTGGACGTAAATGTTTGTGCCGAGCGCCACGCCGAGTTTTTGGGCAGCCAAACTCCCGAACGCGTTGCTCCGAAGGTCGATGACCTCGCAGTGGCTCTTGTCATCGGACAGAGCGCCGCAGAGTTCATTCACCCCCTCGTCGGTGATGTTGTTCATGCTGAGTTTTACTGCGCCGAGCGAGGCGAGATTGTGCGCATTTTCAATGAGTATGAAATGAGTATGAAATGAGTATGAGATGAGAAATGAGAGCAGCGAGCGAGCACAAATACTTGCAGGCACATGGACTCACCTGCGATGAACTCGTCCCTCATCAATCCAGGAACCATCTTCGCTTCGACCTCAGCGTCGCCCCAGGGACTCTGCTCGCTGTGCTGCGCCACGAACTCGTACACCACCCTCACCTTCTCGCTCAGGTCCTCCACGGAGATGGAATAAAACAGGGAGTTGAACTCTCTGTAACTTATCGACCCATCGTCATCGGGGTCAAAAAGCTTAATCACGTCCGCCATCTCCTGCTCCGTTACGTCGCCCTGCAGGATGTCGTTGATGACGACCTTCAGCTCGTCGTGGCTCACCGTCCCGTCACCGTCGGTGTCGAACCGCTGGAACGCCTCCCGTAGGTTGAAACCCTTTTTGGAACTCGCCATTTTACGGATTTTTACCATGGACATTCGGGCCTTGGCCTTGTGGTCGTAGTCCTCCGAGGTGTAGAACGTGTGGGCGAACTGAGCCGGGAGTTAGTTAAGCGAGAAATATTTATTTACAAGGCAAGGCAAGGCAAGGCAAGGCTCGAGTTTCGCTCACCTCAAAATAGGAAATCTCCCCGTCATTGTTGGGATCAAACAGGTGAATTACGTCCAGTATCTCGTCGTAAGCCAACCCCGGGATGAGCGACAGCAGAATGGTCGACAATTCCTCGTGGCTTATCGAGCCGTCGCCGTCTACGTCAAACTGGGCGAATGCACCTTTCAGGTTGAATTCCCCAGTGGATTCCGCCGCATCGCGAACATGGGCTAGGGTCTTTACAGCGCTCATGGAGTTAATATGTTCTTATGGTTGCGTTTCTGAACGGGCACAGGACCACTGCATATCTTCGGCCAAATTTGCATATATTTTATATTGTCGTTGACAATATTTTGTTTGAACTGAATTTCATCACGATGCTCAAGCAAATCCGTTCTCCCATGGCGTATAACAGCTCCAGCAGTAACATATCCGCCATGAGGGCAAAAATATCCCGACCAAAAAGCAGATCGTTCAAGAGACCTGCTCTTAAGCCTCTGAAGGCCCCTATAGACGAATTTGGTCCGCTCGACATTGACACTCCCAAGAATTCCACCACCACCAGCTCGAGCAGCTCGAGCAGCTTCGAAGACAAAGAGAACTACAGTAGTTATAATTATAACGAGAGTGTTGAGCTCGAAATCAAGCCTCTTCACTTTACTTCCCCACAACCCACACCGACACAACCCACACCGACAAAAACAGCAACACTTCCAACTCCTCGACGCATGCAAACTCCCCCTCCCAAGCGTTGCCAGACTCCCATCCTCAAGAGAGAGCGAATTCTGATCACGAAGACTTCCAATGCCCAAAAACTCTCCCAAAGACAGGCTCAAATAACAAAATTCGCCCTACTCGGCTCTTTTTTATTCACGCTGCTTGCAATTTTCTCGTACAATTGCTACGTTGGGGGGGTGCATTCGCCCACCAACAAGCTGACAATGAACTTCGAGGTGGACGGAGTCAGCAGCTGGAGGTTGATCAAGGTAAAGAAGAGAAAAACTTTTTTCAGCTTCAGGAGGGAAAATGAAACTGCGCACAGTTATAAATTGCGTGACAGCGACAGTGATAGATGCTTGAGCTGGAGCACGAGGGATCTCAAAATTGTTAACAACTGCGACCTGGCCAGCAGCTTCGAATTCAACAACAATAGGCTGAGTAGGGGGGGGGGCAAGAGTGTTGATGTGATTGCGAAAGTCAGTGTGGGGAATTGGCCGTTGTGGGGTGGGGTGAGCTTCATTGTTGAGTCTTTCGATGAGGCAATTATGCTGTTGTAATCAAATAATTTATTTTATTTAAAATTGTTTTTCACTCTGATTTATGTGGCTTCCATCTTGTAGGGGTGATTTGGACGGGGAGGTGGGCTGGGGATAGGAAGGAGAGGATCTCGGAGGTCACGTTGTAGCCGCCGTTGTGCACGCACTCGCCGAGTACCCTCATGACTTTCTCGAGGGGTGAGGTGTTTTCGTTTTGATCCAAAAACGACACAAATTCCCACTTGTAGACAATGTGAAGAATGAGGTTGAGGACGGGGGTGAGGCCCGTGATTTGGTACTCACGGCAGGGGGTGATTCTAACCGTCTCGTCCTGGTTGGCCGAAACAATGTAGTTGGAATCGGCCGTGATGGTGAGCTGCCTGGTGCGGAATTCCTGCTCGAACGTGTGCTTGAGCTCGAAAGTCTCAGCATCCCAGATCTTCATCGTTTGGTCGCGACCGGCACTCACAAGAACACGCCCGTTGGGGGAGTATGAGACGCTATTGATGTAAGAGGTGTGAGCCTGGTCGATGCTCTTCACCAAGCTTCCATCGGCAGGGTTCCAAAATTTGATGGATTTATCCCAACTTCCCGAGCAAAGGAGCTTGCAGTCGGAAGAGAACGAGAGGGACACGACGTAGCTGCAGTGGCCCTCCAACGTGTGCGCTAAGATGGCACTTCCCTCGTTGAAGCTGTAGAGGTTGATGAGCTTGTCGCCGCTTCCAGTAGCCAGCTGCTTGCCGTCGGGGGAGAAGCACACTGCAAAAATAATACTCGTGTGATCCTCTAGCACTTGCACTCTCGCCCACTCGCCACCCTCCCCCGGCTCCGACCAAATCATCACCTTCCCATCACCTCCACCAGAAGCAAAGTGGGAGCCTGATGGAGAGATGGTGACGCACTCAACACCACCAACGTGTCCCACCAAGGTATGTACCAACTCGAGGGAAGGGCTGAGTATTTTCAAGATGGGATCCTCAAACTCATCATAGCCACAAGCCACAAGTCCCGAGCCATTCGGAAGATAGCAAAGACCATTGACACCATAGGCAAAAACATTGTCAGCTCGATATTCTACGTTGTTGGAGCTGGTCGAGTGGATGATGATTGACCCGTCATCACTACCCGACGCCACATGACCGTTACTCCGCAACGCCACGCAATATACTTCATCATTATGCCCGTGGAGGAGCTGTTCGTCCATCTTCACAGACTAAATTGAGATTGGACAGGGGAGGAGGTGGGGACGAGGGTTGGGGGTGTTTTTCTGGGCTAGTGGGAGAAAACAGGCGTGCAGAAGTTCTTTTGGAAAACACACAAAAATTTTGAACAAATTTTAATTAAAAATACCTCTCACTGCTCAATCCAAGCTCAATCCCTTTGTACTTTCACACGATTCACCTATTTTTCGGCAATGCTGCCATAGACAATCTTCTCGGCTACAGCTCATGAATGACTTAGCAACAATTACAGCCCTGCTGCTGCTTGCAGGCCTCCTGGAAATTGGGGGCGGATGGTTGGTATGGCAAACCATCCGTGAATCGCAGCCCGCTTACTTTGCCATCCTCGGCTCAGTAGTCCTGGTAGCATACGGATTCGTGCCGACTCTGCAACCCCTTGATGATTTCGGTCGGATCTATGCTGCATATGGAGGGGCATTCACCGTGCTGTCGCTGCTTTGGGGTGGTGTTGTGGATAAGTTGAATGTAGATAGAGGCGATGTTGTTGGCAGTGTTGTGGTGCTCGTAGGGGTGATGGTGATTCTGGCATATCCTCGAGAGGAAAGGTAGGTCTGGTTCTGGTTCAAATTTCCCTCTTACAATTAATTCATCAAAGTTTATTTAGTTCCCCCCATTTTTTCCTCCCCCTTTCCCTTTCCCTTCCCACCCCTTCCCATCGTTTTCGTTCTTAGGAGAAAGAACCGGTCAGTTCCTTCAAAAAGTCTACCTCCGTCTTCGCATCAGTTGCCTTTCTCCAATCTTCCCAGTGGACGGCCACAACGGTGAACCCGAGCCCTTCCAGCAACCTTCGTTTGAACTTAGTTTGTCCGCTCTCCTCGTCTTGGCCGCTCTCGCTCACCACGTAGTGGCTCGGTCCGTTGAACTCCAAGGCTACCTTCTGGTAGTCGACGTTTTCGATCAGTATATCGACGTTAAGCATGGTGTTTGTCTTGAAGTTGACCTTGCCGTCGTCGAACGGGGACACCTCCAGTTTGTGGTCTACACCAATCTCGTTCAAGCACTTGGAGATGGCGAGCTGCGCTCGTGACCGGACGTCGATTTCTCCCGTTTGCTCCTCAATCTGGTCGAGGAGGGATTGGGGTGGGGTCGCAAGGTCGAGGTCGAGGCTCGCTCCATCGAGCTGAGCTGCGGCATAGAACAACGCGAGCTGTTGCAGCTGCTCCTTGCTGTACTTCACCCGAGATTCGCACGCCAGCTTCCACAGCTTCTGGACCAGGGTTTTCCCAACGTTTAGCTTCCCCGCAACCGCGAAGGCCCACAGGTGGGTTGCGAGGAACTGCGCCGATTACACAAAATCAAAATTGTGTGGAATTATATATGCATAAATTGTTAGTTTGTTTAGTGGCTCGTATCCTCGTCTTCCAAAAGGCTCGCTCGCAGTATCAGTATTTCGCTCGCTCACCTGCTCCTTTCCGTCCCTTATGACTCGCGAGTGCTCGTTCGCAACCGCCTCGAAAAGAGTGTCGGCCTCGTACCCGAGAGTGGCAAACGCCCAGCAGACGTTGCTCAATTCTGCGCCCGAGGGTTGGGTTAGGGTTAGGGTTAGGGTTAGGGTTAGGGTTAGCTTAATAGTCTTCCAAAAGGCTCGCTCGTAGTATTTCAGTATTTCGCTATTTCGCTTGCTCACCTTGAGTGTTGCCCTGCTTGGTGATTCGCCTGTGCTCTCCGGCAACCGTGGCGAAGAGCTCCTCAGCCTTGAAGCCCGTTTTGGCGAACGCCCAACAGGTGTTGCTGATTTCTTGGAGCTTGCCGTCCTTGACAATTCGCGCAGTCTCCCCAGCCACAGCGGCAAACAGCTCCTCCGACTTGTGCCCCAGCTTGGCAAACGACCACGCAATGTTGCTCAGATCCTGTATAGTTCCGTCCCTCGCAATCTGGCCCCACTCGCCAGAAATCAGGCCGAACAGGTCCTCGCTGCGGTAGCCAACCGTAGCAAACGCCCAGACGATGTTGCTCAAGCTCTGAGGGTCCGCCTGGTCCACGATGACCTGCCGCAGGTTGACGATCTCGTCGAAGAACCGCTCGTCGTCGATCTTGAGCTTCCCTAGGGAGGAGACAATCGTCGCCATCGCGCGGGGGTCGAACCACTCCGGGGTGTTTCGAATCTTGTCGACGGTGAAGTCGGACAGGCGCTTGAAGCGGTCGTCGTTCTGGAGGAACGAAACGGCCCTGGTCCCTCGCACGTTCTGCGCGAGGGTGCCGTAGATGTTCGCCAGGTGGATTTTGTTCAGCTGGGCGAGATTCTCGCCGAAGCAGTCAAGGACGCCGTGGACGTCCTGGCGCTTCTTCATCGAGTTGAGCTTGCCCGAGAGGATGCGGGCTGTGAATAAATGGGGGGTGGGGGGTGGGGGGTGTTGGGGTGTG
>Ga0302116_1001702_pt1 | contig 13224 bp, 7 predicted proteins | sample AG5_SCM_MG_FD_203124 | JGI IMG/M metagenome (GOLD analysis project Ga0302116, IMG submission 203124) | Marine microbial communities from Western Arctic Ocean, Canada - AG5_SCM | ecosystem: Environmental > Aquatic > Marine > Oceanic | place: Canada: Western Arctic Ocean | collected 2017-10-01 | reverse complement strand
CAACGTTTCAGGGTTTGTGGATGACGACAGGGTTTGCTTTTCTCATTAAAAGCCCAGACGGCGGCGATTCGGCGGATCACTCCACATCATACGACCGCCGATCGGCATAGGTCGGTGAGAAATGTCCTTCGTCATGTCGGCTATGCCTGCTAAGGCTGCCGTGTTCACCGGTGCCCGCGCATCCGCGCGCGGTTCCGTTCGCACCGTCCGCGCCGCCGCGGTTCCGGCTGTTCAGATCCCCGGCAAATCTGCCGTGCGCATGGGTATCTCCACGATCGCCGCCGTCGCGCGCCCCGCGCCCGTCGTGCAGGCCAAGCGCGGTGACGCCCAGGTCGTCACCGCCGGCGGTGGTGGTCCCGTCGTCGCGGACACCGTCCCCGAGGACGTCCGTTTCGACATGACCGAGGGCGGCCAGAAGAAGCGCTGGTCCATGGTTTTCGCCCTGTTCTGCGCCTTCGTGCTCTGCAACCTTGACAAGGTGAACATGTCCGTCGCGATCGTGCCCATGGCCCAGTCCTTCGGCTGGACCTCCGTCGAGAAGGGTCTCGTCCAGTCCGCCTTCTTCTGGGGCTACGCCTTCACCCAGGTTCCCGGCGGCTACCTCGCGGCCAAGTACGGCGGCAAGATCGTGCTCTTCGCCGGTGTGATGCTCTGGTCCTTCGGTACCCTCATCGCGCCCGCGTGCGCCAACTTCTCCTTCACCGCGCTCCTCGTCTCCCGCTTCCTCGTCGGTCTCGGCGAGGGCGTGGCGCCCTCCGCGGCCACCGGCGTTCTCGCCAAGGGTATCCCCGGCTCCCAGCGCTCCAAGGCTGTGACCGCCACCTTCGGCGGCCTCGACGTCGGATCCCTCACCGGCCTCATCATCGCGCCCCCCATCATCCTCTTCCTCGGCGGCTGGCCCGCGGTGTTCTACCTCTTCGGTGTCCTCGGTTTCATCTGGGGTGCCTGGTGGGGCATCGGCTACATGAACGACAAGACCACCGATGCCCGCGAGACCCCCGAGGAGAAGGAGGCGCGTGAGGCCAAGGAGGCCGCCGGCGAGAAGGCTGCCCCCATCCCCATCGGCAAGTTTTTCAAGAACAAGTCCTTCTGGGCCCTCATGGCGGCGCACTTCACCTGGAACTACTTCTCCTACGGTCTCCTCGCGTGGCTCCCTTCCTTCCTCTCCTCCTCGCTCAACGTGACCCTCGCGAAGTCCTCCTTCCTCTCCATTCTCCCCTACCTCGCCACCGTCGCGGTGACCACCATCGTCGCGCCCACCGCCGACGGCTGGGAGAAGAACGGCATGACCCGCACCAACGTCCGCAAGCTCTCGCAGACGCTCTGCTTCGGCGGCGGTGCCGTCTGCCTCGCCCTCGTCGGACTCGTGGTCAACTCCACCCCCCCCGAGGCGGTGACCCAGACCACCGTCATCACCGTGATGTCCCTCCTCACCGTGTGCTTCGGTATGGGTGCGTGGGTGCGCACCGGCCTCTTCTGCGGCCACCAGGACATGTCCCCCAAGTACGCGTCCATCATGCTCGGCATCACCAACACCGCCGCGGCCATCGCGTCCACCCTCTCCACCTTCTTCACCGGCTACTTCTTCTCCGTCTCCGGTGGCTCTTGGGGCTGGTCTCTCTTCTTCCCCATCGCCGCGCTCCAGGCCATCACCGTCCTCCTGTTCCAGGGCTTCAAGTCTGACCCGGTGGACTTCGACGCGGCCTAAATTTCACGAGTCGGTTGGAACGGTTAGAATCGTGTCGGCGCGGCGTTGAAGGAAGCTCATCAGCGCCGTGCGCATATTTATCTATCAGCACGCGGGTTCTTCATGGAAGAAACATCTTAGACATACTACGCAGAGCATAATACTATTCTTTTATGCACCGCAGCGCTGCGGTGGCAGGGGCGGTTGAACGGAGGGTTCTCATGATCTTGGCGAATCGGTTGGGTGCGGAACAGGACAGTGTGGTCCCGCGAAGTACCCAAGCCTGAGTAAAATTACTTAGCAATCATTGGAATTCAATAATTCACATCGCTTGAAATCGAACCAACGCGTTCCTTCGATAAATGTAGGTTGGCGCGTAGGTTGCCGAGGGACCACACCGGGCGAGGACGTGCAAAATTTCTCAACCTTTGATTATTATTTGATCACAAAGTGTGCGAGGCGCTAATCGCTACTGCGCCACGCGAGCGTGGTGCTAAAGAATTTGTTAATAAGTATGCGGCGTGCGTGCGCTCGTGCAACTCGCGGTCGATGGTCCGTCCATCCTCCCGCTCCCGTTGCACGAGTTTCCTAAACTTTCCCAATCACGTCAACACGCTTAGGCGGAGGCAGCCTTGGCGGCCTCCTTGGCCTTGTTCTTCTCACCCTTGAGGTAGAAGGTGTAGGCGGTGGAGACGAGGACGGCGGCGAAACCGGCGATGTACTTCCAGTTGAGCGCCTTGGGGAAAAGGATGAAGGAGATCACGATGGAGAGCACCTTGCGGAGGGACTTGATGATCTCAGCCTCGGTAGCGCCGTAGTACTTGATGAGGGAGAGGATGAAGGACACGGAGGAGTAGCCGAGGACGGAGAAGCCCATGATCATGGGAACAACCTGGGTGTACTGCATGGAGTGGGCGATGGCGAGGCTAGCCTTGCCGGAGGCGAGGAAGGGGATGGCACCGTAGAAGGTACCGATGAGGGAGGCGAAGCAGAGAACCTCCTGGGTGGTGGAGGGGTTCTCGCAGCGGAAGAAGTTCTTCTCCTCGAAGTTGGCGCAGATGGCGTCGACGCAGAGGGCACCGCCGATGAGGGCGACGCCGATGGGGGCGAAGGCGGGGGAGGACGCGACGTCACCGAGGGTGAAGAGCACGATACCCGCGACGAGGATGGCGGCGGAGAACCACTCCTTCCAGGAGTACTTCTTGCCGACGATGAGCACGGAGAAGGCCATCACTGGAATGATCTTCGCCGACTTGAACACGATGCGGGTGGCGTAGTTGAGGTACGCGAGGGCGTAGTTGGTCAACGCCATACCACCGTAGGTGTACACGGAGAGGATACCGTAGTTCTTCCAGGACGCCTTGCGGGAGTCGCCGGTGAGCTTCATCTCGAGGGCACCGCAGAGGAAGTAGGTGAAGGTGGTGAGGATGGTCATCCACGCGCCAAACTTGAAACCCGGGATGCGAAATACACCCTCCTGGAGCGCGGCGAACCCGAGGGCGGAACCGAGGGAGCCACCCGCGAGGATGAGGAAGGAGAGGGACTCGTTCTCGGGGAGGTTGAGGCCGAACACCTTCTTGGCCTCGCCGGGGGCAGCCTTCTGGACACCGCCCGCGTTGCTGAACAGAGAAGGACGGGTGGGTGGGTCGGTCAGTGTCTGAGAATGAATCAATCTCGCTGCGTTTGCCTGTGCATTTTTGCGGCGTGTCAAACCCTCCGGTTTTTGACGATCCCGAAAAAGCACCGCGGCCGACGCCGGCGGACGGGGGGTTACGCGACGCGCGAGACTCTCTACCCACACGGGAAGATACCACAGTGCGCCGTGAAATGATTTTATCGGGTACCGGGTGCTCACCAGACGAGGGCCTTGCGGCCGGAGGCGACCTGCATGGTGCGGGACTCGACACGGGAGCCGGACATCATGGTGCGAGCGCCGATGGAGACGGCGGGCTTCGCGGCGGGCGCGACGGCCGCGCGGGCGGTGACGCGCGCGCGGCGGGCGACCACGGGGGCCCTGGCCACGATGGGGGTGGAAATGGCGATAGCAGCCATCTTGACTGTACCGTGCGTGTGTACTTCGGAGTGAGATGCCGCGGATCACTTCGCGCTTTTTCGGGGGCGGCCGAGCCCACCGAAAGTCCATGAAGCGTCGCGGTTCGGGTTCGACCAATGGGACTTTTTGGGTTAATTAATTCGCGGCCAAATTTACGGGAAGCCTTCTCGCATTCTGATTGGGCCGAGAGCCAGAAAGCCGGGGGCTCTCGAAGGTGAAGAGGTGCGAAGAGGTGCAAATGGGGCAAATGCGATTCATTTGGCAAAACCAGATGTGAGTTCGTCTGAGTTGTTTCACACTCGGCACCGTCGAAGGCCACTCGTCGCTCGACGTTCTAACTGACCGGCCCCATCCCGCGCCCCCGCGCCCGTCGCCTCGCCAACCACCACATCATCCCCGTCGCACCCACCACCGCGAACGTGTTGAACCACCACGTCGCTCTGTAACACGCGGCGCCCGCGTCGCAGTTGTTATCCACCCCCGCGCTCCCCGCGTACACCCGACCGGCAATCACCGTGCTCATGACGTACCCGCCGATCGCTGGAGACAGGCCCACGAGCCCGCGGTTCGCGCCGAAGTTCTTCGGGCCGAACAGCTCCATGACCAGCAGCGGCGTCGCCCAGAACAGCGCGCCGAACGCCCAACCGACGACGACGACGCCCACCACCAAACCGAACATCGGCGCCGTCGTCCCGCCTAAACCAATCGCCAACGCAAACTGACCGAGCGCCATCAACGCGAGTAGGTAGACGGTGAACTGCACTCTGCCGACCTTGTGCGCGAGTTTATCGGATAACGACCCGGACGCCAGCCGCCCGAGGGTGTTGGTGCACGCGAGGAGTTTCATGAGGGACCGGGACGTCGCGGCGGCGTCGGGCGCGAGGGAAGGGTACGCCGACACCATCTGCGACAGGTTGTTGACCACCGTCACCCCCGCGCCGATGCCGAGCATCATGGCGGTGAAGAACAACCAAAAGTCGACCAGGAACGGGAGCTTCTCGGGACTGAATCCCTCCAGCGCGGCTTTGTTCGCGGCGTGCGACCGCGGGTCCACGTTGGCCATCTCGTGACGCCGGAACACCACTTTCCCGCCGCCGCCGAGCAACGACCACGACTGCGCCGACATGAGCGCGCCGGTGACCAGCAGGCACGTCACCGTCACCGCCGCCGCGCCGTTCGCGGACTGGATCAGTAACGCACTCACCGCGACGTGAACCGCCACCGCGCCGCACAAGGTGAGGCCGCGGGAGAGCTTGGCGTCCTGGTCCGCCGCGCCGAAGAGTTTTCCCAGCGTTCCAGACGGCGCGGGGCCCACGCCGCCCAGGGGCAGGTTACGTCCCTCCCCGCCGCTCTCCGCCTCGTCGGGGAGCGCGAGTGTCTTCGGGGAGCCCACGAGGGTGGCGGCGAACAGGTCCGTACCCCCCGCGAAGAGCGCCAGGAAGTACACGAAGGACACGGGCGAGGTGAAGAAGACGTCGTACACGAGGGATAGGATCCCGCTGCTCAAACCGAAGAAGGCGAGGATGAGGCCGACGAGCCGGCCGTGCAGGCTGTGATCCTTGAACGTGGCGTAGTTGGCGCCCAGCGACGCGGTCAGCGACGTGGAGCAGCCCGTGCCGAACACCCACGCGCAAAACGCGGCGAAGCGGTGGCTCTGGGGCGCGACGCCCTGGATCGTCAGCGCCATCGTCGTCAACCCGCCGAGCTTGAGCGCGCCGCCCAGCGTGAGCGTGGCGCGCGGCCCGAACGCGTCGTAGAAGAAACCCCCGAACACCGAGAAGAACGCGCCGAAGTGCGCGGCGCTCCCAACGAAGTTGACCTCCTCCTGCGTCAGGTCCAACCTGTGCTTGAGCATCGGGCTGTACACCGGGAAGAGGTAGAGGGTGCCGGACGACACCATGACGAACTGGGAGAGCACCAGCGTGAGCCACCTCGACGCGTACATGACGTACGACGCCGACGAACCTTTCCGGCCGCGGCTCTGGAATAGAGGTGCCTGAATCGAAGACGTGGTTCCCTAACCCGCCCGGTCGGCGCCCGCGGAACTGGAGTTGTTCACAATTACACCAAGGTTCACATTTATACGCGTTTTACTCGAATCTGAGATGGCACGACAACGTACAAGTAGTCTACTCATTCACGCCGCAGCGGGAGCGATCACGTCCTTTTGATCGTCGTGGAACGACCCCTTGATCACCCCTGGGACACCGAACGACCTCACCTGGATCGCCGCGATCGCCAGACCGTAGTACCCCGCCACGACCCACCACATCCAGTAATACAGCTCCGAACCCACCAGGTTGTGCTTGAACCACCACAGACTTCCGGCGAAACCGGCTAGGCCGACGCCGGTGATGGCCGCCAGGAACCCCAACTGCTTCGCCGCCACCGTCACCCCGTACATGCTCTTACTCACGATGTTGGTCACCACCGCGGCGCACACCGGCACCACCACCACGCGAAGCTGCGCGATGACGGCGGCGTCCCTGGTGAACGCGGCGCCCCCGAAGAGACACACCAAAGCGCACATGCTCGACGCGCTGAACCCGGTGAAGACCCCAACCTTCTGCAACAAGCCGGCCATCTTCCGCGCGGCTAACCTGCGCGGCACCTCCGGCAGCAGGTACCGCGGCATGAACGCCTGGCCACCCTGGATGAGCGGATCGCCGCAGAGGACGGCGACGGCGAAGACGTTTCCCGCGATGCGATGCGCCGCCGACACCGTCACGCCCAGGGAGTTCGACATGATGATCAGCGTGGTGTATATGGACAACAGCGCGAACACCAGGAACGTGATGGGCCCCGCGAACCCCATGATGGGCGCCAACTGATCCTTCCACCGAAACTGCCCCCACGGGAACTCATCCGTGAATCCCTTGCGCTTGAGCACCGTGCAAATGGCGATGCATCCCGCGTAGAGCGCCGCCGTCGTCGCCCACGCCGCGCCAGCCGCACCCTTGCCCATCACCCCGACCGCGATCCAGTCCAGCACGACGTTAACCACCGCGGCGACGCACACGCACGCGAGCGGCGACGTCGTGTCCTTGCGCGCCACCAGCACCGCGTAGGCCGCCGCCGTGAGGTACGCCGCCGGCATGGCGATTGACCTTATCCGTGTGTACTCAATCGCGGTGGCCATCACCTCGGGCGGGGTTTTTAACATCGTGAGGAGCTGCTCGGGCCACACGTTCAGGATGATCGTGACGATGGTGGAGAGGGTGATGGAGACGATGAGGGCGCCGTACGTCTTGGACGCGAGGCTCGTCTTGCCCTCGCCCCTGGCGATTCCGTTGGAGATGATGTTGGTGAGGCCGGCGGGGATGAACGCGGCGAGTGAGACGGTGTAGTCGGTGAGCGGGGTGGACACGCCGAGTGCGGCGAGCTGGATGACGCTGTCGGCGGCGCACCGGCCCACGAACGCGGTGTCCGTCATCGTCAGCAGCGGGGTGACGATGTTGGTGGCGAGGAGCGGCACCGCGAACTTGACCACGGCCGAGAGCTCAGCCTTGTGGTCCAGCGTGGCCCCGTCGGAGAGCTCGACCTCCCCATCTTCCTTGGCCGCATCCGACGCGTTCGGCGTGGGAGCTCTGTGGACGCGGCGGTGCCTGAGTAGACCCCTCCACGCACGGGAAGGGAGCCCCGAGTAGAGGTTCGCCCTCACGAGGGTAATGTCATCTTTTCTAGCCGGAACCGCCGGAACCGCGACGGAGCGCGGCGCAGCCTTCGCACGTCGGATCCGATGAAGCTCCCCGCGGATCGACGACGGCGCTGTGTATGATGCAAAAATCGCCGCCATCGCTCAACCGACGTCAAATCGGCGCGTCTGTGAGTGGCGCGCGGCCGAACGCCGGCTCTCGCATACCTAACGCTTCGAGCTGACTGGACTCGAAAAACTTGGACCAGAAGACGATGAGCGAGCGGCGGTGGTGAAGCCATAGTCTTGGCGCCATGGAGGAGGCGGCGCAGCGGGTCGAGCCCTTGAAACGGCTCGGACCCGCTCTTAGAGTCGTGCTCGGATGCCAGGAGCCCAAGGCGCTGCGTCGCGCGATGGATCTCCGCGCGGCGGGCGGCGATCGAGGGGCGTCGGGCGGTGGCGGCAAAACCGCGACGAAGATGGCGCGAGAGCTCGCGGACGCCCTCGACGATATCGCCGCCTTTCTTGGAACCGACGTCGCCGCCGTCGACGACGCGCGCGCGGTAACGGCGTATCCCGTGGTGGATCCGATGCTCGAACACATCGTCCGTCCCGCGGGGGGCGTCGCGGGTGGGATCGAAGCGACCGCCAAGTCCAGGAAGATCGCCCTGCGAATCGTCGCGTGGTTGCTCGCCCCGTCGCCGCGAGGCGCGGGGGACGAATGCGCCGCGCGAGTCGGTGCCGCCCTCGCGTCTCGATGCACACCGTCAACGCCGAAGCGCCCTCGGCTCGCCGCGTGCATCGCGCTCCGCCATGCCGCCGTGACCCTCGTGGACGGCATGCCCCCGTCGTGCTCGCCGGATCTAATCGCGCCGGGCCTGCTCGCGACTGTCGCGGAGAACGAGGGCGACGCGCCGACCCGTCTCCAGGCGGAGGCGGCCGACTGTCTGCTCGCGATCACCGCGAGGCTCGCCGTCGTGGACCACAGGGCACTGTGGCGCGCTGTGCCCCACCTAAAGGCGGTGACAGACGCCGTGGGAGGGTGGTGGCCGGTCAAGTGCGCGGCGCCGAGACTGGCAGCGAGGGAGGCGTCGAAGCGCATCGAACGCGTCGCGACCGGCGGCGACGCGGAGGCGTGGTCGCCCGCGCTGGTCGGCGCGTGGAAGGACTGGGCGCCGTTGCTCGCGGTGCAGGGTGGGCTGGACGGGATCGTCGGTGCGGCGGGGGATGGGGACGGCGGGGACGACGGCGGGAAGGACGACGGAAACGTCGGAGCGGTTCGCCTGTCGCGGTGGTTGAACACGGCCGCCGTCGCAGCCTCGTCTGAAGATAGAACCGCGAGTGAGACGCTCACGCACGCGCTCATCTCCGCCGGCCTGCTCGTCGGGCAGCTTGGACTGGCCGCGGGCGACGGCGGCGGCGACGGGGAGGCGAGGCGGGCGCTGAGGGCGGCGGCGGCGGCGTCGCTGCCGCCCGCGCTCGGGTCGAAGAACGCCGCCGCGCAGGAACTCGCCGCGTCGATCGTACGCGCCGCGCTCGTCAGTGAACACGGCGGATGGGGACCCGAGCAGGCTACGCTGCTCGATGGGCTGTTGCCGCTGTTGGAAGACGCGACGGGCGGGCCGGCGGCTCCGGGACTCGCGTCGCTCGCCGCCGCGCTCGTCGCGGCTGAGCCGTGTGAGTCGACGCGCGCGGGCGCTCGACCGGGCCTCGCGCGCGTGCTTCGTGCGTGCGGCCACGACGCGGAGGATGCACGGCGGAGCGCGCTCGCGGTCCTCCGGGAGGTACTCGCGATCACCGGCGCGGACACGCGCGCGTCCGAGGTCACCGCGGCGACCGACGCGCTGCTCGAGGCGCTGAGGGACCCGGCGCTCGCGGTGAGAAAGTCCGCGGCGGCGGCGTTCTCCGCGCTCCGCATCCAGGACGTCCTCCCTCCCCTCCTCCGCGCTTTAACCGCGAAGGACGATCGGGAGCGGAGCGCCGCAGGTGAGAGCGCGGTGCACGCCATGCGCGCGTGGACGGAAACGATGGGTGCGCGCGCGGCGTTGGACGCGTTCATAGCCTGCGTTCATAGCCCGGTTGGATTAGCCTCCGAAGTCGACGCGGGGAATAAACACCCGGGGGATATCCGCGTGACGAGCGCGGTGACTGACGACCCGGCGAATGAATCACGCGCGATGTCCATCCTCGGGAGATGGTCGGAGACGCTAACTGAGGGCCAGGCGGTGGAGGTGGCCGCCGGCGTGGCGGCGTCGGCGCTGCGGAACCCCGGCGTGGCGGTTATTATAAAAGCAGCCTCAGCGCTGGCTTCCCGAACCGGGGAGCCGCCCGCGTGCCGCGAGACCTTCGCCGCCGCGCGTGCCGCCATGACGTCACAACCCGCGGTGTTCAACACGTCGGCGAACACGCACGAGGTGTTCGGTCGCCTCGCGCCGCTTCTGTTGCTGCGAACGCTTCCGCTGGAGGCTTGGGACGACGACCACCTGCTCTGCGACGAGGTTCCCTCGGTTCCCGACCTGCTACTGGACCGCGCGCTCTCCAAGGGGCGGGGCGGCGAGCGCGACGAGGTGCGCAGGGTCGCCGCGGAGCTGCACGGCCGCGCGCACCCCGACGCCGCCGCGGATACACGCGCGACACGTCTCGCGGCGGCGCTCGAGGCTGACGAGCTCGCAGCGGCTCGAGCGTGTATGTTTTCGCTCTGCTCCTCGCTCGCCTTCCGCGGCGTCGACGCGTGTCCCGCGCATTCACCCGACGCGTCCCCGGTGTCGACGCGCGCGTGTGTCACCGGGGTCCTCGGCGATAGGGTCGTCGCTGAGAACGACGTGGAGACGCAGAAGACGCAGATGGGCGCGATGGAGACTCTCGCCGCGCTGATTCGCGCCGAGCTCGAGGACGATTCTTCTCCGGATGACTCTCCGGATGAGCCCCGGCGTCGCGACGGCGGGCTCCTCGAGCCCACCGAGACGGGCGATTCGATGGCGAAGTCATTCGCGAAGATCTACGTCGATCCACTCGCGACGCGGGAGACACGATCGGTGGAGCACGAGCCGCTCATCACGGAGCTCGACGGCGACGACGACGACGAGACGGTACCGTCCTCGAAGAGTCGCGCCTCCCGGCCCAGGCGAAGCGCCACGCTCGACGGTATCCTCGCCGCGCTCGCGGGAACCGACGCACCGGCGTGGACCTCCCCGAAAGACCCGAACGCGTCGACCCAGGCCCGCCTGGCGCTCGCCAACGTCCTCGTGTCGGTCGCTCGAAGGCCCCCGGGTGACGCGGAAGCCGCGGCGGCGTACGCCAACAAGGCGCTTCCGGCGTTGGCCCGGATAGCCGTCGCGAAGACGACGGCCGACGACGCGACTCGCGCGGCGGCGTTCCAGTGCGCCATGGTGTCGATCGCCACGACGTCGTTGAACACCGCGGATGTGTCCACGGAGGAGGTGGTGAAGGCGACTGGGTCGGCTAACGCGAGACACGCGAGTCTCCTCGTCGGCGCGGCTTCTGCGGCGCTGTCGGATGACGGGCTGGACGACGGCGTGAGGATGGCGGCGGCGCGTCTGGTCACGGCGCTGATCGCCGGGGACGACGCGATGCTCGAGGCGCTCGCTGAGTCGGTGCCGGAGGTGAGGAGCGCGCTGAGACGCGCGGTGGACACCGCCGGGTCAGAGGAGCTGGCGGGCACGTGCAGACAACTTTTGCACTGCATGGGTGCAGTGGCGTAGTAACTCTTAGATAAACTCGAAATAGCATTATTTTAAACCTTAGTTAGACACTTTATCCAAAGAAAACACACGAGCAAACAGTTGGAAATAATCCCTGGCCGCTTATACGATTTCGAGGTTTTTGGGTGCGAGGTCAAGTCAAGATTTCGAACCCTCGGCCAGACGATAGAAGCGCCAGGGCCGAGCACGACCTCTGGGACGTCGGTGATTCACTCCGTTCGTGGGTTAGGTGTGGGTGTGCACGCTTAGCCTCTGTGCGGTGAAGGGGCGTCGGGCAAAAGGGGCGCGGAGGAGGAGGATCGAGACGTTTCGACGCTGACGGTGAAAGGTTAAGAAGATGGCTGGGAAGATGGGTGGGCTCGTGAACGGCGTCAAGCAGGACCTTCACGACAACCCCAAGGGAAAGGATCGTAGGAATTGGGCTGGGATCTGGGCCGCGGTGTTCTACGGGTCCATGTCGGTCGCGTCCGTGTTCCTGAACAAGGCGATATTCGAGGTGTGGAGGTACAGGTACCCCGCGAGCCTGGTCTCCGGCCAGACGGTCTTCACCGTGCTCGCCATCTTCACGCTGAGCCGCTTCGGCGTCATCAAGCTCGGGAAGTTCAACGTGGACCACTTCAAGCGCGTGTTCACCGTGTCCGCGGTGTTCCAACTCAAGTTGGTCTTGGACATGTCCGCGCTCGTGCTGGTGAACATACCCATGTACGGCATCCTAAAGTCCAGCACCACGCCGTTCGTCATGCTTCTGGACTACATCCTTCGCGGGCGGGTCCCGGCGACGCGGATCCAGATGGCGGTGTGGGTCACGACCGTGGGTGGACTCGTCGCGGGGTTCGGGGACTTGCACTTCGAACCGCTCGGGTACGTGCTGGCGCTGTCGTCCGCGGCGTGCACCGCGTGCTACGTGGTGTTGGTGGGCAAGCTCGGAGATGAGCTGCAGCTCGATTCGTTCACCTTGTTGCTGTACAACTCGCTGTGGTCCACGCCGCTGTCGTTCGCCATCACGATCCTCACCGGGGAGGTCGCCGGGGTGATGAGCTACCCGCACGTCACCGAGACTGCGTTCCTCGCCGCGTTCATCACGTCGTGCGCCAGTGCCTTTGTGTTGAACTACGCCACCTATCTCTGCACGCAACTCAACGACGCGCTGACCACCTCGGTGGTGGGCAGGACGAAGAGCGTGGTGCAAGGGGTGGCCGGTCTGTTCGCGTTCTCGGTGTCTTGGGGGTTGACGAACGTGCTCGGGCTCAGTCTAAACTCGGTGGGGATCAGCTGGTACGCGTGGGAGAGGTACGCGGAGAAGCGGCGGGGGGATAGGCTGGAAAACGTGAGACGGGGAATCGGCGCGCTCAACGAAAACTTTCTCACCAGGAACGAGTCGCAGCTGACGCTCTCGCCGAAGCAGATGAACGGGGGTGGGCACCACAGGCACCCGAGCAGGGCGTCGGAGAGCGGGGGTGCCTCGAGGGCCGGCATGAACAGCCTCGGAGGTGGAGGGTAACCGCGTTCGCGTGAAAAGAATCGTATTCAATTAGCTAAAAACTTGAGGGAAGAAACTTTCTCAACCCCTTGATCAATCTTGATGCGGGCGCTCGCCCCCAGCGGCGACGGCAGCCCCGGGTCGGGGATGCCTGTGCAGCTCCGGCGGCTGCCAGCTCGGCAGAAGCGACGCCAGGAACCCGCACACCAGCACCTTGATCTCGCCCACCCAGCTCCTAGGCATCCCGTCGCGCATCCCGGGCAGCACCGCGTTCGTCCTGGGCCCCGGCGGCGGTCGACGACGTGCGGGTGGCCCCGCCGCCCCTGCCGCATCCGCCGCACCCGCGCCGATACCCGCGGCACCTCCCGCGGCCATCCCCCCGGCCGCGCCATCGTCCACCATATCCGGAACGAACCTTCGAAGCAAAGCCGTCACCGCGCCAGTCTGAAACAGGTACACGACTACCGCCGCCGCCACGTAGATCCCGATCCTCACGTGCGTCGCACCCTGCGAGGCCATCGCGACGACGAACGCCAGCTTCATGATCAGCCTCAGGTCGATGTGGATCTGCATCACGTGCACCGGCCTGCCCCCCGCGGCTGCCGCGGCGGCGGCGGCGGCGGCGGCGACGGGATCCCCGTCGCGGAC
>Ga0302116_1001699_pt1 | contig 13227 bp, 12 predicted proteins | sample AG5_SCM_MG_FD_203124 | JGI IMG/M metagenome (GOLD analysis project Ga0302116, IMG submission 203124) | Marine microbial communities from Western Arctic Ocean, Canada - AG5_SCM | ecosystem: Environmental > Aquatic > Marine > Oceanic | place: Canada: Western Arctic Ocean | collected 2017-10-01 | reverse complement strand
AACAAGCAAAGGCCGAACATTCAATTTGTGGATCTTTTTGAAGGCGGGGGGAAAAGGAAGGAATTGGAATTTGGATTGCCAAGGAGCAAGAGCTTGGGCTACTTGGGTCTGCCGCAGGAGGGGGAGGGGGACGGAGTGGTGTGAAAATTTTGAACTCTAGATGAGAGAAATAGCCTTAAAACAAATCATTTTTATCTGTAGAATTCAACTCTCTTCCTCGTCTCCGTCCTTTGCGAATTTGTTGAAAATCGCCTCCAACGTGGTTTGGCTCACAGCGTATTCCCCGACACCCAAATCTTCCTTGCATTCCTCAATTTTGCCGAATATATCCTTGAGTTGAATATCGTCAGCCTCCACAATATGGTACCGGAGCTGTGTGTTATTGCGCTCAACGACATTCATGGAGAAATTTGATTCAAACCAGACGTGTACCGACTCCACGTGCCTCTCGATTGCCACGAAGAGGGAAATTTCGCTCATGAGGTCTTCGTCATTTATCAACAAGTTTTCGCTGTGCAACAGACGCTGGTGCAGAGCGCTGTTCACGCTGAGTTGCTTTCTCATTTTCTCGCCTCCCAGTTTGCTCACCAAGGCCAAACATTCGTTCAGAGTGGTGCTTCCATGGTCCGCCCTCTCCTCCCCGTCCCCGTCCCTATCCCCGTCCTCGTCCCCTTGGAGCTCTGCCAACACATCGCGTTTGGCGATAACCAGCAGCTCCTCTCCAAAATCAATTGCCAGTGTTAACGCCACCTCAAAACCTTCTCCATAACGGGATTTTAGCCCCTGCGATGATCCGATGCACTTGAGCTTGCCAGCCTTCATTATGCCAATTCTGTTGCTGAGCGACTCGCACTCCTGCGAAGTGGAAATTTTGTTAGTTATTTATATATTTCCGCTCGTTCGTTCGTTCGTTCGCTCACTCACCTCCATACTGTGCGTTGTTAAGAGTATGCACGTGTCGCCCTTCTCGCTCAAACGTTTCACCAAATCCCACATTTCCCTCCTGCTCACGGGGTCCATTCCAGTGGAAGGCTCATCCAGCACCACAACGGGAGGATTCGCCACCGTGGCGATTGCCACGCTCAACTTCCTTCGCATGCCCCCGCTGTACTCGCTCGAAATTTTGTCAGAGTCCGCTTCATTCAAGCCACACTGTGCCAACTTTGAACTCACTATTTCTTCCAAGTGCTCAGCCTCGAGCCCCTTCAAATTGGCGTACATCCGCACGTGCTCCCGCCCGGTCATTTTGTCAAAGTGCGCATCGAATTGGGGGCAAAATCCGAGCTCTCGACGGCACCTGACCAAATTCTTGCTCTTGTTGAGGTTCAAGCCGTTGATGAAGACGTCACCTTCGGAGGGCTGCGCCGAGCGAAGCGAGGCGCATTTTTAACGAAGCACGAGAGCAGCGAGCGAGCAAAAAATAGTCGAGAAGGTTAGTTCGTAGTGGATGTAGCCAAGAATAACAATTTCGTACGTAGCTTCTCATTCTCATTTTTTTCGCATTCTTCTGTCACAAGGCTCGCTTCGCTCGCTACCTTAAACTCGCCACACAGCAAGCCGATGAAAGACGTCTTGCCGGCTCCGTTGACTCCCAACAACCCGAAGATCTCGTTCTTCTCGATCGCCAAGCTCACCCCTGCAACAGCCACCTTGCCATCGCTGTAAACTTTTTTCACGTTTCGCGTGACAATGGGGTTGTCGTTGACGTTGTCGTTGTCGACGTCAATGGCGTTGACCTTGCGCTCCTCAGCAATAACCTCCTCGTCAATTTCAATTTGGTTGTTGGGACTCTCTCTCATCTCGAGCTCGAGCTCAGCCTCGAGCACCGCGCACCTCTTAAGCTTCCTCTTTCGCGCCCCAAACAAGTCGACGTCACTCACTTTGTTGTCGAGGTACGCTAGGCCGATAACCAACGCGATGTAAACTACTCCCTCAACGGCCAGGAAGATGAGGTCGGTGAGCATAATCTCGGGCGTGAAACAAGTCAAACTCTTGCCCTCGTAGACAAAAAGGGAAATTCCCTCAATGTTGATGATGTAAAGCAATCCCCTGGCAAGGCAGAAGGACGGGAAGAGCCGGAGCACGAAGCTGATTGTATCAACACTTTGGAGAAACTTCTCAGGATTCACGAGGGAGAGGATGAAGACCAACATCGCCCCCACCAACCCAACAAAAAAGTTAACGAATATAGTCGTGTACTGGGCAGAGGATGGAGACTTGAACGAGTAGGTAAGCAGGTAAGTGGAGCTTATCGCCGCAGGGCCGAAAAAGAGGAGGAGAAGAATTGTTGCAGTCAATGCGTCGTTCGCAGTCGTTGTGAAAGCCTTTACGTCGAAGGCAAAAAGCATCACCAAAAGCGCGGAGAAGGGGAGAAGGTAGCAGCAGAAGTCAAATACATACGTTGTCATCCAATAGGCAAACGGAGACACGCCCGAAACACTCTGCGGATTGAATTGAATTAGTGGAATCTATGCACAAAAACGAGATAAAACTCGCTCACCTGAAGCAGCAAACTCTTCGTCTCCCTCTCCCGAACAACAAAGGTACTGCACGTCCCAATGATGAAGGGGAAGCTGAAAACGAGCAGAAACCAGATCGTGAAGCTCTGTTCCGCAGCACCTAAATCATCTTGCCTCCTCGTGAACGGAAGCGGGTCCACTTCCACCAGAAGCTCGAAATTTTCTTCGACATCGACTCCATGCTGCGCCGAGCGAAGTAAAAGGGTGAAATTAGTAGTCTTCTGGATAGCGGCTTTGCGCTCCGCTCCGATGCTCACCTCCTTTACAAGCTGCTCGTCGGCCAACCCCTGATACAAGAGTGACGTGTGTAGAGCAGTGAAGTTGAGGGCCACGTAGTAGGAGAGCCCGACGTAGAATTCACACGGAGTCGAATTTCTGAATAACCCGGCCTCCACAGCCGCCAAGCATCGGTTCAGCGTTACAACCGCGTACTCAACACTTGTGCCGTTCTCGTTGACGTAGGTGCTCCCTCTTTCTCTGTTGAAGATTATCGAGCCGTACTGAGAAGCCTTGAACTCAACCTCGTCAAGATTTTTGGCCAATCGATTGCTCGTCGCGCTGACAGACTCCACTGCAACAGGGTAAATTGGAAGGCTGCCGAGCAAAGCGAGGCGCATATTCAACGAAGCACGAAACAGCGCACAGCGAAGGAGCAAAAATAGTTGTGAGTTAGATTATTTTAGCCGGCGAGCGAAGCGAGCTAGTCATAACTAATTTAGGGTGTTGCTGGCGAGCGCGGGCCTTGAAGCGAGCTTGTCGGTGTTGCTGGCGAGCGCGAGCGCGAGCCTTGAAGCGAGATAGTCACAAACTAGTGTAGGGTGTTGCTGGCTCGCTTCGCTCGCTCACCTAGCACCAAAGGGCGTGAACAATCCGAGGTTCGCGCTCGAGTCGGAGATGGTGCAGTTTCCACCAGTAGGCAGGGCCAAAGCCCCGCAAGCGTTCACGTCTTTGACTCCCGAGAGCTGTGACAGCAAGGATTCGCAATATTCCAAGCTCAGATTCAATCTCGTTTGACAAACAACCAACAATTCCTCAAAATCTAGATTAAGATTTTCCCCGTCACTGATGCAATTTCCTGGGCGGCACTCAAACACCGAGTTCGGCTCGTTGAACAGGAGAGGGTTGGCAAACTCTTGGATGGTTGGATTTTGGTCAGCAAGGGAAAGGGAGAGGGGTGGGAAATTTTGGCCCCGGCCGCCAAAGAGATAGAGGAAAAACCCACAAAGGTTGACAAAGATTGGCAAAATAAATCCACAGCACCACGTTCGTTTGTTTCTCTTGATATCAAGTGCTCGCTTGGTGAGGAGAGCATAGGACTGACGCGAAAAGGTTGGTTTGCCAGCCAGAATCGTAACAGTTGTGGGAGTTGAGGTTGGCAAATCGGAAGGAGGTGGGGTTTGGACTGCTGTTGTTGAGTTTGGAAGCACTCCCTTTGCCACCATGAGGAACACAGCTTCGAGAGTGGTCACCGAGACGCCGTAGGTAGTGATTAGGCCGGTCGCTTGTAGTTTCAGCTCGTTAAGACTCGTCATCAAGTCGTAAAAGTTCTTCGAAGCGGCGAGGGGAAGCTGGAACGCAATTTCCTTTCCAACCGATGACAGGAGATTCGCGTTGGCACAGTGGTTGTTTACTGTTTCGGTTAGAACTGTGGTGGTGTGGGAGCTGGGACTGCCACACTCGATTGTCAACTGGTACCCCACTCCGTAGAGCTGCTTGAGAAAGAGGGACGTGCCGATTACCCTCAGCTGGCCTTCGGCCATTATGGCAATTCTGTCCCCAAGCAGATCAGCTTCCTCCATAAAGTGGGTGGTAAGGAGCACTATTCTGTTGGCAGAATTCCTCCGAATAACATCCCACGTAAATCGGCGCGAAAACGGATCCCTGAAAGTTAGCGTTAGTGAAAGTCAAATATAACATATTAAATTTGCATTTGAGGGAAGGAACTTACATGCCGCTTGTGGGCTCGTCAAGAATCACAACCTTGTTTGCGCCTGAGAAGGCGATGGCAACGTGAAGCTTTCTCTTCATTCCTCCACTCAGCGTCCCGGCCAAGGATGACACTTTCCCCCCCAGCGCTACACTCTCAATGCTCGCAGTGACAAAATCGTTTGCCTCAGCCGCTGTCTTCCCCCTAAAAACCCCCTTGATCCTTGCGAAGAGCTGAACATGCTCGCGCACAGTTAAATCGCTCCAGAGGGTATCGTGCTGCGGGCAGAGACCGACAAATTGGCGAATCGCTGCCGTTTCCGAACCGACTTCCTTGCCGCAAACGACAGCCTTTCCACTTGTCGCTAGCATCTGGCCTGTCAGTATGTTCACGAGGGTGGACTTTCCTGCTCCGTTATGCCCAAGGAGGCACGTTATTTGGCCTTTGTAGACGGACATTGTCAAGTTGTCGATTGCCAATTTTTGGTGGCCAAACTCTCGGCGCAGGTTTTTTATTGTAATGCACTCGCCGCTTGAGTCCTGCATTGAGAGCGATTCAGGCACAGCTTCGGCACCACCAAGGAGACTAGTTTCCTCGGTCTGGTTCTGGTTTGAGGTGGAGGCGGGGCCAAAGCGGCTAGGAAACCAATACGAGGGCCGGAGGCAGAACAGGGGCGACTCTTTCACTCCATATTCCCCCACGAGAACCTTTCCAAACCACCAAGACAAAACCATGAGGTACACAAAGTCAACCACGAGCATAAAGGCCGCATTGCCAAAGTTATAGCCGCTCAAGTTGCCACTCACGGAATAATTCTCGCTGCACCGAGAAAAAAGTTAGTTTTAGAGTCGACATTAGATGCTCGCTCGCTCACTTTCTCACTCACCTGTTGATTCCTTCTCCAATTTCTTCGGCCAGTGCTATGCTCATTGCACCGTAGGAAATTGCCATGAAGGGGTGCAGGCTTGCGAGGTTCATGGAGGTCAAGCTCGCAGTGTTGAAGGGGACCGCAAATAGGAGGAAGTACCCGGCGCTGTAGATTAGCAGCCCAATCAAGCTTCCCGTCTTGGCCACGAAGAACAATGAAGAAATGGCGAAGCAGTACGCCAGCGTTGCAAACATCGCAAGGAAGAAAAATACAATGATTATTGCAGGGCTCGAGTTGCTGAAAAAGGAGCACCCCGGAATGGACATGCAGCTCGCAATAACTGCGAAATGGAGTCCAACCGAGATGAACCAAGCAGCCTCTACTTCGAAGCTGGTTACTCCCTGGATGAGCAGAAATTCCTTCAGCTGCGCCGAGCAAAATGAAGCGAGGCGCATTTTTAACGAAGCACGAGAGCAAGAATTGTGTGGGTTGGGAGCAAAAGTGTGTTGGGAGCAAAAGTGGGTTGTCGCTTCACTATTCTGTAACACATTTTTGTCACAAGGCTCGCTCGCTCGCTCACTCACCTTGAGCTCCTTCTCCAGGACGATGATCTTTGTCGTTCGAAGGATGGGATAGGCCATCGCAATGACGAAAATAAGGGGCAGAAGGTCGGAAATCAGGCCCCAGAACCCTTGCTCAGTTGAATCGGCAGCTGCGGCCGAGCGAAGCGAGGCGCATTTTTTATGGAGCATGGGAAGCGAGTGAAGCGAGCCAAAGAATTGAGAATAATGATAGTGTTTAGTAGTGGCTCGTATATATTTCTCTTCTTCATCAAGGCTCGCTCGCTTTGCTCGCTCACCCGGGTAGTTGACGAATGCAACGCCAGCCTCCGAAACCACAACGCTGTCACCGGCGTGTAGGTGTAGAGCAAAATCGTCAACCAGCCTCTGCATTGTTATGGCACCGTTCAGCATGTACATCCCGTAACAGCTAATTTGACCGCCCTCGCCTGAGTTGATTATTGGGAGGAGTGGCCCGCCATTAATTACCAAGCAGCTAGCCTTGTTGGTGGCAGACTTCGCAAAGGGATCGAAGAGCGTGCGCGTGTCTGGCGTGGTTGGAGAATTGGGGCGAGGAATATCGCTGATATCCGAGAAGAAGGTAGTGTTCACGCGGATCTTGTACGAGAAGGAGGACTTGGAGGAGGTCGAAATAACGATTGCTCCGCCCAGTTGGGGCTGGGATTGGGTTGTGTAGGTCTGCGCCGAGCGAGACGAGGAGCAATTTCAACGAAGCACGAGAGCAAGAGTGGGTCAGGAGTGGGTTAGGAGTGGGTTAGGAGTGGGTTATCGCTTCGCACTCTTCTTTCAAAAAGGCTCGCTCACTCACCTCGGAACTGATGTAGCTGTTGATCGCAGCGTTGGACGCGAATCTTTTTACCAGGGGAGGGAAATTGGGGGAGGGGGGAGGAGAAAATGCCAGGGGGTAACGGCTTGTGATGAAATCTGCAAACTCGTCAACGACTTTTTGAAGCTCGGGCGAATCTGTCAGAGCTGCAATGCCGAGCTGGAAAATTTGGCAATAGTTGTCGGCATCCTCGCCATCTTCTTGGCACAAAGTTGGATTGCAGACAACGAAGGGGGAAAACGGGGAGTAATTTGTAATTACCCAGTAAGGTGGTTCGCCTCGACATCTCCTAACCAAACGAAGCACAGTTGGTTTTTGAATAAAACAATTGACGAGCGAAACAAGCGATCCAAAAGAATTGAGCGGAACATTGTTTAGTTTATTAGGAGAGGTGGGTGCTGTAACCTTTTGGCGGCCTGATTGCGAGTGCATTCAAGCGTGTGGGCTCGGCCTTGATTTGCGAGTCTTGCTTCGCTCGCTCACTCACTCACCTGGAGGAAGATTGCACATAGGTGAGGTAGTCGCCAAAAGACAGTGGGATATCAGGAATACTGGGGTTGGTCGCTGGACTCACACTGGGAGCGTAAGTGCCATCGCCAACGCTGTTTTTAATCGCAAGCAGAGCAACAATAACCATAGTCGGGGCTAGGATTTGGAATACGGACGAAATTGGGTTTCGACGCATGATCAACAAGTTCTTTCGTACCAGAGCAGCTAAGGCAACAAGGACAACCATTTTTATGAACTACTTACGGTTGCCGCTTTAAATTTAACTTCTCCACTTTTTCAGTTTGAAATTTTGAATCTCTTTTTTGAATCTCCACATAAAGGAACACCAGGCACAAAAACTAATTCATTCAATTCAGTTTTGTCGGTTTATCCTTCCTCATGGCTCAGTTTGTTAGAAATTCACCTCTCTTCAACGGCAAAACCAGGAGTTTTGAACAAGATTGGAAGATCCCAGAGGACAAAGAGAACATATACGATCACAAAAAGAGAGTCCGAGCCGAAGTTCGCGAGCTTCTTTCCCCCAAACCCAATCCCAAACAAACGAAGCAAAACCCAGCTGCTGTTGCTGCGGGTCGCAAGGTCCTTGCTCGTGTAAAAAAAAACAACACCTCTTCCACCTCTTACCCCTCCTCCTCCTCCTCCTCCTCCTCCTCCTCCTCCTCCTCCTCCTCCTCCTCCTCCTCCTCCTCCCGTCCTCTGACCCCTCCTCCTTCCCCCATAAAAAAATCATGGTTTTCCCCTACAATTCATTCTAGCCCGCAGCCAGCATCTCCCCGACATCTCATATCCAATCTCCGCAATTCTTTCGAAACTACCAGTAGCATCTCCAACATGTTCGAGCGCCTCGATGCGTTCCCGAACCTTCAGCAGCGTGAGCTTGCAGTGTCACTTGTGGTATCCTCAAAAAAGGCGATGTCCGACCGTCGTGAACTTTTCTCCTCCATCACCTCAGTCCCATTTCCAGTTCCAATCTCCACCCCCACCTCCCAAACTGCCCTTTTAAAGTTTTTGGAAATGCTCACTCGTGAAAAATTCCTCTTGGCATACCGGCAACTTTCCTCGGATGACGAAATTGTCACCTTCGTTCGGAGCCTCCTCTCCGAATCGACAGCAATCGATCCCACCTTCACCAACTCTGCTCTACAGCTTGCCATGGCTTGCTGCGACGCTTGGCTTGGATCTCGTTTAATTGCGGACATAGTCAACCACAAAAAAACAAGAAAATTGAATCGTAAATTCTAATGAAATTTTTTTAAAAAATATAATTTTATTTTGCAGTATTTCCTGCCAATTTTTGCCGGTTCTTGATGCGCTCCAGTCGTTGCCGCAGTGCACTGGCACCACTGCTACTGCTTTCCCCCCCACTTCCACTCCCACTTCCATTTCCATTTCCACCTCCACTTCCACTTCCACTGCTACTCCCCTCCCCCTTCTTTTGCCCTCGTTCAGCCAGCTTTTTCTTCAGCATGGTAAGCCTGCTCGTGACATTGGTCTGCGCGGCAGGTGGAGCGGCATTCTCCTTCATTTCCACTTCAATTTCCTTTTCCAATTCCACTTCCTTTTTATTGAACGCCGCAAGAATGAACTCTCCAAAGTGCCGGCTCAAGTTTAACTTGTTCACCTCCTCTTCGATGTTAATGCTCTTCTCCTCCACGAATTTTTTAAGTGTCTCCAGTGCAGCCTTTTTGTCGGCCTCTCCCTCACTCGCGCCAACGATTGTGATGAGCTGCGCCACGTCAAGAACCTCTTCTTCAACCTCAACCTTGGCGATTTCCTCAAATTTTTCATTCAAGTTCAAGCTTTGTCTCTGGGTCTGTTCCTGTTCCTCTTCCTCCTCCTCAACATCGACGGCAAGCTCCTTCTTGGCCCCGATCCCGGGCGTGTTGCCTGGCGTCTTCAAGTTCATGTTTTCCATTCCGCCAGTTTGAAGGATGCTCACGTTCAAATCCTCATTGTTTTCGTTTCCGTTTCCGTTTCCAACGTCTAACATCAACTTGGCCCGCTCCAGAGCAATTCTGCTCACGCAGCCCTCTTCCAGCTCAACCGCGTCGAACAAGTGCTCAACCTTCAGGCTGCGCCGAGCGAAGCGAAACGAGGCGCATTTTTAATGACGAGCAAACGAATTGAGTGGGTTAGTTCTAGTGTATGCCGTCTGCAGCCATTTCGCGAGATCCATCGCTCCGCTCGCTCACCTCCTCAGCTCGTACTCGCCAGCCTCCCCGTTGCCCTTGACCACACCGACAATAAGACCAATTCCGATGTTGTCGCAGACTCCCCCCTTCGTCTGCTGCCCCTCCACGGCCACCATGAAGTCTTCCAAGCTGCGCCGAGCGAAGAAGGTGCGAAGGTGTGTTAGTAATGGCTCGTATTCTCGTCGGTACACAACACAAGTTGTTGTGACTAGCTCGCTTCGCTTGCTGCTCGCTGGATCGTCTTCATCAAGGCTCGCTCGCTCACTCACTCACTCACTCACCTTGCCAAAAGCTCCTCCATATCCACGCTGCTCTCGTCTCCAAACCATGCGTCCGACTTTCCACACTCGCTCTTAACCACCCGGGCAAACAGCTTGCTGCAAATCTGCGCCGAGCGAAGAAGGTGCGAAGGGGTTAGTAGTGGCTCTTATTCTCGTCTGTACACAAGTTGTGACTCGCTCGCTTCGCTTCGCTTCGCTTCGCTCGCTGGCTCATTATGCTCGCCTTCCTCAACCCCCCCCGCGCTCCGCTCGCTCACCTTTGCAATTTTCAGATCTTCCTCAACGTAGCTGAAATTGTACTGCAAATTCATGAGCCCCTGGAGGCTTGCATTCAAATGCGAAGCAACCGCCACTTGTATCATCAGCTTGTTCACCGCCTTGACCAGTTGGGAGGCGGAGGAGGCAAATTCGCCACCGAGCTTGTTGGCGTTTGTGGCGCTGAGGCGCGAGTCGAGAAGTGATCTGCAACCCACCACGAACAAGTGTTCCAAGCTCTGCGAGGCGCATTTGTGGTGGGTTAGTTTCGTTTTAGATTTGTTTAGTTTAGTTTAAATATGTAGTGGATGTGGATGAAGCGCTCTCGCTCACCTCCTGCTCGACCAGCTTGCTCAACTCGTCGTCTCTGAACACCGCCATCAAAATCGCCAAGCAGACGCTCAACAAACCCACGCACACTCCCCCCTCCTCCTCCCCTCCGCAAACGAAAGTAAAGTCCATCACCTCGCTCAGCAACTTGATGCAGGGCGAAATGTTGTTTTTCAAATCGCCGTTGATTGCTTCCGCGGATCCCAAATGCTCCGGTGTGGTCAAGCAACAGTGCAGAGTCTTCAACGCCTCCTTGGTTTCAAGGAAACTCGAATAGCTAGAGAGGAGGGGGGCGTTGTTACCGGTTGCGATGGTGTTTTGGAGGCTTGCAACAACGTCTCCGTAGGTGGAGAACGTCGGGGTAGCCATCGCCACCGGGTCCTCCTCATTCTCATTGTTGTCCTCGTTGGCGGCCGCAATCGCAGAATTCGCCGCTTCGATGGCAGCCGTGGTGGAAGTGATATCAATCGCAGACTTGGATTTTTTGCTCTTTTCCCTGATCGCAGCCAGCCTTGCGCGCAGCGATGCTGCCGCTCCCACGTTCTCCTCGCTCTCGCCCGCTGGCACCGTCACCTTGGGAGGCTGGATTCTTGACGGCGTGTTGGTGTTGTTTCTCCTCCCAGGAGTTTTCCCAGGAGTTCCAACAGCCACACCAACGTCCTTGAATTTGAACGGTCCGTCGGCATCGAGCGACGAGCTGTTCAAGGTGGTGTCCAATTGGGAGGTGGACGTGTCCCCAAGTTTCAAATTGAGCTCGTCGTCATTTTTCTGCGCCAGCTTGCTGGCTGGGGTGCCCGCCGTTTTCTGCGCCAGCGCCAGCAGCTTGGCTGGGGTGCCCGCCGAGCCCCCCTCAACTCTCTTGATGCGATCGCCGATAAGAGACTCGGCACGATTGCTCAGATTGGCGCAAGCCTTCAACAATTTGAGCTTGTCGTTTCCAAATTTCAAGTAAACGACCTCCATTATGTCGAGAGCGGCTCCCCGAACGTCGGCAAGGTTCTCGTCCAGGCAGGATACGATCAGGGCGAACCCTTTCTTGCCAACTGTGGCCAGTCCGCCCTCGGACACGCACTTCTTGCACTGGGTGAGGGCGGCGGCTCGGGCCTGCGATTTGAATTTAGTGGGTCAGTGTAGTTTAGGATAATTGTGGACGTCGCCGTCGCTCGCTCACCTTTTGGTTTTTGCTGCTGTCCACAACGTTGACGCACAGCAGGCCAAACTTCGTGCAAGCAAACAGTTCGAAGACGTTGCTCAGCAGCTCAGCGTAGAGCGGCTGGAACCGTCCCTTGGCGTTGCCGCTCTTCTCGACCACGTACGGGACGATGACCGCCGCCTCCGCATCACTCAGGGTAATGTCCCCCTTGGCCACCAGGAAGGAGAACAGATTGTTCAGGGTGCAGAGAATGGTCTGCTGGCCGGACGTGTTGTCCTTCAGGCAGAGGGAGAGGCCGAGGAACTTCAAGATTAGGTCGAGCTGGTTGAAGATTGGGGAATCTGCGCCGGCGCCGAGCGAAGAGAGGCGCATGATATGGTTAGTGAAGTAGTGGATGTAGCTATTGTAAGGTAAGCAATTTCGCATGGAGCTTCGCAATCTTGTGTCACACACATTGCTCACCTTCAGCCTCATCACCAGCAGCATTCGCCTTTTCAAACTCAATCGACCTCTGAATCACCGCACACCCATCGATCGCGTCGTCCTGCTTATGCAGCAACTTCCCCCCAGGGAACAACGCCTTCAAGGCGCTTCCGCTGATCAACGCCGACCAGGTCTTCTTCAAGCTCTCCTGGGTATCCTTTCCGCCGGCCTCCTCGGGGAACTCCGGCCAGTTCTCCCTCTTCCTGAAGGAGCTGCTCGTTCGCTCAGTCTTGGACGATTTCTTGTTGTTGTGGTCAGTGTCGATTGAAGCCAGAGGGTGGCCGAAGGAGGAGGGGGTTGGAAGTTTTTCTGCTGCTGCTGCTGCTGCTGGCGGCGGCGGCGGCGGCTCGATCTTCTCCTTGCTGGCCTTCCTCTTCGCCCCACCGCGGATCGTTTCCTTCTCCTTCTCCTTCTCCTTCGCCGGAACGCGCTCAGGCGGCTTGATTTGCACCGCGGTCTGCTTGGCTTTCTTCGCCCGCCCCGTCGGCTCCTTCTCGGCTCCATTTACCTTTGCCTGGGTTGCCTGGGCGAAGACCCGCTCAACGACAACGCTCACGGTCCGCTGCTCGGCGGGAAGCAGCTTCAGCAAGTTCTTCGAAACCCGCTCCTTCTCGAACAGGTTGTGAAAGGCCGCCTTGAGGAGGAGGGTTTCGGCGGCGTTCCTAAAGCATTTTTTATTGTTTAGTTGGGGTCAAATTAAAAAAAAAATAAAAAAAAATCCAAGTTTTGCCTCCTTTTTCCTCTCACCTGATCTCCGCAGTCGCGCTCGTCACGCACTTAAGCAGTTCAAAAACCAAACTATTACACTGCTGGCTAGTCTTATTCGTCCCAGTTCTCCCCACCGCATCCCCAAACTCGTTGCTGTATAAATTCTTGAGGTGCACCGCCCTCTCGCTGACGAAAGAAATCACCTCCGGGAGTCCAGCCCCCTTCCCCTGCTGCTTGGTTAGGAGGGAGACGAAGGATGGGACGAGAGCCTCGATCGCGGGGGAGTTTGCTCCGCCGTTGGTGAACGGGAGGGTTGTTGAGAGGGTCAGGGCCATCAGGGCTGAGTCCCTCATGGTCTTCTTCGACTCGGTCGACGCCGAGGAGAGGAGGGAGGGTGCAACGAACCGAATTAACTTCGGCTGGGACTCCCCGTCCAAGGAGGACATCAAGGAGCCGATTATCGTTGCGGCGAGGGGCTTCAGGTTTGACTGGGAGTCGGTTAGGCGGGCATTTAGACCCTTTAGCAAGTCCGGGAGATCGACGGTGTACTGGATTAGGGAGGAGGAGGAACATTTTGTTATTGCGGTTTGGATC
>Ga0302116_1001694_pt1 | contig 13259 bp, 9 predicted proteins | sample AG5_SCM_MG_FD_203124 | JGI IMG/M metagenome (GOLD analysis project Ga0302116, IMG submission 203124) | Marine microbial communities from Western Arctic Ocean, Canada - AG5_SCM | ecosystem: Environmental > Aquatic > Marine > Oceanic | place: Canada: Western Arctic Ocean | collected 2017-10-01 | reverse complement strand
GTCAGCGCACTCACTGCAAGGAGTGCGGTGGGTCACAAATCTGCGAGCACGGTCGTCAGCGCTCCATATGCAAGGAGTGCGGTGGGTCATCATTGTGCGAGCACGGTCGTCAGCGCTCTTCATGCAAGGAGTGCGGTGGGGCATCAATATGCGAGCACGGTCGTGTGCGCTCTAAGTGCAAGGATTGCGGTGGGTCAGGAATCTGCGAGCACGGTCGTCATCGCTCTCACTGCAAGGAGTGCGGTGGGTCGTCAATCTGCGAGCACGGTCGTGTGCGCGCTGTGTGCAAGGAGTGCGGTGGGTCACAAATATGCGAGCACGGTCGTCAGCGCACTCAGTGCAAGGAGTGCGGTGGGGGATCAATATGCGAGCACGGTCGTCGGCGCAGAGGGTGCAAGGAGTGCGTTGCAAAGTAGACTACTTGTACTTTCAGATCATCGCAAGCCTCTCCACTACTACCCTACAGGAACCACAGGTTGCTAAGCCTCTTCCTCCCGCTCACCGTCACCGGGTGCGTCGCCCCCAGCGCGTCGAACATTCTCACGCACATCGCCCGTCCACGTTCCCGCGTACCCTTCTTGACCGACTCCAACGCCACCTCCACCGCCGCCGCCGCGTCACCCCGCTGAAGCAACACTCGAAGCGACAGCTCCTCCCGCTTGTCGTCCGCGCCCTCTTTATCCCCAGCCTTCGTCATCGCGTCGATGTCCGCCCGGAGCGACGCCAGCGTGTCATCGAGCGCGTCACCCGAGGCGGACATGTCGAGGCCCAGGTCCGCCGCCGCGCCGTGGAGCTCCGCCGCCGCCGCCGCCGCGGCGATCTCGACCGGCTCCGTGAACTTCCCGTCAACCGTCTTCCTCGCCGCCTCCACCAGCTGCTTCGCGGCGTCGACGTCGGGGGGCGACGCGCGGAGGGCGCATCGCGCGGCTCCCGCGTACGCACGGGCCCTCACGCCCGGCGCGGGGGGCGGGTCCGTCGCGAGCGCCGCGCCGAAGGCGGCGGCGGCGGTCTCGACGTCGCCCGAGCCCAGCGCTTTGAACGCCGCATCCACGACGGTCTCCGCGTCCATTCCTCCTCCTCCTCCTCCCGGCCGTGTTTCACCGCTCTCAGAGTCGTCGCCGTCGCTTCGCTGTGTTTGCGAGGCGCCCACGGCCGCCACGTTCACCGCGCGGTCCACGAACGCCGCGAGTTCATCGTCCGGTAGGACCCCGGAGAATGTATCGATGAATTTACCATCCACCATGGCGTGGACCGTCGGGAGGGATTGGATCCGGAGCTGGTCGCTGATCCCAGAGTGGGCGTCCACGTCCACCTTGACGAGCACGAACTTGCCGTTCGATTCGGTCGCGAGCTTCTCCAGCTTGGGCGTGAGTTGCTTGCACGGCTGGCACCAGTCGGCGTAAAAGTCGAAGAGCATGGCCACGCCCTCGGCGGAAGCCCAGCGGACCATCCCGTTCAGCTCCTTCTCATCCGTGAGCTCGACGACGGGAGGTAGGGACGTGGGAATGGGAGGCGCGGGTGCGGGACCGGACGCCGGGCCCGAAGGTCCCGCACCCGGGGGGTCACCCGTCGACATCCATCGGACGCCGAGCTCAACCCTGACCCTGTTCCTTCCGAGGGCGGATCCGCCCGTCGACGTGGCGGACGCGCGGTGGTGGTCGGTGCGCGTGAGCGTCGATAGGACCCGCGGCGCATCGAGCGTGCGGGACGAGACGGGGACGGGCGCGGCGGATCGCGCCGCCGCGACCAACCTCAGTGCGAGCCTCCGTGCGGACATGGTTTGATGGGAGCGAAGAGATGATGTTTCGAAACATAGGTGAACGATCTGACGGTATCGCGATAGCTACGGCGATGGACTCTATAGCTAGCTAGACGCGTATATTTTCGAACGTCCTGGGCATTACAACGCGCATCGGGTGTCTCTATAATAAGTGGTGAACCCGTCCGCCGCGCCGCCCAGGTCCGGGAGCCAACCGCCCCCGGGCACCAAGCAAGATCTTACAAGAATGAAAAACAAGAATTTTACGAACCCCACCCCACACATCCATGTCGAAGACGCCGCTTACATGCCGGCGCTCTTCTGCATGGAGTTGATCTGGTCGAGGAGGATCAGGGTGAACATCGCGTGGGGCGCGATGCGGACGTAGTAGGTGGGGAACCCGGTGTAGAACTTGAGGGGTCCGCCCGCGGCAAACGTCTTGGCGCAGCAGTCGCCGAAGCCCTTGAACGGCAGAGTTCCGTCGGGGAGGGGCTTCTGCTTCTGGAGCTGGGTCTTGACGTAGTCGAAAGGGAGGGAGAAGAAGGACGCGAAGAAACCGGCGATGGACGACGCGCCGACTGTGGCGGTGAACCCGGTGATGCCGTTCTCCTTCATCATCTCCTTGGCCTGGTCGTTGGACGCGAGCATGCCCATGTTGAGCGCCATGGCGCGAATGGAGGTGGTGCCGGCGCCGGTGAAGAGGCCGCCGACGCCCTCCTTCTTGACGGTGTCCGAGAGCGCGTGGACGACGCCGGTGTAGTTGCGACGCTCGGCGACGGGGAGGGTCTTATCGGCCTGCATGCGGATCAGGGAGAGATCCGCGGGGGAGCCGAAGATGGCGCCGAGGCCGCCGGCGGCGAGACCGGCGCCGGCTTTTTGCGCGAGGGGCAAGGGAGCGCCCTTGTTCGCCTCCTTGAGGTAGTCGACGAGCTTGGCGTGGATGCCGAGGCGCGCGGTGGTGTAGGTGGCCTGGCGGAGAAGACCGGCGGAGAGACCCTGTTTGTGGATTGGTTCGATCAGGTCAGCGACGGACAAGTGATGGTTCTACCGGTAATCGGAACGCGTCTTTTGGGAGTGTTTGAGAGGGTGCGTGCGGGGGCGGATGGGTATTAGGGATCGGGCGCGTACCGTGTAGAGGGCACCGAAGCCGTCGTTCTTGATGATACCCGCGGCGACGCCCATGGGACCGCCGGTGGCACCGAGCTGAAGGCGAACCTGTGCGTGTGAATCGGGGTGGAGTGGGTGGAAGGTCAGGCGGTGACACACCAATCATCGGGACCGGCGTGGGTGTGTTTTTCCTCAATCCGGCGCGCGCGATCGCGTTCGTACCTTGACGATGTCGAGGGGCTGGATGATGCACGTGGCGCCCATACCGGAGAGGCCACCGTTCATGAACGGCTTGACGGCCTTCCAGGTCGCGTTATCCTTGAGAGACATGGCTGGAGGGAGGTGGAGGTGCTAGATTGCGGTGAAGAGTGTTTGGCCGCCGCTTCGAGAGCCAAAGAGGCTCCGTGGCCAATAAAATCGAGAGGATTCGAGATCTTCACCTGCTGGCCCTTTGTTTGCATATTCACAAGCAAATGGTCAGGTCAAATCGGAAATTGCGTAATTGAAACTTAAAATAAATCGTCCGCGTACGTGCAAATAGTGACGGCGACAGCATCGAGGAGACGAGCACCTTTAGGGTTCTTCCGGGCCTTTGCCGCGCCCCTACGCAGATCGCACGGCGGCGACCCGACCACGTTCAATCGACGATGGTGCTCGGTGAGCTGGGCTCCGCCCTCGCCGGCGCGCTGCGCAAGCTGGGCGAGCACACCGTCGTGGACGAGGAGGTCATGGACGCGTGCCTCAAGGAGGTCACCAAGGCGCTCCTACAGGCGGACGTCAACGTGCAGTACGTGGTGCAGATGAAGAAGAACATCGTGAAGCAGGTGAACATCCAGGAGCTCGCGGCGGGGTTGAACGCGCGGAAGCTGTTGGAGAAGGCCGTGTTCAACGAGCTGGTGAACATGCTCGAGGGAGGCGAGACGGAGGTCAAGGAGAAGTTCGTCCCGAAGAAGGGCAAACCGAACGTGGTCATGTTCGTCGGCCTGCAGGGATGCGGCAAGACCACGACCTGCACCAAGTACGCCTACCACTGGCAGAAAAAAGGATACAAGCCCGCGCTCGTGTGCGCCGATACCTTCAGGGCCGGTGCCTTCGATCAGCTCAAGCAGAACGCCACCAAAGCCAGGATCCCGTTCTACGGATCCTACACCGAGACGGATCCCGCTAAGATCGCGGCGGATGGAGTGGAACGGTTCAAAGATGAGAAGAACGATCTCATCATCGTGGACACGTCGGGGCGGCACAAGCAGGAAGACTCGCTGTTCGAGGAGATGCGACAAGTGGCGGCGGCGGTGCAGCCGGACATGACCATCTTCGTCATGGACTCGTCCATCGGTCAGGCGGCGCAAGATCAGGCCAAAGCCTTTAAAGCAACCGTAGACGTAGGATCCGTGATCATCACCAAGCTCGACGGGCACGCCAAGGGTGGCGGCGCCATCTCCGCCGTCGCAGGAACCAGGTCGCCCATCGCGTTCATCGGCACGGGCGAGCACATCGACGAATTCGAGGCTTTCGACACCAAACCGTTCGTATCGCGTTTACTGGGCCTCGGCGACTGGACCGGGTTCATCGACAAGATCAACGACGTCATACCGATGGACCAGCAGCCGGAGCTGATGGACAAGCTCGCGGCTGGGCAGTTCACGATGAGGATCTTGTACGAGCAGTTCGCCAACATCCAGAAGATGGGCCCGATGAGTTCGGTCATGAGCATGATCCCCGGCATGGACGGCATGTTACCGAAGGGCCAGGAGAAGGCGTCGCAGGCTAAGATCAAGCGGATGATGTGCCTGATGGACTCCATGACGGACGAGGAGCTTGATACCACGACGCTCAAGATCCTCCAGGATCCCAAGCGGATGGAACGCATCGGGCGGGGCGCGGGTCGGGGACCGGGCGACGTCGTGGAGCTGATGGAGGAGTACAAGCGGATGTCGAAGATGATGGGGAAGATGAAGGGGATGAAGATGCCGAAGAAGGGCGGGTACGGTCAGTCGCAGGCCATGAACCAGAACCTGAGCCAGATGGCGGGTGCCATCCCGCCGCACATGCTGAAGCAGATGGGCGGCATGTCGGGGTTACAGAACATGATGAAGCAGCTGGAGGGCAAGGACATGGGGAAGATGATGCAGCAGATGGGTGGAATGAAAGGAATGAAGGACATGATGAAGGGCGTGGGAGGGATGTGAATCCCTCGTCGCCGATACGTAGTCTTTTTGTAATCCACCACACATCGCGTCGAAAGTCGAAAGTCTCACCCGTTGCTCGTGTTGAAGTAAGAGTTAGGCGTCCAGTCAAGTCCAGTCCGACGAGGAAAACAACCCTAGAACCTGCGCATCGACGTGGCCGACGCTCACTTCAGACGGCGCATGTTGGGCGCCGCGGCGAGGGCTGGAACACGGTTACGACAGCGAGCGGCGTCGGTGACCCTCTCCTGGAACGGCATGTCGACCGCGGCGGCGACACCGGGCATCACGTCGGCGCGTACGCACGTCGTCGCCCGGGCATCATCATCGCGCGCCACGGGACCCTCACAGTCCCATCCCACGCGCCTTTGGCCGGGGCGGCCCGTCAACGCGCGCCGCGGGTACGTCCACGTCACCACCCGCGCGTCATCCTCGGACACCGACGCCGCATCCACCGCGGAGTCCACCGCGGGCAGCACGGTGAGCGAACACGCGCGCGGATACGGCACCGTGGTCACCTCCCAGGCGAACTTTCTCCGCGTCGTCGTCACCAGAGAAAGCATGACGCAGGCGCACCTCGACGAACGCGCGCTGCAGCTCACGAACGCCATGGACCGCGCGTCGCAGGCGGGTAAAACGGCGGATGTCGCCAAGCTCCAGGAAGTCCTCGCGGACGAAGGGCCGTACGAGCTCCTATGCGTGGTCAGGGCGCTCCTCAAGAAGATCAAGCAACGCGTCTTAGTCGGCGACGCGGTGGATGTCTTGGGGATCGATTGGGTGGACCGACGAGCCATGGTGGAGACGGTGCACACGCGACGGTCGTCCCTGGTGGACCCGCCGGTGGCCAACGTGGACCACGCGCTGCTCGTGTTCGCGCTGGAACGTCCGCCGCTGGAAGCCAAGCAGCTCACGCGGTTCCTCGTCAGCATGGAAGCGACGGGGGTGCCGTTCACGCTGGTGCTGAACAAGTGCGACTTGTGCGACGAGACGACGCGCGCGGACTGGGGCGCGCGGCTGGAGCAGTGGGGGTACTACCCGCGGTTCGTGAGCGTGGCGACGGGTGAGGGGGTGGATGAGCTGGAGGCTGAGCTGGCGGTCGGGATGTCGCACAACCGCGCGCTGGACGGAAGCGACGGCGAAGTCGGGTCCATCGATGATGACGACGACGAAAGGGACGAAGAAGCTTCGGGCCCAGGGGAAGACACCGGCGTCGCGCCCCGTTCGGTCACCGTGCTCGCGGGTCCCTCGGGCGTGGGTAAGTCATCGCTGATCAACAGGCTGCGCGCGGGGTCCAAGCTCGCGGAGGCACTCGCCGCCGCGGGCGAACTCGAGGAGGAGGACGGCGACTGCGCCGTCATCGGCAAGGACGAAACGAACGAGCTCGAAGGCGACGATGACAACACGGATGACAAGGACACGTACGAAGACGCCGTTAACCGCTTCATCACCGACGTGGACATATCCGGCGGCGGCGGCGGCGCGCGCGGGTCCATCACGCTGGACGGCCTGGGCCTGGAGCTCCAGAGCGTCAAGGCGGTGTCGTCAAAGCTGGGGCGGGGACGGCACACCACGCGGCACGTCACTTTACTCCCGCTCAAATCAGGCGGATTACTCGCAGATACCCCCGGCTTCGGCTACCCGTCCCTCACCTCCATCACCACCAACACGTTACCAGACTGCTTCCCGGAGATTGTCCGCGCCAAGGCGGAGCGTGGCGCGTGTAAGTTCAGCGACTGTACGCACAGGGACGAGCCGGGGTGCGTCGTGGATGAGGTGATGCCGTGGGAAGAGGACCGCTACGACTTTTACGCGGACATGTTCGACGAGGTGGCGGCGATTGAAAAGGTTGAACGCGAGCGAGGTAAACGCGTGAGCGAGCAGCGGACCAAGTACAAGAGCGGCAAGGGTGGTAACCAGGGCGGGGGGGGTGCCGGTTCATCTTCCGCGGGTGGGAATGGATCGAAGGAGTCCAAGCGGAACGCGAGGAGGAGCGAGGCGTCGAGGGACAACGCTCGGATGGAGGCCAAGTTGGAGACCAAGACGCACAGGCGGCAGAGCCGGCGGAGTAGGAACATGGAGACGAACGCCATCGAGGCACGGGACCTGTCGGAGTGGGACGATGAGGACGAGGACGAGTGAGTCGGCGTTTAGTGTTGTGTAATCGTGAGTACCTCCGCGGCGTTACTCTCGAGAAAAGTCAAGGTTCAGTTTCCACGCAGTCATCACTCGTCCGTCTCTCTATCTTCCCGGTGAATCTCACATCAAATCTCACACTGGGTGGTCGCCATGGCGGGCGAGGTGACGGCCCCGCACCCGAACTGGTGGGAAGATGAGGGTCGATGGGAGAAGGAGCACGAGTGGCGCATACCGCAGTTCCACAACGCGGGCGCGCGGGGCAAACGGCTCTACTCCCACACGTTCATGGCTGGCGGATGCCCGTGGCGACTGTCGCTGTACCCTCGAGGCAACGCGAGCATGAAGGGTTCGAGGGACCACGTCGGGCTGTACCTGGAAGCCGCGGACGCGACGTCCGCGCCCGTGGGATGGAGACGATTCGTGGAGTTCAGGCTCGCCATCATCAACCACAAGGTGCGTCTCACGTCTCGCACACGCGCCCCGCCCGTCGCCTCCGTCGGCGCCCATTTTTCCCGCTCGCGTCGTATCGTGGTTTTATTTTCCTCGGGACCGCCGACGCGGGGCGAGCCTCCCGGCGGCGCCCGTGACGATCCCGGGTGGGTTTCGAGCCCGCGTCGATGACCACACCGTGTCGTACGCACTCGGGGATGGCCCGACGCGCGCTATCGGGACGATCCCCCGCGTCCCACGAAGCGATCTGGGCGCACCCCAGCGCCGACACCACATTTACCGGCCAGCCCCGCCAGCTTCCACGAAAAACTAACTCTCGAACCCCATCTTCCTCCCACCAACACCCTACGTACCCAGGATTCGACCAAGACGGTGTGGCGCAGCGGGCAGCACGAGTTCAACGGCGACACCAGCGACGGCACGTGGGGCTACTCACAGTTCGCGGTGACCAGCGCGATCACGTCGAAGGATGGCGGCTTCGTCCGTGAAGGAACCGACGGCGAAGTGACTCTCACCGCCGGCGTCGCCGTGCGATGGACGCGGCGGCAGGGATCCGAGGTGGACACCCGGGGCAGCGCCACGCTCTTCGGCGTCGTCGCGGGTACGCTCGGGGGATCGGACGTGAAGGACTGGCGTAACTCGGAGACGGGCTTGATGCTCCCCGATTGGATCAGGCGGAAATACGAGCTGGGCGCGGAGACGCACGCGAGGTCCAACGCGCCGTCCGCGGCGCTCTGGGCGTTCCCGCGCGACGTCTGCATGGAGAGCCACTACCCCGCCGGCGTCCCTGACGAGTTCGTCACCGCGGACCTGGCGGACTGGGCACCCGGGGGAGGCGAGCCGTATCTGCGGTTGGACCTCATGGACCTTCCGAGTCCGATGCGAACGCCGCTGGTGGATAAAATGGTTGATAAAGACCACGACTGGGGCCCGAACGGCAGCGGCGAGGACCGCGTGTTCTTCGACATCATCCGCGCGATGCGCACGATACGAAACGGCGCGGTTTCGCCGCTTGAATGCTCCGGCTTGTGGACCGCGCCCGTGTGCCGGACGCTGCTTCAAGTCGCGCCGATGGGCGCCGAGTTGCACTGGCAGACGCAAGCGTTGATCGACGGCATCCTGACCGACGTGTTGGTTCGGCTGTGTCGCGCGGCGGCGGAGGTGTACGCGATGCACGCGCTCACCGGGGAGATGAAGCGGAAAGACGAAGGGTGCGATCGGCTGGTTCGCGTAGAGAAGGAGCACAGCGAACCCTCGACGTTACCGAAGGGTTTGCCCCGAACGGAGGCGTATCAGGAGACGTACGCGTCCATCGTGCACCCGGATGACCCGGACGGTGGGACCAAGGTGTACCCGCCGTACCCGGAGGACTACCTCGACGGCAAATTGCGTCCCTTGATCCGCGAGCCGATTGAAAAACCGTCGAGTTCGACCAAGGACGGCAAGGACGGCAAGGACGGTAAGGACGGCGCCGCCGCCAACAAGAGCGCGTCGAAGGACGACGACGGACTCGGCAGCGACTCCGACGACGACACTTCGAGCTCCGTGCCGTCGTTGGTCGAGTCCGACGACTCGGACTCGGACGCGGGGGAGTCAAAGGGGGAGTCAAAAGGGGAGTCAAAAGGGGAGTCAAAAGGGGAGTCAAAGGCGACCATCGCAGACGAGTCTAAATCTACGCCGACCCACCTCGGGGCGGAGCACGTGCAGGCTGCCATGTGGCGCGTGTTCCCCACCGACCTCGCGACGCACGGCATGAACGAGATCAAGGACGCGCTCGAATACAACTGCAGCATGTGGAAAGTGCTCGGTAAGAAAGAACCGGAGGATCCCAACAAGATCGTCTTCCATCCCACGCTGGTGCACGCCGCGGCGAGCGAGATATTCACGCATCTCAAGGATGGACACGGCACTCTGCGTTACCCGGAGGGCGACGCGGTGAAGGTCAAGCAGGTGGACGTGGCGGTCAACACGCTGCTGCCCTACTGCACCTCCGCGGCCAAGGCGTACATGGCGGCGGTGCTGGACTACCTCTCCGCGGAGTTGGTGGAGGTGGTGAGTGTCTTTTTAACTCTTATTTGAGTTTCTTTTTATTTCCGTACGGGCAATTAGTATGCTGACGTCGTGTTTTGTTTTTTACAGGCGCACCAAGCGGCGCAGACCGCCACGTACCACCGCAAGGTCAAGGCGCACTGGGACGAGATGGAGAAGGGTGGTAAGATGGGTGACGTCTCGGAGAAGGACCGGAAACAGTTCGAGAAGGACACGTGGCGGAAGGAGGGGAAAGAGCCCAACTTCGTCCTCCCCGCGCACCTCGCGAGCGCGCTGCGGAAAGATAAGGAGCTCGGGACGAACCTGGCGGCAGCGGCGTCGCTGCCCTTCTCCGGGGTCTCCTACGCGTCCCTGATGTCGCTCTACACGCCGCCGCAACCGGCGGCAAAGAAGACGATTCAGAAGAAGAAAGCGGACGCGCAGCTGGACAGCGCGTGGCAAAAGGAGCTTCGCAAGCGGCAGAAGGAGGAGGCCAAGAAGGAGGCAGAGAAGCGCAAGAAGGAGGAGAAGGAGAAGGAGAAGGAGCGCCGGCGAATGGAAAAGATCGCCGAGAAGGAGGCCAAGCGGGGCACGGAGAAGGATCGACGTGAGAACGACAACGGGACACCCGCGGACGACGAGGTGACGCGGCTCATCGCCGCGCGGGTCAAGGCGCGAATCGAGAAGAAACAGGAGGAGATTGGAACGGACACGGACGCGGGCCTCGCGGGCGGGACCACGCTGATAGGAGAATGCGCAGCGAAGAGATTCCATTTTTCCGAAGGGATTCAAGGATGCACGGATTCCTGCATGGAGTGCCTGCCGGACATCGCCGACGGCTTCGGCAGCGTCGAGTGCCTCGTGCCTCTCGCCAGGTACGTGTACACGCAGTGCAAATGCGGCCATTGCGCCGTGGTTCACGCGCGATGTTTCCCGAAATTCGCCAGGCAACTCGCGTTCAAGAACAAGGACGGCGGGGCCGTAATCATGGGCAAGCAAAAGTACGCGAACTACCCAACGATGGCGGATATGAACAGGATACCGTACAACGAGGGCAGCGGCGACATCGGCCCCGGGTGGTTCCCGCCGCACGCCACCGGCTGTCCAATGTGTTTGGTTGAGTGTCTCAAGGGCACGAGGAGTGATCCGCCGGAGACGCTGATCCGCGCGGAGATGTGGAGCCGGGGTACGAAGACCGACATCCTCGGTCTAGAGCCCCCCGATCCCGTTCCCACGCAACAGGAGTCGACAGAGCTCGGACTGTTGGACCCAGAACCCAATCCGGAGACGACTCCGGAGACGACCCCGGAGAAGAAAAAAAAGGAGAAGAAGAAGAAAGAGCCCAAACCGGAGCTCACCGCCGAGGAACTCGAGGCGCTCGCCCAGGCGAACGAGGAAGCCGCGCGCGAGAAGAAGGAACGAAATGCGGCGGTCAAGGCTAGGAAGGAAGCGGAGGCTGAGTAGCGGCGGCGGGAGAAGGCTGAGAAGATGGCGGAGGCTCAGCGCCGCGCCGAGGCGAAAGCGACGGATGAAGCCAGAGCCGCCGCCGAGCGCACCGCCGCCGCCGCCCGCGCCGTCGCCGCGCAGCTCGAGGAACTCGAGGACGAGGAGAACAACGAGGGCGACGAAGCCGCCTTGAAGGCTCAGCGTAAACGCGATAAGAACAAGGAGAAGAAGGCGCGGAAAAAGGCGGCGGCCAAGGCGGAGAGCCAGAGCGGCGGCGGCGTCGAGGGAGGATCATTCACCGGGAACGACTCCCCCGCGTCCTCCTCGGTGTCCACGTCCACGAACGCTGCCTCGTTGACCACCACGGCGACGTCCACGACGTCCAACAACACCTCCTCGCTATCGGCGCACACGCACGACGGGTCCGCGATTGGGGCCGAGGCTCTCGGCTCGGGCCTCGGCGGAAGAAACCTTCCGCCAGGGTTCGCCCACACGCACACTGCCGGCCCTACTTCGGAGTCCGGATCCGCGGACGGGTTCATCAGAGACGCACCGGGGGTCGGAGGAGGCGGGGCGGGACGACACGAACGACGGGAAAATGTTCTCGACCGCATCCGATCGCGTGACGACGGCGAACAAACGCGACAAAACGACGACGAACGACAGCGACAACAACCGCGGTACCAGCCGCAGCAACAGCGGCCGCCCACACGGACGTCCGTCCGCAACAGGCTCACCCTCGCGAGGCGCATCGTCGTGCTGAACATCCCCGACGGCGTCACGCGCGAGCGACTCGCGATTCGCATCGAGAGCGAGCTCGCGGGGTACGCGCCGGATCTCGACGAAACACCGCCGTTGGTCCTCGGCGTGGATCTCACCGCCGCCGGTGAAACATCCCAATCCGGCATGTGCGCGGTCGTGGACTTGAAGACGTGCACCGTGACGCAGGCTGCGCTCACACTTCGCATATCGACACCGGGCGGTGAAGTGTTGGCGACGAAGAAGCCGGCCGACGCGCCCGCCGTGCGTGACCCGCCCTCGGAGGTGACCGACGCGATCAACGCGGCGATAGAACGCGGCGCGCTCACCAACGACGACATGTGCCACGACGACGCGTGGGAGTCGCTGCACCTGGTGGATCCTCGCACGGTCCTTGCCCTGGCTCAGTCGCTGAGCGCGAGTGACGGGTTGGCGGGCGCGGGGGGCGGCGCGTTCGTGGACGCGTTGGACCGGGCCGAGGAGGCGGGGGCGGCTGAGGAGAAGGCGGCGACGGCGGTTGAGGGCGGGATCACTGACTCGCGACGGATTCCGTCGTCGATGGACCCGAGCGAACAGAGCAGTCTGTTCGCGGCGTCCCAGCCGGTGGCCCAGCAGCAGCAGCAACAGCAGCAGCATCAGCGGCGGGAGGTTGAGCCGAGCGCTTATGAGGCGGCGCCGCCCCCCGCGGCGGCGGCTTCGTCGGCGCATCCTTTCGCCGCGTTCATGCAAGCCGGCGGTCGATCCGAGTCCGTCCCGGCGAATGCACAGCCGCATGCGCACGCGCAGCAGCAGCAGCCGATGCACGCACATCCGCCGCACGCACACGCGCACGCGTCACAGCACACGCGCCATCCGCCGGGAGCCGCTCATCGCACCGCGCCGCTGTCGGTGCACTGCGCGTGGGTGATGAACAATCCCGTGATTCGCGCGCGTTGGTCGGAGCCCGGGCCGGTGGGCGGTTCGTGTCTCTCGTGCGGGTCCGTGATCCCCGAGTCGCACCAACCGCACTGCCAGTTCCCAGACGCGGTACTCGAGGGCGGACCCATGGCTCCCGACGCGGGTCTGCGCATGATGAGCCGCGAGTGGACGCCGCCGCAGACGTCGTGGAGGCGCGGCTACCCGACGTATCGCTCCGGCCACGTCGGAGGCGCAGTGATGAACGGGGGAACGAGCGGCGGCAGCCCGGAGCAGCACCCGGCGCCTCCGCCGCCGCTGCTGGGCTCGTGGTCGTCCGGGTCGCCGGTGGCCACGCGGCGTAGCTCATTCGGGGAAGGAGGGAGCGGCGGCGGCGGCGGCGCACCGGCGGGGGGTGCGTTTCCGCCCGGATTTTCGGCGCGGGCGGCGGAGACGCCGCGGGATCAAACAGGGGCGGTGCCGGGGCGGTGGCC
>Ga0302116_1001687_pt1 | contig 13282 bp, 8 predicted proteins | sample AG5_SCM_MG_FD_203124 | JGI IMG/M metagenome (GOLD analysis project Ga0302116, IMG submission 203124) | Marine microbial communities from Western Arctic Ocean, Canada - AG5_SCM | ecosystem: Environmental > Aquatic > Marine > Oceanic | place: Canada: Western Arctic Ocean | collected 2017-10-01 | reverse complement strand
ATGGGGAGCGAGGGTGATGCTTCCTCGTGCGGTGACCCAGTGTGCTGCCCCGCGGCGACGGAAAAGTTACCTTCGTATCTCACAGCTGTGCGGTTCTGTTAGGGTCTCTTGGGCACGATTTTGAGACCGGTCGGCAAAACTTTGGAGGGTTATTATTGAGTTAATCGCGCCGTATAATAATTCGGTGTAGATTCGCTGACTCAGAGAGCAGGGAAACTAACACGCGTCGACCAATGCACAGAATAATCCCTTGCTCTTCCCCGCTTTCCGAGAGCTGATCCGGGACGAACGCGGGGTAATGCGAGATCACCGGCGCAGTGTTATACCGCACGAGTGGGTGGTTGACACGTCGAGGGTCTTCGTGAAGTCTCCGGCGCGTCGCGACTCGCACGCATAGTTCGCACGGGCGTTCGCGGCACCGAACGCGGAGCTCAATTTGCGGCATCCTTCTCGACGTTTTCGCGCCTTTTTGCAGAGGCCGATCCCTTGGTTTCCGGGACCGACAACGCGCGCGGACCCAGTGGCCCGAGCGCGTGAAGCGGATTCACCGCGGTCGAGTAGATTCGCGTCGGGTTCGCGGAGTCGTATCGATCCACGCGAGCGCCGCGCGATGCCCGCCGCGGTCGCGCAGCGCGCGTTCACACACCCGGCTCCGGTTTCCGGAGCCGGGACCGCGGGCGGGAGCCCTGCCGACGCGGTGTCGCTTCGGAGGGTGTTCCAGGCGGACGCCTTCGAGGAGGCGTGCGCGTCCAGGATCGGCTTGAACGCCGACGAGGTCAAGCTCGCGAGTGATATCCTGATGGAGGCTGCGCCGCTGATGGTCGGCAAGCACGTCGTCGTCGCCGACGACGCGATGGTGCGCGCTCGCTCCCGTAACAACTCGTTCACCTCCCCGTGTTTTTTTTCCTTCCGCGAGCCTCCCAAAAGCGCCGTCGGGGCGCCCCGGGGCGGATGCCCTCGGTCGCCGCCGTCCTCTCGCACCCACTGACATCGCCCCGTCCATCCCATATCCACAGAACCCCGCCGAGTGGCAGGCGTGCGCGGCGTTCATCGCCGCGGGAATCAAGCGCGCGTCGACGACCGCATCCATCAACACCGGATCGGGCGGGAAAAGGCACAAGGCGGGCGCCTCCGCCTCCGACGCCCCCGACGCCCCCGACGCCCTCCCCGCGTCCCTGACCGACATCCTCCGCGCGTTCAACGTCAACTGCGTGGACTTCTTCAGGAGCCTGCGCAAGTTCATGATGGCCGCGTCCGCCCCGCTGAACGCGCGCGTCAAGATCGCGGCCAAAGGTACCGCGGGCGCCAGATCCTCCAGACGAAACCGATCCGACGCAGCCGACGCCTCGACGTCCCCGGGGGGGGGTGCCGAGGGGGGTGCCGAGGAGAACATGGACGTGAAGAACGGCGGCGAGGGCCTCAACGAGCTCGAAGCCTTGCTCACCGTCTCCGAGCTGCGAACCTCCTTCGCGTTTACCAAAGTCGCGGCGCAAAAATACCGAACGTTTCTCGACGTTCACTTCGACACGGCCACGCCGGGCGGCGTGGACCTCGCACGTCTCGGGTGGAAGCTGTACCTCGCCGCCAAGCACTGGCTTCTTCCCAAGTTCCCCGACCTGTACTCGTGCTACCACCTGCTCGTGGTGGTGCAGGCGTTCTTGCTGGTCAACGCCCCGCGCGGGTTGTTGAGAACCGAGCTGAAGAACATGGTGAGCATGAGCGTGCGGGACGAGTCGGGGGACGTGGACGCGCTCGCGTCCCTGAGCGTCACGTCAAAGACCAAGCTCCCGCTATTACGTAGCACGATGGAGGATTTCCAGCGGGACATCGTGCAGGGCGTCGTGGCGGATGAGCTCGGCGGGGGCGGGGGGGCCAACAAGTCCCCGAAAGGCGTTTCTTCAAGCCCGGGCCGCCGATCGGCTCGCGGCGCGCAGAAGAACGCCGTGGACTCCGCGCTGCAGCCCGCGGAGTCACCGGGCGAGGGACTGAGCAAACGCGGCCCCGCGCGTTTTCCCGCGCTGCTACCCGACGAACCCGCCGCGGTGGCCAAGCAAGCGCTGGCCGCCGCCGCCGCCGCCGCGGACTCCGCGTACCTAAAGTCGTGCCAATCCCTCGGGCACCTTCGTCTGGATGAGCGTTTATACCTCCCGGTGGACGGTACCGAGGAGGCGGACTCGTTGGCGGTGTTGGGTGACATCAAGAAACCCGCGACGACGGGCGGGAGCGGCGGCGTCGCGGCCACCCCGGGCCCCGGGAAGAACCTCGACGGAAATAACGTCGGCGGTGGCGTGCCCGGCACGCCCTGGCGACTCACGGGTGCCGCGCGCTCGTTACTCGGCCAGTCCCCGGCTCGCCTCGGGACCCCGTACGCCTCCGCGGGCGGCGCGCCGACACCGGGCGGCACGGGTAGCACCCACGCGGCTAACAACGGGACGTTCGGTGGCGGCGGGGTGGTGGCGGGCCGGACCCCGGGGGCGGTGCCGTTTACGCCCATATCCGAGGCGATGGCGTCGGCGTCGTGGCTTCACGCCATCGTGGCGCCGCCGTCGCCCAACGGTACACCCAAGCCAGGCACTATCGTCCTGACCCCGACGCAGAGGCTCAAACGATTCGTCAGCGATGACGTGGCGAAGAAGCTCATGGACCTTGTTCATACCCTGGCGGGTCGGACTAGCGCGGCGCTGCGGGAAGACGCGTTTCTCGTCACCATCAACGGCGTCGGCGCGTTGGCGGGTCAAGGGCACAACGTGAGCCTGGACAACCTGGTGAAGCGGCGGCAGGAGGAAGCCGTGCGGGTGTTTGCCTACTTTCTGGAGCTCATCCTGGAAAACGAGCAACGGCTGGTTATACGCCAGGCGGGATCAGCCTCCGCGCCCGACGCGTCCGACGGTGAGACTAACAAGTCCCCGGCGGCGCCCGAGCCCAAGGTTAAGAAAGGCGGGCTCAAGCCCGACGCGTTCGGATCCGTCGCCGACATCGCCGCGATGGCCGCGGAGCAAAAGGAGGACGCGCTGATGCCCCCGCCGCCTCCCACCGACGAGCAGCGCCTTGGTTTCGAAGCGCTGCTCGGTTCCGGCCGGTTCGTTCGGTCCGTGCTGGCGTGTTCCATGGAGGTTGTCGTCGCGTCGTACAAGACGGCGACGCTGAAGTTCCCCGCGATCCCGCGGCTCCTCGGCCTCGACGCCTTCGACGTGTCGTCCATCATCGAGCCGTTCGTGCGCGCGGACACCACGATGCCGAGGGAGGTGAAGAAGCACTTCAACGCGCTGGAGGAGACCATCATGGAGACGCTGGCGTGGTCGAAAGGGTCGTCGCTCTTCGGGTTCATGCGAGCGGCGGAGAGTGGGTACCTACCACCCAGACCCGCCGCCGCGGCGCTCGCGGCGGTGTCCGGCGCCGCGGACAGCCCCGGGGCGACCGCCCCGGTCTCCCCCGGCGGCGACACGAAGGTGATTAAGCGGGAGCGTTCGTTCTCCGTCGCCGCCGTCGGCGCTGAGGCGGCGTCGCACGACGAAAAGTCCCCGGAGGCGAGCCCGAGTAACTCGTCCGGGGACGCGGGGGGTGACAAAGGCGACCACATCGCGGCGTTCTCCACCCCGCTCAAGGGCGCCACCACCCCGGCGAGGCCCGGGCAGGCCAAGCCGCGGCTGTCCATGGGCGGCGCCGACGCCGCGCCGTTGCCAAAGCGATTCGTTCGACCGGGTTCAAACACCCGAGCGGTTCAAGAGAAGACGGCTTCAAACTCTACCGAGGTTGGAGCCCCCGCGGACCCCGCGGTGGTCAACTCCCTGCGTGTGTTCTTCGCCAAGGTCATGCGGCTGAGCGCGAGGCGTCTGGCGGACCTGTGCGAGCGTCTCTCGTTGCCCCCAGCGTTGACGCAGCAGTCGTACGCTTTGACGGAGCACGCCCTTTACGAGCACACGACTTTGCTGTATAACCGCCACCTGGACCAGATCTTGTTGTGCGCGGTGTACGGCGCGTGCAAGGTGAACAAGGACAACATGCTGAAGGGCCGGACGGTTCCCTTTCGTGAGATTATCTACCAGTACGAGAAGCAGCCGCAGTGCCGCGAGGAGGTTTTCTGGACGGTGATTTTGACGCAGACGGATCCCGAGCTGGAGGTTAAGCAGCAAGGGGACATCATCGAGTTTTACAACAAGGTTTTCGTCCCCGAGATCAAGGCGTTCTTACTGTCGCTCAAGACGCGGTCCCCCGCGGTGAGCGCCGGCCCGTCGCCGATGAAGTCGCCGGGGGCGCCCATGTCGCCGCTCCCCGCCGGGCTTCAATCCCCGCGGCGCATGCTCGGCGGTATCAAGCAGAACGTGTACGTATCCCCGATGCGCAGCGACAAGGCTCTCGCGTCCCTCGCCGGGACGTTCACGCCGAGGTCCAAGAGCCTGTACGCCTTCCTCGGGGAGAGCACGCACGCGTACCAGTCGCCGGCGCGGGACTTGAGTTTCATCAACAGGCGCATCTCGAGCTCGGCGGCGAAGGCGGCGGCGGCCAACGCCGTCGCCGGAGCCGGCGGGGTCGCCGCGGTGGCCGGTGAGGTCGCGGCGATGCCCAAGGCGGTGACTGGGCACGGCGGGATGAAGCGGGACGGCCCGCCGACATTCGACGAGGGACTTCACAGCCCTGGGGATGGCGGTAAGCCCCCGAAGGCGCCGAGGCTGGCGTGACGGACGATGATTGATTGATTGACCGGCGGTGATGTGATATTACTCACTCCGCCGTGTCCCCGATAGGAAACTGTAGATACGTAGGAGTGCGGGACCCCGTTCGAGACGTACGTGTCGATACCTCGCTACATATTACATAATACCAACCCGAGGGTCCTCTCTACTCGTCACTCTACGCACAAACTCTAACTAACTGTGAGGTGTTCGACGGATCCGGCGGCTAAAAGATCGAAAAAGATCTCCCTGCGGCTCTGCAGCGTGAGCGAGTGACCGGCGCGCTCGAATCGGTACTTCCAGCACCGCGCGCATCCCCCACCGTCCACCGCCGCCTCGAACCGCCCCAACGCGGTCGCCGGGGGTATCACGTCGTCCTTCGCGCCCGTCAACAGACCGGTGGGCACTCTCCTCATCATCCTCGCGAGACCGCACTCGTCGGCGCTCACCTCCGACGCGTATCCGTCGCCGTTGGCGCGCGTCAATCCGTACAGCTCCACCCCGGTGGCGAGGCTGACGCCCTTGCGCCACGTCAGCTCGTCCGCGTCGCACTGCGCCTGCCCGGATTCGTCAAAGTCCATCGTTTTATCCCCATCTTTGCGGTCGCTGGGGCGGGCGCTGACCTCTATTTTGTCCAGGATTGGAAACCTGGATAGGACGTGGAGGGTCCAGAGGACGGCGGTCGGGAACCGCGTCTTCATGCGGAGCAGTGGGTTGATGAGGACCACGCGCGTGATGCGCGCGTGCGGGCCGCCGGCGTCCATCAGCTCGTTCGCGGCGTAGACGGCCAGCGCGCCGCCCATCGACGATCCGACGATGGCGTATGGCTCGTTCGTGACGGACGGATGCGAGAGCACCTCGCGGATCCGCGCGAGGGACTTGGCTCGACCTCCCCACTGCCCGCGGACGTCCCAGAAGGATCCATCGCACGCGCCGTACCCGGGCAGGTCGAAGGCCAGGGCCCTGGCGCCGCGCTTGGCCAGACCCACCGCCAGCGCCCGGACGTTGGGGTTGCGGCAGTGCGAGTTCATGCCGTGAATGAGCAAGACGAGCTCGCCGGGGTTGGGGCCTCGTTTGGACCGATCGCCGGCGGGTTCGACGAGTTCGGCGCCGAAGGACATGTCATGCGAGAGGTCGGTGATGACCACATCGCCCGGGGCGTCCAGCTCCATCACCACGGTGCGGGGTGCGGTGCCGGAGTCCGCGGCCCCCCCGGGACCCAAAAAGAAAAAGAATTTTACTCGGCCGTGCCAACTCAGCAGCTCACACCATGACGAGCGCGCTCCTCACCCCGACACGCGCGTGCATCGCGCCCGCGCACCTCGCGCGTCGCCCGCGCCGCATCGCCAGATGCACAGTCAAGGCGACCGCCCCGGCGTCCGCGTCGCCCCCGCTCGCCCCCGCGCGCCAACACAACGCCACGCCTCGGCACCTCCGAGGATCTTCCTCGCCTAACGGTCGTGCGCAGCATCCGCGGGCGGTGACGTGCCGCGGCGCCGGCCCGCTCTTCGACGTCGCGGCGTCCACGTTCCGGGTCTCCTCCCTCGCGAACAACTCCGCGGCGCTCGCGTGCGTCGTCGCGGGAACCATCCTCGTCCTCCAGGCGCTCGACGACTCCGCGAGCGGCAAGACGAACAGGCTCCTGCTGCTCTCCGCGTGCATCTTCGCGCCGGGCGCCGTGACGACGTGGTGGCTTACGAGCGCCGGCCGCGCGGTGGCGTTCGGCGCGCTCGCGCTCAGAACCTTCCTCCTCGGCGGCTCCCTCGGCGTCTTCGGCCGGTTCGCCAAAGCGGTGGACGCGGTGACCACCTTCGGCTTGCTGGTCATCGCCGCGACGCCCGCGGCGATGAGCTGGCGGGGCACCAAGGCGGCGGCGGCGTTGAACGCGGCGCTGTGCGCGTACATGGTCTTCTCGCACATGCGCGGGGGCGGGGACTTCGCGACGGCGTCGCAGGGGCAGTACCTGAGCGCCGGGAGCGGGTTGAGGCTGGCGGCGACGTTGGGTTACTGCGCTTTGCTGGCGCTGGCGATTCCCGCGGTTGGCGCGCGATGGTGACGGGGTGGAGTCACCGACGGCGGTCCCGTTGCTGTGTGCGCTCGTGTGGTATTATACGTGCGTGCGTGTGTGTGTGTGTGTGTGTGAAGCGGGACGTGGATCCGGCGGGTCCCGTATCGCGATTGCTTTCCTAGAAGTGTCAATGTATCGATATCGTGTAAAGAAGAGTCGGGTCGTTTTTGTCGACGACTGGAATTTAAATAACAATGAACGGTGCGCGCGCGGGGCGTCGCTTATTGTGGGCACACTCGGGTGAGGTGGCGGCACTCATGCGCCATCGGTGTGCGGGAATGAACAAGGATGAAACGCGAGGCTCGAGGGGAGCCCGTCGTTGAACTCGAAGAAAGGGAGCGCGGCGGTGTCGACTTCGCCGGCGCTCGTTTGGATTTGTCAATCACGCGACTGCGAGCACCGCGGCGGCGACGGCGCTGACGACGGCGAGAGACGCGCGGAGAGCGCCCGCGGGGGAGACCTTTGTGGAGACGTACTTGCAGCCCTCCGGGCTGTCTTCCTCGATGGCTTTCATTGCGGCCGGACCATCATAATTGACGTCATTACTGCCAATGCTGAAGCTTTCGCCGACATCGCAGGTCGTGTCCATGATGTCGATGTAAGCCTGGCACTGGGTGGTGCAGGTGGAGTCGTCGGTCCCTCCTGCGTCTGTGCAGTAGAAGAGCGTGTCTTCTTCGGTGGACGTTGCCGAGGCGGATCGTTTGGAATCTTTGGGTGATGCATCAAAGTCTGTCTTCCCCACTTTGGAGCGGAAAATAATTGGCTAATTTTTGGGGTATTGCCCATACGATGGTGGAGAAAAAAAAACCAAATCGAAATAGCACTGAGCGGCGAGTCTTCAAATTGACCAGGGCATTCCGCTTTTTGAAGACTAAAAACTCGTTGAGTTTAGGCGTCATGGATCGGCATCGGAAAGGGGAACGTTATGATTTTCGCACGGACAGTTTGAAGAGCCTCACCTCACGGCTCCGGTACACGCGCGCATTCCCACCGTCGCGCACGGCGTATCGCTGCGTGACCGGAGGAACACATCACATCGACGCACCCGACCGGTCGGCGACGAGCGAACGAGCCGCCGAGCGCGCAGGTACACCCGCGCATTCCCGGCGATAAGGCGTCGACCGCGCGCGACACCCTCTGCGTTTCATCTCGTCTCGGTCGGAGCGAGCCAGTGACTCACCGCCCGTCGCATCGCGCCCCACGTCTCGCGCGGGTGGCACGATGGATATCGAGAACATGACGCGCCGCGAGGTGCTGGACGCCAAGCTCGGCGACGAGGCGCGCCAGATCCCGCCGCGCCGCTTCGAGATCGTGCTCAGGTGCGTCGCGCGTCTCTCTCCTTCCCGCGGACACGGCCGCAAATCATCGATGGACGCGGACGCAATTTCTCCTCCTTCCCCCCAGCCGCGAACGCCCTTCCGCTCACGTATCCGCCCCGTGACGTCCCATACAGGAAACCTCTCGCGCCCATCAACGGATGGAGCAACGCCCTGGCGCCCAAGAGCGCGTTCAAGACCCCGGGAATCACCCCCGGTGGCGCCATCACACGCCGGGTCAGCTTCAAGCCCGACCCCGCCGTCGCGAACGACGCCGCGTGGCAATCCTTGGAGACACCCGCGCAACGCCCCGCGGCGTCGCGCCGACGCGTCACCCACCGCAGGGCGGGCATGCGCGCGCGCAAGGGAACCGGTCGCGCCGTCGCCGCGCGCACGTTCTCGCTCGTCCTCCGCGCCCCGCACGAGCGAGTGGAAGCGGCGGCGGCGCGGATGGACGAGCGCGACGCGTCATTCGACGGCTCGAGGGCGAACGGCGCGCGGTCCATGTCCGCGTCCGCCGACTCCGCCGGCGACGGCAGCGGCGGCAGCGTCAAGCCCGGCGACGCCTTCGACGAGGCGCGCGACCTCGGCTACTTCACGTCCGCGCGCAAGGTTGACTCGGCTCCCGAGATTGACGACACTTTTTCCACGGATCCCCCGTCGGCCATCGCGGCGGGGCGGCCCAGTTTGGTGCCGTACGCGCTCACGCCCACGGAGGAAGGAACCTTCGCGCACGGTGCCGCGGGTGCCCACGCCAACGTCCAGGCTCTCAACGACGTTCACATGGACGACGACGACGATTTCGGCGGCGGGTTCGACGGCGGGTTCGACGACGATGTGGCGAACGACGACGCCGACGCGTTCTTCGGCTCCACCCCGGGTGACGCGAAGATGCTGGTGGACGGCGGCAACGACCCGATGACGGACCGCGGGGATGCCAAGCGCCCGCCCCTTCGCAAGCTCACCGGCGCCAAGCGCCCCGCGGGTACGCCGCATAAGCGCGAGCGTAAGCGGTTCGAACGTCGCAAGAGTTTAACCGGCGCCGGTCTCCGCGACGATCTGATGGAAACTGAAGACGGCCGGCCGCTGCGACGGTCCACGCGCGAGCGGACCGCACCGCTGCAGTACTGGCGCGGCGAGACGAAGAAGTACTCGCGCGTGCACCAGTCCTTGCCCACCGTGAACATCGTCCGCACACGCACGCCCAACCCGCAGTGGCCGCTGGCGCCGACTCCGTATCACGCGCACGGCGCCGGGGTCGACGTCGTCATCACCGATCACGTCCGGGATTGGAGCCAGAAGGACTCGAGGCGGAAGAAGACACGCCGGCCGACTGAGGATGAGAGCAGGCGCGCGGGTGAGGAGGCGAGGAAGCGCGCGTTGGCGTTGGCGGACGTCGCGCACCTCTCCGACTCTGAGCTCGAAGACGACGAGGAGGAGGAGGACGTCGAGATCGTCGAGCTCGCCGAGCCCGTCGTCGCGGCGGCGGAGGAGGAGCCCGTCTTGGCGATCGGCGCGGCGCCCGTCGAGGACGCGGAGACTGAGGTCACGACGGAGGCTGCGACCGCGGACGTGACAATCGACGAGGAGGTTGTCGCCCCGGTTGGCATGGAGGAGGATGGCGAGGTGGTCGTCGAGGAGGAGCAACCCGAGGAGGCGGTCGTCGTCGAGGAGGGACCCGAGGCGGTCGCCCCCGTCGAGGAACCCGAGGAGGAGACGACGGCCGTACCAGCGCCCACGCCGCTCGCCGTGGACGACGCCGTCACCGAGGAGGTACCCGCGGTCGGGCCGGCGCCGGACGTCGACGTCACCGCCGCGGAGGAGGAGGACGCGGAGACTCCTCATACGGCGCCGGCGATTGAGCCCGTCGCCGAGGAGGAAAAAGTCGCCGCTCCGGATGAGGATGACGCGACGGCGGATGCGGACGTGATCATCTCGGATGCGAACGACATGAAGACGAGCGACGATGACGTGTTCAAAAGGCCCGAGTCGCCAGCGCGCCGGGTCACCCGCCGGTCCGCTCGCGCCGACACGGACGACGCGACGGAGGCGGAGGACGCCGAGGAGGAGCGGTTACCCTCGACGACCGCCGCCGCGGGTGACATCGCGGAGAACGTCACGCACGCGCACGTCTCCTCGCCGCCAAGGACCCGAGTGACACGCCGCGTGAGGTCCGCGTCGCTCGCGTCCACGGGTCCCGACGACGCCGACGTCACCGTGGACGTCACCGCCGAGCTCGAGGAGGTTGACATCGAGGAGGTTGACACGGATGCAAAGACGGTTTCGCCGCCCCGCCGCTCCACCCGGCGCAGCGCGAGGAACGCCGGGTCTGCGGAGGGACACGACGCGAGCAAGACGGTGTCGCCCAAGTCGACGGGCGGCGGGCGGCGGGTGACGCGGCGGTCCTCACGAGCCGCGTCCGTCGCCGGCGACCTCGACGAGACGGTCCGCGTCGACGAGGAGTGAGTAGACTAACTTACGCGAGAGCTCACTTTGAGATACATACGACATATAACAAACTACGACACTAAACGGTGGATTGACACGCGTTCTAACGAACTAAGACGTACTGGTACTAGGCGACATGCACGCGGGTGACGCGCGGGCCGAGCTCGGTGAGCTGAAACCTCGCGTCGATGCGCCTCGTCGTCGATTGAACGTCGCCGGTCAATCGCGCGAGGACGCCGGTGCGATGCTCGACGGATACGACCCCGTGAACGTCCGCGGCGCGACCGGTGGTGAGGCCGCGGCACCGCACGATGACGTCCGCGCGGCGGCGTGTATCGTCGAGCCACCGCGCGCGTTCGCCGCACGCGTCGCCGTGCGCCAGCGCGACGACGGCGACGGTATCCTCGGCGCCGCCGTTCAGGGATGAGACTGATGCGAGTAGCGATCCAATCGCGCGGTTGGCGTCTTCGTCGGATGCTTCGCACTCCGCGATGGCGTTGAGGGAATCGAAAACCACGCACGTGGCGTCGCGTGTGTCCCCGTCCGTGTCCCTGAGAGCGCGCGCGATGGCGCGGAACATGTCGCGAGCGCCGTCTAGCCCGCGCGCGTCCCCATCGCGCGTGTGCGCCTCGACGCCATCTCGTTTGGAATCCCCGTCGCGACCGGCGCACCACGCGAACGGCGCGGTGAGCGCGTCGACGACCGTCAGCGCGCCGCTCGCGACGTCCGCGCGGAGGTTACGCCCGAGCTTACCCATCACCCGCGCGTGATGCGCGAAGTCCTGCTCCGCGCACACCAGGCACACGCGCGTGTGTGGCCCGGCCCCGCCGCCGCCCTCGGACGAGCCACCACGATGCCCCACACCACCCAACGCGCGCTGGAGTAAGTGCGCGAGGACGAAGCCACCGCCCGCGGCGAGCTCGTCCTCGACGAGCACGTTCACGCCGGGGGGGAGCGGTCCCGCGCGCATGCCCAGCGCATCGTCCATGGCGCCCTCGCGGTCCATCACGAGAGCCGGCGCGCGACGACGCAATGTGAAGATTGTAAAGGCGGAGAAAGACGTGAAGAGAACTCTACAGATGTCTCGGCCTCCGCAGTCGCTTACGTTAAATACGTCAACGATGCTCCCTCCCGTGCCGCACGCAACCTATCGCCGGCTCCCTAAAACTCTTACTCCGGTGCGTCTCCGGACGCCGCCGCGCCCCGTCACCCCCACTCGCCCCTGCGGTCCCCTTCTCCCTCAACGTGCTCCGCTCGCACCCGTGCTGAAAAAGACTCGGATTGGCGAATCGAACCACGTGCGGACGCGGCGGCGCCCCCACCGCGCCGTCGTCCGGCTCGTCCCCGTCGTCCACGGGCCCGAAGCTTATGTCGCGTATGAGCCAATCGGGCGGCGCGTCACCGAGCCGGTCCAGCAGCGCCTCCGCCACGCGAGCCGCCATCCCGGGACAGAACAGCATAGCCTGCGTGTTGGCGACGAACCGGCCCCGTTCGCCATCCTTCACCTGGCATTTACCCTCGGTGTACAGCACGAACATGTCAAAGTCACACGAGGCGCGCACAGCTGTGTCGGCACCCTCGGCACCCTTACCACCCGCGTACGGCGCGATGAGCGCCCGAAGCTTAGCCTCCCACCTCTTGGTGGGTATCACGTCATCCTCAAGAAACAGCGTCAGCGGCGAATCCATCGATGAATGAGCGCCCGATCCGATCGGGGTGTCCGCCAACGTCAACGCGTTCGCGGCGTCCACCGTCTCGCGCCAGTACCACTCGAACCGTTCACGTGAGTCCCCAGGTATGCGCCGGAGGTAGTCAGATGACTCGGGCACCAACGAAGCTCCGCGCCGTGACACGTGCGTCACGCACCGGCTCATCGGCGCATTCTCAGATTCCAACAATGCGCACAGCTGTGCGTCTGACGTGGACACCACCACGTCCAAAGGCACGCGCGACTCCATCCACGCGTCGTCGCGGAGCGCGGGGAGGAGCGCCTCGGTGAGGTGCTCGCGGCGTTGGGGCGTCGCGGAGATGACCACGCGGATGCGACCCGCGAAAGGTACACGATCGCGACGGCGATCTCGCGCGGGTTTCCGATTTTTAGCCGTGGTCCCTCGATCGTTCGCTTCCGGTTCTGCTTCCTCCTTCGGGTCGATGCCGTGTGAGCGCTGATACTCGCCAACGCGCTCGTCCATCCGCCGCAACACCTCTGGGTCCCCGCCTTCCGCGTTCGCTTTGGCCGCGACGGTCCACGGCTTGGGCGGCCCTTCCCCCGCCCGGTCACCACCCGCCATCCATTCCCCTTTCTTCACCCACACCAGCCGGTGCGGGTCGAACTCGTCGCCGTCCATGTCACCGCGCATCGCCTTCTTAAACTTGGTGTGTCCGAGCCAGTGGTTCAAGGTATCGTGCGGGTTCACGGGCGGGTCCCACTCGCCGTGAAAGTCCGCGCCGCCCGCGACGTGGCTCAGGTTACGTTCCGATAGGTATTGCGTCCACTTTGGAAGGATCGGGGGCGAGGCCATGGCGTTATTGAAAGCGGTGTTGCCGAGCCATCGGTCCAGCCGCGCCTGTGCGTCCGGGTCGCACGTCGGGTAGCAGTCCCTCTTCGCGTCGTGACCGGGATCCACGCCGCCTCGGTCCTCGACCCCTACACCCCCCTCGAACGGACCCAACCTCCGCGGGCGGGCGTTGGAATCGACGAGTTTGATCGCAACGTTTGCCCCGCCCCCGTCGCGCGACGCCCAGCCCGGGTGCGCCTCGTCGAAGTTCCGTCCTCC